>Ga0247774_1001481_pt1 | contig 11805 bp, 10 predicted proteins | sample UWRJL001104B6_FD_179933 | JGI IMG/M metagenome (GOLD analysis project Ga0247774, IMG submission 179933) | Plant litter microbial communities from Arlington Agricultural Research Station in Wisconsin, United States - UWRJ-L001-104B-6 | ecosystem: Environmental > Terrestrial > Plant litter >... | reverse complement strand
GGGAGAATAACAACGCTTCTTCTTTTGTACCAGAGGAGAAGGAATGAGGGAGTGGGGACGGTGTTGGTGAATAACGGAAAGAAATCTGGTATTCTGCTGGCCAGATTGAATTGTACAGGACTTTCGTTCACGGTTTGTTAGTCCTGCAAGGTTTGAATACCAACTTCTTTCTCCCCATATAGGCCAGATTGCCACGGTGCCCTTCGAGCTGGTTATCATCAGCTGCGTGCAGCCTCTCAAAAACGTTCTTAAGCCAAGGTACCGCACGATGGCGCCAGTGTAAGGAAAATTTGCTGGAGTATATGACATGTACTCACTCACTCACTTAGGCAAAAACACCCACAAAACTTTGCAAATAGTTTGAAAATGCTCATATACTACCATACCGTGGAATGCAAGATTACCACCTAACCCCTCTGCAACACCTGAACGCCCTAAATAATGGCACACGCTGAAGCATGCATGGCTGCTTACCCAACTTTGGCCATGTCCCTGTTTCAAGGCCCGCCTTTTGCCTCATGTAGACTGCCTGCTTGACCTCCTGATTCGTTTCTAGGGGAGCAGGTATCGTTAACTTTACCTGCTAAGGATAGAAGAAGAAATTGTACTGCCGTCTCCGCAAGGCGCGCAACGTTTTGGGCCTTCCCCACTTCCTATTTCTTGACTTGAAAATAACTGGTTTATCTAAGCATTGGTAACACCCTCGGTGCTGACCTTCTTAGCAGGCGGTTCTTTGAGACCAGCGCCATCCGCTTCATCGCGGACGCGTTTGCCATTGGCGTTGTTCTCCGTCGAGTCTTTCGCGGTCGCGAGAGGAGCGCTGGTTCCAATCTGTGGGCGAGTGACACTGTCGAAAGAGTTAGCTTCATGGTCGACACGTTCCGGATGAGGCAGAGGGGATACCCACCCATTCACACCGGCATTCTCGCTAGGGCTCTTGTCGGCCTGACCATTTCTGTCTCGGCTCTTGTTGTCTCGGCCGTGTCCACCACGGCCACCACCTCTTCCGCCACGGCCTCCCCGACCCCTCCCTCGACCCCGTCCACCCCGTCCACCATGCCCATGTCCATTCTGATTGCCACCGTCTCGCTTGCCACCCCCTTGAAATTTGCCCCCGCGACCCCTCTGCCCATCCCTCATCTGCTGCAATCCATCAAAGGGCCTCGAATAGCTCTTGCTCCCTTCAATCTTCCCCTCTGCAATCAGTCTCGACTTCTCCTCTGTATATTCCGACTTCTTCATAATCTTCAGCGGATGCACGTCCTTCCACTTCGGGCTGAGCTCCACAAACTTATCTGCCGTCTCCGAGTCCACAAACTGCACGAAAACCGACCCCTTGAAGAGGTTCTCGGGCTGCGTTCGCCGCAACTTCACCAATTCTATCTCGCCGTACTTTTCAAAGAAAGCCTCGATATCGTACTGGGCAGTGTCCCACTCGTCGCCGAAGCCCTTGGCATACACCGACGAAGCCATGGCCTTCTTCTTGGCACTTTGGGCTTCGACAGGATCAAAAGGGACCTTCCGCTTAACGAGCTCCTCGCCCTCCTTTTCCGACAAGGTCATGTCTAGCGAGTCGCTCGTCTTCAGAGCCTCGACGATGGCGCTATAAGGCTTAAAGTGGCGCATTCGGCCGAAGCTGACGATCGTGGACAAAGGGACTGGCTTGTTCTGGGAGCCGCCTGTCGATTCCCACATGAACTTATCTTTGGGAAGATTGACATCTCCAAAGTAGAACGCAACCTGCATAGGAAGTGGTTAGCATTCGACAGTTCGGGAGCCATCAGAAGCAAAGCGAGAGTTGGAAGGTGGATAGACTTACCTGTCGCCGGATCTTGTCCGGGTTGTCCGATGGCGCAAGCTTGGAAGGGTTGGTCTTGATGTTCTTGCGGTAGTCCGTCTTGTCGGCCACAGCGGTGCACTGCAGCATGCCAGCAGGGTCAGGCTTGCCCGCGAAGCCTGTGTCCTTCTTCTCGGCAGCCCTAGCCGACTCGGGGGTCGAATCATCCTCGGCAGTTGTCTCGACAGTGTCGGCGGGCTTGTCAGTTGTGGTGGCCTCGGTCGCAGTTGAGGTATGGGCCTCGACCAGCTTGTCGCTAGCCTCAACAGCCGCCCTCGTCTCGACGTCCGTCATGGTGAAGAGTGTTTCTTGCTTATACAATGAGCTCAATGAAAGAATAAATGAAGTCGCGACTAGTTTTTATCCGAGGATTTACGAAATACGAAAGGCTTGAGGCAGACGCGGGGTGAAAATTGTGCGGCGCCTGCTTGAGATCTGCTTTGTGTTGGAAAGGAAAGAATCCGGCCTCGAACTTTTTTTCGACTCCCAGGTGGCGGGGTAGCTTTTTTTCTTAAACGTGCACGGTGACTAACACTACAGGCAGTGAAAAGATGGCGGAGTCACACACGAAGAAGCGTGAATAAATAGTACTACAGCTGAAGAGTCAATCGGTTTCGGAGAATTCCAATTTAGTCTGATGTAAAGTCTAGCTTCATTCTATATTCGCTTGTTTGTTAGAGAAATACGAACTCATTGCGCAAAACTTTCAAATGCAGAATTGGTGGAGCTTCGAAATTTTCGAGCCTGCAGAAATTTACGGGTGTTGTGTCAAAACGCCGTTCACAGTTGTAGGCAGCTGATCTGAAGTCCAATACTGGGTCGACGACCTCCATATAAAGTGGAGCTGCCTGGAACGATGAAAGACGCCTCGTCGTTGCATGGCTGCGGAAGTATTAGAGGACACCTGAGTTGTTGAACTCGTCATCGTCGCGATAGAAGCTAGAGCGGATTGCCTGAGATTTACGGCGATGGCGTGGATAGCCCGAGCAACAAGCTCGATGAGTCTAGTGTTAGATGCCATTGACCATACCGACACGGCCATGAAGGCGCGAAGCTGCGAAATTCTCATTGGTGTGTTAGATCCGAGGATAAGGATGATCTTCTGGTTTATGGAAAAAGCTATATCGTGGATCACCCTAAATCTGCGTTGAACTCCAGCTTCTCTGCCCGGAATTTGGCACTTGTCCTTCAGAGCATATCTAATCGTCTGGGCAAAGCTGCCTACGTATTTCATACAGAGGGTGGCTGGAATCAAGTATGCCTCTGCGGTACGTGTCCCACGCCACATTAGCGTCGGGATATCCATCTATAATCTGCGCCATCGTGACCTCGGCGGTGTTTGTGGCCAACACGTTTGTTAACTGCCCACAAGAAGCACTGACGATATTTCTCATCGAGCAACTCAATCGATTGCATTCTCAGCCTTCGGGGTGTTCGTCATTTCCGGCTTTGAGGTTCCGTTTCAACGGTATCCTATATTGTCTATACCGTAAGTAGCTTGCAAAGTCTATAACCAGCTCAATATATATTCAGCTGCATTTAACCTTGCTACTACAGGAAGGAAAAGAACATATAAAGCTATCGCAAGCCTTACTTCGAGCTAATATACCCTAACCTTAAGAGCCCCTTTGCTTTGCCAACGTGTGGCTGCGACGGTATCACCACGACGAACACGCGATAATTGGCTTCAATTTACAGAACTACCTCATAGTAATGTATTATCGATTCCCCGTACTACGTAAAGTTGTAAACCCCCAGTCGCTCGTCTGTATGTATTGGGGAGTTGAAGTTAGGTATTGGAAGTTAGGTATTGGTAGTGGAACATGGACCTATCACTACTTGCTCTTTGAATTGAGCCCCGCAAAGAGTGAAAGGCGGTGCCAGCTGTGGGCGCTTGCCACCTCTAAAGTTCCCGGTCGACGCGACGAAGCAGACCCTGCAACGCCAAAAATTTGGTCAGGAGCTTCACGAATCCTTCTCGAGATCCAAGGCCTTTCACTAACCCGCTATCGAGCTTGACGCGTCGCGCCCACATCTCCTTGAAAAGATGAGGAAGGCAGTGAAACGGTTTGTTCTGAAGAAGCCGGTACGTTCCCACCAAGCTCCAATTGATGGAGCTGTGTCCCCCCCTTTACCAATTCCATCGGCAGAAGGAGGGAAAAAAATACCCTTTGCTAGAAAAACCTGAATTGCTCACCATTCCCATTGGGAAAAAAAAATCTACAGAAACTCCGGCAGTCCTGGAACAAGTACAACCTCTACAACATCTATCAATACCACACCAACATCGCCTACCCCCATCGCACCTTCTTCCAGCAAAAATGGTCCGCCAAGTCCGCCACGCGCGCCTACCACGGCGAGCACGTGGGCGAGAAGCGCTGGACGCGCGAATTCGAGCGCCGCCTGAGGGGCGTCGTCGACATGCCGGCCCGGTACCTCGCGCGGTATGACGGCTCCGAGCAGGCGGCGGGGCGAGGGTCCGGAAAGCAGGGGATGCGGCTGACGGCCCAGAAATTCGCGGCGAAACAGTCGGGGGCGGCCGAGGAGGAGGGCGGGCAGGATGAGCATGCGCCGTGGAGGTTGTTGCACCCCATGTCTACCTTCAAGGGGGCTTTTCGGAGGCACCATCACAAAATGACGCCGTATATGCAGATGACGTATGCGCCCATGGAGAGGCGCTTGGAGATTGCCCTGCACAGGGCCTTGTTTGCCAGTAGCCCGAGGCAAGCGAGGCAATTTTGTATCCATGGGGCGGTGAAGGTTAACGGGAAGAAGGTGAGTCGTTTTACTTGACTCGTAAATGTTTTGGTGGTTTGTTTTGCGGATGAGCTAACATGGTCGCAAAAACAGATGAAATACGGCTCGTACATGCTCAACCCCGGCGACCTCTTCGAAGTCGATCCCGACAAAGTCATGTACGCTGCGGGAAAAGACAAGACCACTGTGGAATTTGAAGCCCGCGCTCGCCTCAACGCCGAGATCGAAAGGCTCAGGATACAAGCCATCGAGGCAGGGAGCCAGTACGACGAGTCGTCCATCGAGGCGCAAGCCAAGGCTGCCACGGAAGACTCTGCCTCGGAAGAACAAGCCTTGCCAGATCTTGAAGAGCTGCCGGAAGAGGACCGCGCAAAGGAGCAGGGGAAGCGCGTGCTCGCCCTGATCCGCTCCGCCAAGGATATCATTGGTGCGAACCAGGCATTGACGGCCAAGAGGAAGCAGGAGTTGCGGGGGTTCATGAAGAATTGCAAGACCGTGCTCAGAGCTGAGGGTAAGAAGAAGGAAGGCGACAAGATCTCTCCCGAGGAGCTTGTCAAGGACCTCGCCTCGTCGCTGTCCAAGTACACGCTCGACGAGTCGTCCGGGAAGGTGGTCGCCAAGGAGGCAGAAGCCGCCCAACCGGCTGACGAGTCCACGGCTGTTCAAGAAGACGACTCTACCCTCAGCTCCAAAGAAATCGACCGCCTCACCTCCCTCCTCCGCAACCAACAGCTCGAGGACGATGAAAACCCCGTGGACCCCTCGAAGCCGTACGCCACGCCCTGGGCCCCCCGGAAGTGGCTCAGGCCGTTTGCCTTTATCCCGAGGTATCTGGAGGTGAATCAGAACATCTGTGCGGCGGTGTACTTGAGACACCCCGTGGCTAGATACGGGTTGGCGGAGGTGCCGACGCCGTTTGCCTATGATGTTAACCAGCTAGCTTATAATTGGTATTTGAGGAGGAGGTGAACTTAAGACGGTAGATTTGACGGATAGGGGGGAAGGGGACTGGCTCGTTTGGTGAAACGAATGGAGGCGATGGTGTAGGTTGTATGTACACTAGATGAGACACTATAGACTTGCAATTTCAGGCCTTTTTTGTTCGCCGCTATGAACGATGTATTTCCTATCCTAATTATCAACATCAACCTTGCTAGCTGAGGCTGGCGTCACAAGTGGAGACATGTCAAAATACTGGAAGTCGTCACAATAATCAGTGCTGGAAAGAGCCACGCCTATCTTCAGGTCTACATCTCGGCCGTACTATACAAGGCAAGCGAGATATATAGAGGGTCCCAGTGCCACCATGGTATGTCCTCACTCTATTCTCAAGTTTATCGTCAAACACACCCAAGTCATCATTTCAAGCCATAGCTCCTCGCCAGACAAATCACATAGTGCAAAGGCACAAATTTCAAATCAACAGACAATGAGAATAAAGACCTAGAGGCCTAAGAGCTACCCTACACATCTCCACCGCCCTTAGCCAGATATCCCCCTTGCCCCTTGCCCCTTTCACCGCCTAACCTCTCCCATCAGAAGCATCAACTGCCTACTCCTCTGTCCCCTGGACTAGAAATCTACCTCCACTGTCAACAGAAGCATTTTCCTCCCCTCTCGTATAAAAAAAGTCCATCCGCAGACGCCACCTTTTTTGTTCTTTTGGGTCCGCATCGTCAAGACGATCGGGTACAAGTTGATAACACAAATTAGGAGAGAGAGGAAAATGATTCTTTTCGCGTGTCTCGGTCGGTAAGGAAAAGTTGATTAAGAAGTGGTTTGTCTGACGTGACGGGTAAGAAAAGAACAGACAAGAATCGAAGGAAATGAAGCGACCCAGCTACTACAACAAAGGAGAAAAAAGAGCCAAACCGCAAGCAAAAGACATAAAGAAGTGCGGGCGTGGCTGGTATTGTATGGGCATCATGGGTACTTAAGACACAGATCGTAGAAAAAATGAAGAGACGCGGTAGCAAACAAAGATGGTGGAGAGTCGACGAGGTCGTGGCATCTCAAACTGGAAGCACAACCGACTTCGACAAGACCCCGCCGGCGCCGTCCAAGGCAGGGTATCCTAATGTCTTGGCCTAGCGAAGCGAGAATTTGCCCTTCGGCTTGGGTCCGTCTATCGGTCGCCCCGTCTCGATGCGGTGCTTCTTCTCCTCGAGGTCGTTCTTCTGGCGATCGAGCTGCTCCTTCATCTCGCGATGGCGGGCGTACAGCTCCTCCTCCGACTGCTTCAGCTTGCTTTCCTTTTCCGCCACCTTTTGCTGGAACACCATCTTCATCTCCGCTTCCATCTTGGCCAGTTTCTGCTCGTGTAGGGCACGCTCCTCCTCTTGCTTGACCGCCGGGTTGACCTCCTTGAAGACGCTCGGGTCTTGGCTGACGCCCATGGCGAGGAGCTTGTCGGTACGGTAGTTCTCGTACAGGATGTTGTTGGTGTGCTCCTTGAGCTCCTCCATGTGGGTGCGGATGAGCATCTGGCGCAGCTTGACAAAGTCGCAGTGCTCCTCATTGTCCACCTCGATGACGCCCCACGGATATCGGCGGCCGCGTACCTTGCGGCCGTCGCCGCTCGTGATCTCGTTAGTAGCGCCGACCACGGCGAAGGGAACCTTGGACATTATCTCGTTGTTCTCTGCAATGGTCTCCTCATCGTCGAGCTCATATCGGGGCCCTTCAAAGATCTGGATACCGTGATATTTGATGTCGGTGAGGATCTGCAGGAGTGGTTAGTGTCGGAGCCCTAGACGAATGTCGTCATGATTCTGCACTCACCCTGGACTTGAAGCTTAGGACCTCCTCATCGGTCAATGTGTCGGCCTTGGCAATGACGGGAATCAGGTTGACCTTGGTGTGCAGGCGGCGCATAACCTCAATGTCAAGAGGCTTAAGGGAGTGGCCGGTGGGCTGAATAAAGAAGACGCAGGCGTGGATGCGGTTGTCCACAATGTTCATGCGGTTGACCTTGTTCTCAGCATCGAGGTAAGCATCAAAGCGCTGCTCAATGTTTTCAACGATGGGGCGCCACGACTCGTCATTGTTCACAAAGTCACCGAAGCCGGGAGTGTCGACAACGGTAAGTCGTAGGCGGACGCCAGCCTCCTCGATATCGGCGCTGATGGACTGGATCGTGACGGTTTTGGGGATAATGTCGTGCGAAGGGCCCTTGGCTTCTTTGGGGGGGTAGAGGGACGTGTTGAACAGGGTGTTGACGAGCGTCGACTTGCCGAGGCCAGATTCGCCTGTGACTATTAGCTTCCATTGCTATCCTATCATAGCTGGGCCAGAACAAATCTTACCAACAACCATCACGTTAAAGTTGAAGCCTTTTCGCACGCTCTTGCGATGCCACTGGTTAGGAAGGTTGGCGAAGCCCACGTAGCCCGTCAACTTCCTTCGCACGACATTCCTAGGATCATTGGCCGAGGGAGCTTTGGCCTTGTTAGGCATGGGCATGTCTTCCGTGGGGTATTCGTCAGGCTTGCCATTTGGCGAAGGAGAAGCCCTCGCAGGAGCACCGGTGGGATCTGCGTCAAAGTTAGCGTCTGGTTGTAGTGACCCAAGTACAGTTGCAAAGCAGAAAAGCAAGACAAGGGAGGTCCGACGAGACAGCTCCTTGGGTAGTTGGCCTGGTCCGGGTCCTTCTGGTGTCTTTGGTGTTGGTGGTTCAGTGACCTGTGCCATCTTCTTAGTCTTGGATGGGTGGGTTGTAGGTGGTTGGCGTGTCGGACGAGGGTAGAGCTCTTCGTACGACATGGGCGTAAATGGAGTAATCGTCGGTGTCCCAGCATCAAGCATGCTCCGGTACGAACGCGGAGTCGATGTCGATGCTGCCGACGCTCGCGGGCCAGGGGCAACGTTTTCAGCGCCTGTCGGCTGGCTGGCCGCCCTTTTGACTGACGTAGCGGCCGTCTTCGTCACCGGCTCAACCGGTGCCACACGGATCGATCCCTTCTCGAGCTGGACGCTTCGAGACCGGACCCTTTTCATGTGCTGGATTAAATCCATTCTGTCTTGTAGAAAACGTGGTTACCGGCAATGGGCCCGGAGTCCAAAAAGCGAGCCTAGGGGAAGCCAAGAAATTGTAGGTGGCTCAAGCGGATGTCGACGCTATCAAGGCTGGTTGATGACAGAGTTGGATGATGGAAACGGGCAATAAAAAAGTCTCGAAGGTCAACTCGAAAGGTCGAGGCATCGAATTGTCTTGCTTATCACGGTCGGGTGTCGGACCTCATGCTCCTCTTGCCTTGCTCGTGGCTTTGCACTGGTCTGCAGCAATTCGGAAAGACCTACCCATATCTAATCAAGTAGACCGTGAGGTCAATCTATCCGTATTAATACCGGAAAGTATGATGTCGGGTTCTATGAAGGGAGAAAGGTTAGCGGTCTGTCACGACAGGTCGCCGTTGCAAGATGACGGGATCGGGGTTCGCGTTCGCGGCAACTCGAATCTAGACACCAAGCAGGGCAACCGCAGGCCCGTCGCAGTTTTCAAACAGCATCGAGCGAACGGTAGCAAGCTTGAATCTATTCGATATGCACAGCCCGACGACTACTGCTGTCGCAATAGATTCGTCGTCGAACCATCTGAAGGAACCCTTTTTTTTGGGACCAGTTGCGATGGAAGGGAGCACGTACCAACGAGGGAACGTCGCGTGTCAATGGCGTCGCAGAAGGTCAACGGTTTCCCAGAACGATTCGGGACGTTGGGAAAGTTCGCGATGGGCAAGTGGCCTCTGATGAATCTGAAAGAAAAGCGAACCTGATAAAAACGAGGCAGGAACGATTAAGACAAGGAGCGGATATGAAGGGATTGTGGGAGAGAGTGGTTGGGTTCAGTTGGACTGGACTTTTTTTCTCCTCCTAATTTACTGGGGAGGTTGCCCTTCCAGATTTGCTGTCGTTTGCTGCTGCAGGTGGCCGGTGCGTCGCTGCCGAGTTTTTTTCTCGGGGTCAATTGGTTTGGCTGGCAGTTGCAAAAGGGGTATGTGCTGAGCTAGTCCCGTTCCGGGTTAGCGAACACCAGTGAACAGCAGGGGCTCCTCCTGACAGGGTGAGGGAGCACTGGAAGCTTCTGGTTGGCCGAAAAGGGCCAGTTTCCTTTAATACCCCCTCAATACCTGCGCGTCGGAAATTTCACAGTATCTTGGTTCTAGATGGCGGTACCTCTGGGAAAGCCCACCAAGCTGCCAGATGTCAAGAGATGGCTGGAAGTTGCCGCTTCCGTTGTGGTGGTCCTGCATCTAGATGCATGTACACGGGTCGGTGAACTTGAATTGCCACCTGGACGATTCCGTACTCCGGCCACAGGAGGATATATCAGATGCGATAATGAGGAGGTCAGAGCCCCAACCGCCAAAGTACCTGTCATGTACGCACTGTATCGGGTCCATGCACGACGTATCCGTATGTCCAAGGCATGGAGCTTGACCAACTTGGTGCGAAAAGAGGCAATCACTGTAGTCACAACTTGCTTCAATGGATTGCGAGATCCCATTTGGTTCATCTGCGTGCGGGTAGCAAGGTAAACCACGGGTCCTTGACAATCGGTTCCTGATCTGCGCGAATTCGATGGACATCTCGGGTTTCGATCTGAAACGGGTAAAGTCCATCACGATTCAACCTTATCTGATCAAGCTCAGATGCATGGAAGAAGTTCAACATCTTCTCGCTTTCATTTCATAGAGCTTACAATTGCCCTACCTCTTTTGCAACAGAGTACGGCTGCTGAGAATGACAGTAAATGGGGGAGTTTGGGCTCAGAAGATATTTGTGTTAGTTCTGTAATCTTGCTAGTCAAGTCCAAGTCATGCATGTTCCCGGGAGCTTTGAATGATCCGAAAGTATCTGTACATGTTCTCTCCAGCTTCCGAGTTGATCGGGCCGCCTTCTCCACACAAGTGACCTCACGGCGTCGGACACGGTGCTCTCTAGGCCCGCTGTCAGTGGCGCCGACTGGACCTTGCATGCAAGCAATTGCAGAACCTCTGTGCTCAAAGCCACGGCCGTTTGAAAAAGAACAGATGCAGACTCTGTACCCGACGCTCTGGTATTGGCGCAGAAACGTTGTCAACCACTAATACAAAATGACGACACTACTACCACTCCGCCTTTCCATCTAGAGATCGCCGCCTCACATATCGGTACAGTTCTCAAGCGGTCTTCATCCTCCCCCCTCTTTCCCAGTCCTCCTTGTATGTCTCATTAATCCGCACAAGCGCTTCTCTCGCTCCCTCCCAAACTGGTCTCTTCCCCGTCTCGAATAATCGATAAATATGCGGCGAAAATAGACCCCAAACTGCCAGGTTGTAAAGTTTTCGATCCGTGAACCACAGTTTCCACCCCTTCCACCCCCACCCCAGATATTCATCCACGCCGGTTCCTGCCGCGTCGTGGATAAATCTCAAAAAGGTCCTCGCCCGGGCGAGCCCAGGGTACGTCGACGAAAACGCAAGCTTTTTGTTCGTAAACCACCGTTGGTATGCACGTACATCAGCCCGCATTTCTGATTCGGGCGGAAGCTTGGACTTTCCCGCCCAGATTTGAGAGACGGCCATTGCCATAACTTCGCGGTACGTGGCTGCGTTTTCGTGGAGGGAGCAGGCGTCGAGAAAGACGAACGAGTCGGCGAGTTGGACTGGAAACATGTTTTGGTATAAGTCCGGCAGAGCACCCACTCGGTCGTCGAGGGTTGTGTGAGATATTCCTTGGACGATGTGTGTGTTAGATTCGTACCCGGTGCAAGCAATGATGACATCTACATCATATAGGGTTGTTCCGTCCGCGAGCTCGACTTGTTTAGGGCCTACGATGCGCTTCACGCCCGCTACGGGCGAGATCTTGTCTTCGCGGATAAGAGGGATCATGTGGTCGTTGATCATCAAGACCGATAGTCCGTTGGTCAAGCTCGGCGATGGCTCGAGGCCCCAGGAGGGGTCTATGGCGCCAAAGGCCTGACGGGTGTTGGTCTTGATAGCTGTGTCGAGGATTCGCCCGTGCAGGGAGGGAAAGTAGTGCTGGAGCCAGTTTGTGATGCGACTGAGACGGAATGTTACGATAGCATCAAGTGGGCCATTTTTGCCCATGCGGGGGCAGATTTTGACACCCCGGCGGTGCGAGAAGTAGACTTTGGCGCGGCCTGCGAGATCCTGCTTGCACTTCATGAGCATTTGACCTCAACAACACTACCACAACAGAAGAGGTAT
>Ga0247774_1001480_pt1 | contig 11809 bp, 10 predicted proteins | sample UWRJL001104B6_FD_179933 | JGI IMG/M metagenome (GOLD analysis project Ga0247774, IMG submission 179933) | Plant litter microbial communities from Arlington Agricultural Research Station in Wisconsin, United States - UWRJ-L001-104B-6 | ecosystem: Environmental > Terrestrial > Plant litter >... | reverse complement strand
CTGGCGGCCGTGCTGACGGCCCCGAAGCGGCCGCCCGCGGCCAGGAGGCGCCGGCTCCGCTCCGTCGTCCGGTGGTTCCGCCGGATCTGAGCGGGTCAGATCGCGTCGAAGTCGCCGTGCCGCCCGCTGCCCGTCGTGAACCTCGCGGCGCCACCGCGCGCCTCGGCGTCGAGGGCGACCTGACCGTGCCGCCACTCGTTCGCCAGCGCGTCCGGGAGTGACAGGCCGTCCTGTTCGTGCGCCGACAGCCGGTCGTGCCGCATGCACAGCTGGGGGAACCGCGCGATCTCGGCGGCCAGCTTCTCGGCCTGGCGGCGCGCCTGGCCCGGCGGTACGACGCGGTTGGCCAGCCCGAGCCGGGCCGCCTCCTCGGCACCGACCGGCCGCCCGGTCAAGATCATGTCCATCGCCGGGCTCAGTCCGATGAGACGCGGGAGCCGCACGGTGCCGCCGTCGACCAGCGGCACGCCCCACCGGCGGCAGAAGACGCCGAAGACCGCGTCCTCCTCGGCCACCCGCAGGTCGCACCAGAGCGCCAGCTCCAGGCCGCCCGCCACCGCGTGCCCGGCCACGGCGGCGACCACCGGCTTGGAGAGCCGCAGGCGGGTCGGGCCCATCGGCCCGCGGCCGGACTCCTCCGGCGGTGCCACGTCGAACTCTCCGGCGGAGACCGCCTTCAGGTCGGCACCGGCGCAGAACGTCCCGCCCTCCCCGTACAGCACCGCGACGTGCGCCTCCGGATCGGCCTCGAAGGCGGTGAACGCCTCGTACAGCCCGGCGGCGTGTTCGGGGTCGACGGCGTTGCGCACCTGGGGGCGGTCGATCACCACGGTCGTGACCGCGCCCGCGCGTTCGACGCGGATCATCGCCGCACCCCGGCCCAGAGCGGGTCCCGCAGTTCGCGGCGCAGGATCTTGCCCACCCCGCTCTTGGGGATCGCCGGTACGAACTCCACCCGTTTGGGCACCTTGTAGCCGGCCAGCCGGGCACGTACGTGGTCGGTGAGTTCGGCTCCGCTCACCTGGGTCCCGGGCCGTCTGACCACGAACGCGACGACCGCCTCGACCCAGCGGTCGTCCGGAGCGCCGACGACCGCGCACTCGGCCACCGCCGGGTGCGCGTGCAGGGCGTCCTCGACCTCGCGCGGGTACACGTTGTAGGCCCCGCTGACGATCATGTCCGAGGTGCGGTCGACGAGGTACAGGAAGCCGTGTTCGTCGAAGCGCGCGACGTCACGGGTGCGCAGCCAGCCGTCGCCCAGGAACGTCTCGGCGTTCAGCTCGGGGGCGTCGAGGTACCCGGCCATCGTGAACGGCGCGCGCACCGCCACCTCACCGGCGTCCCCCGGCGCCACGTCCGCGCCGTCCGCGTCGATGAGCCTGAGCTCGGCGTCGACCGCCGGCTGCCCGCAGGAGCCCAGCGGCGCGTCCGGCCCGACGTGGTCTTCGGCGGCCAGCACCGACAGGCACAGCGGAGCCTCGGTCTGACCGTAGTACTGGGTGAAGATCGGCCCCCAGGCCTCCATCGCCTCCTCGATCACCGGGCGCGGCATCGGGGAGGCCCCGTAGATCACCGACCGCAGGCGGCCGGTGTCGGCGCCGGCGCCGCCGGCCGACAGGAGCATCTGCAGCATGGTCGGCACGAGGTTGACGTGCGTCACGCCGAACCGGGACACCGCCGCGAGGTGGCCCTGCGGGTCGAAGCCGTCCAGCACCGCCGCCTGCGCGCCGCGCAGCCAGAACGGCAGCACGAACGTGCCGCTCGCGTGGATCAGGGGCGCGGCGTGCAGCATCACGTCGTCGCGTGCCGGGCTGATGAGGTTGGCCAGGATGTTGGCCACGATCGCCGCGTAGCTCGCCTGCGTGTGCTGGGCCGCCTTGAGCGTGCCGGTCGTACCGGAGGTGTAGAGGGCGAGGATCACGTCGTCGGGCCGGGCGGGCAGGCCCGGGTCGGCCGCCGACGCCGCGCGCATCTCCTCCAGCAGGTCCAGATCGCCGGTACGGGCGGCGCCGAGGCCGATCGTCCGCAGTCCGTCGAGGCGCTCGCGGAGCTCGGCGGCCCGTTCGGTGAGCGCCGTTTCGTACACGAGTGTGCGCACCCCGGCGTCGGCGAGCATCCGTGCGTGTTCGGCCGCCGAGAGCCGGGCGTTCAACGGCACGCGGCACGCCCGCGCCTTGAGGCAGGCGAAGTCCAGCGGCACCGTCCAGGGCCCGTTCCCCACGAGGAGACCGACGCGTTCGCCCGGCTCGACACCGACGCCGACGAGGGTGTTCGCCATCCGGTTGGCCGCCTCGTCGACCTCGCGGAACGTCAGCGAACGGGCTCCGTACCGGATCGCGACGCGGTCCCGGTGACGGCGCGCCCCGGCCCTCACCATGTCGACGGTCAGCATCGGCTCTCCTCAACGTCGGTGGATCTCGTCGGCGACGGCGGATCACCGTGACGGAACGATCCGGCCCGGCCAAATTAGCCCGGTCCGGCGAACGCGCAAAAGGGCGGTGACCGACGTCACGATCGCGTATGAGGAGACCGGCCCGAAGCCACTCACCGGGCCGGGGCGGGCGACCGTCGTCACGTGCGGAAACGTGACCTCCGGGACAGAGGGATGCGGCGGAGTCGCCACTCTCACGCGAAGTCGGCCGACCGACGGCCGGTCAGCGGCTACTCATAGTGATGAGTTCAACGTCCGAAGCTACTGGGGTCGCGTGCCTCCCTCGGCTGCGGGTCCGCCGGAAAGGGGCGGGAGATGCCGGGTACGCAGACTGCCGGGCCGCGCTGACATGGTGGTGCTGGCCGGAGTCGACGGCACCGACTCGGGGCGGGCCGCGTTGCAGACCGCCGCCGGGGAGGCGGTGTCCTGCGGTCTGCCACTGGTGGCGTTGCACGTACGGCGGTCGCCGCGGCCACTGGAGCTCATGGCCTGGGAGACCTACCCGCTGGCCGAGCAGTGGCGCGACGAGCTGGAGCTCGAGGCGTGGCTGCAGTGCACGCTCCTGCTCGCCGAACTCCCGCTGGAGTGGGAGTACGCCGTCGCGCTCGGCGACCCGGCCCACGTACTGCGTTCGTACGCGACCGACCGCTCGGCGCGGGCCGTCTACGTGGGCTCACGCATCCGTACGCGCTGGGCGGCGCGTCTGCACCGCTGTCCAGCGCTGGACCTGCAACGCCGCTCACCGTGCGCGGTGCGGGTCGTCCGCTTCTTCGCCCGTGACGAGAGGGAGCACGCATGACGACGGCCCCGCCCGTACGTCACGGACGGGGCCGTCGGGGACTCAGGCGGACGGGACGAGCGGACCCTCGCCGACGCCGGTGTGCTCGATCGCGGCGGCGATCTCGTCCAGGTCGGCGGCGGTCAGCTCCAGGTCGGCGGCTGCCAGCCAGCCGTCGATCTGGTCCGGGCGCCGGGCGCCGACGATGGCGCCGGTCACGCCGCGCCAGGCCAGCGTCCAGGCGACGGCCACCGCCGCGGGCCGCACCTCGTGCCGCTTCGCGACGGGCACGAGCGCGTCGGCGAACGCGAGGTTCGCCTCGAGGTTGGTCGTGAAGTCCGGGTGCCGCTTGCGCCAGTCGTCATCCGGCAGGCCCGCGACCCGTTCCTTGGAGAACGAGCCGGTCAGCAGCCCCGCCTGCATCGGCGAGTAGACGATCACTCCGGTGTCGTGCGCGGCACACCAGTCGATCTCGGCGGCGGCCGAGCGGTGGATCGCGGAGAACGGCGGCTGCAGCGAGTCGACGTGGCCGAGCTTCTCGGCGACGTCGAGCTGGCCGACGTCGTGGTTGGACAGGCCCACCGCGCGGACCTTGCCCTCCGCCTTGAGGTCCAGCAGGGTCTGCCAGTACTCCTCCAGCGGCGTCCCGTCCTCGGCCGGCCGGTGCATCTGGTAGAGGTCGATGCGCTCGACGCCGAGGCGGCGCAGCGAGTCCTCCACCTCACGGCGGATCTCGGTGCCGGTCCGGCGCGGCGGCTTCTTACGCTCGTCCAGGTCCCAGACCAGGCCGCACTTGGTGAAGACGTACGGCCGGTCGCCGTCCGGGATCTCCTTGAGCGCCTGGCCGACGACCTCCTCGGAGTGTCCGAGGCCGTAGACGGCGGCCGTGTCGATCCAGTTGACGCCCTGCTCGACCGCGTAGCGGATCGCGGCCACGGACTGCGCGTCCTCCTGCGGTCCCCAGGAGAACGCCCAGTCGCCACCGCCGATCGCCCAGGCGCCGAAGCCGACCGGGGTGATCTCCATTCCGGTCGTGCCGTAGGGCCGTGTCGGAAGTGCCATCATCTGTCCTTTCGGGTTGCGCCGTCAGGCGGCGTCGAGCTGCGCGAACTCCTCCGCCGTCAGCTCCAGGCCGGCGGCCTGGGCCGAGTCGCGGATCGTCTCCGGCCGGCTCGATCCGGGGATCGGGACGACGACCGGGGACTTGGCGAGCATCCAGGCCAGCGTGACCTGCTGCGGGCTCACCCCGTGCGCCTCGGCGACCCGCGCGAACGCGGAGTGCTCGGCGCCGAGGTCACCGGCGCTGGGGATGCCGCCGAGCGGGCTCCACGGCAGGAACGCGATGCCGAGGACGTCGCACAGGCGAAGCTCGGCCTCGCTGTCGCGGTACGCGGGGGAGAACTGGTTCTGTACCGAGACCAGGCGTCCGCCGAGGATCTCGTTGGCCTCGCGGATCTGGTCCGGGTTCGCGTTGGAGATGCCGGCCATCCGGATCTTGCCGTCGTCGAGCAGGCCGCGGAGCGCCCCGATGGAGTCGGCGTACGGGACGGCCGGGTCCGGCCGGTGGTACTGGTAGAGCCCGATCGCCTCGACGCCGAGCCGCTTGAGTGACGCCTCGCAGGCCTGTCTGAGGTGAGCGGGTGAGCCGTCGAGCCCCCACGAGCCGTCACCAGGGCGGGTGTGGCCGCCCTTGGTCGCGACGAGCACGTCGGAGGTGTCTCCGCCGTACGTGGCGAGGGCACCGGCGATGAGCGACTCGTTGTGGCCCACGTCGTCCGCGCCCAGGTGGTAGGCGTCGGCGGTGTCGATCAGGGTGACACCGGCCTCGAGCGCCGCGTGGATCGTGGCGACGGAACGGCCTTCGTCGGGGCGGCCCTCGATCGACATGGGCATGGCCCCCAGCCCGATCGCGCTGACCTGAACATCACCGATCCGGCGTGTACGCATGTGACAAGACCTCCGAGAAGTGGTTTCAGCAGGGAGCCGGCCGGCGAGCCGCACGTGAGACGACCACCGCCGTGGGCACAGGAAGGGGCTGTCCCCGGTGAACGGGCCTCGAAACTCCGCCGCGGGCCGTAGAAGGTCCCGCGCGTCCGGCGGCCTGGTCTCCACTCTGCAGGCGGCTCTCGGTGATGTCCAACAGCAAAAACCGATGGAACAAAGCAGCCATGGTGCTGAATCCCCGGTCAGCCCTGACCGTCGCTCCGGGCCCGGAGGGTTTCGCGGAGCGCGGTGATGATGGGCACCTGGCCCTTGACCAGCAGCGCGCTCGCGCGATCGAAGATCACCCAGTCGGCGCGGTCGACCTCGGGGAATTCACGGATCGTCCCCGACCCTTGCGGCCATTCCATCGCGAATGTGTTGCTGCGGAATCCGTCCAGGTCGAAGTCGCCTTCGACGGCGTAGGTCGTGATGACCTTTCCGCTGGACTGGCGGCAGTCGCCGAGCTCGATGACCTCGCCCTTCGGGGGAGGGGAGCCCATCTCCTCCTCGAACTCGCGCATCGCGGCGGCGAGCGGGTCCTCACCGTCCTCGTACTCGCCTTTCGGGATCGACCAGGCGCGCGCGTCCTTCCTCGCCCAGAAGGGACCGCCCATGTGGGCGATCAGGACTTCGAGGCCCTCTTCTCGCAGTCGGTAGAGCAACAGAGCGGCGCTGCGCTTGGGCATCCTCGTGCCTTTCGGGTGTCGCGGCCGGCAGAACAAACCGGTCTGATCAAGAAGCTAGAGTGATGAATCGTGGAGCTGCGCCATCTTGAGTACTTCATCGCGGTCGCCGAGGAAGAGCATTTCACCCGAGCCGCCGAGCGTCTGCGTGTCGCCCAGTCCGGGCTCTCCGCGTCGATCCGTGCCCTGGAGCGTGAGCTCGGCGCGCCGCTCTTCGTCCGCAGCACGCGCCGGGTCGGCCTGACGGAGGCCGGTCGCGCGCTGCTGGCCGAGGCCCGCCGTACTCTCGCCAGCGCGGCCGCCGCCCGCAACGCCGTCGCCGCCGTGCAGGGCCTGTTGCGCGGCACCGTCTCCATCGGCACCGAACAGTGCCTGGCCGTGATCGACCTGCCCACGGTCCTGGCCCGGTTCCGCACCGTGCACCCGGGCGTCGAGATCCGGCTCCGGCAGGCCGGCTCGACCGGCCTGCTCGACGAGGTGCGCACGGGCGGTCTGGACCTCGCGTTCGTCGCGCTGTCCGGGACGCGCGCGCCCGCCGGGGTGAGCCTGACGCCGCTGACGAGCGAGCCGATGATGCTGGTCTGCCACCCTGACCACCCGCTCGGTGCGCGCGAGGCCGTCGACTGGGGCCAGCTGCAGGACGAGACGTTCGTGGACTTCCACACCGACTGGGGCGCCCGCCAGGTCACCGACCGCGCCTTCGGCGCCGCGGGCCTGGACCGGCAGGTGGCGATCGAGGTGAACGACGTGCACAGCCTGCTCGACTTCGTCGCCGGGGATCTCGGCGTGGCGCTCGTGCCCCGGCCGCTCGCGTACAAGAAGAACAAGAAGGTGCGCGCCGTGCCCCTGCGACAGACGGCCCCCTCGTGGGTGGTCTCGGTCGCGGTCCCGATGAACGGCCCGGCCAACCCGGCCACCGACGCCCTGCTGAGCATCGTGGAGGAGTCCACTGCCGCGGTCCCCGTGCCCGCCCCGGACGGCGCGGGCGCCCCCGGCCGGGCCATGTCCGATCAGACAACCTGACGGGGCCGGGTTCACCCGATCGGACGAAGATTCCCTGGGCCACGCGGTTCTAGCCTTCTCGCCAGCCGAGTAGCAGCCGAGCCGCAGGAGTGACCGTGGACGCCGTGACCCAGACGCCCTCTCCACAGAACGAGCCCGTGCTCGGCTACGCCCCGGGCAGCGCGGAACGCGCGGAGCTGGAGACCGCGCTCAAGACCCTCGCCGGCGCCGATCCGATCGAGCTGACCTGCACCATCGGCGGTGAGCAGCGACCCGGCGGCGGCGAGGCGATCGACGTGGTGCAGCCGCACGCCCACCGTGAGGTGCTCGGCGTGATCCGGAGCGCCACCGAGCAGGACGCGTCCGCCGCGGTCGAGGCCGCGCGGAAGGCCGCGCCCGGCTGGCACGCACTGCCCTACGACGAGCGCGCCGCGATCCTGCTGCGCGCCGCCGAGCTCCTCAGCGGTCCGTGGCGGGCCCGGCTGAACGCCGCGACCATGCTCGGCCAGTCCAAGACCGTCATCCAGGCGGAGCTGGACGCCGCCTGCGAACTCGCGGACTTCTGGCGGTTCAACGTCGCGTACGGGCGGCGGCTGCTCGCCGAACAGCCGATCAGCGGCGCCGGCACGTGGAACCGGATGGAGCAGCGGCCTCTGGAGGGGTTCGTCTACGCGATCACACCGTTCAACTTCACCGCGATCGCCGGGAACCTGCCGACCGCGCCCGCGCTCATGGGCAACGTGGTGCTCTGGAAGCCCTCGCCCACGCAGAGCGTCGCCGCGCACCTGACCCTGCGCCTCCTGGAGGAGGCCGGCCTGCCGCCGGGCGTGATCAACCTGCTCCCCGGCGACGGCCGGGCGGTCTCGCGGGTCGCGCTGCACAGCCCGGACCTGGCCGGGATCCACTTCACCGGCTCCACCGCCACCTTCCAGCACCTGTGGGGCACGGTCGGCGCGAACATCTCCCGCTACCGCGGCTATCCGCGCCTGGTCGGGGAGACCGGCGGCAAGGACTTCGTGCTCGCCCATCCGTCCGCCGACCTCGACGTGCTGCGCACCGCGCTCGTACGGGGGGCGTTCGAGTACCAGGGGCAGAAGTGCTCGGCCGCGTCCCGCGCGTACGTGCCCCGCTCGCTGTGGGACCGGCTGCGCGACGACCTCGCCGCCGAGACCGACGCGCTGGCCGTCGGCGACGTGACCGACCTGCACAACTTCGCGGGCGCGGTGATCGACCGCCGGGCCTTCGAGCGCCACGCGGACCTGCTGCGGCGTGCCGCCGCCGACCCCGGGCTCACGGTCGTGGCCGGTGGGTCGTGCGACGACTCCGTCGGCTACTTCGTCCGCCCGACCGTGCTGGTCGCCGACGATCCCCGGCACGAGGTGTTCCGTACGGAGTACTTCGGGCCGATCCTCGCCGTGTACGTCTACGACGACGCCGACTTCACGTCGGTGCTCGAACTGGTGGACGAGACCGCCGAGTACGCGCTGACCGGGTCGATCATCGCCACCGACCGTACGGCGATCGACGCCGCCGCCGCGGCGCTCCGGTTCACCGCCGGGAACTTCTACGTCAACGACAAGCCGACCGGGGCGGTCGTCGGGCAGCAGCCCTTCGGCGGCGCCCGGGCCTCTGGTACGAACGACAAGGCCGGCTCGGTGTTCAACCTGCTGCGCTGGACGAGCCCGCGCTCGATCAAGGAGAACCTCTGCCCGCCGACCTCCGTCGGCTACCCCCACCAGCTCTGAGAGGTCCGTCATGCTGCGCTCAGCCATCCTGGCCACCGCCCGATCCGTACGGGCGCGGTCCTTGATCGAGACCCTGCCCGTGACGCGGCCGGTGGTCCGGCGGTTCGTCGCCGGCGCCGAGACCGCCGACGCCGTACGCGTGACCCGGTCGCTGCTCGCGGACGGCCGTCGGGTGAGCCTGGACCACCTCGGCGAGGACGCGACGGACCGGGCACGGGCGGAGGCCACCGTTCTCGCGTACCAGGCCGTCGTGGCCGCGCTGGCCGACGCGGGTCTCAGCGCCGGCGCGGACCTGTCGGTCAAGCTGTCGGCCGCCGGTCAGAACCTGCCGGTGGACGGGGAGAAGATCGCGCTCGACAACGCCCGGACGATCTGCGCGGCGGCGGCCGAGGCGGGCGCGACCGTGACGCTCGACATGGAGGACCACACGACGACCGACTCGACGCTGGGCATCCTCCGCGAGCTGCGGGCGGACTTCCCCTGGGTCGGCGCCGTCGTGCAGGCCTACCTGCGGCGTACCGAGCAGGACTGCCGCGACCTGTCCGGCGAGGGCTCCCGTGTGCGCCTGTGCAAGGGCGCGTACGCGGAGCCGCCGTCAGTGGCATACCAGGACAAAGCAGATGTGGACCGGTCGTACGCGCGGTGCCTCGGGATCTTGATGCGCGGAGCGGGCTACCCCATGGTCGCCTCCCACGATCCGCGCATGATCGACCTGGCCGGGCGGCTGGCGACCGAGACCGGGCGCGGGCGGACCGGTTTCGAGTACCAGATGCTGTACGGCGTCCGGCCTGGTGAGCAGCGGCGCATCGCGTCGGACGGCGACACGGTCCGCGTCTACGTCCCGTACGGCGAGGAGTGGTACGGCTACTTCATGCGCCGCCTCGCCGAGCGCCCGGCCAACCTCACCTTCTTCCTCCGCAGCCTCGCCACGAGGGGCTGACGCTCCGACCCGCGACAATGGAGTCGTCGGGAACGTGAGATCCGGAGGGCTGCCATGAAGACGGTCACGGTGGGCGCGGCCGAGATCCGTGCGGCCGTCTCCATGGCCGAGGCGATCGACGCCGTACGCGGCGGGTTCGCGGACCTGGCCGCCGGAGCGTTCGAGATGCCGCCGCGGACCGTGCTGGGCGACGGGCGGTTCCTCGTGATGGCCGCCCATCACCGGCCGACCGGCTCGGCGATGATCAAGACGCTGAGCCTCAACTTCGACCGCAGGCCCGCCATCGCGGGCACCGTCGTCTGGAGCGAGACCGGTCGCCTCGGCCAGCTGGTCGCGGACGCCGCCGCCGTCACGACCCTGCGGACCGGCGCCGCGGTCGGTGTCGCCACCGACCTCCTCGCCCCTCCCGGCGCCGGCCGGCTGACTCTCATCGGCGCCGGCGCCCAGGCTCCGGACCAGGTACGCGCCGTGCACACCGTCCGGCCGTTGCGCCGGCTGACCGTCGTGGACCGGCACCCGGAGCGAGCGCGGGCGCTGGTCGAGGAGCTGGCACCCGAGCTGGAGGGGGTCGAGCTCGCCACCGCGACCGACGCCGCGCGAGCCGTACGCGACGCGCAGATCATCTGCTGCGCGACGACCGCGACCCGGCCGCTGTTCCCCGAGGCCGCGCTGCCCGAGCGGGTCCACGTCAACGCGATCGGGGCGTTCCGGCCCACGATGCGCGAGCTGCCCGACGAACTGCTCGCCTCGGCCACGGTCGTCGTGGACGAGCTCGACGCCGTGCTGGAGGAGTCCGGCGAGATCATCCACGCGCTCGACGCGGGGGCCCTCGCCAAGGACGACCTGACCGAGCTGGGCACGGCGCTCGCCGACCCGCCGGACCACCGGGGTCGTACCGTCTTCAAGACCGTCGGCGTCGCCGTGCAGGACTGGGCCCTCGCGCGGCTGCTGACGGCGAAGTTCCCGAGCGACCCATGAGCGCCTCGCTCCGCCAGATCATGAGCGGCCTGGACGCCCGGGACGTCGAGGTCCTGACCGCGCCGCACGGCTTGGGCGTGCAGATACGCGACGTCGTGATCCTCGACCCCGCGGACCTCGCCGAGCCGCGACCCGAAGAGCTGGTCCTGGTGATCGGCGCACGGGGTACGGCCGCGCTCCCGGCCGTACGCGCCGCCGGCCACGGCGGTGCGGCGGCCGTCGCGGTCAAGGAGGCGGCCGGCCTGGTGGAGGCCGCGGCCGAGGCCGGGATCGCCCTGCTCGACGTGCGCCCGGAGGCGCGCTGGGAGGGGATCGAGGCGCTCACCCGTGACGTCATCGACGTCGCCCGCGCCTTCGAGGAGCCGCAGACCGGGGAGGTGCTCGGCGACCTGTTCTCCATCGCGCAGACCATCGCCACGCTGACCGGCGGCATGGTCAGCATCGAGGACACCGCCAACCGCGTGCTCGCCTACTCGCGCACCGACGACGAGGTGGATGAGCTGCGCAAGCTGTCGATCCTCGGCTGGCAGGGGCCCGAGCGTTACCTGGCGCTGCTCCGCGAGTGGGGGGTCTACCGGCGGCTGCGCGCCGGCGAGGGGGTCGTGCGCATCGAGGAGCGGCCCGAACTGGGCATCCGGCGGCGCATCGCGGCGGGCATCCACGCCGGCGCGCGGCCCCTCGGTACGGTCTGGGTCCAGGAGGGCGCGACGCCGCTCACGAGCGAGGCCGAGGACGCGCTGCTGCGCGCCAGCCGTGCCCTCGCCCCGCAGCTGATCCGCTACCACGCCAAGACCGGCCGCGAGACCGGCCTGCGCGACAGCCTGGTGGTCGGGCTGCTCGGCGGGCGCATCGACGCGGACTCCGTGGCCGACGACATCGGCGTCGATCCCGGCCGGCCGTCGATGGTCGCGGCCTTCACCCTGCGCACGGAGACCGGTCCGCGTCCGTTGCAGCGGGCGGAGCTGGTGAACCTCATCACGGTGCACACCGCCGCGTACCGCCGCGCCGCTCTGGTCGTCCCGGTCGGCAGCCGGATCTACGCGCTCCTGCCCGAGCTCGGCGAGGGAGCACAGGCGCGCGTGGTGGAGCTGGCCAGGGAGATCGTCGATGCGGCGCGCGGCCATCTCGACCTGACGATCCACGCCGCGCTCGGCGAGGTCGTACCCGGACTCGCCCAGGTCGCCGTCTCCCGCGCCGACGCCGACCGGGTCCTGGACGCGATGGCGCGCGGAGACCTGACCGGTGACGTCGCCGCGCACGCGGACGTAC
>Ga0247774_1001479_pt1 | contig 11811 bp, 12 predicted proteins | sample UWRJL001104B6_FD_179933 | JGI IMG/M metagenome (GOLD analysis project Ga0247774, IMG submission 179933) | Plant litter microbial communities from Arlington Agricultural Research Station in Wisconsin, United States - UWRJ-L001-104B-6 | ecosystem: Environmental > Terrestrial > Plant litter >... | reverse complement strand
TGTGCAAACTGTTCCTTTACAAGGGAGCGCGATACCTACCTCCCACACCACCTAGCGCTCGAAGACGTTTAAGCTCGAATTGGACAGCGTAGGGGGTTGTATATGACAATATACCCCATCACTAAAAGAATATAAGGTCCGTCGGCTTATGGTGTCACTGGCTTCGGTGTTCACCAAGTATTATGCTCCATTGCACTTAGCACATCGCAAACAAAAGATGCACCTGTAAAAAGTACACAAGAAATGCGGTATTGCCTGACTTTCCCTTCAACGCCGTCTACCATGCCATTGGGCCGGTCAAACTGAGAGGCCGGCCCTCCATTCATAACCATGGATGATACAATAGCAAAGCGATTTTCTTTGTTCCTCGCTTCTCCAATACCCCCAATTCATACCCCGTTTTGTACATTCAATGCTGCTCATCCTCCTCCGCATCCTCCACGGTGACAGCTCTCCGCTTGCCCTTAGCCGACTCTGATGCTTCTACCCCTTCGCTGGCGCCTACACCGGAGCTATCCGTCGGATCCGGTGTTGAACCGCTCCTCTGGTTGCCGAAAAGCCGTGTCGACTCGCCCCAGGTAGGCATGACGGGGTTCGGAGACACGACAGGAGGGGTGTTGGCCTGTCTCGAGGCAGACATAGACATCGGCTCGGCAGTGTCCGCGTCAGCTGAGAGCGGGATACCCAACGAGGGAGGATCCACAGACGACCCCGCCTGGTTCGACAGCGGCTGTGGTGGTGGGGTTGGTGCAATCGGCGGCGCATCCATCCTTTGGAGCGGCAGTAACGACCAACCCGGTGGTATCACTACTCCCTCGGGTAGGTCTGGACTGCCAGCGGGAATAGCTGTTGCGGTCGGAGCGGCGCTATGCCGAGTGACCGACGGTGTGCTAATGCGGTAGGGATAAGACGGGAAGGGGTTGAAGGGTGGCAGCTGAGGCATCTGGGGGAATACCGGTGGCGGCGGTGTTCGATTTTGCTGTATCGACAGCGAAGTTGCCATGCCATGGGCGGCAAGAGCAGCTTGTAGAGGGTCCTGTGGCTGCTGCTGCTGCTGCTGCTGTTGTTGTTGGTGTTGGTGATGTTGCTGCAAATGACGGAGCCGCACCAGCTCAGCAAGTAAAAGCTGGGCCGTTTGAAGCTCCTGTTGCATGTGTTGCAACGACTGGAGGGACGCCAGTTCCCGTTGGACAAGGTTATCAAATTCGGGTGTGAGGGTTCGCAGCTGTCCACCCGAGCTTTGGGTCGCCGCTGGTGGACCGGCTGCGTCCTCTGGACGACCGTCTAATAGGGCGTCTAATCCTGGAGGGTTTCGACCATCGTGCCTAATGAATTCGAATCTGAATGGCCCAAAGTTGTAACGTCGATGATTGACGCCGCCGGCACCGCCAGCAGCTGGACCGTCCTGGCCGTTTACGCCGTTTACGCCATCCCTTGGTGGCGGCCCTGGTTGTTGCGCATCCGGCGGTTGCCCATTAGCCTGGCCCTGAGGCGCAACAGCGCCGCGGCCACCCCTATTTTGGTTTTGTCCATTTTGCCCTTGAGCTGATCCGTTCTGTGTAACGGGACTCCGGCAGGTAGGGCATACTTGCTGGCGTTCAAGCCAGCTCTTAAGGCATCCAAAATGGAGAATATGTCCACACGGAAGCTTCTTGGGCCGTGACTTCTCGACGGCGCCAGGACTTGCCACTGGATCCCACGGGAGCATCACATCGCGACAGATGATGCAAGTGTCCTCCCGGCTGAGATCTTCGGCAGTCGCGTCTGGATATCGCTTCATGCTTTGAATAGCCTTGCGGTACTTGTGAAGAGCAGACAGCCGCCTGAAGAAAGCACTGCCCGTCATATACAGGTCCCTAAGAATATGAATCGGAAGACCATAAAACATAAAGAGGACATTGAAGAAGGCCACGTAAATGGCGAGCTTGATAAAGTCTTTGCCACAGGTTAGTCGTTGTCCATTCAATAGATGCGTTAGCGCCATCACATACCAATAATCAACTCCAATGTCAGGACATATTGGCCTTTTGCCTCCCAGCCCGGTACTTCGATGTCAATCTCGTCAACGTCGTTAGGATCTGGCAGCGGGTCGTCTGAAGCTGCTTCTCCAAGCGCGGCAGCCGCCTCGCGCCGGCCAATCATTTCATCCCGCTCCCGCTGCAACTGTCTCCGCCGTTCTTCTAGACGGCCTTGTGTCTGCCTTGCAATGATTCGCGACTCGATGAGTTGCAGCACATATCGGCAATTGGTCCTTATCGAGCAAGCTGCCAGGACCGCAAACTCAAATAGGAACATAACCATCATGTTAGGTCTGGCCTGTTGAATGACAGTGTTGATGCAATAGCGGAGGATCCAAACGTCATACAGGGTGCTCATGAGCAATGAGACGACCAGGCGAGTGTGAAACAGTCGCGGGTTCGCTGGCGGCTGCTGTTCCAGGACTTCAAGCCGGCCGTCGCCAATCCAACCCCAGACTTTGCCAGTCACCAGAGCGGTGAACATGACCAGGAACCAAGCTCCTATCTCTTCCCTGAATATAGTCATGGCCAAGCATGTCTCTGTTATGGCGATCCATGCTCGATCCGATAGTTGCTCGATCTCGACAGGGCGGAGTCGTCCGAAGCAGAGTCGTTGCAGGCCGAAGATGAATATGCCGTATATGATGTAGACGAAGTTAACGAGGACCTACCACCAAAACCTGCGTCAGGAGAAGCTCAAACGTAGCTGAGGGGTGAAGACGAACCAGCAAACAGAAGTTGCTCTGCGAGAGGTACACCATAGCCGAGTAGAAGTTGGCGCGCTGATGGAAGGCCGACAGGACCACCGAGACAGCGAGTCCCGTCGAGATCTACGGAGGTCAGTTTCGTCATTCCAAGCAGCGGGAAAGCCGGATTTCAATGCTCGAGGGGATAAGCAGACATACTCCGGTGTACCACGCGAGCCGCATCCTGACGAGCAGAACCAGGGCCTTTCAGTTGGAATACCAGAAACGACAGAAATGTTGATGCTGTGACGGCAATCAAGTATCCATCTTTGCGTAAACGGCCGAAAAGGATATCTCGAATCGAGAGCTCACGGTGTTTCGGATCGTGAGCAAAGTCGTCCTCGACTATCACCACGACGAAATTTGGCCTTCTTCACGGTTTGATGCCACGTTGGAAAGCTCGGGCCAGTGGCACAATTGCCATTCAATGATGACGCAGCAAATTGGGAGCTCTTTCTTAGGTAAGCGAACCACGCTGGCGGCACGTGATCTGAACCGAGCTCTTTCAAAACATCGCAATTGCCATATTCCAAACAAAGCCACGGGCCCTCCATCCTCAAGATCACACAAATCACTGCCTTGCTTGACTCTAATCAACTGCCGAGTCCCACTCCACACTCATTACTCGATAGGGCGGGCACAGCGCAGCCTTCTTCCGCACGTCCGTGATGGGAGTTTGCGACACCGCTGGGTCTGTCAGTGACCCTGAGCATACGTGAAGAGTCTCGTTGGGGTTCCCTCGTTTACCCTCTAGGTGTCTTATTTGCAGTGCTTGCGCCAAAGATTAGTAACTTCCTATCTTCATAGAACAGCCCCTCGTACTATAGATTGTCGCTGGCGCCCATCATCAGGTTTGAGATGCGAGTGTAGGGTTTAGTCGCTGCAGTTCGGGTTGTTTGCCATGGCTCCTCTGGCTCCTATTATTACACCTGCATTCCTGATGTCGATCCGAAGACATCCTCACTTGCCAAAGCAGTCATGGTACTTCATCACGGCAACTACGCTATCCATTTTGAACCGTCCCGATGAAATCCCGAAGGTCTACAAGGATGCCATTGATAACTGGCAAGAAGAAACCACGTCCCCGGTGGAAACAAATGGCGTTTCTAGGAGCCTTGCGGGTAGCACCGACGGCTCTGCACCTCTGCAGGATGCCCAACTCACAATATCGAGACGAATGAGAGAGGCCTTGATCAAATCCGCATCCGTGGCTGGTCTACCAAAGGTTTGTTTTGTTCCGTTATGGTTCGTGTCGACTCGCTCAGAGTCCTTAACGTGACACTGGCAAGGGATAAAATGGAACCGTCTGACATTGGTGCTTCCATATCTTAGACCATTAATTCTCTGCTAGAACTGAAAACGGCAACACCATCGCATCTCATCGATGAGCCTCTCGGTGTCTCTCCGACTCTGCGACCGGTGGACGTCTACGACACTCCGTCATCTCAGATCCTGCACCGAGGCCAGCACTTCTTCGATGCTGTCTATGGCAAGGTATCCAAGCGGGTCATGGGGCAGATGGACCGCTCGGGAACCGAAGATCTGGGCATCACGGCAAGGCTCATGTACGGGTACATCCTGAGCAATACAAACGTCCTCACCGCTGCTGAGACCTCGTACGTGCTTATTGCGGGGCTCATACCTCAAGACGTAAGAACTGTCTTCTGGAGAACGGATCCATCGTTGCTGGCTATATGCTGACTCGGCTGACTTCCAGGTTAATGCCCAACTTAAGGGGCACCTCAAAGGTGCTTTGAACGGAGGGGCGTCGGTTGAGGAGGTTAAGGCTGTGCGTGATGTAGTCATCCAGATCTGCGAGGCGTCCGGAATGAAGATGATACCAGAAACCGCCGTTGGCGGGTGGGGCTGGAGGAGTGATGTCGCGAACTTGTGAGCCGGAGTCCATTCGAGTTAATCAGAGCTGAGGTGAGGCCAAGTTGCCGTTTCTCTCATCTTTTGTGCACTTTAGGGATTGGACGCATGGCTGACAGAAGACATTCTGGATTGAACCAGACACATTCCACCTGCGCGCAGGACTGATTAGAATGTCGAGAGGGTATCTGTGATTGAGGCAGTGGTGGTTGCCAAGTCAGGGTTGCGATATGTTTGGAATTAGGGGAGGTGTCAGCTCGCGTAGCTCCTTTTCGTTGTGAGCATGCTTGCATATGTTGTGCCTTGAACTGCTGCCCTGAGAAAGGTTTGGTATCTGGGTTGATTCTTCTATGGTCTTAGTAGGAAGTAGAATGGACGAACAGAGGCCTGCGAGCCAGGCTGCCCCTACCTTCGTACTCAGGGCTGATTTCTCCATGCAGAGTTTCATCATCTGCCTGGTCGGATAGAAGAAGCGGGAGCATATGATCCCATCTTCGGTTCCGTGTGCATGACAACTCACCTTGACAACTGTATATACACACCCTGTAAAAGCAGATGAAGCCCAGGTAGCGGGACAGCAGCCTTCGGCGTGACGCCTCTCTCAACAGTTGCATTGAGCGCTAAAACGATCAGTGCCAGGGCCTATGCCAGGGGAACCACGTTTTTGTGAGAAGCCCCTGACCGGTGGCTGGCCCCGCATTTACAGCGTCTGAAGCGCATCTACACATGCCGAATCCTGGCTTTTTCCACTTTTGTACTTCAGCGTTATATCACCTCGCGCTCGGACACGTCCCTGAAAATCTCGAAACAACCTTCTTTTTTCTTTCCATTTTCGTCGAAGCACACAAATGAAACGTCAATTGGGCCCTTCACCCGAAAGCCAGTGCGTGCTTTTTGCCTTGATCATCTTCTTTCTTGTCTGTTCAAAATGTGCTTCTGAATCGTCTTCCTGGCCTCTTCTCCTGGTCATGCCTCGACGAACTATCAAATCGGTCATGTGGATATTCTACTGATATTTCCGTAATGGGTCGGAATGTTCAAAGAATAGGAGGGGAAAGGAAAGTCTTCGCCGCCCGGAGTCGCACGTCGCACTACGCCAACATACATGCTGGGCGTAGTTAGGTGGCTCTCGTAGGATAAAAGACTGGTGACATCGGTTACACAAAGGGAATGTCTAGTCCTCGTATGAGATATTGAACTGGCGATATCGAAATCTCTCATGACGGAAGCTCGGAACCTGCCCCTTCCTTTGGAGCGTGGCAGCACTAGGTCAGCCTTGACCAACCAACCAACCCCCCGACCTGGCTGGGTCAGCAACTCGATGCCAGGTAACTAGGGACAGAGGTAATAAGTGTCGGAGGAGCGGGGACGGATTGTTGAAAATCCGTTGCCTCCGGACCGCCGGGCCACGGCGGCAGACGGACGGGAAACCCGAGCCCGAGCCCGTAGCTGGCAACAAGCATCAGGAGTTGCTTTCTTCATTCAAATAGCATAGGTCAAGTCCCGGATACATCCCCATATGCAAAGACGGTTGCATAATACTTCCAAGAACGGGTTTGCTGACTTATGGTCCCCCAATATTTCACCTCCTTCGTTATTCGGAGATGATGATCAATATCTTGCGTGGTCCACTCGGAGCCTTTTCTAACCAGCATTGATGATGCCGCCATTCATTTCGCTATTGATCGCATTCTAAAAGTGAATTTCCCGTCCCCTTTTATTGCGTGCATATGGTTACAATCGCACAGAAGCAATCCAAGCGTACCAATAATCTCACCGTCTCTGTACAGAAACGCTGCTTGATTGATGGCTTCCCTGAAGTATCAAGTCTACCTCTCAAGTAGAGTCCGCCGGTCCTGTCGTGTTGGTGAAGCGGCCATTGGCCCTCCAGGAACTGAGACGACACCTAGCCAGCCTGGTACAGCATCGGTCCCGTTGCCCTATGAGGCCTTTTTTTAGAATGGTGGCATCAAGAATGCTGGTGATGGATGAACTCTGCCACAAAAGGGCCCCCCAATGAAGGCTTCATGTTGGCTGCGTCATTAGTTCAACATTCGAGGGACAAATGGACCGCCATGGAAACAGCCGCCATCGGGGTCATACGATCGAGCCTTGCGCATTCCCCGCCACACGAAGTGCGGTCTTCGGTACTGCCTCGTTGAGTTATATTCCCTTCTGAATGATCAAATCACCACAATCAGGCTCAACGGCCCACGAGCATTCAAGTAGCCAGAAATAGAAACCCGATAGCCTGGGCGGGGCGAACCAGTGTATCCGATAATGCCCCATTGCGCTTGTATCGAGCCACGAACCACTGACGGAAGTGCGATGGAGACTATGAAAGGACGTACGTTAGTGGTCGGAGCAGACAACCACATGTTCTGACCTCGCCACCGAACGAAAGACAACATGTTTCTCTTTGGGCCTGACTGGTGGTGTTTGGTTGTTAGCCTTCGATTTTGTTGGTGGGGTTGGATCTGCCAACCTGTCGCTGTGGCCGCTTGTGTCAACCCGTCGCTGTATTGGCCAGCTTCTAAGAGGCGCTGTGCAAAAGCACATCCACGAACAATGAACACAAAGACGACGCACACAACCATCGCATGCAAACCCCGAACCCAACCTCCCAAGTATACGCCGATTCATTCCTTCATTTATTCATTTCTCCGCCGCATCTCACCCACCGTATAGTTGCCGCGCACTATTGAAGTTCGTGCGGGTGCATGCCGTATCACCGCTCGTAAGTTTTCTCCCCGCTCAAGTACAACGACTCCACTTATCCGTACTTGGGAAACGGTGCATATGATGTTTCCCACTTTCCCTTTTGCCTACTTACGATACCCGTGACCTCGAGTTATCGTACCTACCATTCCTGCAGTGAATATGCACCTCCCTCTCTATTTGCTCGGTTTGTAATGGAAGCATGCGTGGATTCCATATCGGTCCAATTCGGACCAGCGAAAATCGAAAGACCACATGTCCCAGTTGGGCTAGCTAAGCTGCCAAGTATGCACCAGATCTGCCGCTTGAATGCTGACCCGACGAGGCGGTCTGCATGCTGTACGTGGGTGCGCGGGACCGAAGATGGGAGTGAATATGTGCGAATCAGCAGATCTCACCTTGCTTTTGGACCTGTAGACTATGGGAATCGGCCGTGGTATGTAGCACCTGGGGTGTCAGCACAAGAGATAATTGCCGCTTATATGTGAAGTACCACGTAGCTCGACGCAGTACTTGGTAATATTGGGGCAAGCCCAAGAGCAAGCCTGAGAAGATGAACAGGGAGCAGTTGAGCAATCACCACAAGCAGACATATATCGATCCTTGCTTGAACATCCAAGTTTTCATGGGTTGTCGAAAGATGCCTTGCAGCAACAAGTGTCGAGGGCGTCAAAGACGCTTCTGTTTGAGCAAGGCCCAATGAGTATCCTACAACATGGAGTAAAAGGCATCGACGCAAGGTAGCAAAGACAACCCCCTTGGTGAAAAGGTTTGTCATGTTAGCGGGACTAGTACCTTCGGGGAAATTTTCAGCGAATTGCCAATCACCTTGAGGCTGCAAATCTCACATTCCTTCCAAATCCGACGAGCTTCCAGCCGTCTCGATACCCACCAACAACCCAATGTCATGCAAAGCAGTATTTGTTGTTTAGCTTACCATTTGGCTAATCGAAACCCTTGAATTGCAGATGTAGCTTTTTGATGAGGAGTAGTCAATGGGTAGGTACCTCGAAAAGCCCTCGAAAGTTGCGGCCGGCAGGTCATTCCGTCGTCAGCAGTATTCGGGGGACAACATTCTTGGAGCCCCATATGGTACCTTTCCTACCTTCTAGACAAGCGCGGACTACAACTCGGCGCCACGGGCTGTCACTGCTTGCTGGCAAGACGACACACAGGGGCGTTCTGCAGCTCTGCAGCGGCGGTTCCGGTCTGTTGGGCAACCACAGTAGCAGTGCAGGCTGGTCAAATCTTTCCCAGTCGGGCGGGGGGCCACCACCGGGGCACAACATCCGACAGGCTGCGGGGTCCTGGCGTCAACCCGAGAATGGGGAATTGGGGACATCAGGACCTTAACACCCCAACCCCATTACGGAGTCGCCACCAACCGGCCCATTGCCAACGTTTGTCCTACTTCCCCCACCACGCCGAGCATGGAAGGTGCAAAGAAAAGCAACTTCCTCCTTGCTTCCGGCCGTTTCCCTCCCAATCTGCAGCGAACAAGGTGGGACTAATTAGGTATGGTCCATGGATAAAGAAAGGAGAAAGGAATACGCAGGAAACTATTCCTTTTCTTTGTACGACTCGCTCAATGTCAAGAAGAGAGTAAACACATATCCGATGTGCGTTTTTTTAGGGAGGAAGAAGCAGGCTCGTTACAGAAAGACCGGAGAACCATTAGGCTCTCGGCTTAGGCCCCACCGTGAGGCATGCTGTAGCCTTGTTATCCACGGACAATACCCTATCGAGAGCGGGCGAGGTCTTACGAACTAATGTCCTAGCCTGGTGCTAGGTAGCCGTGTCCATGGTCGTGGGACATGGTACCAATCGTGCAAGTGACAGGCGACATGAGGACGGTTCTCTCTGCCCATGAATGCCTGGTCCGAGGTTTCACAGAGCGATCTCTATCTGAACATGTGGTGATTATACGCGTAAGTGATCACAGACGGCAGAGACGGAGAAGGCCTAAAGTTGTTCGGTATTTTGTCCCTACTCCCGCTCTGCCCGTCGGTCCTGGCAGTAACCCCATCCACCCGGCCTCCAATCATGGGGGGACTGGACTCCCGTAGCGTTGCTGCTGCGGGAACTTGCTGTAGCCTCGCATCTCTGGCAGTTCTCGCTTTGTGGTCCAAGGCACGGAACAACGGCGATATGTTTGCGATGCGTACCAACGAAGTGGTTTTGAGCAACGGGACAACACATATTCGTTGGCGCGCCAAGAGTGTGCTAATTGGGCGATCCTGCAAGCATGTTGGTACCCTGAACTCCAAGCCATTCTTAGGGATTTAACTCCATGCCGAGAAATTTGATTAGCCCCTATACCGTGACCCAAACACAAACACAACGCATGCGAGCAGAGGTGCGTGATACTTCCGCAGCAGGATATATTTTGCTTTCCAGGCGTCATATGACGAGCTGCCTAATAAAGGGAGAATCTTGGTCTACAGGAACCTGAGTGTTCAATGTAGCAAGCTTTACCAGCCTGCCGAGGTGTGTTCTTGCGAGATTTGACCATGAAGTAGTACCAGGAGTTTGCCTTCATGGATCGGGAGCCACATCTCGAGATTGAGCTCAGATGCAGGTCGTTACGAGTTAAATTGACTTCGAGGATAAACATAGAAACCATGCTCCTACCCGTCCGCTCCCCACGTTAATTTGTATGCCATGGGTGGTGACCAGGTTGGTGTTACCCCTCATTAAGACAGCATTTTGCTTGCTGTTCGAAGTTGCATTCCGAGCAGCGAGTGTTATTTTCCAGCCAGACGCGAACTTCTGAAACTACGACGTGCCCGAGCGATGTTGTCGTTCGTTGCTGGGGGGCTTCATAGTCTTGTTGCGGCGGTGCGAGAGCATTGATGAAGCACGAATGACCGGATGCTCACTGGTCTAATTACGTGCCTCGTTAGCGTTGTCGGTCCTCAATGAGCGATGTGGATCGAACTGGCTTGTCGAAGCTTCGGATGTTCGTCTCGCCGCATGTACCATGGAGCCAAGACCAGTACCAGGGCCGATGTGATTGATGCCTCCTGCCGCTCTGCGGCCAGTCAACTAGTGTCGATTGCATCGCTTACGCGGGTTGGTGGGTCTGGGACTGGGGAGACCGGCTGTCAGACCAGGCCATGATGTCTCAAAACAAATCCTATCCACTACTCGCCTAGCTAGTGCTACCTTTTGCCATCTCTTGGGCGAGTAGAGGAACGGCTTTGAAGCTTGAAAGGACTTTCTTATTGTAGCATTCTTTTAAGTGCAAGGAAATTCGGATCCAACGTACAATTACCCTCCTCCCTGTTCGTTGCTCAGTTTTCGGTTCCCGAGATTGGAACTGGCTCCTCGTTTATAACTTTGTATGGAACGTTGCTTCAAAATTGAAGGCTCGTTCTTCAAAGTAGCTCTGAAGTTTAAACGTGTCTGCGGAGCGGTAGTGGTGGCGGTAGCTTTGCTTACCAAGGGCCCTACACAATTGGCTCACAGACATCCGTCGCCGCTCGCTAGTACATGTAGTTCTGCGCTCGAGCAATAGATGGTACACTTGTGGTAGTAATAGTAGCGTATTAGGTGGTACAACCACATTGAGTATGTGTCTTTACTCCGGCCATCCGGTTTTTTGTGGTGCCATTTCGACTCGGGTCAACCAATTGCTCCGCGCCTTCGAGAACTCTTGAGGCCTTCATGAGGATGTGAACTTTCTCGGCGAAATATGTGGTTTGGCGACGCGAGTTCGTCGCGGTCACCATCGTTGTATGTGGGGTCTAATACCAATTGGGTTCTGTGGCAGTCCTGGGGTGGGACCCCGGACCTAGGTTGCGCCTAGGTAGGGCCGGCTTCTCGATACCAAGCTACCGGACCTTTGGTGCGATTCATCGTGTTGCGCAGTCCGTAAGCTCCCTGCGAGGGAAACTTGCAGCTTGGCCTTCCAAAGAAGGCGAATATCATACTATCTATTACCACTATCCATCTGCGCCTTGATAACGGATGATAACCCAAATAATTAACAAACCGACAGTACCATCGGTATGCCTGTCAAGTCACCCTCGGGTCGATCTTGATACCGATCGTAGGGAATCGAAATGGCAGGATTACTAGTCCTCCTACGACGTATAAACTTTTTCGACGGTTTAGTGGTAATAGTGTGATGGACAGCATCGAACTCGCTTCTTTCGTCCGGTTCCGTGGGTGGGGCCGTTGCTTCATTCGCGATTTAACCCACAGACACAAGACGGCGAAAGTGAGAGTGCGATGTACGATAGTTGCCGCTTGACTTCGGACTCCCCGACGCTTGACCACCGTTTGGGAATGATGGTGGCATTCGGCCAATCCAGATGCTCGATAGTGGACCAATCCTGTCGCTTCACGATGACATTAGGTCAAAAAACTCGCCGACCGTGTCCGCGATTAACCCCGCCAAAAGGAAAACCCCCCCAAGGAGAAAGTAGTTGGTGGGCCGGGTCGAAGAAGCCCCC
>Ga0247774_1001477_pt1 | contig 11822 bp, 7 predicted proteins | sample UWRJL001104B6_FD_179933 | JGI IMG/M metagenome (GOLD analysis project Ga0247774, IMG submission 179933) | Plant litter microbial communities from Arlington Agricultural Research Station in Wisconsin, United States - UWRJ-L001-104B-6 | ecosystem: Environmental > Terrestrial > Plant litter >... | reverse complement strand
CTGCCTTCGCAGCCCTGAGCAACTTGGCAACATTTGACGATGGCGGATAAACTTTGCTATTGTTCTTGGCTTTGTCGTAGTCGTTTGGGAATTGTGAAACTCCAGCCCCCAATTTTCCGCCTGTGAAACATTTCGGGGCGAGCCTTGGTGTGTGACACTAATATATTAAGGTTGTGGGCATCCGAGGTGCTTAAAGCCTGCAAAGAATCAAGTAGTACTACAGCTATGTGGTTTAGTGACGTCTTATTGGGATCTGGTGAAAAGCTTTCTTGACGGGTAGCTGGATATTGCCTCTTATTTAAAGCAAGCTAGGGATAAGTCGACAGGTCGTTCAGCATTCAGGAGGTCCATGACTGGCTTAACCTACACGGCAGTCAAGTATTCCATGTAAATCAAAACCCCTCAATTTATCTATTCCGAGCACCGAAAAAAAGGAAGTTTATCTGTATATCCGTTGTCGCTTTTATGTTACATACGCCGGCCAAAATCATGACCTCAACCAAGCCTTTTAAGTCGCATCATCATTACGAAGCAAACGAGCTAGAAGACGCTTGCGCTCCGCTCTCTGTCGCGATTCGGCGCATCAAGGGATTCGCCTCTCTTACGTTTGTGACCATTCTCCCGAAGACCATTCGTCTTCTTATCCTTGACATCAGTCCCATTCGTATCGGCGGCATCTTGAGGGTCAAGATCCTGCCAGAGATGGGCTCCCGCCTCTCTGAGCAGTTGAACACACTCAATGTTGCCCGCCTTGTCGGCCAGGAATAGTGGAGTGTTGTCAGCCCAGTTCCGCGAATGCACACTCGCCCCTTTGATAAGGAGATGTCGCATGATCTCGGCGTTGGGGCAGATGGCCGCCAGATGCATGACAGTGTTGCCTGCGTAGTCGACCTTTTTGAGAAGTGACACCTCGTCGCTATCAAGGATCTCGGTAACGGTGCGGAGGTCGCCGTTGCGGATGGCGTATCCTAGCGCCGTGAAAGCCGCGTCCGCCGTGGTTAAGCGACCGACAGCTGTGTCGAGCGTTCCGGCGGGGTGCGAAAAGACCGGGAGCGTCCGTTCTGTCATTTCGCCCCTGAGAGATCGCGACATACGAGCCGTGACTTCAGCCGTGGTGAGGCCAGGGAGAGCGAGGAGGTACGATAGCTTTGTGAGAGCAGCCTCGATGGTGAGGTCGTGGCCGAAAATGACGCCGGCGCGACCGAGCTGGGTACCTGGGCCATATATCGGAGAGACAAAACCGGAGGAGCACTGGGAGACGTTGACGACGATGGTATCCCGCTCGATTGCTTCGCGGATGACTCTTGTCAGGCTGCCGTCCACTCCGCCAGGCGTGTTTCCCATGCCAAACGAGGCGAGCACGAGCCCGCGAATATCTGGCAGTCGCAACACCGAGTCCACCATCTGCGGTTTAATGCCAGGAAAGATCCACAGGCAGGCAACATGTGCTGTATCGAGGTAAGACGTAACCTTGAATTCGGCGATCCGCTTCGGCCGCATCACAAGTGACCAGTTGACGTCAATCCCTAGACCATTCACCTTGGCGAGCGGCTCGCAATTGGGGCTCTCAAACGCTTCAAACGAGGAAGCCGACACCTTGGCCGTTCGGTTGCCCCTGAAAAGCTTGTGATGGAAGAACAGACAAACCTCGGGGATGACAAAAGTCCCCGCGATGATGAGCGACCCGAGAAGGTTGTCAACCGCGTCCGACTGCAGGGCAAATATGGATGCCTGGGAGCCCGTCAATATGACTGGCTTGCCGAGGTCGGACATCATGAATGATAGAGCCGAGGCTGTGTACGAGACAGAGTCGGTGCCGTGGAGGATGACGAAGCCGTCGAAGAGGTAGTAGTTCTCCCGCACCGCCTCCGCGATTTCCCGCCAGCCTTTCGATGAGATAGAGCTTGAGTCGAGGAGTGGGTTGAACTCGATGATGCCATAGCGGATGTGCTTGGAGTAGGCGCTTGGCGGCGTCCTCAAGCTGTCTATCATGATCTTTTCTCCATTCCGGATTGCTGGCATTTGCACTGCATCTGATTAGCAATAGCATTCCCGAAGACATGATAAAAGAAACATGATGAGGGAGATGAAAGGGACCGCGGGAGGAAGTGTAAACGAAAGAAGGTGGACCGTGGATGGAATATGGAAGAGAGCTAGGTCATACAACGAAGAGCGTAAACCCCAAAAAGCCCCCTTGGGATTGGCTCGTTCAACCTATATTTTACATGGACTCGTGGATCTTCATACCTTTTGGACTCGATCTGTCATTAAAGCACGGTCGCGGCGCCATCGCGCTTTCCAGGAACCCTCCTATGGGCTGGAGGCCATCAGGCGACGCTTGCATGCAGATGGTCCCGCCCGTCCCGATGAGAAGGACGCGGGACTCAGGGTGTGTGCATTCCGGGAAGTCCATGGCAGAAAGAGGATTTTGGTTGTGGAAGTCCTCCATCTTGGGCAACAATGGCTCGGCCATGTCGGCTTTCGAATAACTTTTATACTTGTGGAAGTTCCCTTTTAAGTTTGCATCAGTGGATTTGCCTAGTCTGTTCGGCCGCGCGTTTACACGCCTGGTGGAAAAGTCGATTGTAAACGCTGTGTCCGCGAAGTTTCCTGTCGGGGTTGTACAGGCGCGTTTCGTGAGGGTAATAGCTAGCAAGGCGTTCTTCGCGAATGGGTCGGCGGTGGATACTTTTAGTCAAAAGAACTGGGTCGTGCCGATGGTCGGAATGTTGGAGTTTGTGACACCGCTCTGGATCGCAGACGAAATCAGGGAATGGAAATGGCGGCTACAGAAGGGATAAGCCAGTCCATTGAGTCAGGTCGGTCAACGAATGGGATTGATGCGGTGAAGGATTTCCAGTATATTTTGAAGAAGAAAAAATCCCCCCGAAAAAGAGAAAAATACTAGGAAAAGGCGATATCGGCCATTGAATAATAGAATCAAATTGCCTGCACCCCAGATCTGGGGCCTGCGGTAGTGATCAAGCAGCGTTATCTCCAGATTTCGGATGGTACTGAATGCGCGCGCGGCTGCAGCCTGCAGGATGCAGGTGCAGGAATGCCGGAAAGGCTGAGGCCGTCCGTACTGAGCGGACCACTCACGCTAGATAAGCCGGCTAGAAGAAGTTTGCGAGATGCGACATGCGGGACTAAGACTGATTCCTGCCCCGCATCCGATGGTGAAATATGTTGGTGGAAAGGGCAACTGCTCCTATTGGGTCCTACAACTCCCGTTCTGTTCCGGATTTACGCGAGACCTGCTTCTAATACTCTCTATCGACTTCTGCTCTTCGTTGGAGGATCTGACTTTTACGAATAAGTCGAGAATGTTGCTAATGTGTCTGTCCATTTGGTGGGTCGACGATGCCGGTTTCAACGAATACAACAGCGAAGGGTTAATTCGGTCTGGTGAATGATGTTAGTTCAACATGAGCAGCTGGTAACCAGGCTAGTCTCGACGAGCTAGATATTTTGTGGCGGGAATTTGGAGATGGAAAGAAATACAGGAATATCAAGTGGGGTAGAATGCACACGAAAGTCGACCACTCTCTACCGCTATACCAGATTTGGGTCAGCGTCGTCAAGCACCCGCAATTTACGGCCAAGCCCATTGATGATCCGACCCTCTGGGTTGAGCTCAACAAACGGACAGAAGAGAGACTAGTCAGCCTCGTGAGAGGTGCTGGCATAACCAGGCTGCCTCTGATCAGAGAATCGAAGAATAATTAAAACGGCACTCCCTAGGACAAGTCAAAAAATCAGATATACCTTAGAGTGTGAAGCTAACATAACGAAGCGCATTCGTTATAACACAATCATCAAAGCATAGACATACTTAGCACGTGCAATCAGACATCTGGGTCCTGATTATAACCCATGCATTGGCGGATTCCTGGCAGTTCAAGGGTAGCTAAACTGCTGCGAACAAGACGACCATAAACCAACGAAGTTAGAATAGCTGCGAAAGATGGACGAAGAATACTGGAACAAGATCGGTGACTATGAAACGGAGAACCTGGCAAGGATTCAAGCCCTTCACATTCATAACACTGTAACGTGGTTTATCCGCGGCTCAAATGGGGGTTATTATTGTACGCTTCTGGGGTTGCAATGGCGCGTTCGTTTGCGAAAAGTAAGGGATTATCGCCAAGTTGCCTATTTCAACTGACTCGCCGGCTCTAGCAATATGATGATTATGCTCGTGGGCCGAGCCGATGTAGCTGATCAGCCAGCAATGTCCGATTTTGAGACACTATCTGACCTTATGCGTCCTTGGGTTCAATCTGTGACTGGAACTTCGAACCGCTTCACCTTGAGATGGACCTCTGCACACTCCAGAAGGCGCCACGTCTTGAATTACCTGGTATTGAAGGCGAGAAACTGGTCTTCGTGCCACAGTCAGTATTGACCTTGAGCCTTAGATGCCTCGGTCACTCTCGCCGTGTTCCTCTTTCCTAAACCCGGTAACCCTCATGCTATCAGCGCTTTCCTGGTTTGGCAGACCAACAGGCCCCATGTTTCAGAAGCCCTAGTTCTATTTGCGGAATGAACTGGGACGCCTTGTGTCCGGGTAGAAACCGAATTTAGGAGGGAAGAGGATAGATAGATAAGAGCGGTAGTGAACCAAGGTACGGGCCGATTTCGAGTCCTCCTCGGATTATTTTCGCGCTTCCACCATGCCCATTCTCAACAAGTCCAAAGCCTCGACTTGCTTCTCAGCTGACCGCAGATGCTATAAACGCGTGCGAGGACCTTCTCACATGTCTGCAACATCCCAATTTCCACCCTAATGCTTTGGGTTCTCTTCTCTTGACGAATGGGATGTTTAAACTCGCTTGCGGCCGTCATTCTAAACAAATCGCCACTGGTATCCCCTCATACTCTCGGTACTTTCATAGACCTCTTAAGACCACTTACCAATGTACTCGTCACATGCGGTGACATCCGTCCAGCAACGACGGTAACAAATCCCACAGAATCCAGGAAGAACTTAGAACTTGTATTTAGCTATAGTAAGAGCAAGCTGGGTTCGCAAGATACCGTCTGCGCCATCTCTAAATATACACATTCTGTCCATGGTGTCATGCTATCGGAGTCGCTGCCTAGTCGCCTAGAACATCGGCAAATTTTGTGGTAATCTCCTGCTGGAAGGCCGCATAGTCCTTCTCTATCTTCTCTCGGTCGTCGGGGACGACAAACTTGAGCTGCCGGAGCTTGTACTGGAGGTCTTTGGTGGCCGCCGAAATGTCTGCCCACTTAAGCTCCTGCTTGATAGCCTTGTCTGCCTCCTCGAAGAAACCAATCATGAGCCGCATCATCCAGGCCGTCTTCCACAGCGGGCAAAATTGATCGTAGTCCGAATAGCCGTTTTGCTGAAGGAAATCCTCCTTCAAAATCTTAGCAATATCGAGGACTAAGCGGTCATGGTCGGCGAGACCGGCGCGGCCAGCCAGCTGCACGGTGCTGTCCAGCTCCACCGACTTCTCGAGCATGCTCTTGATCTTGTTACGCAGCTGGGGGAAGTCGGGCTCCTCTTTGGCGTACCACTTGTCCAGCACGTTCGTGTACTTGGAGTACGAGATGGATGTGTTGATGGATGGGAAGTGCTTCTTGTTCGCCAGTGCCTTGTCGAGACCCCAGAAAACCTGCACTAGGTTCAACGTCTGGTTGGTAACCGTATCGGAGAAATCACCGCCTGGCGGGCTGACGGCGGCAACGATGGTCACGCTGCCAATTCTCTCCGGAGAGCCGAGACAAACGCATTTACCGGCCCGCTCGTAGAAACTCGCGAGTCTCGAACCAAGATAGGCGGGATAGCCCTGGTCTGCAGGCATCTCGCCGAGACGACCGGAAATTTCTCTCAGGGCTTCGGCCCAGCGAGATGACGAGTCAGCCATGAGCGAGATGTTTAGGCCCTGGTCGCGGAAATACTCTGCAATGGTGATTCCAGTGTAGATGGAGGCTTCTCGGGCTGCGACGGGCATGTTGGAAGTGTTGGCGATCAGGCATGTCCGTTGCATGATAGGCTGTTGCACCCCGTCGACGTCGATAGTCAGCTTGGGGAAATCTCTTAAGACTTCTGCCATCTCGTTGCCTCGCTCGCCGCATCCGACGTATACGTTGAGGTCGCTGTTGGAGAACTTGGAGACGGACTGGCTGATGACCGTCTTGCCACATCCAAAGCCGCCGGGGATGGCAATGGTTCCGCCCTGGACGCAGGGGAAGAGACCATCCAGCACTCTCTGTCCAATAATGAAAGGCTGGCTGGCAGAGAGCATCTCTGCCTTCCCTCGTTGGACACGGACAGGCCAGGTGTGCATCATCATGAATTGCTCCTCGTCGTCCACGAACTTGACAGTCAGGAGCTTCTCGTCGACCGTGTATAAGCCCTTGGCGGCAATCTTGGTGATGACGCCACCCGGCCTGCGGCTGTTGAAGAGGATCTTGTGCTGGGGGAGAAACGAGTTCTCGTATACGGAACCCCAAACGTCGCCGCGGGAGACATGGTCACCCACTTTTAGCTTCGGGGTAAATTCCCACTTCTTGGTCCGATCCAGCGCCTTGATGTCGATGCCGCGAGGAATGTAAATGCTCTGGGCCTCCTCTCGAATTGTACGGAGGGGACGCTGAATGCCGTCGTAGATGTTGTTAAGCAAGCCCGGGCCGAGTTCGACGGACAAGGCCTGTCCGGTGGCTATAATGGGTTCACCAACGCGAAGGCCAGCTGTATGCAAATTAAAACGTTAGCAATAAGCCATGAGGCGATAAGAGTAGACGGCCGAGTGCAATGATGGATATCCATCGCTCTTACAGGTATCTTCGTAGCTCTGGATGATGGCTTGATCGCCGTCGATTCGGATAACCTCGCCCGTCAGCTGCAAGTCGCCGATTTTGACGACTTCAAGCATTTTGACACCGAGGAGCCCTTCGCCCGTCACCACGGGTCCAGAGACCCCGTAGATTTTGCCTTCGCGGGTCGCTTTTGGTGCCATTTTGGTCGATATTTGGGGTTGCGGTGTTTGGTGAAAGGACGAAGTGTTGGGGGGCTTGAAATTGCTGCTACCCCACCTTCGGGTCTACGAGCTATGATCTAATCCTGCTGGAGCTTTGGAGGGAGGGGGGTCCTCGCTTTACGTGGCCAAAATTACCCAACTGAATATCGTCGCGTCTCCGAATCGTAACTTTTTCTTCTGCTTTTAATATTCCTCTTGTGGTTCTCTCTTCGCTTAAATCTCTCCCTTTATCCTTGGTTCACCTTTCTCTTTATTTTTTGTCCTATATTACCCTTTTTAGTTCTTTCTCCCTTCCATTTCTCTTCCCCATGAACGCTCTCATTACAACCGTCGGGTGAATACTTTTTGTCTCCTTTGTCTACATCTCTTTATCACCTGCCGCTCTCAAGCTACCAAGCTGCTGGCCATGAACTCAAGCTTGGCCCCTCCCACCCTTGCCTGAACCACTCGACTGGTATCGAACCTTCCACCAGGCCTAGCCCTACTAGGAAGAGCAAGCAGGCTGAGAGTCAAGCTAATTCACGCAGATTTCTTTCTTTGATCATAGCGTTTCCCTCCAGTTTTATGCATATTACAGAGGGCTACTTGGCAGACCGAAATCTCAAGCTGAAGTATCCGAACTATCCGTCAGCACGGGACACCAAATCACCACATGACTTGTCAAAATGGGGCGTGACTTGTGTCCCTCCATTCCACACTCAAGTTCTGAAGCCGGTCAGGCGGATACTTGTTTGTTACTCTGTACTTCTGGCAAGGCACATATCATGGGACGCTTTGGCGATGGGAACCCAACCGTCGACTTAGCCATCTGCAGGACAGGAAGAGCCACCTATCAAACCCTAACTGGCCCGGACTTTGGAGTGCAGAGGTTAGGCTGATCGTGATGAAGGGAAGTCACATCCAGTAGGTGGCTTGATATAGCATTACTTTAAGTGTATGGTTCATTGCAAATGCCTCTAAAACGAGAAATATCCCAAGCAGCCAAAATCTATCAAGCATCAATAGGTACGCAAGAATCAAAAATCCTAAATAGGAACCCATATGACTCTGAACGTGTTGACACCTTACCTCGGCTCAGAGAACATGGCAAATCAACGCGAGATAAAGCCTTCCTATATTGGCCTCTCCCCCGCCGCAACAACCTCGCTCAGCAGCCTAACACCCTCCCCCCTCACAGCCAGGGAACCTACAGTAGCCCTGCCGACAGAGATGCCACACTCGTCCCGCTCATGGAATGGATTCTCTGCCCTCTTCTTGAAGTGCACCCCCGGCTCCGCCTCGTAGCAGTTGTCCTGCGCCCTCGCGGCCCGCAGCTCGCAGATTTCCAGGTCCCTGCACTCGCCTTCGCACGGCTTGACATCCCACCCGCGGGTTTTCCGCGCGACGTAGTCGTCGAATGCCGCCTGGTCTTGTTCAAACACCTCGGTGAGGCGGTGCCAAAACGCGGGGGTCAACTCGGCCGCTGCGTCTTCGAACTCGGGCCCCACAAGCGGTGCGTACTTTTCCTTGGCAGAGTAGTACTTCTTCCATACCGGCTTCGTTTGGAAGTTAGGGTCCTCCATGTCGGCGATGTACGTCTCGTGGTCGAGCACGGCAAAGGTGACGGGGTCCACAAGGTAGACCCTAAAGGCCGGCATCCCGCTCGTGGGCGTCAGGCTCGGGCCGATGTAGCTCATGGCGCTCGCCGTGTCTCTCGATCTCTTCGAGTAGTCGCTGTACGAAATCTGGAAGTGATCCTTGTGCGTGTGCCCGTAAAACATACCCGCAATGGTATTGGCGTAGCGATTCACAATCTGATCCAAATAGTTGCTCTGGTCGTAGAAGGCGTCGTGCGACCCCACGGACATGTGTCCCACGATATAAACCCTCTCACCCACCATTTCGGCCTTGTCGAGCTCAGATACCAACCATTCGAACTGGCCGTTCGGATCGCGCAGCATGGTTTTGCGGTAGAGCCAGTAGTTTTGGACGTAGTACATATTTGTGTTGAGGGAGATGATGCGGAGATTAGAGTTGGGATGACGGACTGAATAGACGCCTTGCTGGGATTTGGTGCTGGATGTGGCCTCGGGGCCGATCCAGCGAGACCAGGAAGCAGAGAGGAGGTCGTACATCCATTGAGCCGAGGTACTGATGGATGCGGGAGGGAAGGCATTTGTGGGGTGCATTTCGTGGTTGCCGGTTGTTGAGTAGACGGTGCCGAGGGTGGAGGCCATGCGCGCGTAAGTGGAATTGACTATGGGGGAGATAAGTATACGTGAACTTCAGGGAGTGTGTCAGAAGGACAATACATACTTGCAAGAGAATTATATAGTTGAGAGGTATTCCAAACTGCGTGGTCAACTATGTCACCGGTAAATATCGAGAAGGCCGCGTCTGGAACGAGTTCCTTGATGGCCCTGTACATGCTCTCCTCAAGGCTGACTGGCACGTCGCACTTGTGATCGCCCATAGGGCCGGCCGGAGAGTTGCTCTTGCCAGGCTTGTCTTGCTCCGTGTATGGACTTGTAATATTATTAGCACTCGTTCATCCATTGATAGTCGCAGTTCATTCCCGAGCTCCTTTCTCAACCGCGAATTCTTCTTCCGCCGTCGAGGCAGAACACCCTGACCAACCCCCCTTAAACCCCCGCAAAACACTCACCGACAACAGACTGGCTTCGAGCAATTCGCCGTCGCCCCCTCCTCATACAACAAATCCACATGCACATCCGAGTAGTGCACTACCTTGAGCGGCTCACGCCCGCTTGTCACCGGCCTTTTCGTTCCCCGCGGCTTCTCGTTGGGGAAGGGCACCTTCCACTCCGTAACTTTTGGGTAGTTGCAAACCCCTAGGAAATTGATGCAAAACAATTTGGAGGTTTGGGACGGGATGCTCATATCCCGTATGGCTTTAGCGATGATAGGGCCTTCGAGGGCTATGGCGCCTTCGCAGACATCATCATCCTCGGCCTTTTGATGAAGGTTAGTGAGGGTGGGAGAGAGGCGTCAACGAAGAATCAGGGGAGGGAAACAAGTTACATTTGAGAGCTTGCAGATTCCCTGGAGGGTGCTGACGAAGACTTTATCGCCTAGCCAGGAGAGGCCTTTGAGGAGGACGAGGAGGGCCTGAATGGTTCACGTTAGTCTAGTCCTCAAGAGCCTTGCAGGGTACCGGGGGGGGGGGGATTCTGCCCAAAAGCTCACCTCACAGCTCGTGCAACTTGCTCCGTCCTTGATTTGGTCCCATATCATGTCCGCCAGTCCTCTTTCCAACAACCTCAAGTCCTCCTCTCGAGTAGTCAGACGGACCCCATCTTCTGATGCTGCTACCGCCTGCACGGTTCTCCCCAGTCCAGTGCCGAGTAATAGTAAGGTAGAAACCCGCATATTCCAAGTCCTCAGTTTAGCTCCCCCTGTTTCTTATATTATACTAAAGTCGCAAAACCTGCCAAGAAAAAAAAAACCAAGCAAATGGACAACAACAAAGTGAAATAGGCCTTTCGAAATCTACATCTTAAACAATACTCCCCTAGTGAAAGTAGGGTCATCCGGCCTTATGAACCAAACCGGGCAAATTCCCAAGCTTGATCCTACGCCACCATGCCTGGGCGTTCTGCTTCCAGTGGGCTGCATGCAGCTCAGGTCTGCTCAGATCCACCGCGCTGGAGGCTCCACAACAGCGACATAGCAAACTTCGATGGGTCACATCGCAGCTACCGAATCCGCGGCCACCTCCTCTCTAACTCATCCATGCTCCCCTGACCAGTGCAAAATGCCCTCGCGGGTTGGTCACGCCCGCCCACCTCCATCTCCAAACGGCATTTTTCGCAGTTGCAGGGGGGCTGTAACGGCCGAGTGGTCAGCAACGGCCAGGGTTGCCTCCTGAGACCCTATTTTGCTAGTCTACCAATCGGAGGCTCCAGACGCCACCATTCGCATCTCACCAGGTTCGCTAACAGGGCATAGCAAAGATGTGGTGCGGATTAATACCAAGACCTAAATACTTTTACCTGTTCGCAAGCTGTGGATGGAGAAGCGACAGTGTCGGCTTTCGGTACGGGGCTTTTTAGGCTAGCCAATATCGGAGCAAAGCTGGGCTGGGTTGTCGTTGGCTTCGGCTTCCCACATGCAGCTTGTGACGGGTGCCTGAAATTAGGTGGGCTTGGTCGACGGCAAAGGATTCCATTGGACACCATTGGAGCAACACAGATCAGCGGAGGTAGGAGGTAACGATCGAGGTGGGAATGGTGGATAGATCTGGATTTGAGCAACAAGGACATTTTTGAATTTGCGGGGACTTTGCTTGGGACGAAGAAAGAAACGCAAGGCAAGCGGCTAGCAGATTGTTTCAGTACTCTGGCTTACTGAATACCTCGAATGGTGTAAAGCTCTGCCCCAAAATATCCTCTTCTCCTCGACGCAGCACTAGAAGTATGTATACGCTGCTAGCCTGATACCCTTCAAGTGGCTAGCTAGCCTCTTTCTACTTGATTCCTGCGTTCATCGGGGCTCGCTGATTCCTCAACGGCGCCATAATCTTGAATATCTACGCAACTAAGGCCACAATGAACTCTGACGCCCTTTGACACCCTCCTCGCGGATTGCTCGTATTTGTGCTTTGCGCATATGTATCGGTGTAAAATTCCCACTGCAAAGCTAGAGCAGATCCCAACCGACCCTCTCCCTGGTTTCCTGGACGCCAGCCCGAATTTCATGGTATCGCAATAGTATAATCATCGTACCAGCCCTCCATAAAAGCTAACTTTTGCGATAGCAGCCTCAGAAATCGCCACCTCGCCCAATACTTTAGTCGGGCAGAGCCCTCTT
>Ga0247774_1001476_pt1 | contig 11850 bp, 13 predicted proteins | sample UWRJL001104B6_FD_179933 | JGI IMG/M metagenome (GOLD analysis project Ga0247774, IMG submission 179933) | Plant litter microbial communities from Arlington Agricultural Research Station in Wisconsin, United States - UWRJ-L001-104B-6 | ecosystem: Environmental > Terrestrial > Plant litter >... | reverse complement strand
GTATTACGCGTCGGCCGTTCGATCGAACACCACGTCGGACATCGCGGTGCCCGAGCTGCACGAAGTCGGTCTGCAGCAGGTGGCCGATCTCACCGCACAGCTCGACAAGGCGCTGCGGGCGCAAGGCTATGCGAAGGGCAACGTCGGCGATCGCATCAAGGCCCTGAATCGGGATGCCCGCTTTCTGGCATCGGATGACGATGCCGGCCGCGAGAAGCTGCTCGCAGCCGCGCGCGGCATGATCCAGAAGATCACCGTACGATTGCCGCAGGCGTTCCAGAACGTGCCGCAGGCGCCACTCGAGGTGCGTCGTGTGCCCGTCGCCATCGAGAACGGATCACCTGGTGCGTTCTACAGTGAAGGCGTGGGCGGGGCGCCAGGCGTGTTCTCGCTGAATCTCAAGACACCTTCGGAGCTGCCGCTGTGGCGCCTGCCGACGCTGGCTCATCACGAAGGCATTCCCGGCCATCATTTCCAGTACGCGATGCTGAAAGCGGCGGGGGACCTCGCGCTGTTCCGTCGTCTCGTTCGCTTTTCGGCGTACACGGAGGGCTGGGCCTTATATGCGGAACGGCTCGCAGACGAGCTGGGCGTCTATGAGGATGATGCAGTCGGACAAATCGGGCTGCTGCAATCGGAGCTGTTCCGGGCCGCGCGCATCGTCGTCGACACGGGCATCCACTTCAAACGGTGGAGCCGGACGCAGGCGACCGGGTGGATGATCGATCATGCGGGCGAGCCGGCTGCGGCGGCCGAGCGCGAGATCGACCGGTACTGCGTTTATCCCGGACAGGCCTGCAGTTTCATGGTGGGCCGGAACGAGATCCGGGCCGCTCGCGAGCGGGCCAGGGCGCAAATGGGAGCGCGTTATGACGAGCGGGTTTTTCACGACCTCGTCCTGCGATCCGGCCCCGTGCCGCTGGATGTGCTGAAATCGGCGGTAGCGCGTTGGAGCGCGAAGGCGTAGTTCATTTGATTTCCGGCCGGCAAAGGCGCGACTTTGCCGGCCTGCACGTAGTCGGCCGTCCCGAGCCGAGGGCATTTTCAGTCGGTAAGCGGCGACAGAGCGTCAGCGCAGCAGACTCGCTGTACAGTGTCGCTGTGGGCCGCGAGATCGTGGCAACTTATTACGGAAAGCAGACAATTCGATGAGCGAGGTCTGGGCGAAGCTCGAAGGGCATGCAGTCAACGGCGTGTTTCCTTTGCTTCGTTATCTTGGCGGCTCGAATCACAGCGTCGTTTTCCTCACGCAGTCCGCGAAACATTCGCGCACCGAGCTCGCACTCAAACTGGTTCCCGCCGTGCCGGCCCTCGCGCAGTTGCAGATTGCGCGGTGGCGAGCGACGGCCGGGCTGGTTCATCCGCGCCTCATCCAGATCTTCGAAACCGGCCAGTGCCAGATCGGCGAGCGCCAGTTCCTGTATGTGGTCACGGACTACGCCGACCAGAACCTGGCGCAGCTGCTCGAGCGCCGCGCGCTGACGGGCGAAGAAACGACGGAGATGCTCGGGCCCGTGCTGGAAGCGCTGGTGTTCCTGCATAACAAGAAGCTCGTGCAGGGGCGTTTGAAGCCATCGAACGTGCTGGTGGTGGGCGATCAGATCAGGCTGTCGAGCGACGCGATTCGTCCTGTCAGCGAAACAGGCCGCGCCAGTAATCTCAATTCGGTGTACATGCCTCCGGAAGCGCGTGAGGGTACTCGCACCGGCGCGAGTGACGTGTGGGCGCTCGGCGTGACGCTTTGCGAAGCCCTCACCCGCAAGCAGCCGACCGGTCTGCACTCGGGTGAGTTGGTGTTGCCGGCTGAGTTGTCTCCAGCATTTCGCGGCGTCGTGGCACGGTGTCTGAAACCGCGCGCGGCGGAACGTCCCACCGTGAAAGAGCTGCAAGTGTGGGCTCGCGGCGCGCAGTTGGTTGCATCGCTGTCCGAATCGGGCTCGCATCGGATGCTCGATGCGGCAGTCTCTGGCGATGACGCTGAAGCGATTGGCGCAGCGGGACGCCAACAGCCGCGCGCGGCTGACGCAGGGACTCATTCCTCACCGAAGTTTTCGACGGGGCTCGTGGTGCTGGCGATTCTCGGAGCGCTCGCCCTGTTCGTGCTCGGCTGGGCGGCGGTTCGATCTCCCGGCGTTCGCGCGGCACCCAGGGTGCCCGATGCGGTAGTCGAAGATCCGCATGCGACGATGTCGGCGCCGACTTCCGCGCTGGTGTCGACGGTGCGCGAAACTCCCGCGGGCCGTGAGCCGTTGATCGCCGACAGCATCGGCCGTCCGGTATCGCCGCAAGCATCTGCCGGAACAGCGGAAGACGATTCGTCTCCCGCTCTCAGCGAAGTGATCCCGGACGTTCCCGAACGAGCGCGGAAAAGCATTCGCGGCCGCGTGCGGGTGTCGGTGCGCCTGATCGTCGACCCAGAGGGCAAGGTGTTCGCGGCGCTCGTCGAGCGGCCCGGCCCGAGCCGTTACTTCGACAAGCTCGCGCTCGAAGCCGCGGAACAGTGGACGTTTCCGCCCGCGACCGCGCAAGGCCAGCGCTTGATGATGGTGCGCTTCGATTTCACCCGCGGCGGAGCCACTGCGCGCGCGACGCCGCTGGACTGACGGCTGCCCGGGCGGCGCCACTCACTCCGCGTCGCCGAAATCCATCCACTGCCCCACTGTGCTCGCGGCATGCAGTCGCACCGTGAACGCCTGCCTCTAATCACCGCGTAAGTCCGGATGGAACGCGTACGCTCTTTGCAGTTGCAAGAGTGTCACGAGGGGAGGGCCAAAAATGAAAAGACCGTCTGTAATGGTTTGCCTGTTCGCATCGCTGCTCGTCAGCGCGGTGGCCAGCGAACGGGTGAGCGCGAAAGATTGCGATCGCGATTGCCTCAAGCGCCATCTGGACACTTACCTGACTGGCGTCGCCAGTCACAAACCGGAGTCCGCCGGCCTGTGGGTCGGCTTCCGCCAGACGGAAAACTCAGTCGTCATTCCAGAAGGTCAGGGTGCGTGGGCGAGCGTCACGGGCCTCGGCTCGCTCCAGCGCCGTTACCTCGATCCGGTGCAGAGCCAGGCAGGCTACTTCGGCACCGTCATGATGGGTGATGAAGAAGCGGTCGTCGCGATCCGCGTCAAGGTGCAGTGGGACCAGGTGACCGAGGCGGAGTGGTTCATTTCCCGGAAGAGCGATCCGGGACTGACGGGCGAAGCGGGCAAGACACCGTTCAACCTCGACACCCTGCGCTCGACGCTTCCGGCACAACGCGTAGTGCCCAGGGCCGAACGCATGCAGCAGCGCGAAGCGCTGCAGGCTGTCGTGAACTCGTATTTCGACGGCATCACCAGCCACAACGGTTACATCGTCAAAGGTCATCCCGGCTGCACGCGGTATGAGAACGGCTTTCCCACGTTCAATACGCCGATGAAGCCGGACATGGACATCGGCAACAACGGCAAGACGGACTGTCGCACGCAGGCAGACTTCGGCGTCGCCATCGTCGCGATCCGCAACTTCTACGTGATCGACGAGGAGGCGCAGACCGTGATGGTATCCGGGATGTTCCGACGCGACGCGAAGAACCCGAAGCTGCGCAATCACTTCACCGAGTTGTTCCACATCGACCACGGCAAGATCCGCGACATTCATGCGGCGTTCTACTACGCGCCGGAAACGCGCCCGGTGCCGAACTGGCCGCCGTACGATGGGTTGTATCCGCTGCCCGCCAGCTACAAGTAACGGGAGACCGAGCATGAACATCACCAGGACATTCGTTCGGTCGTGTGCCGTGGCCGTGCTGGCAGTCGTTGCGAGCACGGCGGTATTCGCCAGCGATGCAGACGTGATTCGCGAAGCGAAGGACCGGGCGGAGATCGAGAAGCTGATGTGGGATTACGCCCGCGCGCTCGATAGCGGCAATGCCGAGGCCTATGCGGCGGTCTACACGGCCGACGGCGCGTTCGGCGACACCAAGGGTCGCGACGCGCTGAAGAAGATGATCAACGACCTGAACAAGTCCCGCGAAGAGCGCAAGGCAAAGGGCGAGGCCGTCAGCGGCACCCTGCACATGACGACGAACCACTACATCGAGTTCGTCGACCGCGACCACGCGAGGATTCACAGCTACTGGCTGACCGCGTTCGTGCCGCCGCCGACCGCGCCAGGCGCGGCCCGGCCGGAGCTGCGCGTGCCTTACACCGGACGAAGCGTGGATGATCTCGAGCGCGTGAACGGCAAGTGGCTCATCAAGGTCCGCAACGTCGCGCCGCAGGACTGATCCTCGACAACACACGAGGTCCGCAACGTAATGTCGATGAACAGCCATTCCCTGCTCGTCTACGGAATCGCAGGGTGGTCGGGTTATTTCGTGATGGCCACGGAGCTGCTCGCGGGTCGCATCGTGGCGCCGTTCTTCGGCGGCAGCATCTATGTGTGGGGCGCGGTCATCACGGTGTTCATGCTCGCGCTGGCGCTCGGTTACCTGGCGGGCGGTAAATTTTCGCTGCGGTCGCCCGGCCTTCGAAAGCTCGGTGCTCTGCTCGCCATCGCTGCCCTTACCGAGTTGCCGGTGGTGCTGTTCGGCGAGCGAGCGCTCGAGTGGATCTCCGGCGGGGTGGCGGATCCTCGCTACGGCACGCTTCTTTCATGCGTGGCGTTGTTTGCCCTGCCGACATTCGTTTCGGGTATGGTCTCGCCATACGCCGTGCGCTTGCTGGTCACGCAGACTGCGACCAGCGGCGCGTCGGCCGGTTGGCTCTATTTCGTCTCGACTTTCGGAAGCGCCGCAGGGACCATCATCACGTCGTTCTACCTGGTGCTCGTGTTCGAAGTGAATCACATCATCCTCATCATGATCGGCCTGTCGCTCGTCATCGGCGCGCTGTCGCTCACCGCGCGGAGCGTTACGCCATGAGGTGGAAACGTCTGCTGCCGCTCGCCTTGCTTGCCGGCACCACACCGTTGCTTGCGAGCGCTGCGAACATCATTCACGAGGAGCGCTCGCTCTATCGCAACATCATCGTGACGCAGGAAGGTCAGGAGCGCTGCCTGAAATTCGGCCGCAGGGACGGCGCCCGCCAGACCTGTCGCCTGCAGAACGATCCGGACCAGCTCATCTTTCCGTACACGAAAATGATGATGGCCGCGCTGTATCTCAATCCATCGCCGCATCGGGTGCTGATCATCGGGCTCGGCGGTGGCACTTTGCCTGGCGCGTTACGCAAGGTGGTGCCCACTGCGCAGATCGATGTGGTCGAGATCGATCCCGCGGTCACGCGGGTTGCCGACAAATATTTCGGCTTCGTGCCCGGGCCGCGCACGGTCGTGCACGAGCAGGACGGTCGCGTGTTCGTCAAAAAGAAACAGCGCGACAAGGCGACGTACGATCTCGTGATGCTCGATGCATTCACCGATCAATACATCCCCGAACACCTGCTGACGCAGGAGTTTCTCCAGGAGGTGAGGGGGATACTCGCGCCCAACGGTGTCGTTGCCGCGAATACCTTCTCCAACAGTGGGCTCTACGATCACGAGTCCGCGACCTACGCGAGCGTGTTCGGCCCGTTCTTCGGCCTGAAGACCACGAGTCGCGTGATCCTGACGAGACTGGGTTCGCTGCCGACTCATGAGGAGCTGCAGACCAACGCGAATACGATCGAGGGACTGCTGCTGCCAATGGGCACTGGTCAGCGCTGGCTGTTGCCGAAGTTCACCATCGAAAGCGGGTGGCCGAAGAACACTCGCGTGTTGACCGATCAGTATTCGCCGGCGAATCTGCTGAATCTTCCGAATCATTAGTCTCGCCAACGTCGAGCTCACGCCTGCACGCGTCGCGGCGTGCAGACACTGCTCCGCCCACGGGAACGCTTCCTGCTGGCCACCGTGCCTGGTCAATGGTGGGGTTTTGGAATGAAGCTATTCGTCACTGGCGCGTGCGGATTCATCGGCAGTCACTTTGTCGAGCACGCGATTGCTGCGGGTCACCACATCGTGGGACTGCGCCGGGGTGACCGAGCCGAGGCTCGTCCTACGGCCACGCTTCTCGACGGACTCGGCGTGCAGTGGGTCGAGGGAGATGTGCTACAGCCCGAGACTCTTCACCAAGCTTTGCAGGACGTCGATTGCGTCGTCCATTTTGCCGCCGCGTTCCGCGAAGGCGGTGTCGACGAGGACTACTTCCGACGCGTCAATGTGCAGGGGACGACCAACCTGCTCGAGGCCGCCGAGTCTCGCGGCGTGAAACGCTTCGTCCTGTGCAGCACCGCCGGCATCTACGGACAGCGCGTTCCGGGCCTCATAGACGAGACCAGGCCGGTTCTGCCGTGGAATGCTTACGAGCGCAGCAAGGTCGAGGCTGAAGACGAGGTGAGGCGTCGTGCGCGCGCCAGCGGGATGGAATACGTCATCCTCGGCCGACGGCTGTTTACGGGCCTCGCGACGAACGTCTGCTCAAACTGTTTCGAAGTGCGGTCCGTGGCCGCTTTCCGCTGTTCGGTGCCGGCGAAGGCCGTCGCCACATGGTGTATGTCTCGGACCTTGCGGACGCCTTCGTGCGGGCCTGCGAGCAGCCGGGCGCAGCAAATCACGAAATGATCGTTGCGGGACCCGAAGCCGTTCCGCTGCGAGAAATGCTCCGCACGCTCGCCGACCTCGCGCGCCGTCGAAGCAGCGGCCCGCGTCTGCCCCTGGCGCCGATGCTCGGCCTCGCCGCGATTACCGAGGACGTGTGTAAGCGCTTCAATATCGATCCACCGCTCTATCGCCGTCGTATGGACTTCTACACGAACGATGCTGCGTTCGACGCTTCGCGCGCGCGCCGCGTGTTGGGATGGGAGCCGCGGGTGGCCCTGCGCGAGGGGCTCGCGCGTACGCTGCAGGCTAACCGGCTGCGCCCGGACGCGATGGGTTTGCACGGGGTTGCATGGATCGCGAAGTTGGTCCCGTTCGCGCCCATGACCCTCGATTCTTTCTCGCAGGCGTCGCTACTCTTCGCGTAACCGCTGCGCCTGTGCGCGCGTTTCGCCACTCTCGGTCAGATACAGCAACCCGCAAGCTGCGCTGACTGGGAGCGTGATCAGCCGAAGCGCGATTGCCCCCAGCACGGCGAGGTCGTAGTCGACCCCGAGCGCTACCGCCGTTCCTGCGATCGACCCTTCGACCACGCCGATGCCGCTGATCGACAGCGGCAGAATCGAGCCGATTCCCGCAGCCGCCGTGATCAGAAGCGCAGCAGGCCACGCGATCTCCGCTCCGACAGCCGCAAACGACAGATACAGGCAAAGCGCGGCGAGCAGCTGAAACAGAAACGATGTCGCGATCAGCGGCAGCCACTCACGCCGCGGCCGCCCGATTCGCCGCAGGTTGTCCCACACCGGCTGCAGGAATCTGATGCTCGATAGCTTTCGCCGCAGGCCGGTGCCTTTGTAGAGCAGGCCGAACCCGACTACGAGCGCCACGAGGCCGACGGCGGCAGCCTGCACATACCAGCGCGCAAGCTCATACGTTTGCATGAGCACCAGCGCACCCAGCAGCCCATTGCACAACATCGCTGCGAGCCCCACGACGCGATCCACGAGCACCGCGGAGATGGCGCGCGACCGATCGCTGGCCTGTTCGGTGGTCCGGATGACGCGATAGACGTCGCCACCAATCGCAGACGGCAGCAGATTGTTGAAGAAGAAACCGAAGCAGGCCGTCCGGAAGAGATAGATCCATGGAAAACGCAGGTCATGCAGCCGCAGCGACCAGGACCATTTCCACGCGTTGACCGGCATTTCCAGCACGACGATCAGCAGCGCAAGCATGCCCAGCGTCGCGTCGATGCGGGCCAGGTGTGCAGGCATCTCGCGCCAATCGATGCCCCAGGCCAGCGCGGCGAGCAGCAGGAGGGTGAAGACGATTTTCCAGGGGCGGGTGATTCGGGGCATCGGGGGACATCGTGAAAAGGTCTGAGTCGGAAGCAGGAACAGTGCCTGAGCCGGAGCAGGGCCGCAAAACCTTCGGCGCGCGCTGAATCTCCCGGGCTCAGTGCCCCAGGGTCCAATCGATTTGCACGCGCAACCCGCCCAGGGTTGCCGCGCCCAGCGTGATCTGGCCGCGGGTCGCCTCGACGAGCTCCCGCGCGATGCTCAACCCGAGCCCGGTGCTGCTGTCTGCTTCATCGAGCCGGCCGCGTCGGGACAGAACCTGCTCGGCCCGCTGCGGCCCGAGTCCCGGTCCGTCGTCTTCGATCGCGAGTCGGCAGGCAGTGGGAGCGCCTTCACCGGTGATTTTCACGCGTCGGCGCGAGAACCGCGCGGCATTCTCGATCAGTGCTCCGAGCAGCTCCGCGAGATCCTCGGGCGCCGCCGGCACGACGAGGCTCTCCGGCACTTCGACTTCGAAAACGCGCTCGGCGCCGAAGTCCGTGCGTTCCACGACGCCGATGACCTGTTCGATGACGGGCAGCGCTGGCGAGCGAACGCGTTGAACAGCATTTCGAATCGTTGCGACACGCGAGCGCGCGAGCTCTGCATTCACGGCTGCAGTAGCAGTTGCGATTGCGCGGTCCAGCCCCTCCGCTTCATCGATCGCGCCGGCTTCGCGTGCACGACGGCTGCCGGCGGAGAGCGCGGCCAGCGGCGTCTTGAGTCCATGAGCCAGATCCGCAGCACGCCGACGTGCGGCAGCGAGATCTTTCTCGCGCGCTTCAGCAAGCTCATTGATCGCATCGGTGAGCGGCTGGATTTCCGCCGGGTGATCGGCGCGCAGTCGCGCTGCCGGATTCGACTTGAGCAGCTCGAGCTCGCGCCGCACGCGTGCGAGAGGGCGCAGGCCCAGCTCGACTTGCACCCACGCGGCGCCAGCCAGAATCAGCCAGAGCAGCAGCAGGTATGTCGCAAGGTCGAGGCCGAAATCGCGTCTCGCATCCCGCACTGTCGCGTGGTCGACAGCGAGCTGTACGAGCACTTTCGCGCCGTTCCGGCGAGGTTGCACGAGGCGCTCGACGATCAGCAGCTGCTGATCGAAGGGACCTTTCACGACGCGAGTGCTCCAGTCGTCCGCATCGGCGAGATCGGAAGCAGGCAGGCGCTCATCCCACAGCGAGCGCGATTTCAGCTCATGACCGGCCGTCGAGAGCGCCCAGTACAAGCCGCTGCGCGGATCGCGGAAGCGCGGGTCCGTGGGCTCGTTTCCGATGACCAGTCCGCCGGCCGCATCGATCGAAAGATCCGCAATGAGCTGGCGCGCATCCCGCGTGAGCTCGCCTTCGACCCGTCGTTCGATGTAACGCTCGAACAGCAGCGTCATCGCAATCCAGGAGGCCGCAAGCGCAACCAGAATGGCGACAGCGGCACCGGCGAGCAGCCGTACTCGCAGCGAATGAGCAGGCAGGAAAGACTTCACGTCGCGTTGCCGTCGATGAGATATCCAAAGCCGCGCCGTGTAGCGATGAGTCCCGGCCCGAGCTTGCGTCTCAACCTCGTCACCAGCGCCTCGATGGCGTTCGTATCGCTCGACTCCGTGGCGCCGTAAAGATGTTCGGCAAGCTCGCCGGCCGACACTGCGCGATCCTGCTGATGCGCGAGGTAATCGATGAGCCGGAATTCGAGCGGCGACAGGCGGATCGAACGCGCATCGACACTGACAGTCATGCGCCGTGTGTCGACGGTGAGGCGCCCCATCTGAATGACTGCTGAGGCTCGCCCAGCCGCACGCCGTACGAGCGCACGCGCTCTCGCAATCAGCTCGGCCATCTCGAAGGGCTTGCCGAGATAATCATCCGCGCCGGCTTCGATGCCTTCGACTTTCTCCGTCCAGTCTTCGCGTGCGGACAGAATCAAAACCGGCATCACGCGATCGCTCGCGCGCCAGCGTTTCAACACGCTGAGACCGTCGAGCCGCGGCAGGCCGAGGTCGAGGACGACGACGTCGTATTCGTCGGTGTCACCGCGATACCAGGCGTCTTCGCCGTCCGCGGCCACGTCAACGACGAAACCTGCCGAACGCAGGGAATTCGCCACATCCGCCGCGACCGACGGGTCATCTTCCACGACGAGCGCCCGCATTCAGTCGTCCTCGATCTCGATGACTTCGCCGCTGCGCGCGTCGAGCTTGATCTCGCGCACCCGGCCATTGTCGGCGAGCACCTTGATCTCGTAGCTCGATCGGCCATGCTGGTTTTCCAGCTCGACCTTGAGCACTTCTCCGGGCAGATGACCGGCAGCGATGTCGAGTGCCCGGGCGAGCGGAATGAGCGTGCCGTTGCGTACGCCTTCCGACATGCCGGTGACGGATTCTACCGTCGTCACGTGATGATGCTGGCGCGGTGAGCCGAACTGTTCATAGAGCACGATCGAGCTCGCCGACACGATCGCGATCGCGAGCAGCACTCCGAGGGCAATGAATATCCTGCGTTTCATGACGGCGGAGTATGAGGCCGACTACCTGATATCTGGCTGACGGGTCGGGCAGGGCGCCTGTCAGCATCGATCTCGTAGGGTAGCTCGCATGGGGACGCCGTCCCCCTTACGAGGAGCTCTTACCATGCCTTTGAAACGAAACCATCTGTCCTGCGCCGTTCTGACTGTTGCGATGACTCTGGGCGCGGCCCCGGGTCTCGCCCTCGCGCAGGAAACTGCGGCCCCGCCGTCGACTGTGCAGCCGAGCGTCGAGGCAGCCCCGTCAAAGCTTCTGACGCTGACCGAGATCGAGAGCAAGCTCGTTGCGCAGGGAATTCGCGTGCGGGAAATGGAAGTGAAGGACAAGGTGCTCGAGGTCGAAGGCGACGACGCCCAGGGCCGCAAGATCGAGCTGCTCGTGGACCGTCGCAGCGGCGAAGTGCTTTCCCGCAAGCACGACCGGTAGCTCGCGGGATGCTCTGGTTCATTTGGCAAAAGTCGCCTGCGGCGCTTTTGCGGACGATGGCTTCGTTTCCGGCCGGCAAAGACGCGACTTTGCCGGCCTGCGCAGCGCCGCCGTAGTGTGAACAGGCGCTAGGACGCTCGCTGCTGGAGCCAGAGAGCAACCAGCCCACACAGAATGGCCCACGCCGATCCGACGCACCATCCTGCGATGACATCCGTGGGCCAGTGGACGCCGAGGTACACGCGGCTCACGCCGACCAAGACCGTGAGGAGCAGTGAGCACGACACGACGTAGGCTTGAAGCCTGCGTCGTGTCTGCACGCGCGCGAGCAGCGCGCCGAGTGTGAGGTACGTGACGGCAGACAACATCGCGTGGCCGCTCGGGAAGCTCGCCGAATACACATCCACGAGATGCGGCACGAGATCGGGTCGCGGGCGGTCGAAGCTGTGTTTGAGCAGCATGCTGAGCAATGCGCCGCCGCCGACAGACGCCGCCGTGAAAATCGCGGCGGCGGGCCTTCCGGCAATGCCCAGATAGACGCTGACGATCAGGGTGACGATCGTGAGCAACGTCGTACCGCCGAGGCTCGTCACGTCGCGAGCAACCTGCTCGAGCCAGGACGGCCCGAGCGGATCTTCGTGGTTCAGCGGATTGCGCAGGGCGAGGAGCACGGCGCGATCGAACGCATGCGTATCGCCTTCTGCGATTTCGCTCGCAATGGCGGCGAAAGCCCAGAGTGCCGCCGCGACAACGAGGAAGCACGGCACCCACAGGCCCATGCTTCGGAGCCGGGTCCAGAGTGCGAGAAGCGCTGCGGGCAAGGGCGCGTGGAATCGAGCCGAGTCATTCATTCATCGGCATGATTCCACACGTCTCGTCCGCGCGCGACCTTCAGAAGCTGAACCGCGCTCCCGCGTAGGCGCCACGGCCTGGCGTGCGGAACGTGAACACTTCTTCGTAGTCTTCGTCGAGCAGGTTCTCCACGCGCGCATACACCTGCAAGGCGTCGGACACCCTGAA
>Ga0247774_1001475_pt1 | contig 11851 bp, 17 predicted proteins | sample UWRJL001104B6_FD_179933 | JGI IMG/M metagenome (GOLD analysis project Ga0247774, IMG submission 179933) | Plant litter microbial communities from Arlington Agricultural Research Station in Wisconsin, United States - UWRJ-L001-104B-6 | ecosystem: Environmental > Terrestrial > Plant litter >... | reverse complement strand
ATTGTATCGACTGGGGGGGGAGGGGATATACCAATGGGGTACTGTGGTGAAAACTTGAACTTGAGACGGTACGTCTGGTTCGCGTAGAGAGGGTTGTTATCCAGGACCTGTATGTCCATGAACCATTCCTCAAAGTTGTCGGCCGATACGAGGTGTATGCCGGGCGGGAGACTGTGATTGATCTGTGGCCAGACAATGTTAGCCAAAACGGCCCCGTCGAATGGTAATGATCCCCAAGCAAGTAGGCAAAGGGGAAAGATAGTGCAAGGCTCCAACCGTCTCCCGTCTACCTGCCTGCCTGTCTGCCCTCCCCTTGCTTACCTTGTTCAGCTCCTTCGACAACCGCTTGTTAGCGAAGCTATTTTGTGCCATTTCGGCGAGTCGTGCACTCTTGAGCACTGTCGGCAGTTGGCGCTCGCTCTTCTCGGCACGTAAAATACTCGTTGGATGGTCGGAGCGCGAAAATGTATATGAGCCGCCCAGGCTGGCAAATGCGGCGGATATCGAAAGGGCGAGGCTACCGGTGATGTTGTCCAAAAGTCCTCTGTAGGGAGGCGGTTAGCAGACAATGCTGCCACTAGCGTCGTCGATCTGGATTGGATGCATGTGGTTGATGGAGGGGTCGAGCAACTTGGCATGCTGGCCAGCTGAAGAAGGGCGGGGTCAATGTTGCCTGGCTGCGCTTCAATCTGCTCGCCAGGATAGCGGGGTTGGTCGTGAACGAAGTAAGGTTTCGTTAGGCTTAGACTAGCGGTTTAATTTCCCCCTTGTTTGCGTAGCGAGGTGCAAAAGCACGAGGTTATTATGCCCTTGGGGATGCTTTACGCTGGTAGAAGTGAATTCACATTCGACTAGGACTTTGGACCGTGAACCATTGGGCGGCTGTCTCTAAATTTCACCATATGAAAAATAGTTGAAAAATCTAGATATTTCGGTAAGTAGGTGATTCTAGGCGGCAGTGACACTTGGGGGATTTTTGTCAGGCTACCTCGCTGTGGCCTTTCACAAATTCACAGTGCCAGCATTCACTAGAAAGTTGGCAAAAAAATCCCGAAGGGGCCAAAAGGAGAGCACAGCCGATTCTCAAATTCTTCAAATCGGGTCGCATCGTTGCGGTGCGAGGGAACCCACCGTGACTCTTCAAGGGACTTTATACATTCATCGACCAGTGCCTGGCCCAAGATCGGCCGGCTGTGTATTCCCGAGAAAAACTGCCCTCTGGAAGCCTAGCAAATTTGTGGGACCAATCGCTGCAAATCATCCAGCGGCCAGTTTCGGACCAGACTATTTTCTTTTGGCACCCGGTCGACGACCTGGAGAGCCGCATCCTGGTTGAGCACGTGACAAACTTAAATATCCCCTTGACGAAGAAGTGCTACCGCGCCCAGTACCTCGTTAGACAAGGTCGGAAATCTACGATATTCAGAAGCATGTCCGGGATAATTAGCAACGGAACGATCAAAAATACAGTGGAGTTTCAGGAATAGTTTCCCTGTTCGACGCTACGGCTCGCAGGACGTGTGAGGTGCAACCAACGACATATCTGGCCTGGGAACCTTTTCTTTTGCATCGATTTGACTTCCAAAATGATTTTCAGCATTGCGGGCCCAAGTAGGATCCCACGACCGCATTCTCCAACTCTTACAACAAGCGTTCCTACATCCGGACGGCTTTGATTGCGTCAGCCCTACGGGGCATCAACCGACCGGCAAATTGCTAGCGAGATCTATATCTCACCGGGTAGTATGATGTTTTCGATCACGGCCACCACATCTACTCTCCGCCCCTTGGGAGTATCAAATGTTCATGTGACGCCCGCGTCAGATTTTGAGTCATCCTAATACTGATCGCCAGCAGTCTTCTGGAGATCATGGATCTAAATATGCAGCGGAATTGCCGACGTAGCACCACGAAAGATCAGGGTACAGACCCAAGATCTGAAAAGAGATGATGATGACGGGGGGTAGACCCGAATCGCCGATGCCGCCCGCAGGCCTTTAGTCGAGATATATATGGATGGGTCCATGCTCCACCGGATCTCGATAGTGAACCAGGCACGAAGGTATCCACTCTCACACCGGCCAGACGGAAGGTTGCCGTTACACAAGGCGAAAGGGCATTTCGGTTCTCGATTTCCCGCGGGAAGAGCGGAACGAGACTCGTTCTTGACAGAAATCCGGTTCGAAGCTATATTAGGGCCGTTCCATCATGGTAGTATTCTCAAGATTATAGTAGCATGCATGTGCGCGACACCAATCCGTCGTTGTATTGCGGTCCGGCGCTTCGCGGTATCGAGGGCTCATTGCCAATAGCAGGGTAGTTTTTGGCCCTGATCGATGGCTTCGTGAAGCGGGACTTCAGGTGCCGGGCAAAATCGCCCGTGGATCCCTGCAAATCCACGCACGTACTATCATCGAGGAGTAGAGCAAATTAGTAACTGTGGGAGATATACAACAAATAAGACCCTGAATCCCTGACGTCTCTAGTTCATTCACAACGAGGTACACAGATCTATGAATGCCCTTGTGCTGGATTGCATACTGCAGTTTAAATAGATAAGCTCGTCCGCACCATTTTTCTTGGGCCACATCTTGTTACTTCCTCCACGTCCCTGATAGAGTGGAGCGACACATCCAACAATCCTTTCGGGGCTTACTGGCTAAGCTCACACACAAAAGGATCAACCAAGTGTTTCTCGACATTCTGTATCATCCGCTAAAGCACCAAGAAAGCGATCTAAGATGTCGGTTCCAGACTACCTCGCTAGCCCGGATGCTGTCATGGCAGACAGCGCAGAGTGGCGCCTTGGTCGAGCCCCTGACTACACCGGAACACGACAAGCCTACAAAGATGGTAAGGCCTCCCATGTCCCCCCATGATACGTACTACTTCATTCCAGAACGATCTCCCTCCGTCCGGACGTAGCATCGTGCTTCAAGTATGGCCTTAGCGCTGGCCCGGTCAATACATACTCACCGCTTGGCCAGGTAAAAAGTTCAACCACCAAGCCGGCTCCCTTCCTCAGCTTGTCGAGAACCTCGTTAAGAACTGGGAGGTCGAGGCTTCGCACAAGCTCTCCCTATCCGACTGGCGAACAATCGACGCCCCCAACTACAGCTTCGCAATCAACGGCGGCCCTCCCCAGACGGGCGAGCACATGCTTAAGGTCGGCACCTACAACGCCATCATAGCCCCCAACGAGTACTATTGCCCCGCCCACGTCGACTTCGACGCTAGCCACAGGATCTTCAAGCAGATGATGCCGACCTTCGCCTGGGAGGTTGTCGAAGTTTATTCGGGCCCGCCGCAGGTTTCCTTCCGGTGGCGACACTGGGGTGTGATGAAAGAGGACTATGTGGGGTTTAACGAGTAAGTCCGATACCAGGCGTTGCCGGTCCTAGCCAGTCGTTTCCGGTGCATCCCCCAGACTAGTGTGGGCGACTACCACGACTTCCACGAATTCGCGCTAATACCTTTGTTTCCCAACGTCAGCAAGGGCGAGAAAGTCTCCGTCAAGGCGCACGGCGGTCCGATTGAGCTCCAGGGTATCACGGTCGCGACCGTAGATGATAAGGTCCGCCTCCAAAAGGTCGAGACATGGTTTGACCCTCTTGAGATGTTCAGGCAGATCGCAAAGGAGGGCAATGTCACAAAGGAGCCTTCCATGTCTGCCGCCGAGGTTGGGGGCACATGTCCCGTCGGCCAGCAGTGAAAGGCGAACCAGGAAGAGAAGAATCTCCGGTCGATCCTGGCAGACCAACATGGAAGAGCTTCTTAGGTCCGGTGTATGATATGGACTTCCATACAAGGCAACGGAGTCAACTTAGAATCGCAAAGAGAAAAAAATAACGGGTGTGCATCGTCGCCGCAGCTGTATCATATCAAAAAGTAGTGCACCATTTGAGGTCGAGAGTTCTGGAGTGTGTTGTTGAGCCACAGCATCTGCGCCGTGTCACTGAACAGATCTGACCGCACTGAACCTAGTCCGAGCTGGCAGAATATTAAGGGTAATAATTAGGGTACAGAAGAAGGAGGGGGACGCCCTAACCCTACATGTTCGGCTTAGCTCTCGAATGCGGGTGCAAACTTGATTGCCCTGTGCCAGGCTCGTGCATTCCAGGAGGTCCTGCACCTTCGAGCTCCCTCCCAGCCGCGCCCTATCTGAGGCCAGTCGATGCCCCACGACTCCCGCACCGACCCACACATCGACCCCTCCTGGAGCTGAGCCTCCCCACAGGCTTCGAACCCATGCCCAACCATCCCTCATCAGCAAGGCTCACAGCCATCATTCCTGCTTCGGCGCTTGCCTCCATCTCCGTTGTCTTTGTCCCGCCCAAACGCGACCGGTCCATTTCCATCACAGCCGCGCCGCCAATTTCATCCTCAGCGACTTATCCTGTCCTCCTGATCGACGAACCGCAAGGCTGTTCGGGTACCTCTGACAGCACCCTCCGTAGCTCGACGGCTAGTTCCTTACCCCGCCGACGGCTTCGCCCCGCCGACAGACCTCCCTGTGATCGACCTATTTTCGCCTCAGCCCCATCAGTCCAACTGTGCCTGGCACTGCTCAATCCGGCCTCCCTGGTGCCTCCTTGCCGCATCAGGCTTTATTAAGGCTTCTCGAGCTGCACTTGAGGAGTGTCGGTGTTTGCTCAATCGCGCCTTCCAATAATCCGAACCGACAGAATCCTCTGACGCAGTGCCACTTGTGCCTGTCGTAGTCGTGCCATTCGTGCCAGTCGTGCCAGAATGAGCTGTGAGTCTTGCCCAATAGCCTTGTCGCACCGCATTCCAGACAAGCCCGACCCAAAAAGGATATTTCGAGCCCGAATTTCTAGAGAGCGACATGGCCAGAATTATTTTCGATGGATTGAGGCTGACATCATGTACGCGCTAGTCTCCAACATGCTGAACCGGCTCCACGGCCAGCCCGAGAGCTACGATAAGAAGTACGCGAGCCTGCCCTCGACTAGGAACCATGTCTAACAGGTCAGTAGGTCCAAATACCGGTTCGGTCGAACGCTCGGCGCCGGTACTTACGGTATTGTCCGGGAAGCCGAGTCTCCGTACGGCAAGGTGGCCGTCAAGATTATCCTCAAGAAGAATGTGAAGGGCAATGAACGCATGGTGTACGACGAGCTGGAGATGCTCCAGCGCCTGAAGCACACGCACATTGTCAAGTTCAAGGACTGGTTCGAGTCGAGAGTATGCGCCGCCACATATCGCTTGACGCAGGACGTCCGCTGACGAGGTCAGGACAAATACTACATCGTGACAGAATTGGCCACGGGCGGAGAGCTGTTCGATCGCATTTGCGAGCAGGGCAAGTTCACCGAAAAGGATGCCTCCCAAACCATCAAACAGGTTCTCGGTGCGGTCGACTACCTCCACCAAAACAATGTCGTCCACAGAGGCAAGTTCTCACGTGCCAATTTTGACAAGGCTGTGCTGACTTTCAGACAGATCTCAAGCCCGAAAACCTGCTGTATCTCACCAAGGACCCCGACTCCGACCTCGTGCTCGCCGATTTTGGTATTGCAAAGATGCTCGACCGCAAGGACGAGGTGCTCACTACGATGGCCGGGTCGTTTGGCTACGCCGCACCCGAAGTCATGCTGAAGAAAGGTCATGGCAAGCCGGTGGATATGTGGTCTATGGGCGTCATCACCTACACGCTTCTCTGCGGCTACTCGCCCTTCCGGTCCGAGACACTCCAGGACCTTATCGATGAGTGCAGCTCGGCCCAAGTCGTGTTCCACGAGCGATATTGGAAGGATGTTAGCGAGGATGCCAAGGACTTTATCTTGAGCCTTCTCCAGCCGGATGCCGACAAACGAGCCAGCAGTGCGGTACGTTTCTCCCCCTACCACTGTTCCTTCGCGGTCGACACACGCGGACAAGGTTCTAACAATGACTACAGGAAGCCCTCCACCACCGTTGGCTAACGGGCGACACCGCCACGGACCACAATCTCCTCCCGGAGATCAGATCGTACATGGCGCGCGCCAAGCTCCGGCGCGGCATCGAGCTCGTCAAGCTCGCTAACCGCATCGAAGCCCTCAAGGCACAGGAAGAAGACCCCGAGAACTCGGACATGCCCGACGACGCGACGCGCGCGGCCGACGAGTCGCGGCTTCGACCTCAAGAAGCGTCCGGATCGGGGACCCCGCCAGTGCAGAAGAGAAGCCTATCCAAGACGATCAAGGGCGCCATCTTCCGCGAGGTGGTGCTCGCCAAGGTGAGGGAGATGAAGCAGAACCAGGAGACGTTGAAGGTGCAGGAGGAGGCGGAGAAGGAGGCCAGGCGCAAGAGCTTCCAGGGATAAAGTCGAAGACTAGGCTATGAAAAGCTACAACACCACACAAGGACCCCCTTGCTGGCAGAGGAGATGCGGGGGGTACGGGGAGGTCATATCAGCCGGGCACAAAAGTATTGATAGCATTACGAAGGCGAGACGGAGGGGGGACTGGCTAATCGTAGAAGAACGAAGGGAGGGTAGGGCTATTAGCTGGCTGGACCGGGTGGTTGGTTTCAAATCAGGGTGAACAGGTGAACAGGTGAATGAATGGGATTTTCCTTGGGTCTTGTTTTGTTTCGTAGCCGAGATTTCATAAACCACAAAGCGGATATACGCTTGACTGTGCTTTGCTTGTTTGTGGACAATCTACGACGTTTTTACGACTCGGGTAGATTTGGTTTTGGGCCATCACTTCGTCCCCCCATCCCCTTTTCTCATTTCGTCCGTCTGATGTTTTGTCGACTAAACGAGTGCATGAATGTGCCTTTGCATGAACCGGTCAATGCCAACTTGGCTGGGAGGTGATTGGTGATTTCCCATCCGGGAAACCGAACGTGCGTGTACTGGTAGTCGCCGGATCTACCGTGGTTACTCGTACGACGGGGCAAACCGAGTTTGATGTGTGTGACCTCTCGAGGAATATCCGGAAGAAAAAGTTTGGACGAAAGAGGTGACCGGGGTCCAGGGTAAGAAAAGAATCCCAGTACGTTCCGGACCGTTTGGAGAGGCTTGTTGTGGTGGCGCTGTCGTGAGCGGATCGGCGGGCGATCCGGTGCCATGGAGATTATGCCTTTGGTACGACACACATCGTAGATGGTGGGGGGAAGAGGCCTGACGGCGAGATGGAAGCGGGGAAGCGAAGAAAACGAGAGACAAACCGAAAAAAAAAAAGGAGGAGGAGACTTGGAGATTGTGTTTGAGGTTGAAGAGTGGGCTAGCGGGCAGGTTTGGTACTGCTGCTTCACCCTGTAGCCCAGCGACAACAAATGTGAAGAACCATAACGTGAATCCAAGCCTGTCTGTAAGTAATATAGACGAAGCCTACAGTATCTGCTCCGATGAAGTTATTTTATGTACTACTTCAGAGTGAGGTCCTCGTAAAGTGCCCCATCGTGCTTAGGAGCATAGATTCTCGCGTTGGTTGTAAAGGGGGATAGGGAGCAGGTAAGGGCGAAGTAATAGTGTATAGAAACCAAACATGGAGATTGAACTTATGATGTTGACGGGGGCTTGGAAATTAGAACTAAAAGAGAATTACAGGGGAATGGGGACGTCAGATAGCTCCCAAAGGAATTACCTCCCAGTTTACTTCGAAAGGATGTACTTGCTAGATGATATTCGAGGGCGGTGAACGGAAATTGCAGACTCAAAATGTGAAAACCAAAGTGCCAAGACAGAATTGACGAGTATGCCTTCTAGGAACGCGTCGTCCGCAGGGATTAAAGAGAGGAAATCTGTTCGCAGGCCATCTCGACACTCGCAGTCCTCCATTCCACGGAAGCGGACATCGATCATCTTCAGTAGGGCATATGTGCAAGGTTAATGGTATTGCTTGACTGTGTAAAGAGTAAGCCATAATCTGTTCGATTCTTCTTCTTCTTCTATACATTACTAAATCTCCCGTCTTCCTCTTGTTCCCGGGATATACCACAATAAACTAGTACAGCACCCACCGAGGGTATAAGTTTTTAAAGTGCGTAGTTCTTTGTCTTTCTCCTTTCCATAATTACCAATCATCCATCGCTGTATCCCATTCTGACAATTGTAGCTTGAAGAAAAACCTCTTGTGTATCGCTGACTGACTGACGGAAAGAACAATAAGAGGTACAGGTATCATAGATAAAACAGATAATGAAAGCCGTGGTATCAGGTATCATAGTAATTAAAACAGTAGCATAGCATCAAAGTCGCTTCGTTACAAGAAAAAAAAAGGGGTGAATCGTGTTTGTTTCATGAATTTTGTCAGAAACCCGAAGCCCTAGTAAAAAAAGCCTGCGTCATGCAAGCTCGGCAAGGACCTGCTCGCGTAGGGCTGCGTATCGCGAGGGATCGAACCTCTTGCGCTGCCAACCGTTTTGCCTCAGACGCTCGATGCGAGCCCTGAGTTCGAGAGAGCGGAGCTCCCCATTGTCGGAGGGGACTTCAGGGGTCGAGCGGCCAGATGTCGGGGAATCACATGCGGGCCTGGCGAGCTGGGCTTCGACCGAGTCGAGGTGCGAGGTCACTTGGCTCCGGAGGGAGGATAGAACTGACGTATACCGGTGAACAGATTGGTCGCGAAGGAAGAGCCCGTCATCCACGTCATGGACAACGGCTAGGGATTCTTCATCCACGACTTCCGGGACGAGGGCAGGCTTAGGGATCGAATCAGGACTCGAACGGCCGAGCCAGTCGTCGAAGCCCAAAGTTGGTGAGTCGGGCCGGATGATGGGCTCGTCGGAGAAAGTGACTCTCTTTTTCCTCGGTGTTGTTTCCTGCGCCATCCGCTCAATCTCTTCTTCTAGGCTGGCAATGGACGGGGTCGGCGACGAGAAGCCCGTCGACTCGGTCCATGCCCTTGACGAAACAGAGCAGGCAGGCGAGTGCATGCTCGACGAGTTGGTCGTCGACGAATGGCGTGAGAATCGCTTCATCGAGAGGTCTTCGGACTGGATCAGCTCCGCGGCCTGCTGGTAGTGGGTCCGCGCTTGGCGGAGAAGGTTGTTTCTGTAAGGGGAGTTGGCTTGGAGGGGCCTTGCGCTCATCTCCAGCGAGGCGGCGGCGTAGAAATGGAGGTAGATCAAGTATGCTGGCTCAACAGCAGCCTGACGCCACGTTAATGGATATGTCCCGGTCTGAAATGATTAGAGTTGTACGTACAGGGTATTTGATGTTGTCCAGGATTTCGCCGCACCGCACCGAACACGGCCTGTACCGCCTGTTGAGATACTGTCGTTTCACCTCGGCAACAGCCTTGGACCATTCTGCTGCTGTGTACGGCAGCACCGGTAGGTGAACGGGAACTTGTATCGAGACGCGTTTTTTCACCACCGGCTTCTCCTGCTTTGGTTTTGTGGGTTTCGTAGATTCGGTAGGCAATGCAGGAAGCGGCTTCGAAAGCGCAGGGAGCGCGGGCGTAGTGGACGGTGGCTGATTTTCCTTTGCAAAGACTATCTTTGTTGGTGATGGCGGGTTGGAAGTTGTGGGAAAGATGATGCTTTGCCTCGAGGGGCCGGCGACCGGCCGGAGCATTAATGGGATTAGACCCGTCATTTTAGAACTGGCGGAAGTTGAGGAAGAGGATATTTAGTAGAGACAGCGGCTTCGAGATTACGGGATCGAAGTTGTTCCGAGTCCCCAGGGCGACCAAATGGATCGATTCTGGTGCCACGCTTCCTCGTCTCGTTCGTGAGATTCTTCAATTTGAAAAACGTCGCTACCCGCCGTGTCGCAATGTTGTCGATGCTTGAAAGTCGGGAAACTTGACCAATTGGCGACAAAATTCCAAGTAAGACAAAGACAATGGACAAATGGAGAGACACAACTGTCGCAACAGGACCGTCCTCGCAGAGGAAGTTTGGTTTGGTTTATCGAGGGAGAGAAGAAACGAGAGACACCGGGTGGATGCAATTTCGTGTAAGTCGGGGTTAGACCTTGTGTTGAGAGGCCCGAGACAACCCAATGCGTCTTGTCTTGGCCTGTCGCTTGTCACCCTTCTTTCCGCTTTTCGACTGCTCCTCCGCTTCCGTCCTCTTTGCGCAATGCTTTGGTGCCGTCCGGGAAAATCCCCAACCCAGGCTGCTGGTTTCGTGGGAATCTCGGTCGGTGGGCTCTTTTTTTCGCAATCGAGTTTGGAGTCGTGACGTCGCCTGATGAATTGCAACTCCGTTACAGCGGCAAAATTGGAGAAAATGCTTCGAGAATAGCAGCGGAAGACTTTCTCTGGGCCGGGAAAATTGCAGAACAAATTCCCGCGTGTGGTGCTCGCCGGGTCGGAATGTAATTTCGTGAACGGTTTGAATGGTTCGTCCCAACTGCGACCCGAAATCGAGGGCGGCTCAGATTGAGGCTGAAGGGCTCTACCAGGTGAACGATTTGCCCGTGATCTCCAACCAGGATTCGCGACAAGAGTTTGGGACTCGACGTCGTATTCGAACAACTTTGGTGCCGATCAAGATAGCCGAACGAGGGCTGGCGTTGTTCCGATCAGTCAATGCGTCTGCAACCGGAAGTCGGAATTCGACGCAGTTTTCGAATATGGCGTGGTAAAAAGAAGCCGTTATGGTATTGCCGATTTTCGTTGATTTCCGCTTTGAGGGAGAGGCTGATGTCCCTTGGGCGCAAGCGTCGAGGTCTGGAGCAAGGCTGGCGAGGCACAAAAATGCAAAGCCAAGGTAAATGTCCGAAAGAGGAAAGAAACACAATGGGACGTGAAGGTCGAGGGCAGAGTCGGATAAAATAACCTGCTAGAGCGACGCTACTCGAGAGATCGGATGCACCGCGCGCCGCCTTCCTCCTTAGCGTATACTTCGTGCAAGCAGATGCTGAATGGTGATTTCTGGAACGCGAACGACACTAAAAAAAATTAGTTGTCCGAGAGACTGTTCATATCATTCAAAATGAATACGCATCCAAGCTGTGCATTGGCGCCAATATTTCCCAAGTCTTTGAATTCGGGGAGAGGTGTCTTGAAGTACCTCCGCTGTGGGCACAAGAGTTGAGGGCGGTCGATGGACCAAGCATCCCGGCCGGCCGCCGTCACTCGAGCCCAGGAGCGATTTCCAAGCCAGGATTGTGGTGGGTACCTGGGTACCTGCGCCAGCTGTTCTACTAGTGGCTAGCGCAAGTATATTCCCACATGGACGGCGCCAGGGACAGGGGTACCAGCCATTTCTGGCGGGAAGCGAAGCCACGCACTAAAATCCGCACAGGACAGGGGGGATTTGATGTGGATTCGAACAAGGGGCAAGACAACGTCAATTGCACCGAGCAAGCCAGCTGGCCAGCTTCCCCAAGATTGGCTGGTCGCAAGGGATAGAAATCCGACGCTTCTATTGCACCCGTCAGACAGAGCTTGGAGACGGGCCCCTCACGGATTGAAGCCTTCCCTGATTCTTTGCAGGATCTTGTTCTTGGCCGTTGCTCTGTATTTCTTCGGCATGGCGGCCAATCTGCAGAAACAGGGCAGACTGCGGTGGAGATGCGGTTCACGAAATGAGAACCGCCATTATTGAGAGGCGGCATAAACGCTCCAGTGAACTTCATTTCCCCTTGGCGCGCGCGCAGAACTCCGCGAAGAAACTAAACAGAACTCCATTAAGAACTTTTTCTTGTTCGTCGTACTTTCTTAGAATGGCAGGCGGCTCAAATACGGGGGAAACATAATATGTCATCCCTCCCATCCAAACCTCTCCTGCATATGCTCCCGCCAAGATGCGTTTCTCGGTAGTTTGGTCAAGGCAAACCGAACATCAAGACAAACTGCATTACGGGCAATTCAACTTACATGGGCGATCTAATGATCTTCCACACTCTCTCGCCCTAGGCATCCCGTACAGGTCGTCTGGAATCCCT
>Ga0247774_1001474_pt1 | contig 11864 bp, 13 predicted proteins | sample UWRJL001104B6_FD_179933 | JGI IMG/M metagenome (GOLD analysis project Ga0247774, IMG submission 179933) | Plant litter microbial communities from Arlington Agricultural Research Station in Wisconsin, United States - UWRJ-L001-104B-6 | ecosystem: Environmental > Terrestrial > Plant litter >... | reverse complement strand
CTAGCAGGAAACGGAACAGGGCTGGGTTCTTGGTCTTCTCGGCCGCAATACTTAGCAAACCCATGCCTTCTGCATCCCGAGCGTGGATATCAGCCCCGGCATCAATAAGCTGCCGTACTATAGGGAGTGAACCTTGATCCGTAGCCACCATAATTGGGGTATACCCTTGGTGGTCGTACATGTTCACATTGGCATGCTTCGAAACCAAAAGGCCAACCCCCTCGGTGTCGTTGAGCCTGGTAGCCACTATTAACGGGGATTGCTGGTTATCATCCGTGGCATTCTTGTCAGCACCAAGGTCAAGGAGCCTCTTCGCAGCTTCCAAGTTACCCTTAATAAGTGCGGCGTGTAGGGGACGCTCGTGGGTGACGTGGGTGACGTCGTTGTTGTCAACCTCGCTTGTGGCCATGAGTGGTTGATTGAGGACGTGGTGGGACATGTCCGCAAGCTTGGACGGCGATACGCTGCAGGAATTTGGTGACGGTGCCATTTCTCCAAACCAGAACTTTCGCCTATTTAATTTAAGTCAGCTGGCTGCAGTGGTTGGAGGTGAAGGCAACAGACCTATATTCGAGAGCATTTTCCGCGAGATGCTGCATTACCTTGCTAATGCCCTCCGCGTTATCCGACATTGCGCAGCTGTGGAGCGCGCCGGCCTCCATACTCGTCCACGAAATACTCGCCTTCAGGTACGCATCCAGGATGGGAGAAATACACTTAAGCAGCCGGGGTTTCTCGCAAATGTCGTTGAGTGCATTGAAGCCTCTCTTGTCCTTCAGCGAGTGGTCCAGGCACGATCCGATAAAGCCTTCACACCCGAGGTCTAACAGCCAGTTAACAATGTGGCCATGCTGTTTCCGAATCGCATATGTGAGGGCCGAGCACTTCCCACATTCGAGGTACGCCGTCCGGATCTCTTTTGCCGAGGTAGCCTTCAATAGCATCTTGCAATGGTCGAGATTGCCCTTCGAGATGACCATCTTGACTGCGCGGCATATTTGGTCCTTTCGTTCCGTAGAGTCTCTCGATGGGGGCGTAGCAATGGATAAGCCAAAAAACATCTCGACAATTTCTTTCACTCCTATATCTAGGGCGTAGAAGAGTGGGGTCAGATTGTTTTTGTCGACGGGGTGGGCAGGTCCGAGTTGAAGGAGTAGTTCGACAGCCTGCCTCTGGCCGGCCCTAACGGCAACGTGAAGGGGCGTACTCCCATCCATAGTTCGTGCTTCTAAATCGGCGCCGTTCTCAACCAGCAGCTTAAGACACGAGTAGGCTCCTCCAGCAGCCGCAAAATGTAGTGGTTGGCGATGGCTATCGATTACCTTAGCGTTTACGTCAACCTTGGGGACCTTCTCAAAGTAGAACTGGAGCGTGAGATCATGCCCATTAAATGCTGCTAGGTGTAGAGCGTTGCACTTGCTGGCTGTCGTAGTGGACCTTGCGCCGCCAGGGTGAAGAATCGTAAAATGCGACAAGCACGTCCTTCCCCAGTCGTAGTGAGTGTTCGCAAGTATCATCGTCAGTCTCTCGAGTAGTTTAATGCTACCCCTACTTGCCGCAGCCAAGGTCGCGTCCATACCTTCCTTACTTGTCGCTCTAGGATCAGCGCCATGGTCGAGCAGTATCATGGCCGGGTTTATTTGCCTGTCGAGAATATACGCCACGAGCGCCGGTACCTTATTCTTCCACCTCTTTAAATCCGGATCAGCGCCTTTATAGAGCAGCGCTTGAAGCTTTAGGTCTCGCTGAAAAACGGTCGGGTCGATGAGGTGGTGGATTAGCCCCTGATTGGAAGAATCGAGCTTGTCGAGCGTCTCTTTCGTGGCGTATTGTAGAAGAAGCTCAAAAGTTGCGGCCGTGCATCGACTTGGCGTGCAAGCAACTTCGAGAGGAGACCGTTGCTTGCCTTTCATCGCCCTTCCAGAAACCGATACGCCCTTCAACAACATGGCCTCCAAAAACCCGACCGAGTTTGCGTCGACAGCGGAGTTGAAAACGTCGATGGTGTGAGGTGACTTGTGAAGTTTGTCTAGGAGAGAGGGCTCTCCGAGAAGCAAGCCGAAAACCAAAGACCGGGTGTTCGGGATGCCGGTGGAGAATTGCAACTCCATGTCCGGAGAAGTAGACTTTCCAACGAGACCGTCGAGATTTCCAGAAACAACCTTAAACCTATGGGCACTGTTAGGGCATAAAACGTCCGTTAGAAGAGAAGAACACTCACATCCCGTCTACCCCGTCCGTAACCATAGCCTTAATCTGTAATTGGAGCTCTGGGTCGAGTCGCATGCCATCGGGCATTTTCTTCATCTCGGCGTCCAGGACGCGCAGAACGTCCTCTGTCGTGGGCCTAATTGTCAAGGCCGGCACGTCCGTAAAGAATTTCTCGACGCTAGGCTCCGGTCGCGAGGTGTAGAACATGTTTGTTCCTAGATCGACTTGGAAGGAGTGGAACATTGCCATAATCTCACCGAGGCTGTTCAAGACATTGAGCGAGTCGATAAAGATGTACGTTCTGCGGAAGTTTCTCATGACTGTATGGAGAGCCTTTCGTAGTTCCTCGTAATGAGGCATCGCCCCGACCACTGAATGTTCATCAACCAGAGCCCATAGGCTGGGCAGGTCGTATTTTTCCTTTCCGCACACAACAAACTGACGAAGGAGACGACGAACACAGCTCTCCATCTCATTCTTCCGCGGCTGGTTTGACTCGTCGTCTCCAAGATATAGAGAGGCGATTCCAATTTCCGGATCGTCTGAAAAATGCAGGCGCACTTTGTCGATAGCAATCGAAGTCATCATGGTCTTTCCGACTCCAGGGCTGCCGGGACAGAAGAGAGTTTGACTTGGTCCGTCAACCCAGGTTAAGAATTCTCTCGAGTTCAAGAACTCCTGGCCGGTGCCCTTGATGACCGTATTAACCGCTTTCTTGTGAATTTTGGCGTCGTTTTCAGGGCCCAGAAGCTCCATACATTTCTCCACGTCCGGTCTATTCAACAAAGTTAGCCTGTAAACATTATCGGAGTGGACAAAGTAGGCCAAAACGAGATGGAGAATATTTGCCCTACCCTTCGGGCCGGCGAATGGCGTTAGCTAGGGCATTTTGGAAATTCGCCACGGTCTGTAGTGGTGAGTGGAGGTCATCGAAACCTCTTTTTCCCCTTAAACCAGGATTCAAGAGGTCTACAAGGTCCTCGAGGGCCATGCGACAAGCCTCTGCCTCGCCGTCACTCTCGAGAAGCTGGCGAAGGCGAACAGGTAGGTTCTCAGGCGTATAGACGAGAGAAATAGACTTAAAGGTGGTTTCGATTAAGAAGAGTTCGAACAGAGATTCGGAAATGACGACTGGGCGGTCCTTGGGAGTACCGATCAGCTCCGTTGCGGAGGAGGTGCACTTGGCTGAGAGGTCAATAAAGGCATTGATTCTTCGAGCAGATTGGGAGGCCATATTCGTGCGTGGTGTCGGGGACGGAGAGTGTTGATGTTAGAGGATTTCAGATGGCATGTAACGGGGTGCTACTGATGAGCAAAATGGGAACGGATTGATGAAGTGTGGGAAGATGGGCAGGAAGCAGGCATAACCAAAGGCAAGGAGCAAGCGGGGGAAGGAGATTCTACTGCCTCTGGGGGAACCTTGCTACAATATACAAGACAGTACGAGTCCAGGGGACATGTTCCCTGGGGTCGTTCGCTAATGACAGGCTGGCTTGCTATTCGGCTGCGTGGATTCTACCCCTCGTACCGTTTGCCTGATTGCCTAGCCCCACGCCCCCTCCTATAATCACTCGTCCTGCAGCAAAGAGCCAACTGAGTCGCCCGATCGCCATCCAAAGGAGTGGGCACCATTTACCTGTCGCTTTATTTCGGTCTACCACAGCTCTGCGTCAAAGACAGTCGTTTACCATCAGCTCCTCACAACATTCCTGTCTCCAAGATATTGGGATGAATGCATCCCCCCAAACCTTAGACCCCCAAGGCTCTTCGCAGACGCCGAGAAGCTGTAGCAGCTTCCACCGATATCGGACAGGGCGAGCCGCAAGCAAGTTCCAATCCAGGACAACCTCTTCCTACAAAGCCCACACCGGATGCTCCCCGTGCTCGTCGGGTCTTGTAGATTGCAACGATGAGGCTATAAACGCTGTCAGTTAGCATTGATTAAATTGAGCGACCTAGCTGGCGTGGTTGGTGAGGTGCTTCCCTTTTCGTCAAGCCATAATGGTGGAAAGGCTATATCGAGAGTCTGGCTGCTCGAGGACTCGATGGATTTCATCCTTGTCGAAGACCTCTTTGAAGATTGAAATATCTGACGGGGAGTTGTGGTCGCTGCTGTGCGACTCGTGCGAAGAAGCGTTTGCCTTGCCCTTGCTGCTGCTTCCGTCTCGATGGCTGCTCAGTTTATTTTTCTTTGCGATGTCGTCAAGAATATTCTTGCTAGTGTTTTGCTGGGTATCCTCAAAGATAAAGGCAACCCGAGTGAATTGTCCTCTGATGTCGGGGTCGAAGAGAAACACCTCCCGCCACAGGTTTGCCAGTTCATGGGGCGGGTTCCTGGCGCTCCCGAGTCCAAAATCACCAATAACGATGCTGTAAAATCCGTTGTAGACGGCAATAAGCAGGGCGGCCCGCATCTTGGTCTTGATAAGATTACGCTCTTCCAAGAAGGAGTATTTCCTTCCCGAGGTGTCAAGTTTGGGCCGACTCGTAGGCGGAATGGAGATAACGGGGAGATTGTGCCAGACTTGGAGGTCTTCATCTCTTGGTCCACGAAACACAGTGACAAATCTCGACAGAATACCCCCTTCGCAGGGAATCGGGTAGTTTGACAAGACGCCTTGTTGGTATGGCACTGAGAGAGCGGCAGCGAGGTTGCTTCGTCGACATAGACGCTCCTCGTAACTAGAGGCACTAGTCTCCCAATGTCCCCCTGGCCGATGCTCGTGGGCAGCGCAGAGGAAAGGAGTGCGAATCTCTTCCCCTAGACGTCTGGTTTCGACTTCTGCTATGACGAAGGCAATATCGACCGGGTCTCCTGTCTCAACTTGAAAAACTGGAGGATTCCGCTGGCTAGGAGCCTTGAGGTGAAGTTCTTCGACAGGATTTCGGTGAAGTTGAGAATAGGCAGGCCAATGAGGAAGTTTGGTGTTGATATACGGGATATAATACTTCTTCACCTCCACAGCAATATCAGAAGCCTTTGGCTTCAAGGGGCGAGATGATGCAGACGGAGGCATGTTCGGGCACATGACTTGGAAACAACTTCGCGCCAGTCGAGGTAAATCTCGAACAATGAAACAGGGTGATGATATGCCACTGATGAGAGAGGTTCTGCCACAGTTTAAAACCGGGGCGACCCGGCGAGAAACGAGACCATACATCACCGGACGCCGAGAGGGAGGGGGGGTAGTGCCACCACGGCATTTGACTCTGCATTAACGTGTCAAGAGATGGCTCGGCACGATGCAGATACATCCTCATGTCCAGAACTCTCCTCCATATATCGGCTAGCTATTATGGTCCTAGTCTGAGGATCTTGCCAATCAAGCACATTCTCTCTCCATCTTCTTGGCCGCCTCGTCCTTTCCGTCTCCCTTCCCCTCCCCCCCCTTCTCCTTCTCCTTTCCTTCCTTCCCCTCTATTTCCGTCACTTGTACGCTCACACTCATCGGGCTGTTTAGTCCGATGACACGAAAGAAATCAGCCTGGGAACCTCCGATATTTGCCACTATCTCGGCAGCCTATTAGTTTAAATATAAATATCGTTCTTTATACATTCAGCATGCCCCTGCCTACCTTGAAAACATTCATAGTTATGTTTCGATATATTTCGGGCTGATGTTTGGTATATGATTGCTATTTGAGGCAGACCAGAAGCATACAACACCGGGATGTCTCCTGCTTTTATTTGTTCCTATTATTGGCGCACCATGGCAGTAGATCCATGTGCCTCGTTTCTAGTGGCCACTTCGGCAACCACATATGCCACATCCTGAAATCTGCTGTGAGTAAAAGGCAGGTGGTGAAGGATGTTAGCTCCGCCTTGGATCAGGGTTTGCGCTGGGGATGCTACGTGTTGCTTCGCGCTAAACCCTTTTCAACGCATTAAATGATCGCATGCGCCGTGCGTACCACTAGTCCATCGTTTGCCGATGAAAATACGCCCCTGCTACGCCGAGAGTTTGTCGCTGGAACAAAGAGGAAGGTATTTCGGGTCCACCACCAACAAGGATGAGGAGAGCATTCTGAGTCCGAGGCTCGTTCCACCCACGTCCTCTAGGTGACGCTCTGCAGCTAGTGCAGTGCAGGCGGCATAATCCATGCGCCAGGTGCAGATCCTGCCAGATGATTACGTGGACTGAATTTCCGCTAGCGTCATGGTATGCGCGCGACGTTTCGTTTGCTGCAAGCCGCAGCCGTAATGCCTGCCCGGAATGCCCGCCAGCTGACATTCCGGCGTGGGGAGAGGCTTGATGCTAGGCAAAAACCCGCATTTCGCTGCAACACATTCCACCTGCAACACATTTCACTCGCAACACATTCCACCCGCAACACATTCCACCCGCAACATTCCACCCGCAACACATTCCACCCGCAACATCCACCCGCAACACATTCCACCTGCAACAAATTCCACCTAAATATTTACGTTGGATCCAGCTATGGATGATAGAGTACTTAAAAACATAACGTCGGGAACGAAGACGTCTCGTCGCTTCCTAAACGCTGCCAAAACCGCAAAGCTAAAATATGTCGACCGCACCCACCTCCAAAAGCTGAGCATCCAATTGTTCAATGTCGCGGTGTGTCACATTAACATCGAGGACCTGACAGTCTATGCAGAGCATGGATTGCCGGATTCTATTGTGACCGCCTTGCAGAAGGCTGACGAAAAAATGCCTGACCTTCTCAATAAGTCATGGCGCTATTATGCCCAACATTTGCTTCACGATTTATGGCTACTCTTACAATATCGCAATGGTATGGAGAATAATAACATGGTATCCAAGCAGCGCTAATATTGAGATAGATGTTCTGGCGGCTGGAGTAATCCCGGAGGAGGAACAGTCGGGGTCGGCTCCAGAGGGCGGGGGAACGGACGGCGCAAGCAGCCGTTGCTTCGCCTGTGGGTCCGCCTGTGGGTCCGCCAGAGGGTCCGCCAGAGGGTCCGCCAGAGAGGCACGCCCGAGGGTAGATGGGGGTATGGACGGCGCAGGCTCCGTCAGTGGTATTCCTCGGAAGAAAGATGTCGACTTCGTATGGGGAGGGTCCGCCAGAGAGGCACGCCCGAAGGTAGATGGGGGTATGAACGGCGCAGGCTCCGTCAGTGGTATTCCTCGGAAGAAAGATGTCGACTTCGTATGGGGAGTCTCTCGCCTGGACCGTCTCAGTTTCTACTTTACGGAGACCGTTCTCCGTTTTTTAGAAGGTACTGTCGACATGGGCGACGATCGGGCCACTGCCGTGAAAGGGTTTTTACTAAAGAATAACGGCGGCTACGTATTTTCGGTCGATTTGGAACAGCCAAACCTGAAGCTGACGGCGTCAGACATACTTTGTACCGTCCCCGAAGGAGCCACTGTTACCACACAGGAAGTCACTCGGGTAATAATCAGCTTGCCTATGGAGTCAGGGAAGGCCTGGAGAAAGGACTTATTCCCTAACTTTAAGGAGATATCTTGATGGACATCTCAAGAACCCTAACTAGTTGTCCCACCCGAACATCTATTTTCCCCGAACTGTCCAAGCCATCAATCTCCGTGTTGTCAATCAGAATTTTCGGTTGCCACAAAGAGCTTTCCAATTTCTTTCGTGGCTTCCATTCCAACGTTCCGTCCTTCTCGAACGTAAAATCCTCCGACGAGTAGTAAAGGTAGCCGTCTGCGTCCTTCTCGTGCTCAGCGAAATTCGTCGAGGGTCATCTCGGGGGGTTTTTAATACCATTACTGCGAATCAATCCTAGAAAGTCAGCAACCTTCTTCGTAGTTCCTGGATGAAGCACTTACAGAGAATACCTTAGAGTGTGATGTTGAGGAATTTGAAGGCGAAATTCTCTCGAGCGGGGTGCCATGCCCAAACGTCATTACTTTCGGAGTGGGGAGTGAGCGCGTACCGCGGCTGCCTATGGCGGCTGGGATCCCGAATGGGGGTACGAAATCCCGCTTTTCACCAACCGGGTTTGCGGCAATGACTCCTCTCTGGCAATCCGAGCAAATCATTTTTTCGGATTCTTTGTCCTCGGGAGATGCGGTTTGGAGTAAAGCAACCTATCCAAGTTTGTCGTCCAAGTTATGAGACTGTTAGCACGACACTGGCAGGGTGAAGATTGGTTGTCTCACACATTGTGGCTACACACGAAGATTAAAAATCAAAATATTGAGCAAACGTAGAGAGTTGAAAGATTGAAAGAAAGGGAGGAGGAAGAGAAACAGTTAGGTAGAAAGAGCGTAACATTTATTCATTGTCACAAGTAGAAGTATCCCTCATGTCGGTGAACCGTCCACCGCGGCGTTCACTATTTGCCCACTCAGAGCGAGTATTTTAAGTGGGGCCTTGCAGATTGCAGGGTTTGCGGTGCAGGTGGAATAGGTTGCGGGTGGAATGAGTTGCAGGTGGAATTGGGGCAGGTGGAATGGGTTGTAGGTGGAATGGGTTGTAGGTGGAATGGGTTGCAGGCGAGGGCGTCATTTGAAGCGACTGTGCGAGCCGGTCTGTCCGCTTGCAGTTAGACTCGAGTCGCGCCTTGTCGAAGACGGGGGGCTTGGTATGGCCACCCCGGTGTATTTCGTATAAGCCCACAATCAACGACTGGTCTGCACCGTCAGCTTGATTGAAGACCTCCTAACCTGTAATTTGCATTGATATTTACCTCGGAACACGTTTCTTTATTACGCTAGGCGTCTTACCAAAACGGCGGATCTGTTCGCACATGAGCGGAATAGACTAAACTGGGGCACACCGCGGCCCGCCGCGCGCAGTCAGCCCGCAGAAAGAGATTAACACCAATTCCCAACATACGTTGACACCTTGCGATTCTGCCGATGATGCAGCTCCTGGCTTCCAGATGGCCCAGTGGTGTGCGGCCGCTCTCCATTAAGCCCGCACAGGGCTGCAGAAAAACGCCTGCCAGCGACTACCAAGACACGTCCAGAGCAAGGCCCCAGGAACGGACCGCGGGTAGGCCCCAAAAATGGCTCCTAAGTACTGTGCCAGTTTTTGGAATAAAAGAGCCACTGACGGAACCGCAGTTCCGTCAAATCGGCAAGCATCTTGATAAGTCATAATTACAGAGTGGCAGCTATCTCACCGGGGCCTCCTCCGAGTAAACAAGAGCAAGAGCCTGCCAGGTCCATTTAAAGTGCTTCCCCCAAACCTGTTTGAGAGAAATCACCAGAACACCTCTCATCAGTGCATCACGCACCGCGCACTTATTCAAGAAGAACCCCATTGTTCCTGATTCCTCTTTAGTCGTGTTATTCTCCATGCTCCCTGAGCCGCATCGCCATCCAATATTCTTGCTCATATAGCCTTCCACATCAATCATCACACATGTTCGCACTCCACAGCCGTATTCGCGAGGCCGCCTTCTTCATTTATCCTTGGTGGCGAGGGATACTCGTACTCGAGCTAGGATAGAGAGGTCACCTGTTTAGTCATCAAGAGCAATAGCTTTTATTGCCAAAATGGATCGCCGTATTGACAAGGGCCGAATTGCGACATGGAGGAAGGATAAATTGAATACGAAGGAGGAGCGGAATCGTAGAATGACGTGAAAGAATATGGCGTGTGTAATTCCTCGCGATTATCGAGGGGAAGATGGAACAAAGGCTCTATGTCCTGCGTGAGCGGCGTGTGTGGCACTTCCTGGCCAGAGATCGGAAGCGGGGTTGTCATTCCCGCTAGCTTCCTCTGAAGCTTCTTTTTCTTTCGGTACTTGCGCTGGCTAATGCGGTTCTGAACTCTCCTCCTCTCGGCCATGTCGGAGAGTTTCGCCCAATCTTCGTCATCTCGCTTGCCCGGCGTCCCACCCCGTCGTTTTGTAACGGAATTAGTAGACGCCATCATTATCCCGTCATCGTCCGTGGAGTCGCCGAGGCTCGAGATGGTGGGCCGAGGGTTGTCTGTCCCTTCGCGCGGAGTACCTCCACTCTCGGTCGTGTTGACCCTTGAGCTGGTAGTCGATGTCGATGGAAGATGAGGTTGGTGTTGTGTCAGGGAGGAGGCCATTGTCGCTTTAACTACACCTCTCTCTTCATCTTTGACCTCGCGGCGACTGTCGAGATTTGATGGCGAGCAAGATTCCGATGGAGGAAAGTCCGGGGTTCGTCAGACTCAAATAGCTTAGGAGCTGTCACATCCAACATGGTGGAAGTGGGAAGAGTTAACTTGTCAGACAGTGTGTTTTGTTCCAGGAGGCTGGTTAATAACGCGGGGTCATTTTTATCAATACGCCCTCGCTCCCCAATAGGGATTTTTGGGCTGCATGGGACACCAGTCAAACCAACGACTCAATTACCGCCGAATTGTACCCGCCGATACACCAACTGGGCTGCGCCATCATCTAAGGTCGGAGCACAGATCCACATTCTGGGCTTTACACCCACACCCGGACACCTTTCGACCAACGCCGTACAAAGACGCCGTGCCGTGCCGCATGAACTCGTGCATATTAGTGATGTGGAAGTTGCGAGCTGTCGAGGCATGCACCGATGACGCCAAAGTCTGCCCAGTAGAACGTGTCGATCGCATGCACACTCCCCACACCCCCTCCCTTTCCTTTTGTTGTTCTCGGACGAGTGGTTCGGAGCTCGTGCTTGATACCTAGAAAGTTTGGCCTGACGTGTAGCGAGGCCAGGAGAGACCCTTGGTATCCGCTGCCTTTTTCGTCTCCTTACCCGGGGGGTTCGGAGAAGTCCCGTTGACATCCACAGCTTACACCCTTAGGGACATCTCTGCTGGCTACGATGCTCTGTCTTGCACAACACTGGCAACTCACATTCACCACAAAGTCAATGGCTAGTTTGAGGTATAGGCAAGCGGGTGTGAGACAAAAAAGGCAGAAAGAACAGAGGGATTGCCCTGACGATGAAAACTCCGACCGTGGAGAACAGCTACACGCTAGATCACCTACCAGGTGCGGCAGAGACACCGATTGACCCACTGTAGAGTAGAATTTTCTAGTGTATCTATCCGTTGGGCACGTCCGGCTATACCGCGGAAATCACCTAAAAAGCCTAAGCACTCGTGGTACGCTGCTTGATTGCTTGATTCGGGACCATGCTCATGCGGATGGAGGTGGTTCAATTACAATGCCATATGGTGGGCTTGCCTACAAAACACAAAATTGGAATTGATTCTGTGGGGAACACGCACGCCCGGGAGACGCCCGGGGCTGGTTATGCTTTCAACAATTGGAATTCCATATTAAAGATGAATATATAAAGGAGGGATATCCTGGCGCCTGCCTGTATGTGCCGCACCATCATGATATGCTCATTGTTAGATTTCCTGCAAAGTCCGACTTTATCCACCAGATTTTCCCACCCTCAGAATACGTTGTGATGTCGACGGAATCACAAACTCCGACAATTCCGGGCACGGCCAATGCTTCGATGCCCGATATCATCTTAACCCGATCATCGGAAGAGGTACATTCACAGCTGGGCGGCCGAAAAGAATGGTCCACAACGGAGATATGCCAAAAGCTAGACTCCTTGAACATCAGCGACGGCCAGGCGACTTGCTCATTCTCAGACTCAAGCTCAAGCTCCGGCAATCTCCAGATCAAGCACAATCAAGATACCGCCTACGAAGAAAACGTTCTCAACTTCTGGACTTGGAGCACCAGCTTCCAGAACTGGTACCACATTGAT
>Ga0247774_1001473_pt1 | contig 11869 bp, 8 predicted proteins | sample UWRJL001104B6_FD_179933 | JGI IMG/M metagenome (GOLD analysis project Ga0247774, IMG submission 179933) | Plant litter microbial communities from Arlington Agricultural Research Station in Wisconsin, United States - UWRJ-L001-104B-6 | ecosystem: Environmental > Terrestrial > Plant litter >... | reverse complement strand
CAGTGCCACCCCATGAGCATATCGCTGAGATTCCCGAAGCGATTTCGGACATCGTAATGAAATTACTAGCCAAAACCGCTGAAGACAGATACCAAAGCGCCCGGGGGCTAAAAGCTGACCTAGAAATGTGCCGTCATCAACTGCAAACGCATGGGAAAATTGGCAACTTCTCAATTGGTAAGAGGGATAAATTTGGACAATTTCTCATCCCGCAAAAACTCTATGGTCGTGAGCAAGAAGTAGCCACTTTGATGGCAGCATTTGAGCGAGTCTCCGGCGGTACCAGCGAAATGATGCTAGTGAGTGGTTACTCAGGGATGGGCAAATCTTCTTTAGTGAATGAAGTTCAAAAACCGATTGTCAGGCAGCGCGGGTATTTTATTTCCGGTAAATTTGATCAATTAAAGCGAAATATTCCTTATGCTTCTTTGATTCAAGCTTTCGCCGGCTTGATGGGGCATCTGTTAACAGAAAATTCGGAAAAACTAGCGATTTGGAAAGAGCAACTTTTAGAAGCTTTAGGCTCAAATGGCCAAGTCATAGTAGATGTCATTCCCGAAGTCGAACTGATTGTCGGTACTCAAGAAGCTGTTCCCCAATTAGGGCCATCTGAATCCCAGAATCGCTTTAATCGGGTGTTTAAAGAATTCATTCATGTATTTACTAAACCCTCACACCCGCTCGTTGTCTTTTTGGATGACTTACAATGGGCCGATTCGGCATCGCTCAAGTTAATTCATCTACTCATTTGTGACCCGGATAGCCAATATTTACTGCTGATGGGAGCCTATCGAGATAACGAAGTTAGTCCGACGCATCCGTTGATGCTGACGTTGGATGAGATTCAAAAGAATGGGGCGGTTGTAAATAATATCACCCTGTGTCCTTTGGATATTGGCAACGTCAGCTTGCTGGTAGCGGATACCCTAAATGAGTCTTCCGCTCCGAGAAACCGCGTTTCTGAATTGTCCCAGCTACTTTTCAATAAAACCCAGGGCAATCCTTTCTTCTTGACTCAGATGTTCGCTACTCTCCATCAAGAAAAGCTATTGACCTTTGAATTTAGTGCTGGGTGCTGGCAGTGGTCATTGAACCAAATTCAAGCGGTAGGAATCACTGATTATAATGTCGTCGAACTGATTGCCAGAAATATTCAAAAACTCCCGGAAGAGACGCAGGATGTCTTAAAATTAGCCGCCTGTATTGGAGACAAATTTAATTTAGACGTTCTGGCTATTGTCAATGAAAAATCTCAGTCGGAAACCGCGGCTGATTTGTGGGAAGCACTTCAGGCTGGCTTGGTTTTGCCTCTGAGCGAAGCCTACAAAATCCCTCTCGTTTTTACCTCCGATGAAATGAGCAGGGAAGCAGAGGAGAGAAGAGCTCCAGATTCTCCTCTGCTATCATCCTCACCTGCCCCTTTGCCTTACAGCCATCACCCGCCTATCGCTTACAAATTTCTCCATGACCGGGTGCAGCAAGCGGCGTATTCTCTTATTCCGGAATCTCAGAAACAACAGACCCACCTGAAAATTGGTGAACTGCTACTGGAGCATACTCCTGCAGAGGAAATTGAAGAAAATATCTTTGAGATTGTCAACCAATTAAATGTTGGGGCTGATTTGATCACGGCTCAGGCAGAAAAAGAGCGTCTAGCCCGATTAAATTTGATAGCCGGTAAAAAAGCTAAGGCAGCAACAGCTTATGAAACTGCTGCCAGACAACTACGGGTGGGGCTAGAACTCCTCAGAGAAGATAGCTGGGAAACTCAGTATGACCTGACGTTCCCTCTGTATGCGGAAGCGGCGGCAGTCGAATTTCTAAACATCAACTTCGAGCGGGCAAAAATGCTTTCTGAGGCAGCTCTCAAACACGCGAAAACTCTGCTTGAAAAAGTAAAAGTTTATGAAATCCAAATGCAGTTTTATACCCAGCAAAACCAGATGCAGGTCGCGTTCGATATTGCGCTGCAAGTTCTGGGTATGCTGGGCGTCTCCCTTTGTCCAGAACCTCCACAAGAAATGAATACGGAGGTGTTAGCTTCTCTGCCCGAAATGACGTATCTCAATAAGCGAGTGGCGATGGGGATATTATTGAAATCAGCCCCTCTTGCTTTTCATGTGGCTCCTGCCTTATTTCCACAAATTCCATTTACAATGATTCATCTGTGTATCCAATATGGTAATTCACCCCAAGCTGCTTCGGGGTATGCGGTTTATGGCGTGCTTTTGTGCGGACCTCTGGGTGAAATTGAGGCGGGATATCGCTTTGGACAACTAGGCTTAAATTTGTTGGATCGATTTGATACCAAAGAACTGAAATCTTACGTTTATGTAGTTTTTAATGGTCACATTAGACACTGGAAAGAGCATGGGAAAGAAACTTTAGCACCATTAGTTGAAGGAATTCAAAGTGGTCTAGAAACTGGAGATTTAGACGATGTTGGTTATAATTGTATTTACTATTGCGATCATATATTTTTTACAGGTCAACCGCTGGAGTTTGTGGATAAGAAGCAGGCGCAGTATCTTGATTTACTACTGAAACTTCAACAAGATTCGCATATTCCTTATTTGAAGATATGGAGAGTAATGGTATTACAATTACTCGCAGCCCCTGAAGAAAAATATACGATTAAGGGCGAAGTTTTGAATGAAAATGAACTCCTGCAACAGTCAATTGCCGACAATAAACCTATGTTCGTTTTTGTTGCTCACCTGACAAAATTGATTCGATTTTACTTGTTAAAAAATTACGCTCAGTCAGTGAAAAGCGCCAGCGAAGCAGAAAAATATAAAGAAGGTGCACCTGCGCTAATGACTGGTGCGGAACACAATTTCTACTATTCTCTGGCTCTGCTTGCTTTATATCCTGAAGTTTCTCGCAGCGAACAAGAAGAATCCTTGAAGCAAGTGGCGAAAAATCAAAAACAAATGCAGCAATGGGCCGTTCATGCTCCAGCAAATTATCAACACAAGTACGAGTTAGTGGAGGCAGAGAAAGCACGAGTCTTGGGTGAAATTGGCAAAGCGATGGAGTATTATGACGCTAGCATTCAAGGAGCCAGAGAACAGGGATACATTCAGGAAGAAGCCCTAGCTAATGAACGCGCTGCCGAGTTTTATTTCTCTCGCGGCCGGGAGAAGGTAGCGGAGATTTATTTGACGGATGCTTACTATGGCTATGTTCGCTGGGGAGCGAAGGCAAAAGTGCAGGATTTATCAGAAGAATATCCTGAATTTTTCTCGCGAATACTGACTAAAGAAGTCTCCAGCTTCGACGTATCACGGACGACCAACTCGACGACTACGGGGAGTTTTGCAGCATTGGATTTCGCCTCTGTGATGAAATCTTCTCAAGCTATTTCTGGCGAAATTGTTCTGGAAAGTCTGCTTTCTAAGTTATTGAAAATTGCGATTGAGAATGCTGGGGCTGAAAAAAGCTACTTCATTTTAGAAAAAGATGGTCAACTGGTGGTAGAAGGGACGGCAAGCATAGATAATGATGAGGTAATAGTGCTGCAATCCACACCGATAGAAATGAGTCAAAAATTGCCGTTTTCTCTCCTCAATTATGTGGCTAGAACTCAGAAAAGTGTGGTTTTAAATGACGCGACTCAGGAGGGAATTTTTACCAGGGATAGCTATATCGTCCGCACCCAACCGAAGTCTATTTTATGTATGCCTGTTGTCCATAAAGGAAAGCTTATTGGTCTGCTTTACTTGGAAAATAATCTGACAAGGAGTGCGTTTACTCCCGATCGCCTGGAAGTTTTAACCCTGCTCTGTTCTCAAGCGGCGATTTCCCTGGAAAATGCCCGACTATATGCCAATTTGTCTGAGGCGACTGACAACCTGAAACAAGCCAATGAGCAATTAGAAGATTACAGCCGGACTTTAGAACATAAAGTGGAAGAGAGGACGCAGGAATTACAGGAAAAAAATCTGCTCCTGAGCCAGGAAATTCGCGATCGCGTGCAGGTAGAGCAAGCTCTGCGAATATCAGAAGCGCAATTAAAAAAACAAGCCGAACAACTAGAGCTTTCTTTCCAAGAACTCAAGCGCACCCAGACCCAGCTAATTCAGACTGAGAAAATGTCCTCCCTGGGACAGATGGTGGCCGGGGTTGCTCACGAAATCAATAACCCGATTAACTTCATATATGGCAACCTGACTCACGTCAGGACTTACAGTGAAGACATACTAGGACTGGTGAAACTCTATCAAGAACAATACCCCCATCCCACAGCAGCGATTGTTGAGGATATTGAGGCAATCGAATTAGATTTCTTGATGGAAGACTTACCCAAAGTGCTGGATTCGATGAAGGTGGGGGCAGACCGAATTCGCGAAATTGTCCTCTCTCTGCGAAACTTTTCGCGACTGGATGAAGCGGAAATGAAAGAGGTCGATATTCATGAGGGTATCGAGAACACCCTACTGATTTTGCAGCACCGACTGCAAGCTAAACTAGACCAGCCTGCTATTCAAATCATTAAAGAGTACGGCCCGCTGCCGCTGGTGGAGTGCTATGCCGGCCAATTGAACCAGGTGTTTGTAAATTTACTGGCGAATGCGATTGACACTCTCCATGACCAAAGGGGGCCACGTACGATCGCAATTCGCACCTCAGTGGGGTATGGGGAAGAAGAAAAATCCCCGATTTCCAATCCGCCCCTTGCGGAAAGCTCTACATTTTCTTCGGCTGAGGTGGATTCCCACAACCTCGCCCCGACCAGGAAAGCTCCCCAATTTGTTGTGATTCGCATTTGCGACAATGGCCCCGGTATGACAGAGGAAGTGAATCGGCGGCTGTTCGACCCGTTCTTCACGACGAAACCCGTAGGGAAGGGCACGGGTCTGGGGCTGTCCATCAGCTACCAGATTGTGGTAGAAAAACATCACGGACAGTTGAAGTGTGTTTCTCATCCCGGTCAGGGAGCAGAGTTCATCATTCAGATTCCTATTAGACAGGAGTATCAAAAATTGGCTTTGCAAAGCCAGACCACATGAGTAGTTGTTATTGCTATTTCCAGTGGGAGCTGAGTAAAAGCTACAATGCTGTGATGCAATTAGTAAGGTACGTCAGAGCTTTAAACCATCAGTAACCAGTCGAGAAACTTACCTGAAGCACACTAAAAGTTAATTTGAGTAGACCCGTGGCGTCCATTACTGTCAGACGAAAAACTAAAAGAGCGATCGCTCTACTGGTATTTTTAAAGTATTGGGTATTGCGATCGCTTACCGTCGCAACTCCTTCAGTCCATCAAGGCTCGTTTACAAACATCAAGTCCTTGAGTTAAGCATTGTTCTCGCCACTTGCGAGATATGGGTGCAAACATTTCTACCAACTGGTCTTTTGTCCATTCATAGCTCTGGTCTGACTTACCCCACCAGTAAGCACGATTCTCCGCCCGCAATGCCTTCAACACTTGAATCGTTGAGTAAGTGCCAAATTCTGCGGTTAGTAAATCATAGCGACACTCTGGTAGAAGAGCTTGGCACCAAGTTTTTAATCCACCGCGAATTGGATATGACACACCTTCTGTACTGTTCGGTTCTATTGTTTCTACTCCAAATCGTTGAGCTAATCTTGAACAAGATTCTGATGTTGCAGAGGCGTCAAGCAAAAGCTTATAAGTTCCCCAGCGTCCTAAACCTGTGTGGAAATCAATATGCACTACCTCTGAAGCATTACCAATCCATTGGGGCAAATTGCTAGCTAGAATCTCTTGAGTTTTGGAGGCAGCATGACCACCAAAAAAAAGTCCCTTTGGAAAATCGTATTGCCCTACAGGAAAAGTGTTTCTCAAACTGCTCATTCCATATCTCAATATTAGCCAGAGAGCTTGAATAATATAAGGTTCAAAGCGGGATGGAGGTAAAGTTGGATTTAGAAAGGAATTGAACTTAGGATAATCCTTTGGGCTGCCCTCAAAAACTTCTTCAGATAATAAAAAGTTACGGTTTAAGTCTATGTTGTTTTCATTCCAACGTCGTCGCCATGCAAAACCATAAGGATTCAGAGCATGAATAAGTACAACTTTAATATCAGGTGACAACGATGTGAGAAGTTGCTGCTTTTCTAACAAGGTAAGTTGGATTGCCGAGCCAAAAAAGCCTTCTACTCCATGCAAGCCACTAGAAATGACGACACATCGTCGTGGGTTTGAAGAACCACCGATCGCCACATCAATAGTTAATTCTTCACCAGTTGGACTAACCCGATCGATTGGATAGGCTGTGTGCTGATAACCCAAAGATGAAGATGCTGCTCGAAACCGCTCTCGTGCAGTAATGTAGTTGGGTGAAAATGCTTCTGAATAGCTCATAAATCTTTATTACCCACCAGTAACCTTACAACTATGCCTCAAAATATAACTCACACGGCATAACTATTAATTATACTGTAGTTGCGATCTAACACTTCGATCGCCCTTTCCAAAGATGGCACTCTCCGTATAACAATAAGGAGAGAAACCCGCAAGTGCGATCGCAATAGCGAAATGAAGAGCGAGCGAGCTACTGGTAATTTTAAAGTATTGGGTATTGAGTATTGCGATCGCGAATGGCGCCATGAAGTTGTGCGACGGCAAATAAGCGTGAACTACTACATAACGCTGACCGAGTAGGCACGAATTGCCCCATCTACTGTCGCAATAGTCAGACCATTCTCTAAAGCTTGACAAATAAGCATTCTGTCAAATGGATCGCGATGTAATGGTGGCAGTTTAGCCAGTTGAGCTACGCTACTTTCATCAAAAGCAAGACTGACAATTTGATGAAGATCGCGCTGTTTGGGTAAATATGTTTCGGGATGCTCCGGCAGAGGTAACTTACCAAGAAACTGGGTCTAAAGCCCCGTCCTTCTAGGACGGCTTTAATTTCCTTTATAACTGTAAAAAATTATTAAATAAACACATAAATAAGAAAAGCATTCGTAGGTGTGGTAAACTAATTGCATGATAACACTAGAGTTCAAATTGACAGGCAAAGTAGAGCAATATCGGGTCATCGACGAGATGATCAGAACAGCTCAATTTGTCCGAAATAAAACTCTTAGATATTGGATGGACAATCAAGGAGTTAAACTCGTTGATTTGTACAAACAATGTGCTGTTATGGCGAAGGAGTTTGAGTGGGCAGGCAAGCTTAACTCGATGGCACGTCAAGCTTCGCCTGAGCGTGCCATTTTTGCTATCCAACGTTTCTTTGCTAATTGCAAGGCGAAGAAGCCAGGAAAAAAGGGATACCCGCAGTTTAAAAAACACACTAGATCCGTCGAATACAAAACTTCTGGTTGGGCGCTTTCTGCCGATAAAAGATGTTTGACTCTCAAAGACGGTTTCGCAGCGGGAAAGTTTAAACTAATCGGCAATCGGGATTTGCATTTTTATGCACCCGATGAGATAAAACGGATCAGAATTGTGCGTCGTAGTGATGGATACTACGCCCAATTTTGTATCAACGTGGAGCGAAAAGAGTCACCTATTATTACTGGTAAAGCTATTGGAATAGACGTGGGACTCAACCATTTTTATACCGATAGCGATGGTGAAACGGTTGCAAACCCTCGGCATTTCCGAAAAAGCGAAAAAGCTTTGAAAAGATTGCAGAGACGAGTTTCTCAAAAAAAGAAAGGCTCTAGCAATCGGAAAAAAGCTATCAACAAGTTAGGAAGAAAGCACCTGAAGGTCGCTAGGCAGCGTAAAGACTTCGCCATTAAGACGGCGCTGTGCGCGGTAAAATCTAACGATTTTGTAGCCTAGGTCGCCCTTCAGGTTAAGAATATGGTCAAGAACCACAAGCTTGCTAAATCAATTAGTGATGCAGCTTGGAATCAGTTTGCTCAGTGGCTGGAATATTTTGGGAAAATATACGGAAAAACAGTAATTGCTGTTGCACCTCAGTACACTTCTCAAATGTGTTCAAATTGTGGCAATTTGGTTAAAAAAACGCTGTCAACTCGCACTCATATTTGTGGTTGCGGTACAACGTTAGATCGCGATCGTAATGCTGGAATCAATATTTTGCAGAAAGGATTAAAGCAGGCAGGAATCCTTTTAAATACGGCGGGGCACGCCGAAATAAACGCTTGGGGACAGACCGATCTCTACTCGCTGGTGGTGACAAAACAGAGATAAGTTCGACTGGCTGATCCAAGAATCCTCGCGCCTTCAAGCCGAGGAGTGTCAACCAACTGGTACTTGACAATTGCTTCCCAGACTGAAACTGCACTCAAATATACCTCATTATCTGGATCGCGAATTGCATCTCGAACATCTGTTGATAACTGGGCGTCACCACTGATGAACCATAAAAAGATGTGCGTATCTAGCAGAATCTTCATTTACCTTCAAATGCACTGAGGATATCTTCCGGTAAAGGAGCGTCGAAATCATCTGGAACGGTAAACTCGCCTGCACACAAACCGAATGGTCGTAATTGCTTGCTACTAGAAATAGGTCTTAGTTCGGCGATCGGCTTATCTGCTTGCAGGATAACAAAAGTTTCACCTGCTTCCACTTGACGCAGATACTTTGATGGATCGCGCTGAATTTCGTCAACTGTCACGTTCAACATAAAAATGCCTCAGTATAAAGCTCAATGGAGAATACTCCGCCTCACTCAATTGTAGATGATGGAGCCTATGCTCCCAGTTAAGATAAGTCTTGAATCATAATTAGTGAATTAAAGAGCGATCGACCCACTGGTAATTTTGAATTATTGGGTTTTGCGATCGGGCGTGGAAACTACAACTCATCAATCGTCACTAATCCCCCCTCCGTAAACTGAACCACAAGCTCATGTTCATCCAAAAGAGCAGTCCCAACTAGAGGTCGCCGTCCTGTAGCAAGTACACGAATCTCTCGTTCCTCTCCGTTCCAAAGAATAATAGCTTTATGAACTGGCAGTATAACTTCGCTATTATCAGCTAAATTCACGGGCAAATCATATCTAAACGGAAGACCGAGCAGAGCAACTGCTTCGGGTGGTAAACAAATCCGATCCGTAAATCCTGTATCTATCACAAACTCGATCGGGATGTCCGATCGATTCGGAATACGAAATAGCACAGTAATAATCGCGTGTCCATCAACCACAATACCTGAAATCACTTACACGCTCCATGACACCACCTAGAGATGCAGCAACGTTATAAGCTGTTGTGCATCTAATTTGCCAGTCAGTTTTTCTACAATTCTTGTGGGACGGGCAGGAGAGCCCGTCTCTGTATTCAATTTAGATGCGTAGCAGCTTATCCAATACGGATACCAAAGAGTCGAGCATTAGGATTTTTCGCACTCAGGTAATCAGCAGCGTGTAAGCCATTTTCATCAACTTTATAGTCGCCTGTTTCTATATCAATGATGACCATCTTGCCAATATTCTCTTCTATTTCAATTTTTTGGTGGATGGTGTTCTCATACAAATGTTTCGCACGACGCGCGACTTCTTCACGACTCAAAAGGATTGTTTGCATACATTCCCTCTTTTTTGTAATTCTTGCTCTTGTTATGGATATGATAGCTCACTTACTCGGTGCGATCGCATACCTTAACGCACATCATCAATAGTTATTCCCTGGTCGAGCGAGAAAGGAATAATATCAATTAAGTTGTTCTCAGTACACTCAATAGATAAGCTCTCAGCGGTAGGTGTACATTAAGGTTATTATGCGGCGCGACCTAACGCAGACAATACCATCTCAAACAACTCGTTTGGATTATTAGTACATCCAATAGCACCACGACGGCGTGACTCGGCAACGTGCTCTGGATCTCTTAAACCAGCATAAATGATAAATGGAGTTTGATACCCACTAGAGCGTAGCTGATCGAGAAGCGTATAACCTGCTTGGGAATCAGGTGGTCGCCCCATGTCGGAAATAATTGCATCGAAACGTTGTTTACGAATCTTCTTTAGCGCCTCATCTGTCGATTTTGCCAACACAAAACTAACTCCTAGCGCTTCAAGTGCTTGACGTTCATAGCTATTGTTATGGGGGTTATCGTCCACCCAAAGGACTGTCGATCTCCTCGCACGTCTTATGGCGCGAGGCGTAACAACTTCAGCGACAACATCTGTGGCAATCATCGCTTCTTTTGCAATGCTCTCAGGAGTCTTATCTCGATCGGGTTTAGATGCAGCAGCAGCAGAAAGAGCAGCAACAACTTCGGCTTGTTTTCTCTTTAGAGAAGCCTCAAATCCTGCCCCTTTAATCGATAGCTCCCCCAAGCTTGAGAAGAACTCACGCAAGTCCTCACCAAACCGGATCAGGATGAACAAAATTACTCCCGGCCAGATTAGGACGTTGAGCAATTTTGTAATTGCGTCGAATAGCTTAACAATATCGTCAATACTCAATGTTCACCTAACCGAAATATAAGGTATCAAGCACCAACAGATAACCTTGCAATACGCCCCCACCAAAAACTGATTCCCATAACTATTAATTATAGCGTAGTTCCGGTCTAACACTTCGAGGGCCCTACTTGACCGCATACCCACTTTGTTTCTCAAACCTAACTCCAGATTGCTGGAGAGCCAAAGTTTCTCTGATTTGTATGGCAAAAAAACACAAAACCCCCAAACGCTATTTTTACATTAGTTTGGGGGTTTTCTTCCTAAATCCAGTTTAAATTACAACTTGCTCGGCTCGATCGCCGGAGCACGCAGAGACAGAGTTTTATCCGCAGCAGCCTTAGCCACAAGCGACGGCACAGAATCGCGCAACTTTGCAGTCAACTGTATCGTAGTTGCATCGTAAACCTGAGTCAGCATCTTCGGATACAAACCGATACCGATAATCGGCACCAACAGCGAAGCAATGATAAACACTTCTCGCGGTTCCGCATCCACCAACTCTTCGTGTTCCGCCAATTCCTTATTCTCAGGCCCGTAGAAGATTTCGCGCAGCATCGACAGCAGATAAATCGGAGTCAAAATCACCCCGACAGCAGCTAGAAATACCACGCAAACCTTAAACACAGGATTGTAAGCATCGCTCGTTGCAAAACCCACAAACACCATCAATTCTGCTACAAAACCGCTCATTCCCGGCAAAGCCAAAGAAGCCATAGAACAAGCAGTCCACATCGCGAAAACCTTACGCATTTTCTTCCCTACACCGCCCATTTCGTCCAGCATGAGCGTGTGAGTGCGATCGTAAGTGCAACCCACCATAAAGAACAAACTCGCCCCGATTAAACCGTGGGAAACCATTTGCAGCATTGCACCGCTAATTCCCAAATCAGTAAACGAAGCTATCCCAATCAGCACAAACCCCATGTGCGAAATCGAAGAATAAGCAATTTTCCGCTTCAAATTTCGTTGAGCAAAAGAAGTTAATGCCGCGTAAACAATATTTACCACACCCAAAATTACCAAGATGGGTGCGAAGACAGCGTGAGCATCCGGGAGCATTCCCGCATTCATCCGCAGCAAAGCATAGCCGCCCATTTTTAGCAGAATTCCTGCTAGCAACATGTGGGCGGGTGCGGTTGCTTCCCCGTGAGCGTCAGGGAGCCAAGTGTGCAGAGGAAAAATTGGCAGTTTGACGCCGTAAGCTATCAAGAAACCTGCGTACAGGAGCAATTCTACATTGGGGGCGAAATCTTTAGCTGCGATCGCCCGCATATCAAAAGTCACCGTATCGCCGTAAAACGCCATCGTCAGCGCGCCCACCAAAATAAACAGCGAACCCCCTGCCGTGTACAGGATAAACTTAGTTGCTGCGTAAAGGCGCTTTTTGCCGCCCCAGATTGACAAAATCAGGTAAACCGGGACTAATTCCAGTTCCCAAACCAGGAAAAACAGCAGCATATCCTGCACGGCAAAAACTGCTATTTGGCCGCCGTACATCGCCA
>Ga0247774_1001472_pt1 | contig 11879 bp, 9 predicted proteins | sample UWRJL001104B6_FD_179933 | JGI IMG/M metagenome (GOLD analysis project Ga0247774, IMG submission 179933) | Plant litter microbial communities from Arlington Agricultural Research Station in Wisconsin, United States - UWRJ-L001-104B-6 | ecosystem: Environmental > Terrestrial > Plant litter >... | reverse complement strand
GACTCCTCGGGCCCGCGCTGCCAGACGAGGCTGCGGTGTAGCAGCGCGCCGTTGGGCCAGTCGTCGAAGACGCCATAGCCGCCGTGCGTGTTAAAGGCTTGGATCAACCGCGTTTCTAAGCCGCGGATGGCGACTGGGCGGTCCTCGATGCGGGTGAAGCCCAGGCGTGAGTAGAGCATGTAGAGGTCCTGGTAGAGCCGGATCTTGCCCCCGCGGGAGGAGGCGATGGCGACTTTGGGGAAGTTTGGGTCGCCCAGGAAGGACGCGCGGTTGCTGGCGGAGAAATGGTTAGCCAACTGAATTTGAAACGAGGCATGGGTTTCGATAGGACACGACTTACTTTTTCATCTTGGTGAACGTCTCGCAACGCACTCCGATGCCGCATTCCCAGTACGTCTGCGTCTCCGTAAAGAATATCGTCCGCTTAGCCAGGGCCCTTTCTTGCAATACCCACGCCCTGGTATTGAGATGTCCGTCTAGCACGTCCGTTGCAAAGTCATCAATGACCGGGCAAATGTAAAACGGCACCTCACCTTGGCGCTGCATCGTGACGACATCCCTCTGGTTGCGCGGCTTGAGAAATCCATCACATTGGCCCTTCGCCCGACTGGCTGCAATGACGCAATAAGCCGAGCTGAAGACATCCTCCATCAGGGGCGCCTGACTGTTAAAGTCCCCGTCTGGGCCCTGGATAATGCAGATAGAGTCGATCCAGAGGTACCGAATTCCCAGCCCGCGAGTTGTTTTCACGGCATCTTGGAAGGTCTGGGGTAGATCGTCGAATGGGATACCCTCGTTGAGGAGCTTGTCATAGTTTGAACGGAGCGTCCTAAACGGCGGGTGGATCTTGCTGTCTCCCCACGGATGGGACAAGGCGACATATCTGCCTTTCTCGCCGGGCTTCGTCTCGCAGAGATGCACCGCTGAGGCGTCTCCCGTAGCTACATCAATGAGTCGGGTGGGGAGGCCACCTTGTGCCTGATTACGACATTCCCGGTGATTATTGTCGCAGTCCTCGACCCAGCATTTGACAATGCTCAAAAACGAATCGCTTGTGCATTCAGGCAGCTTTGGCAGTCCAAGTTGAATCGGGAACGGCGTGTGTAAACCTGCAGGATCCTTTTTATAAGCGAGGCCGCTCGCAGTGACCAAATAGCGTGGTGGGATTCCCGATACGTTCTTACCTCGGCTGTGGAAAATCGACAGCGCTGGCGGGTAGTCCAGCCCATTAACCAGTAGGTTCGACTGGCTTCTCTCAAATACCACGGTCGAACGCTTGTCGCCTTTAAATTTTCGGCAGGTTTGCCACAGCATATTGCAAAGGTCACAGCGTCTGGATCTTTCCTCTAGTTCGCCGACGAAGTCGGCGATGCGAAACCCAGGCTTCCAAAAGTCAAGACCTAGGCATCTATCGCACAGCCGTGATGGAGCGAGGCCCGAGAAGGGTGGTTCAGACATGATGGCTACGGCTTTGCGGGCAAAATCGTTATCCACCACAAACTCCCAATTATTGTCAAACTACAGAGATTAGTTTTCAGGTTGCGTGACGCTAAAATAGGGTAAAATAAGAGCATTCCCTTACTCGCTGTAAGTAGTGAGCTTATTGTTAAATAGTCGGCCTGGCGAAATGAGCAGCTAGAGTTCATAGACTTACAGGCTAGTACAACAGCATTGTTAGTGTATTTTATTAGCCATGATGGGGCACATGCGCGGTCTAAGCACTCACATGCTGTATAAAATCTCGGTTATTGGCACTTTCAATACCATGGGGTCTCTCCAGTACACTTCACAAGTGGCGAAGATCTAGAACTTACGGCCTGACCGGAAAGTGTCAGAATGCCAGTTCCGGCTCGATTAAGCCTGGGAATGGGTCTCAACTCACGTACTGGAGAGCATGTCAGCTATTTACCACAAATATAGAGGGCTTGGACTTACATCTTTGAACTATGATCCAATGTCAGAGGATGTTTGCCTGCAGATGACGATTAACCTACTATCTGTTGGGCCAAACGTCAGCATGACCGCCCTTAAACATCAGACCCTTGAGCCCCTTAGAGTAAGTATTACATTGCTAACGATATCGTGATCAATCTTCGGAACGGGAACTGCGAGTGATCGATCAGGCGCGCCCGGGTTGTCCGGTCCAGCATTGGACCTTTGGAGCCCACGCATGTCATTTGGTGAAAGCATGGACGGCGGTGCGCCCATCTCAAGAGGTCCGCGCAAATTCGTGCGTGCTCGGCCAGTGAACAAGTAGTGCCTATCATTACGTGACCTGTCCAAGATACTCTTCAAGGCAAGTTGCAGCTCCTGGGCCGACGCGCGAAAGGGGGGTCCAGAGTTCGTTCGGATCTCGATATCTTCTCCTTCGATACTGACGGCAGCCGCAGAAGATCCTGTCAACGAATGGTTAGAGTCCATCATGTTCGTGGCGGTCCGTCTGGTCGGGTTCAGTGCAATGACAAGCAAGCGTTCTCGCACGAGTTCGAGAAGAGCGCGGCTGGCAGTGTCCTTCTGGCACTCGGGATCCTTGGCCATGTGGTTCATCCACACTTCGACAGCCGGGCGAATGGAGATTTTGTGGCCCCTTTCTCCGGGTTCCGTCATGAAGAGAGGGAGGTCCTTGGTGTGGTTGCCCCGAACATTTTCGTGAAATCTGTTTAGCTCCTCATTTCCGTATAGTAGCCATATGAGATACTCCAAAGCGATACAACCCATGGACCAGACGTCGTAAAGACGAGATCTAGGGAGAAGGGAATACAAGGCTTCCGGGGGCTCGTATCTGGCGGTGCCAAAGCGCGTGCTAGTTCCTTTCATTCTCTGTGCTGTGGCAAATGGATGGCGCTTGGCAAGCCCCATGTCAGCAATCTTGAGAATCCCGAGGCCTTTCTGGTCGTCCGCAGACTTCTTGCATCTGAGAATATTTTCTGGTTTCAGGTCTCCGTGGCGATAGCCGTCATCTTTAGATTTGTAGTTGTGAAGTGTCTGAAGCCCGTCAGCAAGACCGTGCAGTTGCTCTAAGGCCTCCTCCATCAATTTAGAATTGAGCCCCTTCCATTCAAACTTGTCCCAGTACTCGCGCAGATTTCCTCCATTGGCCCACTGCAGGATCAGATACCGTTTGCCCCCTTTCTCAAACGCGGCGACAAACTTGACGATGTGAGGATGGTTTTTCTTGCTGATCTCCTGAAGAGCCTTGAGCTCCGTCTCCCAATTGTTCTCAATTTGCTTCTGTAGTTCTTCGTCGTCCGGCCGGAGTTCCTTGACAGCAACTCGAGCTCGCGATCCATCTTCCTGTCATAGCGTTCATTTCGCGTTAGTCTTGTTTTCAACGCCTTTTAGCTTATGCTCACGTTTCGGAGATCATCTTGGTGGTCTGGGTGAATTTCGCCTTCGAAAACCTGACCAAATGTGCCTGATTTCACGGTCGTGTCTTTCCAAATAAACGGTAGTACAGAGTTCACTGGAAGAGAGTATCTGAACGTCGTCGTCGTGAAGACGGGGGCCAGGAATATCCACTGATTCTTGTAAAAACTATGAAGCCTGGTTATTCTTGTGAACGCGCGACATCGGCCGAAACAGAGGGGTGGATCGCCGTAGTCCGGGTCGTCTTCTTTAGGGTTTTTTATTGGCAGGCTCTCATCGCAGAAACCGGCATGCATGAAAATTTTCATGGCTTCCTCCAGGCGTTCGTCTTCTATCTCGCACATGACGGCGATGGCAAAAACCCTTTTCGCATTCTGAAGGGTGAAAGTGAGAAGGTCTTCTCCAGCATCGGGCATTTCTTCCTTGACTGCGTTTTTGGTGACAAGGTTGTCGAGTTCGTTGTGGGGAAGAAAACACTCCCGACTGTCGGCGAACTTGCTGGTCACCTGGGCGTGCCAAATCCGATCAGAGAGGGATCTTTTGCTATTACTGAGTAACGCCATTTTTTAGGCCGTTTAGTAACTGAGAAAATTAAGAAATTATAGAGAATGTGGTCGGGAAGATGCTTAAGTTCGGTTTCCCTTGGGGAGCTACGGGGAACAGTCCCTGAAATATTCGCATCCCCTACCCGCCACTGCGGGCCGTCTGGAATTCCTGCAATGCAAAATCACCGAGAAGTCTGCTGCCGGACAAATCGTGCCAACACAATCGTATTCAACTAAGATGTACGGATACACTAGATTTTATCACCTGCAGCTGCGGTACATCAGCCAACGCCCAGAGGGCCCTGGTATTGGTGGCCTGGTGTGCGTTGGCTTTGTCGCTGCATATCATCCTGCAGAAACAGGCGCCACCGGGCTGTGACTGGGGAACATGTTCTGCGGCGAAAGCCCCAACCGAGCAACATCCAGGTTCGGAGAAAAATGCTGCCTGTAATTTTCGGGATCGTCGGCAGAAATAGGCTGATTAGAACGAAAACAAGTCCACAACCAATTGGAGCGTGAGTAAATGCATTTACGGTCGCAGTATTGTGCAGAGCTGGTATTTGGATTGACGCTGAAGTTGCTAGTCAGGCTTTGAAGACAACCCCGCATGATAAGCGCCTGGTCGCGCAGCCTGCATGATTATGGAAGCCGGTCTGGAACTCGGTGCCCAAAAAGGCGGAACAGAGGGGCGTAGTTGCTGACTTAACGATGCTAATACACGGTCGTGCTTACGGATTTCTACCTCGCCAGGTATGACCTCTGTAAGTATAAAACGGGACACTACTAGGGCAGTCCATTATGCGTGCCAGTTTTGATACATATAGAGATCTATAGAACTAATTACACCGAGCTTCGATCATGCCATAGCTAATCGCTCGTTGACTACGGCTTTGCGTTTTGACAACGACCGTATTTTGTCGATATTGGGCACGTCTTTTCTCATTGCTTTCAATCTGGTATAGAGGACGGCGCTGACAATCCGTTTTGACTTTGAATCTCTTGATGTTGGCTCAACAAGCAACATTTCGTGCTGGATTAGATGCAAGAAGTCGTGGAAATACGCCGAGCAGCCTTCCATCTTGTGAAACTGTTCGAAATGCTAGAAAAGCTTGAGGATTAGCCTGTGGCCTGCATTGGCATAGTTGTTGACGGCACAAAAACCGTGGCAGCTCCAAAATTATGCGTCGGACGTACCCGGATTACTGCTGTCTTTACTTGTGCCCCCCTGCCTCCTTCTACAAGTTCGAAAAATGTGGCGACGTTCCAATCAGAACCTAGCTGTTCCGGGCGAAGCCTATTATCCGGCCGCAGCCTCGCCTTTGTGAACTTCTTATGCAAGTTAAAGCCGCCCAGGGCCCAACAGATGAACTCGAGATATACGCAACCGAGGGTCCAAATGTCGTACGACCGACTAATGGCCGCACCCCGGACATCGCTCTCCGGCGCTCTATAGTCGTAAGTGTTGCCAATTTGGCTTGGGTGGACCCTGGACTTGCTGTCGTGCGAGCGGAACTCGGATAAGCCAAAATCGGCCAGCTTAAGCGTGCCCCGGTCGTGTGGATCATTCGCATTTCGAAACAAGAGGATATTCTGGGGCTTTATGTCGCCGTGCCGTCCATATTGAATATCATTCGGACCGAGGTGGTCCTTCATGGAGTCACGGTAATTATGGATCTTGTGAAGCGCGCCCGCAAGACCGGCACACTGTGTCGCTATCCAGACAACCAAATCAGTGTCCAGCTCCTCGCGTGGATGGTTTCTCCAAAATTCCAAGAGATCCGATTCTGCCCAGTGGAAGATGAGGAAGTACTGGTTGAACTGCTCGTACGTGGCCAGAAGGTTGGCGAGGTGGCCGTCGTAATCACCGCTAAACCTTTTCAGTATTTCGACTTCCTTGTTGAAGTCGACTTTACTAGGCGATTTCTTCCTCCGAATCGCGAAGCAAGGGTTTTCATCTGGCTTGGCCTTCTTTTTGTCGTAAAGGTTGTGGTGTTCAGGATGGATCACCACTTTGAACACTTGCGACTCGCCACCCTCTAACATCTCCTGTTGCCAGCAAGACAGCGCGTCCCCTGGAGCTGTTTTCGCCTCTTGAAAGAAGGGAAGAATAACCTCGTTTTGTAACACGTAGTGGCGGGGGTTCTTCTTCTCCCCGGCCGCAAAGTATGGTGATAGGAAAGACCACTGGTATTCCTCAAAGTTGCAGACGCTGATCGGTTTCCAGTCGTCGAAGCATGAGAGGACCTGTTCCGAGTCCCGCTTCCGCAGCTGGAAAACTTTAGACTGGTCTTCTTTTCTCTTTTCATCCGGATACTCTTTCGCAAGCGGCAGGTCAATGTCGCTTACATCGTCGTCGAGAAACTTTTGGATGGTCGAAGCCTTGTTTATTAGTACTAGCACCGCAAAGATCTTCTTGAAAGACTTGGTACGGGGCTTCAAATCGTCTCCGGTGAGCTTCGTCTCTTTGCAAATTTTCCGCGCGGTCTCAGCCATCGTCTTCTTAATCTGCATGCTCCCTAGAACGCTCTCGAGCTCCTTAAAGACGATATCTTCATTAATGAGCTGATCGAGTTGACCCTTGGGAAGGATTCCATTGGGCGAATGCATTCCCGGGGTGGAGCACCATGGAACCTTGAGGGCCTTGAATAGCCGACACTCAAGTGGCTCATCCGTGTCTTTGACGGGGAATGAACTCGTTCGTCCTGCTTCCTTGAGGGTGGCATATATTTCATCACCTCGGTCCGTGATTTCACTGGGAGGGCCGGGCCGAGCTCCGAGCTTCAAATTGGGAGTGCCGTGACCACGAATAGCTGCGAGAGATGGTTCTAGCCCGCCATCAGTAAGCTGAGAGTTGATACGCGGTATGTGGCTCTGTTTGTACCTGTTAGAACCGCATTTTCTCCCCCCCTAAGTGTTTCAAGATACTTGCAAGTTTGGTAAGATCCAAATCGCTTTCGTGGGCGGAGTCACCGATTGAAGCGAGATCTCCGCCCCCTCCCATGTGCTCCAAATCATCCTTCCTACTGTTTGGGCTGGAAGTTACACTGAGGGACGGCACACTTTGCGAAGTTGGCGTATCAGGAAGTGCAGACGAGCTACAATCTTCTTGCTCAGAAATTACTCTTTCGGGTGACGGAGTCTCTATCCGACTCGCTCGCGACCTCGTTGCCTTAGGCGGGCACAGAGTTGGGGTCGGCCTGGCGGGTTTCTCCGGTATTTTGTCGTAAGGATGACCAGCAGTTGAAATCGACGTGTCGGCTTGAAATGCGTCACTGCTGACGACTTTGGCGTGGTCTCGAGTGGCGATTGAGCAAAAGTCGGCATTTGCCCTGCTTCCTTTGAGGCGTAACCCGTGAGGCAGAGTAGCCAAATCCTTTGTCTCAATTTGCCCTTCGATATGCAACGTTCTCATCTTCTCACATTCGGACGCGTCAACGGTGACCTTGACGTCGGCTGAAAATTCCACCTTCTTGGGTGAGCCATTTGGTGACTCCATCGTCGTCTCCTGATCGGTTGCCGTTGCTAGTGGCAATACGCAATGATCGCCTGTGGGGACTTGGAACCTCTTAAAGTCCGCCACATCAATATCCAGCTAGTCTATCCAACCCAATGCAATTGCCAGGCTAGGGGTCCCGGAGGCCTGGGCTAGTCGCCGAAACAACCCAATTGCGCGACCCAGCACACTTTATTAAAAGTGGATTGGTCGCCTGCGAAATTTTGCGGCGCAGTCTCGTGAAGGAGTGTCGGAAGTGGAAAAAGCATGTGGCAGTCACGTTTGGGGTCCCAAAAAGGCGACCAGGCTCCGCCACGCAGGAGGGAGGGAGGGGCCATCGCTGTCATGCTGCAACCGCTGAATGCCTGGAAGAAGGTTGACATAAGACAGGCTCAGCCGCCGCCAAGTTCCAGTTCCAGTGCGGGTCCTCGCTTCGATATTCATGCACCGCGATCAGACACCCGTTTGAGTATCAGCCCGCGCGAAACTCGGCTTTTTAATGAAATCGGTATGAAGGAAGGCTGCTGCTTGAGGCTCGGGCCGCCATGTGGCTGCGACAAGCAGCCCCAAAATATGTTGAATTTAGGCAACAGTCGGCAATGGATCAGTCTGACGAAGATATAATCGTGACAATGACGGCTTCGCTCTCTCTACTGTTTATTATCTTCCACGCCTGTCCCAGACTCCTCAGTGCCTTTGTAATTTGAAATTACAACTTCAGTTCCTTTCTTTCTTTGCTTTTGATTAACTCCTGTCTGCGTAAAAATGAGTAATGCCCCCGCGCCGGCAGTAAAAGAGGCACAGAAGCTCCCCCTCGACTTGGAATTCGACGACTCGGAGGATGATTCGGACTATCAAGACATTCCGGGACACAAAGTAAACCCAACAAAGTTGGCGGCGATGCTCCGGACGAACTTTGGAGTGGGCTCTTACACGATCAATGTCATGTACAACATGTACAGCGTCAAAGCGCCAAGACGACTGTCTCTTGTAGGTTCAAACACGAGAAACCCCGTGGTTTGTGAAGTTGCTAATGATTTTTTAGGACGAAATTGCCAGATGTAGGTGACACCAAACCTACTATCGACGCCGAATTTCGATTTGCGCGCGCCGCACCACACCCATGCGTCTCCTTCAGTTATCCATGAGAGATCAAGTGCCAGTGTATTTCAAACTTTACCAGGATACAATTCTTCTATTTCCTCGTAAGCCGACAACGAGAGGCCCGGAGCTAGTGGTTCTTCTGTCTTCGAAGGCAATGCAGATTAGAGGACTCAGGGACGAGGTAGACCGGAGACCCCGAGCAGACTCTACATTACCTATTGTCGACTTGTGGAATTAGTATAGTGGTAATGGTTCAGAATATTTGCATCAAGGTTTGGTTGTGGGACTGGAATCAATCATGATGGTCCTTGTGGATGCCCTGGCGAACCATTGTGCGAGGAATATGCATCGTCGGGATGACGCAAATATGAATCCAAGATATTAATCCCCTTTATAACTATAACAAACTTAGATCACGGTAACGGATACAATAAATATCTGTCACCTGCTTTTCGGTGTGGCTGCCTAGCGTTTGGGGTTTGTAACGCTATCTTTAATTTTGGCTCTGCGCGGCGTACTGCACGAGTGCGGTTTCTGCTTATCAGGGGAATCCAAAAAAGTGCTTACAGGGGTATGCACGGAGTCTTATTTTTTTGGTCTTACTATATTTAAAAGACACTAACTAGTTAAATTCGGCAATTCTCATACGCTGCTGTTGAAAGGCCAGTTCGTAGAGCATCAGAGTACATTATCCACCATAACCACAGATAAGTGTGTCTGAAACCAAGTAGAGAGATTTCATCTATATGTATTCAATGCTATTCCGGGGTGAAATTTCGCAACTGCAAGCCACAAGATAGAGCCTGGCCGTGCATTATACCGTGAACTTAGGCCTCTCCGAGCAGCCGTCAGGGCCGGACACGCACGGCCGGATCACCACAGGCTTATTCGCCTCAGCGAGGACCTAAACGTCGTCCCCAACCTGCGAATTAATCGGCCAACGCCAAGAAGACCACCACTACCACCACTAACGTGGAATGCAAGGCGGTGATCAGTGATTATGCCAGCCGCCTCTAGGAACTTGGTGCACGGTGTCGATTGGGTCCTCCAGAAGGCTAATGGATTCTCGCCAGAAGGGCATATCTTGCTCTATTTCTGCGCAGATACCGTTGACGGCGGTCTCCAACGCTTTAATCCTGAAGATGGTCGGCTGAGGCTTGGTTTGAAACAGCCGCAACCACGAGGAGATGCATGACTCTCGGTCGGCAACGTGGATCGTAATTACCATTGCCCACGTAGCTCATGAGTCAGCCGGCAATTTTCTCTGGCGGCGTGCAGTGCTGAGACTGGAAAAATTGCCAGTCATCAGCGTTTGACACAGGGTTTCGAGTCGGGATTGAAGATAATTCTCATCGATCTCAGAGTCGGCATCTCTACATTGAAGTATTAGCTAGAAACTCCATAGCGATGGCGTCAGCGCCTGTCATGCCAAACCCAGAGGCCGTCGATACGAAAGAGCGTGAGAAGTTACCTATGGGGGCTGGACATAACAGTAATCGGAGAGACCAGATGCCACCTCGCATATGGTGCTCCAGAGGAGGGACTCGTCACTCGGGCTGTTTGCATACGTTTCATTTGGCTTAAACGGATTCATCGAGTGCTGTTTGATCCTCCCCAGGCAGTAGCTTCACTCTAATCAATAGATCGTCATATGATCTTCCGTCAGGCATCCGCTTCATGGTCCTACTCGCGAGCCATTTGCATAGGGAGGCAGCCCCGGTACCATCCGCCCTAGCAACTGCGCTATGTAATCTAGCAATAATGGGGGTAGAGTTTAATCTTGGTCATTATCAGACTCTTCTTTGTCAAAAATAGCCGCAAGTCGCGACAAAATTTCCTTAGAAGGCGAGATGTCCTAATGAAAAGCGCCTCGAGGGAGATGGCATGGTCTGGTTGGATCAAGTTTAGCTTTTCGGGGTCTGTGCAGGGCATGATGTTGCTCTGCGAGATACCAAGGAGAGAAAAAACTTTGTCCCGAGCATCAGCCGCTCCGCGGGGACGGAGACGCAGCAGCAGAACATCTAGCGGTAATCGGCCTGTCGGGGTCGTGCACTTCTTTGTACATGCTAACGGAAAGAGAGACATAAGTGCATGCGGCTTAAGTCTCCAGCAACGTAGCGAACCTCTCAGTTCCCAGTGGATCCCGATTCGCTAAGCACCAGAGCCTAGGCATGCTGAGGCAATCGTTCCACTCAGCCAACGCGATGAAGAAAAGGGTCGCGATGATCTTGTCAAAGTCGAACACATGGTTGCCACTCCGGCGGCTCCGCAACAATTGCCTTTGCCAAAGTAACCACCTGGACGACTCACGCCCGCTTGAAGTAAGGAAGCATTAGCAAAGCGACGAAAATAATCCATTGACAGGCGGACAGGTGGTCGATGCCAAGCTTGGCCTGGTCAATGCAGATGATATCAATACATCAATCCATACGTACCGTTGCCTTGTTCTCCCGACAGGTAAGAAGGAAGTTACGCAAAGCATCCTCAGAGAGTTCAACAAGTTCTGGCGGACAAGAAAGTTCCGTCGGTTGCACAAGGTAGCATGGCAGGTCAACATGTACTCTTTTTCGCCATCGGGACCGGGCTGGAGGTAGGGTGATGAAGGATCACCCCATTGTAGGACAGCGTGTCAAACGACGGCGACTAGAATAGCTCGAAAATGCGTAATGAGAAGGACATTGTGGCATCAATATTGAAGCAGATCAGGGTAGACAGCGAATAAGAAAAACTTAGCTCGGCAAGTTAAAGCGATTCCCACTTCTTGCAGCGGAGCTGAATTGGCGGGAGTAGTTGGCAACTAGGACCAGGAAGGTCTGTACCAAAGCAGCCAAGTAACACAGCTTCCCTCCAACTGTTCCTTGAGTAGCCGAAAGACCGTCCCCTTCTCATCGATATACAAGGCGGGCACCTCAAATATTATCGAGATTAATCGAGATAGACTTCAGCGAAAATCGCTGGTTCCTGCGCCAAAATGAGTAAATAGAAGTCAGTCAAAATAGGCAGAGGCTACAAAGCTCTTTAAATATGATCGTGGGGAATCCTGATTAACTTAGGGCTACGGTATGATTGAAATCCATACTCGGATAGTACACCTCATCTAGCGGTGCATTTTTCCAGTTGCGAATTAGTGAACAGGCTCCGCCACGCAACTTCTACGCATGAGAAGGACATTCTCTGCAGCCTTGGTCAAAAATCTCGCTAAGCGAGCCTAACTATTAAGTTTGGTGGTGGCTTCTCCTAGCTGTGCCCCATCAATTCTTCAGCAAGTCCAATGAGAATCACGTTGTGGTGACGCCATCAGGGAACCGCCTCAGCGCCTGGCATGCAAGTTGATATTATCGGACCGCCTGGTCATTGAGACGATTGTGCTT
>Ga0247774_1001471_pt1 | contig 11888 bp, 12 predicted proteins | sample UWRJL001104B6_FD_179933 | JGI IMG/M metagenome (GOLD analysis project Ga0247774, IMG submission 179933) | Plant litter microbial communities from Arlington Agricultural Research Station in Wisconsin, United States - UWRJ-L001-104B-6 | ecosystem: Environmental > Terrestrial > Plant litter >... | reverse complement strand
GGTAGTAGAGTCTGTCTCCTCTAAGGGAGGCCCGTTTTCCTGTTCGACGAGTTTTCGTTCCCAATTCCCGCCAAAGACAATGGTGATGACCAAAAAGGAAAGACTCGGACCCGCTTCCTACGTGACGAAGGTAAGATGGGCAGCATAGACGTCACAAAAGGAGATTCGAGTGAGGTCCCAGCAGGAAGCGCCATCCTGCGAAGCATATCAATGATTAAAAAGTCTTAAAAAAGATCAGTCGACACGCCGAGGTGCTCCATTCCCCAAGTTGCCGGCTCTCGCCCACGCGCATTTTGCCCCTTTGTTCGAGAGTCCAGACTGTCGCCCTTTGACTGGGCGGGTACCGCTGTGAAGAGTTGCAACTCTGTCGCCATACCCGCCGCTGTCGGGTCTAGTCGCTAAGCCCGGAAACGACGCGCCCAAATGTCGGGCTCCTGGGCGGCATGGCGCTTCGGGTTGGCATCAGCCGTGGACGCTCGTAGGTACGTACCGAAAACCTCAAAGGGAGCCTGGGCCGTGACGCCCAGCACGCAGGTGCCAGCGGTACGTACTGGAACCCCAGGTCTTCCAGCACGGCCAGGTGCGACATCCCCAATTGCGCTTGCACATTAACCCAGGTCCCGAACTGGGGGGTGCATTGAGGAAAGTGTCCTCGGTCGTACTCCACCTGTGCAGACAATGTGAGACGGTTCGGGGGCATTTTTGCCTCGTGAGCAAGCGCCAGTATCCGTTCAGAACGGATTTCCCAGCACCTCGAAATTCGATTCGTCCACGCCAACCGCTCTGTCCGGGCGCCTTGTGGGCAAAATTTGCCCACATGGAGACAAAGCCAAAATTGTGGCAGTCCTATTGTGGCTGGATGAAGTCCATTGTAACATTAAACAGCCGAGGCATAGGGCATTCCATCTTCTGTTGCTTGATTAGAGGCTGTCGCGAGGTCGTGAACGTCTATGGATGCATGGAATGGAGGTGTCAAGACTTCCAAGACAGTGGAGACTTGGGCCAAGTTGCTCGCCACGCTCGAACTGCCGCGCGCGCCATCGCTCCAGACGCCCTCCACCCGGCTCTGGAGTCTGGGGCCTGGCTATTCTTCTAGATGACTCCACGGAAGGTTGTCTTGGGCCGGAAACGCAAATCCATCCCCATCAACGGGTCCATCGCATTAGATATGCGTACAAGGTAATGGATCAGACAAGGTAACGATCCGTATTACCACGAGACGGCTTACGAGCCCACCAATCTACAAATACAAATGCTTAACGTGCTGGCGAACGAACGGCATTAGGGGACGTCGTCCAGTCATTGCCGCGCCAATCCCCGAGCATAGGTGGCTGTCATCTCATTTGTCTGGGCGGATCTTCACACTCGAACGGGTTTGAGAATCGTTGGTGCTGTCCGCAAAAGAATAATTTAAAGCACGGATGCCTTTGCACATTGGCAGCGGCTGGTGGTCGGCAATGGCAATGCTAAATCCAGCAGGGGGGACTACGAGATGCCTCGTCCCTAGCAGCTCCTGGGCCGTGGGCCGTGGGCGAGCCGTGGACGGCTTCGTTAGCCCCGGTTATTGCAGCAAACAGCAGCGCTGTCGTATCCACTCAAAAAGAATTGACATCCAGACGACCAGAGTGATCGGATACCTTTCCTTTGGCTTCCCCGGTCCACCTTTCTCAGCCTTCGTTTTCGGCTGAAGCGTTGTGACCTGACGATGACCCGAACAAAAAAGCCCACTAATTAGGCCGGTTAGAATTGACGGGGCTGGCCCCCAATCTATTTGAACCCGGCGATGGTTTGAGCTGTGGAGGGCTGGACCGAAGCCACCGGCTTCGATTCGTTGCCTCTCTCACGGACGCCGTTCCACTTGCTCATACCCGTACGTGCGCGAAAATGCTCCGTTGCCGTAGATAGACGCAGCACACGACAGACGAGCGTCCCCGGGTGTCCTGCCAATTGGCAGAGCAGCCACGGACGGCAGAAATGGCCCCCGCCCCCTCCATGCATCGTGATCTCGGGGTAACTGACCACCCGTCTTCTTTGCTGCACATCATCAGCAGCAGAGCAGATTCCGTTGGGGGCGACCCAGAGTTGAACAAGCGACCGCGAGCCGCCGGCTGTTTTATCCTGCTCGCCAATTTTCCAGCCCATATCATATATCGTTGCAAGTTATAATAGCAGTTATATTACTTTGTTTCGCGATACTTTAGTAGCACGAATAAGAGCAAAATCTGAATGCGGAGGAGAGTCAACGACAGACTTAGGTTTTAATATCGAGCTCATCCATCCAGGTGGCGTAGCCTCGTTGAGCTGCAGCGCCCTCATGTACCTCTTATTTATGTCCATCTACGATGCGCATTGAAAACGTGGCGGCCTAGCCAAGGAGTTTGATGGAGTATGCAAGAAACAATTCGCCCCTCACTCTGTGTCATGGTTGAGCGCTGGCGGCCTATGCGCGCTCCGTTTTCTTTTACTTTTTTTTTTCCCCCCCATTTCAATCTTCTGTTGACGCTGCAAGATGTCGTCCCTCGATGAGGCCCCCAAGGGCCAAATTAGATGCACCATCTCGTGCCTTGCACCTGTCGCTTCGGTTGCAGCCTTTGTCATACCCGAGACGCCATGATCGAGAACCTTGCCGCATCTGGCAAAATTCCATTAGCCCACCTACTGACATCGGTCAGTCTATTAGTTTTTGCGGCGCATCCTGCCAACCGTCCAACATCTCAATTTCTGACATTGACGCCGTCTGCCTTCCAACGCCAAGACATGGTCAAGCTGGTTTTTAGGATGACCTTTCCTGAATCCTATTTGCGCTGATGGCTACGCATGGCGTCCGACCTCGTAACCTCGGCATTTCGAACCGCCTGTGAAAATGGACAACATCGGCTGTTTCCATTCGCGACGCCTCTGCTGTTCTCATATGCCCAACCTTTTCCTATGGCACTGTCGTTTCTACGCGACAATATTTTGTGTGATTGATAGGCGCCCCATCACTGGCCTGACGTCGGACTCGGGGGCCATATGGGCTTCTCCGTAACAAGGCTGGGCCAACGCCGGAGGCTTCGAATCGCGTTCCAGTCTCGATACCACAGCCACCAGGACCACCTCCGCATAGGCAGTAAATTAGAAATATGAGAAAAAGAGGTCAAATATTGGGGGCTGGGTTAGGCGGGCTGCAACTCGGATCTTTGCCTCCAAGGTGAACACGCGGGACATCGGTATCATGATACCCCAGGAGTCCATGGTCGCAGGCTAGGGTATCGGGACAATAGGCCAGATCTTATCCTCTCATTGCCATTAGTGCGCCAACGAGAAATCACATCTCAAGCTTTGTCCTCACACATGATACTAGTTCTGCATGCTGGTGATTCAGTTACCGGCGTTTTTGGTCCCGGCATATCGTTTTCCGTGCACAGCCAAATAACCGGAGGAACAAAAGTCAAGATCCGTAATCTCTACGGAGGACTACCGTAACGGCGGATACGAACCAAGCTCCCAAACGCCAGCCAATGGCGGTGCTCAGACCAGGGGGGTGGCCAACTTTGTCACTCAATCCTTGACGCTGGGGCGTGTAACTTCGAATGCCGATATGACATATGTTCTTCAACCGCTAAAGCATGGAGTGAGCCTGTGACTTACCTGGCGAAACCCTCCCAAAGTTCGCCGCCTTGTTGAACAGCAACACCATGCCAAGAGCGAAAAAATCGAGAAGGCCTTTAGCGTTGCCACTCGTGTTTGTGTCGTCCAGCTCTGTCTCCAGAAGTTCAGCTCGGAGTACCAAAGTATTTAGGATTGGTGGGGACACCGAAGGTTTGACTGTCAAGTGGCCCCCCTTGTGACTCGAGTGGAGGCATTCGCAGCCGCGAGCTGAGACGACGCAACGCGGCAGTGCTGGTGTCTCCGTCTCAACTCTCTCGCGGATCATCCATCCACTGTGGCACAAATTGTCTCCACATTTCTGCACCGAATCGGCGACTCAAATCGTGAAGCATGTACGAATACCCGTTTGAAGCTCATGATTAGGCTTCCGGTACGTGTGCCTTTGTATATGTTTAAGAGCAGATGTATCTCCTCCCCAGTGTGTCGCATGATGGAGAACCGGGAACACAAGCACCTTGGAGGCACGGAGCATCTTCCTTGTCTATTCCTGCGGGCTTCTCCGAGGAAAGAGATACCGTCGGGTTCGGCGTTAAGCTAATAGTGATTGCCCCTCATAATCACAGCTGACTTGGGAAGGTGTCCGCGCTGCCGGCAGGAAGGTAATTACCAGCCAGGCACGAGGAGAGGAATGCACGAACAAAGTCAGACGGAGAAAGAGTGCGGGTTGATGGTCAAGCTTTGCAACTTGATGGAAGGAATGTTGACACCGCCATTGATATTTAATATGTCTACGCCGGAAATTTGCGTTGTCTGCTCCAGCGTTGACAATGCAATGCGTTGCCGTCCAGTTTGTCTCGGATTGGCGCTTCACCATACGGATAGTGCTTACTGTTACCAGGCCCAAGGGTCGTTACCCCTCTTTGCCGACGCGAGTAAGATGGAGTAGGTAGAATGTACTAGCCCTTCCTCGCCACCTTATTTGCGTTAGACGAGTACTGGACGATGAAGCAAGCGCAAAAATTCGGACTGTAACTACTTTACGCTGACGACCAGGATGTTCATCGGGTACCGGAGTGGGCTGTTCAAGGCTTGTATCACCTCCAACCACTGGATGTGGCATAGGTAGGCGCAGTAAGCGGTCGAAACGCTGTAAGGTCCTTGCGATAATTCAATTCATGCTTCCAACTTCGTAAGAAGCCACTTGGAGGCGTCAAACCTAGGGCAGTCCTGCCAACTCTCGCTGCTGGACATTCGTTCCTTCTTATCACTGCGAAAGCTTCTTATTTCTGCCCTATGCATAAAGAGAAGAAGGAAAAGAAGAAAATCTTCGGCGGCGAGAATCTGCAGCAGCCCAGAAAAATGCAACATATCGAGATCTTGGCACGAAAAATCTCGGGAGTGCCGTGTGCAGGATTATTAGCCTAGCGACGACGGCGATAATTTTAGAACCCACGAGCTTCCCCCCGCTCGATTCTCGGATCCATCTAGTGCGGACGACAGACACAGAAGCAGTCTCGGCCGGTTGGTAATTCAACATCGTCTCCTGGCTGATGCTTGGCAGGTTCTCCTGCAATGACGAGCCCACCCCCCCGGAATATAACCCTTAAGCGATGGATGCAAACGCCACCAGGTTCGGTGCGAATCCAAAAGTTCATGGTGATGGTGGATGTCTTGCGCTTCCAGGTCTTCCGAGATCTGGCCATTCCAACCCAGACCCAATGGGTGAGCGCTGCTTTCCGCGACCAACATGGTCAAATTCCCATCGCGGCATCGGAAAATCGTAGGCTTCGCACAATCAAAGATGAAGGGAGCGAGCTATTTTTGTTTCGCCGTCTGGGGGGTGGCCGGATCCCGAGACCGCTCTGCCGCACTCCGCGCAGCGACAGTTTACGAAAGGACGGATACAGGACAGCTGGATGTCGCGGGAGGACAAGCACAAGGTACCGATAACTTATGTAGATCGGTTAGAGCGCTTGAAGATGGCGTGCGTTGGAACTTGATGGTGCGGCACCTCGTCGTCTGACTCGTCTTATCGCGGGGCGCTGCCGCAACTGTGGCTCGCGAAGCCGAGCGTTCCAAAACGGCAACGGTTGACCCGCTTGCAGAGTCAGTCTTCCAGAGTCGCCGGACTTTACCGCCACGGTGCACAGTGACGGAAACTAAGCGGCCTCTATTTCATGATTGGCTCAATTTCACAATTTATTGGGCCAATCAATTAGCCGCAAAGTGCAAAAAAGCAACGGAGATGCGAGAAACGGTATGGCCATGTCATCCAGGTCCTGGATGCACGCTGCAGGTGCCGAGCAGTGTGACATGGGAGAATCTCTCGTCGTTGTGGTTGGCCGGGCGTGATGCTTTGCCCGATAAAGCAAGCCTCTGAACTCGTCGAGGACACTATCACAGTCCGCGATTTGAGGGCCATGATTCTTGCCTGCCACCCACCCATCATGATGGAAGCCTATCACGTTGAATGAGCGGCAGGAACGGATTGGTTTCCTGCACTTTCATCTTCCGCGATCGAATCCAGGACAAACTCGGTGCACAATCTTTCGCACGAGAATTATCAAAGACCAGTATGAAAATGTGACGGGTTTGCAGGAGACTTGCGGGGGTTGACCCATGGGGATTGCATGCCGCGTGAAAAGAATGCGGTCACCTGCGTGGCTGTTGTTCCTTTCGCTGCCTTGGTCACCCGGGCTTGGCTCGTTCAAGTATCCAAGTTCCAAGCCTCGATTTTCGCCTGGCAGCTTTCGTCAATAGTATTCGGACAGGCTTCTTTCGGGCGAGCGGCAGATCCGAAGTAGGACAGGCGCGAGGCGTCTTTAGTGCTTCGTGGGATCCCGCGCAGGTTCAAACGTACAACCTACAACCTGCAGGCTATTTACCACGATGCTCTTTGTCTGGGCAGAAAAATGTGCTGGGGACACGCCGATTTGCTACAGTGGTTACACACGGTCGACCGTGCCCTCGACGTTAGGATGACCAACCTCATCCCTTCTTGGACAGTGCCGCCTTATTGCATCGGAATGCAGAAAAATGCCTCGGGCAGAGCACGGGAAATGGGGAAAATTGGGCCCTTGTACGGTAGTATTTCTTGAATGGAGGTAAATCTTGTCAACCCAAAGTTAACAGTCAGTGGAACCATGGCATCAGGTTGCAGTGGTATCAGGACGGAGGACATTCCGCCGCAATGCGGACCGGACGGATCTGCGCCGGGAAAGACGGAGCCCGCAAGTCTACCCGAAGCTAGTCGTGGCTATCTCGCGCAGGCGCACAGGGAGGAGTCGAGCTCTCGCCTGACGTTTGAGGGCAAGAGTTTGGCGAGGTTGCATCCCAAACCAGGAACCTCGTAATGTACCTTCTAAGGAATGCGACTTGATCCGGAAAATTTCGGGGACTTGCGAAGACGGGAAAAGACATAGGGCACTCTCTGTACCTCTGTATCCCTTGCGTCTTCAAATCAGTAAACACGATCAAAGTTTCCTTGAAGGCTGCCAATGCTGCCGTTTGAGATCTTGGGTGGATTCACAAAACCAACATACCTGGCCGCTCTTTTAGGCATCACCTCCGACGGCACGAAAATTCTATTCATGGCATCCTGTTCCCGCTCGAGCGGCTGTCAACGAACCAACATGGCCCAACAAGCTTGCCTACGTAACCTGAGCCCGACACTCTGGAACCGGGGTGGGACACCCGCTGAACAGTCGGCCCCATTCGGCCCAGGCAGAGACAGGCTTTTTCTTTTTCGCCTTTGCTGGCCCGAAACGGCTTCTCCTTCCCTCAAGTGTTTGCTAGTCCCAACAGATTATGCCTCTGGCCTCGGTAGTCGACAATCAACATCCCATCGAGCTGGGATTCAAATGTGAACCCATCCGCCGGTTCATCAAGCCCAGGGCGCTGGATTGGGTCACCGACATTAATTATGACGGAGCTGGGAAAACGGAACCCCACCGCGGCTCGAGGCTGAGGCAAACTGCAAAGCACGGCACTGCACAGTACAGCACGGCAATGCCAAAGCGGTGGGAGGTTGGCAAGGAGCGGGAAGTTCTCACCCTGCTTCAAACCCTGCTCACGACATTTTCGAATCTTTCATCGACGGTGCCATTTTTCCTGGCTTACGCATTTCTTACAGTGTCTTATCAACTTGATATTGCTCTGAATTGCGTACGGCACGCCTACTGTGCTTGGCCGAGTCCGCCATCCGACGACGGTGCCGTCTTTCAAACGTGGGTGGAGAGGTACGAGCAGTAATTAATACTGGGCATAACCGTTCCGTTCCACTCAGCACAGGCGGCAGGTACAAGCCCGAACCCGAGCAACCCCGGCAGCACAGGCAATGTAGCGCTGCCGCGGCCTGGAAACGTGCTGGGGGCCAAAAATTAGCGATGTTGCAGAGGCACGAAGTACTCAAGCGCGGGAAAGCAGGGACTTCGGTGGGATCCATAAGCACCATTTGTTTGCCTCGTTAACGACACACCCGCAAAGGTACCTACTTCCACGGCTTCCAACATGACTCCAGCAAACTTTGGTTACTACGAACGGCTTCTCCCACCGAGGTGCTCTGGCCGGCACTTCGACAAAGTATTCGCAAAGACCATTTGAGGTGGTCGGCTTGCTTTCCATGCATCTCGTCGCGATGAGTGGCACGCAGGAGGGGGTTTTCCCCCCTCTTTTTCTTTATTCTTTTCGTTGAAGCAAATGAGCCGACGACAAAAGTTTCAGGGCCAGCTCCTCGTGAAGTATAGAGGGGGAGAGGCGAAAAGGCCTTCAGTGTGATTTATTACCAGCTGCGGGCGGTCTTGCCAGCTGTCCCAAAGGACCCTGACCATTTCAGCCTCGGCGCTTCGCCCAAAGCCCGGCGCTAAGACCGCAACTGTGACCTTCAACTCAATATTTCGACTTGCGACGTCAACCTTTGTTCGAAACAGATGAGACTGGCGGTTCCAGCTGCAACGACATGTTTTCTGTGCCGCCTGGAATCCATCTTTTAGTCGAGGCAAATCAAACAGATCTCATCAACTGTACGTCAGAAACTCAAGTCGGACATTGGCGAATCATCAGCAGCGTCGGGCAGGGAGCTGCCGGATAAGCGCCCACCTAAGCGCCAATTCCTCAAGATGAGGCGGCTACGGTTCTCTCATCCAACGATTCGACGACTTCGAGGCAGGTACTCTCCCCCACATGATGGAGATTCTAGAAGTCGCCCGGCTGCCTCTTACTCGCCCAGCCTTGCCAGACGCCCACCACACATCTCCTGCATGCAGCCTTCGCGCGGCTACGGTTCTGCGGCCTCAGAGACGATAGACCTCGGGAAGGAACGCCATGATCCCTAAATTTATCCTCTCTCCAAACCCACATGTGGGTTTCATGAGCGGCGTTTCAAGGTCTCCGCAGGGACCACCCTGCGAGTCCAACGCCTGTATGCTGCCTTGGATGGTAACGGATCGTGGCGCAAATGCAACGAGATCTCGGAACATCCATGACACCTTGGCAGACTTGGCTGCCCCCAATGAGGCGATCCCCACGGCGCTTGCGGCTTGCAGACCGGGGCGGCGTCATGCCCTCTCGTTGGACCGCCCAGTCTTCCTGCAAGGTACAGTGCCTGTCGCTGCATCAAGGCGGATATTCTTGGCTCTGGGGCTCTCCGGCTAGCCCATGCAAGGGGTTCGAATGACGAAATCCCGCCACGCCCTGGCCATGGTCAGTTGGCGTGTCGCCAGATTTCGCCGAGAAGCCCCAAAGGAACACATCTCACGTCCCGGCCTGTCATATCATCTACCAGTGCGTTGGATGCCAGTGGCGAGGGTTGGAAAGAGGGCGCCCAATATTCTTGCAAGCCCCCTTTCATACCCCCTTTCTGTAAATGGCGGAGTTCAGGGACTACCGCCTGGCACGGTGTCGAAAGACGGAACCCTGTTCGCGGCGCATCTGGACGGGCTATTCCAGGAAATCCCTCAACTCGCATCGCCAGCTTCGGTCCGCCGTCTTTACAGCTTAGATCCATTTCCAAGCCACGATATGCACGATGAGGCCATTCCCGTCACGTTTCTGCTCATTGCCAGCCGCCGTCGACTTTATATCGATGACACCACTGCCGAAAAATAATCTCAATGCAAGCCGTGGACAGATCTTTCCATGCGCGAGTATACCCCGAAACATAAGTATCATAGAACCCACAAGATGGTTATCAGCATACTTGGTACGCTTCCCTGATTGGTTGCCTTGTGCATTACTTGGCCATTGTACTTTCCATCACGGTACCGGACGGAGTTGTTTGTTGTAGATTTGGCGGGCCTCTGTTCCGGTTGGTCTTCTTCCCCCAGACCGTTTGGCAGTTGGAGATCCCTAGCCCGGCACAGGTAGTGCCTGGTGCACCCCACGAGCCACAAGTCACATGAGCAACGGTCTGTGGAAACACCGGGGAAAACAGTCTTTTGGCCCCCAAAGACACTGACCAAGCCTGACAACCATGCATGGCATTCGGTCAAATTTGCCTGGCGCGATTATTGGTCATCTCCTTCTGCCACACGCACACGCCTTGTGGGGAGAGAAGGATCAATCCCACGCATTGAGAGCGCGGAATAGTACTGGAAAGGCGTCGATTCACTAGTCAGTTCTTTTCAGAGTACGGCCTCTACAGCCTTTGCAAGGCTTCCACTACCGAGCTCTCCTGTTGTGGTGCCGCCCACTGCGAATACGTGTCTCACTCAGCCCAGCGGGCAGACGCTAATAATCTGTGCGGTGATAGGAATATCAGCGCTAAATCCCGGCGCCACGGTAAGCGGCACGCCGGCAAACGGAGTATCAGGGTCGTCAACCCTTCGAAGTGGAAACGCTCTTCCGCTTCCGAATGGCAAAATATTTGTTGGGGATCTTGAGTGTTTTTCTTGCGGGTTTGCTCTCAGACCTGCTTCAGTATCTCTCAAACCTGCTTCAGCTTTCATTGAGGAATGCCAATAATATAGATGCGGGGCAGAGAGAACAAGGCGGGAGCAGCAAGCGATGGATGAACAATTTGTCCTGGTTAATAACACGCCTCCCCAGTCAAGTGCGCGGGTCCAAACCCATCCGCCTCAAAACATGGCTTAAAGGGGCAAAATTTAACTCAAGGTTGGTTCGAGAAATTGTTGCTGCGCGGCGGGGGGACATTCGTATTTATGAGTTACGGAAAGATGTTCTCAGCGGGCCTGAACCAACGAGGCCCGGCCCAGACCAACGACCCCAGCCGCCCGCGCAACCCCTGACGGACCCGCGTGCCGTTATTTTTAGCATACAATATCAGATCTTGGGCTTCCCGCTCCTGCGCGATTGGGGACTTGTTTCTATTAAAAGGCATTTGAACAATCGCCTCATCTGCAACCGCGTTTTGCTTATTGCGACGTCATTTGGTGAGCTGGCGGAAGAACAGAGTTGATTTTAAATATGCATTGCCAGAGCTTGCCATTATTTCTTCAAACCCCATTTGTAAGGAGAGCATCTAGACAAGTTCGAAACGAGGCTATCCAGGACCCTTATTGATGGGCCATGGGGGGAAATTGGGACGAAGGAAACGAGCGTGTTTGAAACAGCATTTCCCTTCGGGCCCCAAAAATAGAACGAAGAAATCTAGAATCGAGCTACCCGTAGCCAAGGCTAGGCGCCGCTCTTCGTTTTCATGCGTTCCTACCTCACGGAAAGTCGGGACGCAGAGTGCGCAGCTGACCTGGCCATATCAATACCAACCAACATCAAATCTCCGCCCGCGCATCCTTCAGCTGCATTTTTCTTCCGACCGGTTTGTTCTGCTTTATTTTCATTCCCACCCCTCTCCCGCACACCGTTTTCAGAGGGCGCGCGCGGCTGTCGATACCTATTTTCCGATCTCGAACCACCATCCCGGATTCCGCATTTGGCTCGATGAATTGAAGGGAGAAGGGGGGGGGGTACAAATTGGCCTTTAATTGCTCTTATTTGCGGAGTGGGGATCTATAACGCTTCACGGACCAATTTGGCGAGGCTGCGCGCACGTCAAATATTTGGAGTATCAAAATGCTTGCTTGACTCTGCTGCGGCCGACGGTGTCATGCGCGGCTAACACTGGATCTGAATGAGGCATTATTTTCACTCCTTTTCCTGTGTTCTCTTGTTTGGAGAAAGGTGTGGGAAAAGCGGCTTTCCCCGAGAACGATAGAATGGGTTCTATGAGATCCCCATGCTTTGGCGCCTCCTTTTCAGCGCAAGGCCTTTTCTGTCTCGATCCACTTCAATTCTCCTGCATTGCCCCCGTTTCTTTCACCTCTCTTTCTTCTTATTTCGGT
>Ga0247774_1001470_pt1 | contig 11893 bp, 8 predicted proteins | sample UWRJL001104B6_FD_179933 | JGI IMG/M metagenome (GOLD analysis project Ga0247774, IMG submission 179933) | Plant litter microbial communities from Arlington Agricultural Research Station in Wisconsin, United States - UWRJ-L001-104B-6 | ecosystem: Environmental > Terrestrial > Plant litter >... | reverse complement strand
TGCGACTCTGTATACAACCTCTTATTCGCACCCGGTGACAACTGCATGCTCTCGGTCATCTCGCCAAATGACCTCTTCCTATTGGCCGCAGTCTCCCCACCATTGATGGTTGGCAAGCTCGTGGTGCTCTTATGGCCTCGTGCGAACCCCAATCCGTCTGCTGTCGCGGGCCGTTCTTGTTCCGGTGCTGCAGGGGGCGGCATGTCCGCGTCTTCACCCGTTTCTACACCGTGTCTTCCTAGGCCATCGAGCCGCTTTCCCTGAAGGATCGGGTACGCAAGATAGTCAGGTAGGACCGACCCATCCGGCATGGTCTCCAGCCCCATCGCCTTAAGCTGCCATCGACTAGACGCCATGGTTCGGCTGCGACTCCTTCCACCTTCAGAGACGGACGGGGAGGAGAATCGAGATCCCCGGGATGTCGACCGGAACGAGTTCCGTAGTCCTCCGCCGCCGAGAAGTTCCTCCCTTAAAGCCTGCGTCTTGGACCCACCAGGTTTGATTCGTGCCACGGACTGGCTGACGCTCGACCTGATCTTGTGCACAAACCCCGGCAGCGTACTCCGTCTCGGCTCCGGGGTCGTCGTTCCAGACCGTACAATCCTGGCCGCTGCTTCTCTTTCATTCCGCACACCGGTGAGAACGCCACTAGCGATCAGCGCCTCCTCTGTTTCCTGCATGGACAGTTTTCGCCGCTTGAGGTGGTCCCTGAGTCCCTCCACACGATCAGGCTTGTTCGCCTCGTCCGCGAGCCGCCGCTTCTGTCGTTCTTCTTTCTTCTGCTCCTCGCGCTTTTGGGCTTGCTTCTTCTCGAGATAAGCCCGCATTTGATCCCTGCCACTCCTCCTGAGATTCTTCTGTCGATTCTCCCGCGCAATGGCCCGCCACCGGTAGAAGAACTTGACTTGAAGAGAATAAGTCCGAAACTTGCGAGCTTCGGCCCAAGACTTTTCATCATCTTCCTTGCGGATCCGTTCGGCCTCATCGGCGACAAACTTGTCGTAGGATTCGCGAACGAGGTTTTCGACGATGAAGTCGGTGAAGTGGTCCATGATGCCATTGTCTCCTTTGACGATCCAATTTGTGAATCCTGAGAGGAGGTCGTCTTTGGAAGATGTGGCTCCTAGGAAGACAGACTTTTCGATCTTTGGTTGGGGAGGCGTGGCGGCGGAGGGACGCGATAATGGGAACGCTTGAGACGTTTGATTTGATGTCTCTGGGGCTGTAGCTGCTGCCGGAGGTTGGGCCGCAGGTGCGTTTGATTTTTTGGATGGCGCAAATGGATTCGCTGCTGCCTTTGGGGCGGCCGGAGCAGTGATAGCTGGCAGGAAGCTTGGCGTCGGTGGTGTGACCTTAATTGTTGGCGATGCTTGTGTAGATGAGACAGGTGGGACCGCCGTTGAGAGCAAAGGCTGAGCGCCTGAAGGTGGAGGAGCTGTCGGCGCGGCCGCGGGTTTGAAAGCAGCGAATGGCGAGACAGACTTTGCTGTAGGTCCTACAGTCGGCGCCTGGGCTGTTGGAAAGAACCCTTCAGGCTGCGTGGCTCCTTGTACTTGTGACGACGGCGTGCCAGCAAATTGAGATGGGCTGGACTCGAACATCGACTGTGGTTTTTGTGTGCTTGGTGGTACGGCGACAGGAGCTGGCGTGATGCTCGTGGTTGTTTGGGTTCGGCTTGAGAAAGGGTTCTTCACATTTGGTTCAGAACTGACACTTGCGAATGGATTCTTCTGTGCGCTCAATGAGGGGTCGGATATCTGGAACGGGGAGGCTCTCGTTGTGGAAGCGAATGGCGAAGGATTCGGAGCTTTCTCAGTCGTCGGCACTTCTTCTGAGTCAGTATTATAAACACATCGAATAGGGGTCGGTGTTAAGGTTGGAGTTGATGTGAGAGGGACTGCACAAAAGACGACGCTAGCGTCATCCCCCAATTGCTGGTTTGACTGTTGAAACGTCGAAGTATTGACGGCATCCTTTGTCCCTACATCGCCTTGCGATGCCTTGGTTTCTTGGTGGAAGACTTCCCCGTCTCGATCGCCACTGGGCGAGGACGGCGTAGGTTGGGATTGCTCAGGGTCGGGGCTATCTTCACCTTTCTGTGTCCCGGATAGTCCTCCAATTCCACTTCTACCGTTTGCTACAGCAAAAGGCGATGTCTGCGCCTTTGTCGTCTGCGTCGACCCTCGAGTTTCTGGCACAAAAAGGCCTTCTTCCTCGTCTGCCATGCCCTGTGTATGCGATTCGTCGGATTGGAAAACGTTCTGGTGGACAACCTCGGAGAAAGAATGGCTCCCTCGCTTCTTCTCAACCATTGCAGAGAAGGCGTGATGAAGTCGCGGGTATTCCATCACATTGCGATACTCAAGATGGAGATAGCGGCGGTCGGGATTGTCTGGCTCTTCCTCAATAGGCATAAACTGGAAGCCGTGTTGCTCCGCAAAGTCGACTGCCTCGTTGGTCGTGTCGAATCGAAGGAAAGAGTTGAGGACTTCCGGGGTGATGTCTTTTGCGATCTGCTTAGGCCGGGGGAAGGCTCTTCTGATAGCCTCCAAGATTGACCGACGAAGTTCCCCAAAATGGATTTCTGCGAAACAGGCCATTGTATAAGAGACGCTGGGATCTTCGACGATGCGAAAGTAGGTGTTGAAGGCACCAGATGCTGAGAAGGATGGTCCGTGCCTAAGGGGTCCATGAAAGTCTCGAGCATTTTGCATGGCTTCAACTAGCGAGACGGCAGTGCGAATGACGTCCGAGTCTCTCCAGAATTTGGGATCCCACTCTCGCTGAAGTTGATCGATAAATTCCGGATGGTGAGCTCTGAAGATGAGCTGATAGGCCCGAAACTCGGCTTCGTTTTCACACTCGATGCCTCGATTTTTGCAGTCGTTGTAGGCATACATCAACGAGATCAGCGTCTTGCCTAGTTGCTCGATTTCTTGCTGTTCCGAAAATCCTTCCTGGGCAATCCCTTTTCGTGAGAGCAGGTGAAGAGACGTGACGTGGAAGCGCGCTATGGTCTCGTAGCAGTAGATCTGACCCTGCATTTCTTCACGAGTCATACTGGAGAAGAAAGCGAAGTCGCGCCGAATTGCACGAGTGCGATCCCACAGGAAAACGTGCATGATGGGGAGGTTGTCGTCATGCTGGAGTAAGTCGTCGATGAGATAGTCGAGCGTGCGCTTGAGACAGCGTATCGACCGGACATCCATTGGCAATGGTGCCTCTTGGCCAGCCGCTGATCTAGCTAGTTTCTTGACCATGCGCCCTAAGTCAACCTGTTGTATGTCGGCATCCTTTTCCGCTTGCGTGACATCGAATTCGGTTATTCGCGTGACTTTCTCGAAGTCAGGACACATCTCTTCGCAGACGCCCTTGAAGTCGATCGCGTCTTCGAGTCTTTTGCGAACTTCGGGATCGTCAATAATGCCGGCCTTAATGAGAGACTTCCTTGCCCGCTCTCGATAATCCTTATACTGATCCTTAAAGGTAGCCATGGCTTGCTTGTTCAGGGAGCTGCCAGGGTCGTTGGGCCATTTCGGGGGATATATCCTGTCCTTCTGAAGCTGGTCGAAAACCCTTCTGCCGAATGGGTCATCGGTGTTAATTGCCTCGCTTCCCGTACCAGACTGCGCGTTTCTAGAGTTTGGGCGGCTACCCGGTGGGACGCCGTTCGCGCGTACCCCGAACTTCGCCCCTTTGCCTCCATTTCCAGCACCGTTGGTGAAAGGGTTAATCTGGGAACCGAAGTTCGCACCATTCTGCTGTCCTCCGCCATGAGAAGGGCCAGCCATGGTGTGAATCGAATGCCCGTCTTTCCTCGTTTCGGGGTCGCTCTGATTTCCTGAGCTGTCTCTTCCCTCGGATTTGCCATTCTTCCTCTTATGCCCAGATCCCTTAGACTCGGATCCGCCATCTGATCCATATGTCCCTTCACCATCGGACGCCGCGCCAAACGCTCCGGGCGAGCCGAATCGTTTCGTTTGCGACCTCTTCACATCGAATGCGGCCCTCTCTTGCGCGAACGGGTTCGTCGCACCGTTTGCTGTGGAAGGTGGAAATTCTGCTGGTATAAATTAGCGCGAGACCTTTCATGTGATATCCTGTCTCTTAACCTTTTGTAGAGGAACCGGTGAATGGCGATGGAGACCGACTCGACTGTCCAACAGTAGATGGTCCATGCAGATTGTGTTGCGAAAATCCGGTGGACGCCTGGTTGGAACTAGCAGCAGCGAAGGGATTTAGAAAAGTGCTCGCGTTGCTTGTCTTCGGCACCGGTGCGAAGGGGTTATTCGAATTCGAAGCAGTCGGCGGTGTCGAAGCCTCCGAAGGCGCGCCAAAAGCAGGACTCGGGTTCTTTGGTGGGAACGACGCCGCGGCCGCGCTGAATGGATTCGCTGCAAAGGGCGATGGTTTAGCGTCCATAGACGGAGGAAACGAGCCAAATGGAGACGGAGACGGAGCGCCAGTCCGGCTTGGTGCGCCAAACTGGCTACCGCCGAAGGTCGCCATGGGGGCAGATTATGGACATTGATGTTGTTTTCGTCCACAGCGGGCGAATGCGACTCGATCGATGATGGGCCGGCTGAAACGAGGGTTTAAAGAGTTAGCCGGAGACTGTGGGGCGTTGACGTGAGGTCGACTGGTTGCTATGTTGTGCGGATACAAAACTTGAGTGAAGCATCGAGGTCGACGTTATTGTTGCGTGCATGCGGAAAATCCGTCGAAGAGCTTGAGAAAGCGGAGCCCACCAGCGTCGCTGTTTAGCAAGCTCGGGCCACACATATCGACGGCGCTTCCAAGAAATCGGGCTTGGATGTAAGCGTGATTAGTCATGACTCATGATCCGAAGCGCTTGGCCCTAACCCTAATATTACGCTGGAGGAATCACTCGAGGCAATATTGGTTTTACCAATCATTGATAGGGAAGATGCCGTGGAAGGTGTTATATAGCCTACGTCGCCTCGGTGTTATTAATAAAAGCCATATTGCTTCTATTTTATAGGTGCTATTGCCTCTTTCTCTCGCTTCTGACTCTTTGCTTTTGTGGATTGGGAGGCATAGAAACCATCAATTGCCCTCGTTCTCCTTCATTTTATTTGTACTACTACCGTATCCTTTCGGTATCCTTGGCGGCCCCAAATCGCTCCTGATCTCCGCCAATTGTACCAACCCATTCTGCTTCCTTGCATTCTTCGCCACCCTCTTCGTCAACGTCGGATGCGTCTCCAAAAACTCATCCGCCATGCTATCGAGATCTAGCTGCATCTTCTGCCTTGCAGCCGTCGACATCGTAGACATTGTCGACATGACCGAAACCGAAGCCTTGTCGTCAAATCCCCCGTTGATTTCGTCCTCGAGCTTCTCAAACTGCGCGTCTAGCACCCGCATATGCTCGGTGCGAGGAAGTGAGGCCGATGTCATAGAGTACATGGACGGGTTCGTGAGGGCGCCCTTTCGCTTTTTCCGTCGGAAGGTTGTTGATGTTATATTCGTACCAGTCTCGGTCGGCGCATCTGACTGTTTCGGAGGCTTCGACGCTTTTGCTGATTTCTTCTGGTCGTTCTTGAAATTTTTGAAAGCCTCGTACCATTCCGCCGAGTCGCATGTAAGGGGTGGTACGTTTTCGTCGTCTTCAAGAGGCATCTGGGGAGCGTTTCCTGGGAAGGTAGGGACGAGCTGGGGAACCTCATCGTCATTTGCAAATCTAACGATTTTGTCGGGCTTTTCCGTATGATCTGATTCCCATCCATCGTCATCGTATGTTTCCTCAAATTCTTCTAGCGTAAGCTCTGCCCCGTCTTTGGCGAGCTCCTGGAAAATATCGTCATCGCCATCGACAAAAGCATCATCTTCCAGCGCCTCCAACACTTCTCTGAGTCGCGGATCCATATCTGGTTGGAACCCTGCAATCTCATCGGGCACCTCTTGCTGCGTTTGGTAGGATATCTTCGGCAGGTACTTCGAAGGGAGCAAATCCTTGTCGACCAGCTCCTCTGACTTCTGCTCGAGGTCCAAATGCCGCAACGCCTCCTCGAGCGGCTGCCTCCTGCCTTTGCTCTTGTTCGCATTCGCCGTCGCGTTGCTCTCGACAAACACCACCTCGCCAGGCCCACCAGAGCCCATGTCGCGCAGGTGCTGCATGTAGTCATATTCCGTATCGTCGTAGTAGATTCCGTAATTGGCCGCCTCGCCCTCGTTGTCCCGAATGCTCATCGCATCGGAGCCTAGCTCAGAGGCGAGTTGTGACAATCCATCACCGCCGCTTCTGGACTTGCCCTGCTTGCTGCCGACATGGGTCGGGTTCAGGACCATGGCCGGGGCCGAATCGTCGTGAATAAGGGGGTCATTTTGGGGGCGGTGGACGAGCGTGAAGTGCGTCGCCGTCTTCTTGTTTCTGGCACATTGTTAGTCGTCGGGATAGAACTCGCTTGAGGAACTTTGGAAGAAGGGGTGTTCCTAGCTACATACATCCATCCTTTCTTGCCCATTGTGTAGAATTTATATGATAATTTAGCGACAAGCGGAAGAATCTCTTGTTTGTCAAGGAACTCGAGGTGTAGGTCGCAAGGAGCCCTGGATACGGATGCGTTGTCGTTGACGAGCTGTAGGAGAGCAGAATATGGAGGAAAATTTAATCTGTAGTGGGGTTCTTATCGATAACGATTACCCCACGTAGAATTTTGACTTGCCGCGGGGCATAATGAAGAAATGTTACCAATTGCCTGAGCTTCTTGCACTTCGACGACACAAATGAATAAATCCGACAAAATTCACTTTAAAACATAAGAAATTAAGTCCTCAATGTAATGAGAGTTTTTTTTTTGGGAAATAGTAGGAAATCGAGAAAATTTGGTCTTTCTTGGTGGCTCGCCAAGCAGGAGTAGACCAAAACTGATCACAATTCAACCCAAGAATTAATCAGCGAGGCGAAACTTTCGACTCGCTGCCAACCCAGCGGCTCTTGTCGTCATCAACCTTGAGCAGCCTTTACCGGGACATATTCCCAGTCAAAACTTTAAGTCCTCGCCCCATCCAGCCCGAAGCAGCATCAAACCTCAATTGCCACTCGCATCAATCACTATGCCGCAACGAACAAAAGCAAGAAAGCAACCCGTCATGGGTCAAGCCCTCATCAACGATCGCTTCGGCAAAAAAGCCAAGTCGACGAGCGGCATTACGCGCACCAACCACGAAACGGGGGAGCGCTACGTCACCATCGATAAGAAGGAAGCATCGTGGATGAAGATGCGCTCCATCACCGAACAGGGCGCCCTCGAAGAGTTTTTGGCAACGGCAGAGATGGCCGAAACGGACTTCACGGCCGAGCGCATGTCCAGTGTGCAGATCCTGCACACCGACCAGCGCAACCCTTTCCTGCTCACGGCGGCGCAGGAGAGTGCCGTGCTGGGGAAGCAAAAGGCCAACAAGGCGAGGCTGACGGTGCCGCGGCGGCCGCAGTGGGATGAGAGCACGACGCCGGAGGAGCTGGACCGGCTGGAACGAGAGTCGTTTTTGCAGTGGCGGAGGGGCTTGGCAGAGTTGGAAGAGGTAGATGACTTGTTGATGACCCCTTTTGAACGGAATCTTGAGGTTTGGAGGCAGCTGTGGAGGGTTATTGAACGGTCGGACCTGGTAGTGCAGATTGTGGACGCGAGGAACCCATTGCTGTTTAGGTGTGAGGATTTGGAGCGTTATGTCAAAGATGTGGATCCAAAGAAGGAGAATTTGTTGTTGGTGAACAAGGCGGATATGATGACGTTGACGCAGAGGAGAGCGTGGGCGGAGTACCTCAAAGGGGCGGGGATATCATTCAAGTTCTTCTCCGCGAGTTTGGCCCAGGAGTATAACATGACGAGAGATACTGAAGAGGACGAAGCGGAGGCACTAAATAGCTTCGAGGTCACGATGAAAGGTAAGGGGAAGGTGATTGTGGAAGATTCTGCCACCACCGAAAATGGCCAAGACGAGGCAGAACTAAGCGAGGCAGAAGAGGAAGAAGAGGAAGAAGAAGCCGAGGGAGAAATAAGTGAAACGGAAGAAGAGGACGAAGAGCCGAGTGACGACGACGGTAGCGCCTCCACGCCTGCAGTCGAGACCGACGAGGAGGACATCCGGATACTTACGGTTCACGAACTAGAAGAGCTCTTTCTTCATCACGCCCCTGAAAAATCTGGTATGAGTATCTGTGGCGCTGTTCAACGTATTGACCCATGCTAACTTAGTTCTAGATACCGACCGAAAGGTTCAGATTGGCCTGGTCGGCTATCCCAACGTCGGTAAATCCTCTACAATCAACGCTCTGATTGGCGCGAAGAAAGTCTCAGTATCAGCCACGCCCGGAAAGACAAAGCACTTTCAAACGATCCACCTCTCCCCCAACGTCATCCTTTGCGATTGCCCTGGTCTCGTCTTCCCTAATTTTGCCACCACCAAAGCTGATCTCGTCTGCAACGGCATCCTGCCAATCGACCAAATGCGAGAGTATACCGGTCCTTCGGCTTTGGTGGCCCGGCGGATATCGAAGCCGTTTTTAGAGGCTATCTACGGCATCACAATTAAGACTCGCCCACTTGAAGACGGCGGTACGGGAACAACCACGGCTGAGGAACTCCTTAGGGCGTACGCCAAGGCCAGGGGATTCCAAACAACTGGTGTTGGTCAACCAGATGAGGCTCGAGCAAGCAGGCAGGTTCTCAAGGACTACGTAAACGGCAAGCTTCTCTATGTCGCGCCGCCACCAGGAGGTGATATCGACGGACAGGAATTCAACCGTGAACTCTACGATATTGCTCATCTTCCCGAGAACCGCCGCCGTGGCATATCTGTCTCAGATGGCAACTTGTCCCTCGCAGACAGTCCATCGGGTATCGTATCCGCGTCGGAGGTTGTTCCCCATCCCGAGGAGAGTTCCAAGAGCAAGGCTATCAACAAGGACTTCTTCAAGGCCAAGGGGCCGTCAGGCCGCGTTAGTCTCCCGTTCCACCAAAGGCCATTGGTCGGGCGGAAAGCCAAAGTGATGGCAGCCCTGGAAAAGGGGCTGGATCCGAAGGATGCGTCGATGCTGGCCATGTCGGGGAAGAAGCATTTCAAGGGAAATCCACGGGGAGGAAAGAAGAAGAATCGGATTATGCATAACACGGAGGATTAGGGTCAACATTTGGGTCGGTAAATCTTGCTCTGAAAAGCGCGGAGGCTGCGAAAAGGTTGTGAAAATAACAACACGCCAATTAAAGCTCTCTATTCATTATCATGTTCACCCGGTGGCCCCATTTTTGCCAAATGCAAGTTTTAATCTCATTTTCCTGAGCATTGAATGTTTGTTCTACCATTCCAAGACAGTGTCGGGATTCATCAGTCATGTTTGGCTTTCCAACCCCCAAGCCGTCCTCCGCCATGGAACGATGGATATTTTTGGGATGACGAACCGCGCGACGCATCAACTATCCCACTTGCAAACAAGGAGTACAAATTCCAGAATACAGTATATCCTGTCAAACCAAGACGGAAGCATTGTAACCTAGGGGTGGAGTACTGCGCTCATAGCTTAGGTATTCTTGAATCGCAAGCAAGCAATGATACTGTCCCGGACGCTCCGTTTCATCCTCAGTCGTCCCCTCCTGGAATTCTAGGTCTCTAATCCTTCTTTCAATTAATAGTTCGCTCCCTTGGTCGCGATGCGGGTTGTGTGAACTAGAAAATGGCCAGCCTCATTCTGTCCCGGAACCCATTAGCTCGACTATACTTGTTATTTGATCCTTTCCCGTTATAGCTAGGAGAATATTTATCCATCATCTTCACGCACTATTGCCAGCTGTCTTCCTCTCATAATTCTCTTCGCGCATAATACAAACCTTCGGCCCAACCCCCTCCTCCATCTCAAGTTTATATCTCACCCCTAACGCCCTAACCTTCCCTTCTCTCTCCCTCCCCGCCATGGCCGACATACCCCGCAAACTCTCCACTAGCTCTGGTGACTGACACACAACCTCCATGCAACTCGCCACCGGCCTTTTCCTCAACCCCTTCACGTCAAAGGTTCGATACAGCCTCCTCTTGCGCAGCAGTCCAACGACCAGAACCGCAACCATGGCGACCATGAGGCTGAGAATGGCGATGCTCAGGGCGGTACACCAGAGGTGCGACCGGTACGTTACGGTCCGGGAGAAGGGCACGTTGGCGAGCAGGAGGGGCAAAAAGTCGCTCAGGATGGTAATTAGGGCCACGGCCGCGACGGTGAAGTTGCGGCGGGAGAGGCAGCGTGGGAGAGACGTGTAGGGGTCTGCGGCGTAGGGGAGGAGGATGGAGGTTGTTGGCGGGGCGGGGCGCGTGGAAAGATTGTGGAAGGGAGTGATAAGGAGGAGGGCTGGAGAGTTTTAAGAAGAGTCCAGACACCGTTAGTGGTGTTTCTTCTGCAGAATCGGGGAGCGGGAGGAAAGGAGGGAGGAAAGGTGTTGGGAGATGGGGTGGCGGTAGGGTAACTTACACTGAAAGACTGCCATCCAGACAAATCCAATGACGACGCCAAAGACGGTGAACATGAAATTGACACCGAATCCCTGGCCGCTCAGGAAGTGCTCAAATGCCGTGTTAGTAATGGTTTGGCGGTACCAAATGATGATGGCATTAAGAGCGGCAAGGAAGAATCCAAAGATTGCGAGGAGCACAGCGGCTGATATAACAGACCAGCTTGTCGCTGTGTCTCTGCGACGGCTCGAGCTTGCTGGCAATATCTTCGAGACTATTCTCCTGAGGCCGGTCATTAAAGGAGCTTCTGCGGCCTGATTCGACTCTACCAGCGATATCCCAACCTCCTGGGGTGGTGGCCCTGCCTCGATTGCCCCGAGGCGAAAAACTCGCGGCCCGACTCGACCACCAATTTCACAGCCCACATCCCGACCTGTGGAATTCCCCGCAAACACTCTTCGGAGATCCTCGCTTTGGCACAAGGTCGCGATCCCGCATATACTCCTCGGATCAGCTGCCGCTCCACATGTCCACCTCCTAAGCCCCCACAGCAAGACAATCGACAAGATAGACATAAGCGCAAGCACACCCACCATGAGCCTAACTACAACCTTTGAGACCATGGCGACTGGGTCACAGCCTCGATAATTGTCGTCCGAGCAGCTGCCTACAAGGGAGATACGGATGCTCTCCGATGCCAGCGGAGGGATCAAGGCTGATAGCCACTGAAGAGCGGAGGCAGTGAGCACAATGAATTGGCCGTTGAGGACGCCAATAGCTGGCAAGACGACCGATTTAAGGCCGTAGTGGCTCGTGAGGATGGAACTGTAGCCGGATGCCCCCCCTTCGGATGAGAGGCGCTGGAAAGGGTAGAGGGAGGAGATGTGGAGGTGGACCAACTTCCAGGGGATGAGGAAAAATAGTGATAAAAGCGTAGGGAGGAATTTGGCGATGAAGTAATGGGTAGGTGTCATGTAGTATCGAGTTTGTTCTGGGACGGTTGCTCCGCTGCCAACGTCACTGGCGCTCCCGTCAGCTTTGATTGGGGGAGGGGTGGCTATCGCTGTTGAAGTTGAATTTGTAACAGTAGTCGTAAGAGTTGTGTGTATTGGCGTGGCGGCTTCTTGGATTTCGGTCGCGGATTCGGTCGAGCTCAGACTGATAGTCGTTGTGGCTGTAGTTGTAGGTATGGTGGTGATTGTGGCAGATATAGCCTCAGGTCTCGCAGTAAACACCTGTGTCTCCTCTGGCACAAAGTCGTCGGGAAGGAACTCTTTAGGGCTTGGTTTGGAGTGCAGTGTTACTGTTGTGGATGGTACGAGTTGCGGAATTCTCTTTCCAAGACCACGAGGGAAGATCTTCACGTCGGGTTGCGGAGCATCTTCAAGCAACTTCGAGAACTCAAGTGCCGGGAAAATGTGGCATGATA
>Ga0247774_1001469_pt1 | contig 11900 bp, 9 predicted proteins | sample UWRJL001104B6_FD_179933 | JGI IMG/M metagenome (GOLD analysis project Ga0247774, IMG submission 179933) | Plant litter microbial communities from Arlington Agricultural Research Station in Wisconsin, United States - UWRJ-L001-104B-6 | ecosystem: Environmental > Terrestrial > Plant litter >... | reverse complement strand
TCAGAGAGTGCTAAATTTGCTAATGTAAGCGACAGGAGACAAACATGACCAAAATAGTTGCATTTAGCGACAAATCTCGGCGGGCACTAGAACGCGGCGTCAATCAACTCGCCGATGCTGTCCGCATCACCTTGGGCCCGAAAGGCCGGAATGTCCTATTGGAAAAGAAATACGGCGCTCCCCAAATCGTTAACGACGGTATCACCGTTGCTAGGGAGATCGAACTCGAAGACCCCCTGGAAAATGCCGGCGCTCGCTTAATTCAAGAAGTCGCCTCCAAAACTAAAGATATCGCAGGCGACGGCACAACAACCGCAACGGTTATAGCTCAATCCCTCATTCGCGAAGGTTTGAAGAATGTCGCTGCTGGCGCGAACCCAGTCGCGCTGCGCCGGGGTATTGAAAAAACGATCGCCCATTTGGTAAAGGAAATCGCTTCATTGGCGAAACCCGTCGAAGGAAGCGCCATTGCTCAGGTCGCCACTGTCTCCGCCGGTAACGACGAAGAAGTCGGCGCCATGATTGCTCAAGCAATGGAAAAAGTCACGAAAGACGGCGTAATTACTGTAGAAGAGTCGAAATCTCTGACAACAGAATTGGAAGTTGTCGAAGGGATGCAGTACGATCGCGGATATCTTTCTCCGTATTTCGTCACTAACGGCGATCGCATGGAAGTTGATTACGAAAACGCTCGCATCCTGATTACCGACAAAAAAATTAGCTCGATTCAAGAACTAATTCCAGTTCTCGAAAAAATCGCCCGTACCGGTCAACCGTTCCTAATTATCGCCGAAGATATTGAAGGCGAAGCTTTGGCAACTCTGGTAGTCAACAAAGCCCGCGGCGTATTGAACATCGCAGCTACCAAAGCTCCTGGTTTTGGCGATCGGCGCAAAGCTATGCTTCAAGATATCGCCGTGCTCACCGGCGGTCAACTGATTTCCGAAGAAGTCGGACTCAGCATCGATACCGCAACTCTAGAAATGCTCGGTACCGCCCGCAAAATTACGATCGACAAAGAAAACACGATCATTGTTGCTGGCGACGAACACAAAGCTGACGTGCAAAAACGGATCGAGCAAATCCGCAAGCAGCTAGAAGCGACGGATTCCGACTACGACAAGGAAAAGCTAACCGAACGCATCGCCAAACTCGCCGGCGGTATCGCTGTAATTAAAGTCGGCGCAGCTACCGAAACCGAGCTCAAAGACCGTAAACTGCGTATTGAAGACGCTCTGAACGCTACTAAAGCTGCTGTGGAAGAAGGTATCGTTGCTGGAGGCGGCACGACGCTACTTCACCTGATTACAAAAATAGATGCGATCAGAGATACTTTAGACAGCGAAGAACAAGTAGGCGCTGACTTGGTGAAGAAAGCTTTGGAAGCACCTTTGCGTCAAATTGCTGATAATGCTGGCGTTGAAGGTTCCATCGTCATCGAGCGAGTGCGGGCGAGCGAGTTCAACATTGGCTACAACGCTCTCACCGACGTGTACGAAGATATGATTGCCGCTGGGATTATTGACCCCGCTAAGGTGGTGCGATCGGCTTTGCAAAATGCCGGTTCCATTGCTGGTATGGTGTTGACCACTGAAGCTGTGATTGTCGAAAAACCCGAGAAGAAAAAAGCCGGCGGCGACATGGGCGACATGGGCGGCATGGGTGGCATGGGCGGCATGGGCGGCATGGGCGGCATGGGCGGCATGGGCGGCATGGGCGGCATGGGCATGATGTAGTCTTCAGTCATTAGTCTGTAGCCTGTAGGGTGCGCCACAAGCACCATTGGTGTCAACAAGCGCGTCTTATTTAGTACCCGTCTACTGTTTGACGATTAGGGCAGCTTCTCCCCCCGGCGCCCCCCTGATAGTCCGGGGGGACTTGAAGCTATCAAAGTCCCCGCCACGATTCGTCCGATGCAATGGGGATCGGGACTCTCGCTAGAAGCGAGAGTTCTCATGGATTTTAAGCTTAAGTTGACACCTATGAGTGGGCGCTTTGCCCGATCGATCAACTAAGATTCTTCCAATAAACCGCCTCTGGCCCTGGGACGTTCTCTTTTAAGACGAGGGAGTTACATTGTTGCTGTGCAAGTCTTGAGGGTACTGAAACAGAGTCTCGAGATAAACTTTCGCAGCTTGGCGATAGCTGCGTGAAGCTTCAGGCGTACCGCTATCGGCATTCTGCAACAAAAACAGCGACAGGGCCGCGCAAAATACTCGGTCTAGATCCCATTCGGGATGGGTTTCCAGGTAAGTTTTGAGAGAATCGTGCAGCGTTTCGGGAATTTCGGCAAAAATACTGACTGTTGGGTTCATCATTTTTTTTAGTCTCGCTAATAAATTGAAAACAGAAACCCCCTTCGGCCGGATACAGGTGCAGGCACAGCCGAAATCAGAGCGCTTTTTTTTTAGGTCGGTCGCATCATTGTGCGCTATCAGGGGGTGGGTTTGTCAATGTTGCGAAATATTACAAAGTCCTTTAGATAAAAAAAAGGTTTACCAAATAATAAGCTTTTCAGGGCATTTTTTGTTACATATCTTTATGTTTTGGGGGTTTTATGAGGGATTGGGCAGCAAGTTAACGAAATCCCCAATTCCGCAGCAAGATGCTACCGTGCCGTTAATTTCTGTGGAAAACTTTGTCTAATCTGTGGAAAACCTCAGACTTGCCTGTGGAAACGCTGTGGAATGTTTAGGGAAAAGTCAGGGAAAAAATAAGAATTGCAAAGGGCATGGGGCATGGGCATGGGGCATTGGGCATTGTTGACTGTTGACTGTTGACTGTTGATTAATGTTATTGGTTATTTGTTATCAAAGATTTGGGTTTAAAACCCCTTCTTCAGTGGCCGGCTTTAATTGTAAAGTTTTAATAACTCGCCGAAGATTTTATACTGGAGGGTGGAGTATAAGATGGGAGGTGAAGTCATGTTAGTTTTTGAGTTCAAGGCATAGGGAAAATCGAATCAGTTCAAAGCAGTAGGCGAAGCAATTCGTACCGCTCGCGTTTGTCCGCAATAGCTGTTTGCGTTATTGGATGGACAACAAGAAAGTGGGTAAAAACGACTTAAATAAATACTGCGCCGTACTAGCTCGGGATTTTCCCTTTGCCGACGAACTCAACTCAATGGCTAGACTTGCCTAGCGCAGAACGGGCATGGTCTTCTATTTCCCGATTTTACGATAACTGCCAGAAAAATATTCCTGGTAAAAAAGGGTATCCACAATTTCAAAGAGATTGTCGCTCGGTGGAATACAAAACCAGTGGCTGGAAACTTGCTGACGATCTCAAATCAATCAACTTTACCGACAAAAAAGGAATTGGACGATTAAAACTAAAAGGCACACGCGATCTACATTTTTACCAAATTAGCCAAATAAAAAGGGTGAGATTGGTCAAACGTGCTGATGGCGTGTACGTCCAATTCTGTGTGGATGTCCATAGAAAAGAACACACAGAACCCTCTGGTACTACGATCGGATTAGACGTGGGATTGAAGGAATATTACACCGATTCAAACGGAACTACGGTTGAAAACCCGAGGTTTCCGATCAAAGGTGAGAAAGTCCTCAAACGCTCTGGGCGTCGCGTATCAAGAAAAGTAAGAGGTTCAAGGAATAGGGGCAAAGCTCGGCAGATTCACAGCATAGCGCCATCTCAAAATAAGTAGACAATCGTATTGCACCATGCTGTGAAATTAGCAAGGTGCGTAATCTCATCAAACGATGTAGTCGTCGTGCGTTGATTTGAGAATCAAAAACATGGTGAAGAATCATTGTCTGGCTAAGTCCATTAATGACGCATCTTGGTATCAAGTTCGTGTTTGGCTTGAATACTTTGGAAAAGTGTTTGAAAAAATCACGGTTGCGGTGAATCCCCAATACACCAGTCAAGAATGCTCTAGCTGCGGTGAAATCGTGAAGAAAACGCTATCTACAAGGACCCATGCTTGTAAATGTGGTTGTGTCTTGGATCGTGACGAAAACGCAGCTAAAAATATCCTTAGTCGAGGATTGGGTACGGTAGGGCATACCGGAACCTTTGGTCTTGAACCAAGCAACTCTTTGGGAGAGTTAGTCTCTACTGTTGTTGGAGAAATCCTGCCTCAGCAAACTGGCTCGTAGATCAAAGAATCCCCACGCCTTCAGGCACGGGAGTGTCAATAGCCACTGCAAAGGATTAACAACTGACAACTGACAACTGACAACAGTCAACTGACAACTGACAACAGTCAACTGACTAAGTGCCAATCTGCCGCTTTTTGGCGGATGGTTGCCAATTCTTCCGGCGACATTTTGTCGAGATTGGCTAAGATAAAGCTCATGCGACCGATCGACTGAAGTTTGTCCCGGTGGCGCGCTAGGAAATCCCAGTAGAAGAAGTTGAAGGGACAGGCATTTTCGCCGGATCGCACTGTGCGATCGAATTTGCACCCCCGACAATAATCGCTCATTTTATGGATGTAATTGGCAGAAGCAGCATAGGGCTTTGACGCCAACACACCGCCGTCAGCAAACAAACCCATGCCCAGCACATTAGTCTGCATTACCCAGTCGTAGGCATCAACAAACGCACTGTGGAACCACTTTTCTAGCTGAGTCGGCGAGATTCCCGCAATTAGACCAAAATTGCTCAAAATCATCAACCGCTGGATATGGTGCGCGTAACCGCTGCCTTCGACTTGAGTTAAAACTTGGCGCAAACAGTTCATATCTGTTTTGCTAGCGTCCCAAAAAAACTCCGGCAGCGGCTGAGTGTGGTTGAACCAATTCTTTTCAAAATAATCAGCATCCACGTAAAAATACATACCGCGAATGTATTCTCGCCAGCCCAGAATTTGGCGGATAAAACCTTCGACGCCGTTTAAATTTAAGTTTTTTTCGAGGTAGGCTGTTTCGGCCGCTTGAATAACTTCTAAAGGATGCAGCAAGCCAATATTGAGATACGGAGAAAGTAGAGAATGCCACATTGTTTCCTCCCCCGTTACCATCGCGTCTTGATAAGGACCAAAAGCGGGGAGACACTGTTCGATGAAATTATCTAATACTTGCAGTGCTTGCTCTCGTGTAACCGCCCAGCGAAAAGGTTCAATATTTCCGTAAGTTGGGAAAGATAGAGATTTAACTTGTGCGATAACTTCTTGAGTTATGGCGTCCGGTTCAAACCAGAGAGGTTTCGGTGTATCCAGTTTTCCTTTGGGTGGCTGACGATTTTCCTTGTCAAAATTCCACTGGCCTCCGACAGGTTTATTGCCATCCATTAAAATTTGGAAACGCTGGCGGCTGGCTCGATAGAAGTCTTCCATTAACAAACGTTTGCGGCTTGACGCCCAATCTTTGAATTGTGTTTCTGTCCAGAGGAATTGATTGTTGGGAATCAGGGTTGTTTTGCAGGGGAGTTGCAAGTTTTGAACGAGTTGTAAAAAAGGTCGATCGTTCGGAGCCATCACCCGCATTTCGGTGATATTGTGAGCTTGTATCCAAGCTTTGAGAGGTGCCTCAAAGTCCGCCGATGTTGTGTAAGTGACTTGCCAGCCCCCGCCGCGCAATTCTTCAGCGAAGTGCCTCATTGCCGACCAAATTAATACTAATTTTTGTCGGTGGTAGCGACGCTGTTGAACGTGCTGCCAAGATTCAATTAAAATTACGGGTAGGGAAGATTTATCATCGGGGCGGTTGAGAGCAGCTTGGTTCTGCCCAAGTTGATCGCCTAATATCCAAACGCCAACAGTCATTTTACTTTTTTTACCATGAAACTTATCTTTTACTTTTTCTGAGGGCGGGTTGTCCATCCAGAAAAATGAATTGGCTGAAAACTCACAACTCAAAACTCATAAGTTTTCCGCTGATGGCGAGAACGTACTACAGCATAACATGGATTTCCAAAGATAGGGACACCTACCCGCAAATTTAAATTTTATGTCGGTGTATCCTTGAGATGTTAATAACTTGGTCAGCGTCTCTACTGAAAAAAATTTAATGTGACCGTTATCCCAAAGTACGGTAAAATGTTTATCTAGTTGGCCACAAACAGCTAAAGCCAGGTTTTTTAAATACCCGTGATAGGGTGTGGAAATAATTAGTTTTCCTCCGGGCTTGAGGCATTTTTTTGCAGTTTTTGCTAGTTCTTTAGGATAAAGCAAGTGTTCGATTACTTCAATAGCTAAGACAACATCAAATGAGCGCAGCATATCGGTATCGGGGATGTCGTAAATATCTGCTTGGATAAACTGACACTCGGGGAAACTTTGACGGGAGATGGCAATTCCGGGTGCAGAAGTGTCAACGCCGACAACTTCGCAGCCGTGCTCGGCGATGACGTGACTGAGGCTGCCATTGCCGCAGCCGAGATCCAAAACTCGAAGTTTTGTCTGGCTGGCCTCCTGAAGTGTCGCCAGCATTTCTAAAAGGGGAGATACCAAATAAGCATGATGATATCTGGGACGGTTGTTTGTGTAATAATACGTATAATTGCTAAAGTTTTTTTTCATCGATTAAGCTATGGAGATTATTGCCGAGACCGCCAATTTACGGAGCATGGGTGCACTGTTTGGGCAAATGTTCGCTACATTAGGGTTGTCAGAGTCGATCTGCTGCTCGATCATCTCATTCTTTGTGTTTGAGAGGTGAAGTATTGTTCTCACCGCATCAATGGGATGCTCAAAAGAAATCTTTCACAGGGTGCAAAATCTCGAATCGCCCATTCCATCCGCCATCTCTGGTCCATCTCAAGAAGGCATTCGGAAAGAAAAAGTCCGATCGAGCAAGAATTCTCTCGGTACACTAGTGGGAGACCGAACTTTTTGCCTCTTAACTTCGGCCGAGTGCATCTATGCGATTCTAGCTTCAAACAACTGCGGTATGTCCACCCGAGGCTTTTTTGCAGCCTGAAAAATTGGCTCCTGGCCGATCGGGTGCAAGTCGCTCCGAGAATTGAGGATGGAAGTGTGACCGAAATCACAGGCATTTGCTGGCACCAATTGCTGAGCATCTTTAAGCCCACACACTTAGAATCGAGATTACTACAGTGGCTTCTATAATTGTGTTTAAATCTTGTTCTGAAGCTGTGTTGTCCCGTCAGCAGAGCACCCTAGACAGATTCACGCTTTCGGTCTGGTTTATTTCACTTTAATAGTCGCTGTTGGGTGTTGCACCTTAATTTAGATATTTCTTATGGTTAATTTAGGTCAATCCTCCTTTCGCCGTATTTTACTGTCGCGGATTTTATTGCTCAGCGTACCTGTTCTACTGGTGGGGGAGTATGTTACCTATCGCAAGGCACGCTCGACGCTTCTGGAAACTGCTCGTCAAAACTTGACAGAAAGTGCAGTCAGAAAAGCAGAAACTATTGAACAGTGGGCGAAATCGCTGAAGTCGAATCTGATCGGCGCTTCCGAAAGCTCGATGTTGCAGTCTGTAGATCCGAAGGATTATCAAAAGTTTATCGCGCAGTTGGGGCAGCGGTTGCCCGCGCAGGTTGATTGCTTGCAATTGACGGATTTACAGACAAATCAAGTGATAGCAAGCACTTGCGGGCAGCAGCCGATTCAGTCGCTGCCGGCAAACTTTTGGCCGCCAGTACAGCAGCAGCAAACGCTGCTGGATGACAAGAGCGTTTACATCAGTCTGTCGTTGCCTCACCAGCGACAGGGGAAAGCAAACGACCAAAATGTGGCTTTGGCTGCTGAGGATTTTCCAGCGGAGGGTAAAGAAGGCAGCGATAGCCAAGCGAGTTTGGTGTTGAGCGCTCCTGTTTACATTAGTCGGGGCAACAGCCGGCAGTTGAGTTATGCTTTGAGTTTGCAGTCGGCCCTGCCGGTGCAAACCAGCGCTCCCAGGGGGTCTCTAGCGGGCTATACGGTGGCGATCGACCAAGATGGAACGATTTTGGCGCACCCGAATATCAACCGCGTGGGCGGGAATATCAACGCCGAGGCAGATGCCGCTCGACTAAAAAGTATTGTCAGAAGGGCGATCGCCGGCGGACAAGCTTTTCTCCACCTATTTTCCTTTGAAAAAAATGGTGTAGAGTTGCTAGCAGGATACGCTGCTATCCCTAGTCCTTCAACTAAACAAGAGAACAGCAAGTGGATTATTTTAGCTGTCTCTCGTTTAGATTACGCTCTTTCAGGTTTGGAAGAAATTCAGCAAGTTTTATTTAATTTAATTGTCGGTTTGGTTGCTGCTAGTATCATCGCGACTTTATATCTGTCTCGCGACTTGGCGCGTCCTTTGGAAAAACTGACAGACTACGCGCTGAAAGTAGATGTAGATACGGAAGCGCCGCAGACCTTGCCGCAAAATTTCCAAATTAGGGAATTTAATCAACTTTCAGAAGCACTAAACAGCATGGTGGAGCGCCTCAGATCCAAGGCAAAAGCATTGGAAGTCGCAAACGAGGAAGCGCAAGTCGCAACCAAGGAAGCGCAAGTCGCAACCCAGGAAGCGCAAGTTGCCAATCAGTTAAAAGATGAATTTTTGGGCAATATTTCTCACGAATTGAGAACGCCGCTCAACGGGATTATTGGTAACATTCAACTTGTGCGGGACGGCTACTGCGATGACCGAGATGATGAAATGAAAAATTTGCAGGAGGCCCACGACTTGTCAATGAAATTGCTAAATATTATTGATGATATTTTGGATATTGCTAAAATAGAAGCCGGCATTTTCGGCATAAACTTAAAAGTAGTTGATATTACCCAGGTACTTCAAGACGCGATTGATTCGCAAGCACCTGAAATCGAGAAAAAAGGTTTGAAGTTAAGTTGGCTTGAACCTCACGATCCGATTATTGTTCGTGCCGATCCGGAGAAGCTAAAACAGGTGTTTGTGCACGTTTTGAGCAATGCCGTTAAGTTTACAAAGTCTGGCAGCATTAGTATATCTGTGCGGCTAGAATCCAGGAAGAAATCTGCTAGTTTAAACGGCAGTGCCGAAAGTACGACTGGCCAGGGCGGTCAAAGGGATTGGGTGGTGGTGACAATTAAAGATACGGGAATTGGTATCGCTCCCGAGCAGCAGCAGAAATTGTTTCAACCTTTTGTGATGGTTGATGGTTCTAGAACTCGCAGTTTTGGCGGTAACGGTTTGGGCTTGGCTCTCTCCCTAAGGATAATGGAATCTATGAGCGGAAGCGTTACCCTGGACAGCGCGGGTGAGAATCAAGGTACTGCGGTGATGATTTCTTTGCCTGTCTATCACCAGTCAAGTTTTTATTTTGACAGCCATGACTTGGTAACGGAAAATGGAAATGTCAAAAGTTTATGAGTGATTTTCTCAATCTAAAATCTCAAACCTAAAATCTAAAATGGTATTAGGGGCTGTCCGCCGAGTTCGAGGGATTTGCTCAAAGTGCTCAGAATCCGGATTAATGCGACGGAAGCCGAGCCGGAAGAGGTAGGACAGGGGGTATTAATTTGCACGCAGTTGAGGAAGCGATCGCACACTCGCTGCAGGGGTTCTGCCGATTCTAAATTCAACACTTCGCGGTGTCTCAGGTTATGAGGCTGCGGTGCGATCGCACTTTCAAAAGAGTTATTTTCTTCGCGCCCGCAATCTGAAGTGCCCCGCTGCACAATCAGGGGAGTTTCTGGCGACATTTCATCAAAAATCAAGGTTGCCAAACTGCCAACAACTGTTAAGCGCCGTTGTTTGTCAGGATTTAGCCAGCACAGGTGAATAAATGCTTGAAATCCGTCGGGATAGGTGAGCGTTACCAAAACTAAATCTGCTAGCCCTTCTGCAGGATTAACAGTCAGCAGTGAAGGAGCAAATTGATTTTCTATTTCTGTTGCTGCTTCTTTATTTATTCCTTCTTCCTTGTTTCGAGGGACATCGGACGACTTCCATGGGACTTCTTCCTTCGGAAATACAGTGCCCATCGCCCTTACTAGAATTGGCGTTTGTTCCAGCCAAGTATTGAAAATAGCGATATCGTGAACGGCCAAGTCCCAAAGGGCATCAACGTCGTGCCGCACCGGTTCAAAATGGGTGCGCTGGGCGTAACCGTAGCGCAATTTTCCGAGTTGATGCTGTTGAATAATTCTTTGCCCTCGAGCGACTGCTGGATGAAATAGATAAGTGTGGTCAACGAAGAGTTGCCGCTGCTGTTTTTCTGCTAATTCACAGAGTTCTATTGCTTCAGTGAGGTTGAGGGCGAGGGGTTTTTCTGCTAAGACATGGTAGCCTTGTTGGAGGGCTGCTGCTGCGAGGGTGTAGTGTGTGGAAGCTGGAGTGGCGATCGCCACAGCTTCCAGTCCCGGCAATGCTTGCACTTGAGACCAATCGGCAGCTAGAATCACCGAGGCATCGAGATTAAACTGTTTTTGAACGGCCACCAATGAATCTCGATTCGGGTCTACAACCGCTAAAACTTGACTGTTGGGATGGTTGAGAAAGTTGCGAATTAGGTTAACTCCCCAGCGGCCCGCACCCAATACAGCTATTCCGATTTTCATTGATTATAATTTCAAAAATCGCACAGTAATTATAGCATATTTTGTTATTATTATCTATGTTTTAACTCAAAAAAATCACTGTTGACTGTTGGCAGTAGTTATTGGTTATTGGTTATTGGTAGCAGCTAACAAATAACCAATAACTGATAACACCAGTCAACAGTCAACAGTCAACAGTCAACAGTCAACTGACTACTGACTATCAACTAATTTATTGAAAGCTGCCTGAGCCGCTGCTTGTTCGGCCGCTTTGATCGATCGACCTTTTCCATCTGCTACCAACTTTCCCTGAATGAGAACTTCTGCGGTAAAACGATCCTCTCCGCCCTGTACTGTCCCGGTTTCTTGCACGCTATATTTGGGCAAAGTTTTGTATTTCCCTTGAGTCAACTCTTGGAGAGCAGCTTTGTAGTTTTGGCGGGCTGGATCGCTGCGGATTTCCGCCGCTAGGCGTTGAAAGTGAGAATCTAGCCAAGGGCGAATTAATTCTAAGGTATGGGTACTCAAATAAAGCGCAGCCAGTACCGCTTCCAAAGCATCGGCCAGCCGGGGCTCAGCGCCTGTTTTGTCCGAGGCGGCGCTGGTGGAAACAATTAAATATCGATCGAACCCGTAACTTTCAGCGATTTTAGCAAGAATGCGATCGCTCACCAAGATCGATCGAATAGCAGCAAATTCCCCCACTGTACAGTCGGGATAAATCTCAAACAACAATTCCGACGCCGCCAGCCGCACAACTGCATCCCCCACAAACTCTAGTTGCTCGTAATTTGCTTTAGCTGACGCGCTCGCATGAGTCAAAGCTAAATCGAGGAGATGCCATTTTATCGAAGCATCCTTCAGCAGTCCCAATTTTTGAATTAATGTTTCAAGTTGCTTTTGGCGACCCGGATAAATTAGATTCATACAGCAGAAAAAAGAAGGGAGAAGGAAGTTCGGCAACGGATTCTGTAACGGATGTAACGGATGTCAGTCCGATGTCCGTCGGAAGAAGGAAGAAGGAAGAAGCAATCGACCGCATCGGGAAAGTGCAATTAAGAACATCCTCACCCTCAGGGCGGTTGCTATATTAATAAAAAGCTTTGCCTTGAAAAAATAAATATTTCTTAGCGTGCTTGTGGTCAGCTCTGTCAAGGTGGTGAATAAGTGCCTCAAACGCTGGAAATGTCTGCTTCGGGCGATAGATAAATCTTCTTCATTTTATAGACTATTAACAATAAATAACATCTCAAGAATAAAGCTCAACGGTTACGATGACGCCAACAGGTTGACTGCACCTTGACAGGTCTGGCCATAAGCACCTTACCCCAAATTGAGGGGGGGGAAAAAGTCGGACATAAGCCGGGTTCTGTTCTCTCAACTGCAAGCAGTTTTCGAGGGCAGTTATCTATCTGGGACGCCTGTTACCAGACGCCTCAAGCGGTACCAAAAAACGGAACCGGTA
>Ga0247774_1001468_pt1 | contig 11910 bp, 10 predicted proteins | sample UWRJL001104B6_FD_179933 | JGI IMG/M metagenome (GOLD analysis project Ga0247774, IMG submission 179933) | Plant litter microbial communities from Arlington Agricultural Research Station in Wisconsin, United States - UWRJ-L001-104B-6 | ecosystem: Environmental > Terrestrial > Plant litter >... | reverse complement strand
CGGCTTCCGTGGCGCCGCGGGCCGGCGCCGCTCCGTGGTCGTCGTCGCACGCGTCTTGACCGCGCCGTCCTTGCTCGGCGCCGCGGTCTTGGCGGGTCCGGTCTTGGCAGGTCCGGTCTTGGCGGGCGCGGCCTTGGCAGGCCCGGTCTTGGTAGGCGCGGTCTTGACGGACGCGGACTTGGCGGGTCCGGTCCTGGTCGCGCCGCTCTTGGCGGGACGGCTCTTGACCGCTCCGCTCTGGCCGGTGTCCTCGCGCTCCTCCGGAGGCGTACGGCGCCGCGCCGGGCGCGGTGCCGCCGTGTCGTCGCCCCGTCGCCGCCGGGTCCGGGTCTCCTGGGGCGGAGTCGTGATGGTCATGTGGTGCCTCCTGCTTGGCTCCGCCCGCTCGGCGGGTCTTCATCGAGCGGCGTCCCGCCGCCTCGCGGACGTCCCTCACGCCCCCGGATCCGCTCGGCCGCGCGAAGGCGTGCCGAGGCGGCCCGTGGGTTGGTCGTGTTCTCCTCGTCGGAGGGTTGTTCCGCGCCGCGGGTGAGCAGGCGGAACCGCGGCTGTCGTTCCGGCAGGGGAACCGGCAGACCCGGTGGTGTGGTGTCGGTGGTGTGCTCGGCCAGCGCGCGCTTGACGATGCGGTCCTCGAGTGAGTGGTAGGACAGCACCGCGACCCGGCCGCCCACGACGAGGGCGTCGAGCGCGGCCGGCACGGCGCCGCGCAACGCCGTCAGCTCGCCGTTGACCTCCATGCGAAGCGCCTGGAACGTGCGCTTGCCCGGATGGCCCCCCGTGCGGCGCGAGGCGGCAGGGATCGCGTCACGGACGACCTCGACGAGCCTGCTCGTCGAGGTCAGCGGGGCGCGCCCCCGCTCCCGTACGATCGCCTCCGCCACGCGCCGCGCGAACCGCTCCTCGCCGTAGTCACGCAGAACGCGCGCCAGGTCCGAAGCGGAGTATGTGTTGACCACCTCGTGGGCGGTGAGCTCCTGGGTGCGGTCCATCCGCATGTCGAGAGGCGCGTCGTAGGAGTACGCGAAGCCCCGCTCGGCCTCGTCGAGCTGCGGGGAGGAGACCCCGAGGTCGAAGAGCACGGCGTGCACACCGGGGACGCCGAGGTCGGCCAGGACCCGGGGGATCTCGTCGTAGACGGCGTGCACGAGGTGGATCCGCCCGGCGTAGGCCGCGAGCCGCCGCCCGGATCGCTCGATCGCGGTGGTGTCGCGGTCGAGCCCGATGAGCGTTGTGCGCGGGTGTGCCTCGAGCACGGCCGCGGCGTGGCCGCCCAGGCCGAGGGTCGCGTCGACGAAGAACACGTCCTCATCCGAGGACGCCGACAGGGCCGGTCCCAGCAATGCCAGGATCCGGTCGAGCATGACCGGCACGTGCCCCGCCGCGCGTGGTCCCCCCGCGCGCTCTTCGTCGCCTCGCATCGAAACCTCTCACTGACGCCACTGCTCGCGGACTGCGCTGATACCGCGCTCGCCTGCTCGTCCGCCGTGAGATGCGCGTACGTCACCCCGCGGACGGCCGATACGGACTCGCACCGGGTGCGATCGACCCGATGCGCTCTGCGGCTCACCGCTCAATGGCTCTCGCCGGCCCCCGTTTGGATTTCGTCCGGCCAGGTCCCCATCCGCTGCTCCGTGGAGGAAGATCTGCAACGGCCATCTGGCACCGGGGAAGGTGCGCCAGCTGGGAGCGGGTGGAGACCTCGCCGAACGATTTCCACGACCGACGACACTGTGGTCAAAGGACCCCGGGCAGCACCTCCTCGGACAGATCGGAGAACTGCGGCTCCTGCTCGGTCAGATAGGTCTCCCACGCCGTGGCGTCCCAGATCTCCAAGCGCGTGTTGGCTCCGATGACGGCACAGTCGCGGCCCAGCCCGGCGTAGCTGCGCAACGCCGGCGGGATCGTGATCCGCCCCTGCTTGTCGGGAACCTCGTCCGAGGCACTGGCGAAGAAGACCCGGCTGTAGTCCCGCACCGCCTTCGCGGTGACCGGGGCGGTACGAAGTGCCTCGGTGATGCGCTGGAACTCCGCCTCAGGAAAGACGTAGAGGCAACGCTCCTGACCCTTCGTGATCACCAATCCCCCCGAGAGCTCCTCGCGGTACTTCGCCGGCAGGAACAGTCGTCCCTTGTCATCGAGGCGCGGTGAATGAGTGCCGAGGAACACCGGCCTCACCTCCCCGCCCGCTGCGAGGCGAGACACCCCGCCCCACGGCGCCCCACTCTACTCCACTCTGCCCCACGGTCAACGACCAAAACGCCAGCCTCACGGCGGTTCGCTCGACAACGCCGCAGGTCACAGAGGTGGGGCGAAGTGGAGCGCCGGAACACCCCACCGGGGCCGTCACAGCGGCCCGCCCGCCGGCGTCAAGCCGGAAGTTCCCGGAGCGTCAGGAAACGTGCAGACTCCGCGCGCACGATGGGGCGAAGTGGGGGAAATCAGGAAATGACCGCAGGGATGCAGCCGACACCCGAATCGGGGTTTACTCTCCTGCCACGGGGCGTCGCACCAACCAGCACAAAAGACGTACTGTCGGTTCAACAGGTCAACATGATGTACAAACCGGATGGAGCTCCCCATCCGCATCCGTGTGCGACGGGATCGAGCCGGGTCAGACCCGCGCCCCGGGCTCCGCGGCGTACGGATGGCCCGAGGAGGGGTTAGTGGCAGTCAGCACACACGGTGACGTCGGACGGGGGCTGGAAGGCCTGGCGAAGATCTCGGGAAGGATCTCCGGGGCCATCGAGTCCGTCATCGAGGGCAAGCCGGACGTGGTGCGTCTCGCTCTCACGGTGCTTCTGGCCGAGGGCCACCTCCTCATCGAGGACGTCCCCGGGGTCGGCAAGACGATGCTCGCCAAGGCACTCGCCCGCTCGATCGACTGCTCGGTACGACGGATCCAGTTCACCCCCGACCTGCTGCCCAGTGACATCACCGGGGTCAGCGCCTACAACCAGGAACGGCGGGAGTTCGAGTTCAAGCCGGGCCCGATCTTCGCCAACATCGTCGTGGGCGACGAGATCAACCGTGCCTCGCCGAAGACGCAGTCCGCGCTGCTGGAGTGCATGGAAGAGCGCCAGGTCACCGTCGACGGCCACACCTATGACCTGGACGGCCCGTTCATGGTCATCGCGACGCAGAACCCCGTCGAGATGGAGGGCACCTACCCGCTGCCCGAGGCCCAGCGCGACCGGTTCACCGCCCGGATCTCGATGGGCTACCCCGAGCCGAGCGCGGAGCTGGAGATGCTCGACGTGCACGGTCAGGCCTCCCCGCTGCTGGACCTGTCACCGGTGGCGCAGGCCACCGACGTGCACACCCTGATCGAGCTCGTACGGAAGGTGCACGTCTCCTCGGCGGTCCGCAACTACGCCATCGCCCTGGTCACCGCGACGCGCGAGCACCCCGAACTCCGGCTCGGCGCCTCGCCGCGTGCGACGCTGCAGCTCGTACGGGCCGCCCGCGCGTACGCCGCGCTGGAGGACCGGGAGTACGTCCTGCCCGACGACCTGCAGTACCTCGCCGTGCCCGTGCTCGCCCACCGGCTGCTCCCGACCGCCGAGGCCCAGGTCGAACGGCGGCTGCCCGAGCACGTGGTCGCCGAACTGGTCGCCCACGTGCCCGTGCCCGACCCCCGGCACTAGAGGAACGGCGTCCGGCATGGAGAGCGGCAACGCGGCGAGCAGGCGGCCGGCGAGCGGCACGCCGCTGACTCCGTCCCGCGCCGTACGCAAGAGCCTGAGCGCCCTGACCACACGTGGCCGTTCCTTCATGGCCGCGGGCGTCACCGCGATCGTGTGCGCCTTCATCCTCGGCGAGCGCGACCTGCTGCGCGCGGGCGTGCTCATCCTCACGCTCCCCGTCCTGTCCGCACTCGTGGTCTCCCGGACCCGCTACCGGCTCTCGTGCACCCGCCGCGCCAACCCGTCCCGCCTGCCGGTGGGGCACGAGGCGCAGGTGAGCGTCGTGCTGCAGAACGTCTCCCGGCTGCCGACGGGCATCCTTCTGGTCGAGGACCAGGTGCCCTACACACTCGGTGACCGGGCGCGGTTCGTGGTCGACCGGATCGAGCCGGGCGGCGGGCGGGAGATGCTCTACCGGATCCGCGCGGACGTACGGGGCCGGTACCAGGTCGGCCCGCTGACCGTACGCCTGGCCGACCCGTTCGGCCTCGTGGAGCTGGCCCGGTCGTTCACGACCACCAACCGGCTCACCGTCACCCCGCCGATCGTCTCGCTCCCCCACGGCCGGCTGACCGGCTCGTGGACCGGCGGCGGCGAGAGCCGGGCGCGTACGGTCGCCACCGCCGGCGAGGACGACGTCGCGCCACGGGATTACCGCCACGGCGACGACCTGCGGCGCGTGCACTGGCGCTCCACGGCGCGCCACGGCGAGCTGATGGTCCGCCGTGAGGAACAGCAGTGGCAGAGCCGCGGTGCGCTCTTCCTGGACACCCGGCGCGTCGCGCACTGGGGCGACGGGCCGGGTTCCTCCTTCGAGCAGGCCGTCTCGGCGGCGGCCTCGATCGGGGTGCAGCTCGGCCGTGAGGGTCTCGGCCTGCGGTACGTCACGGACGAGGGGGAGGCACTCGGCCCCTCATCGGCGTTCGAGGGCGCGCTGCTGGACTCGCTGTCGGTCGCGCGCACCTCGACCGGCCGGTCGTTGCGGACCGGGCTGTCCGCGCTCCGTACGGCGGCGCGCGACGGCGACGGCCTGGTCGTCGGCGTGTTCGGGCGGCTGACCGCCGAGGACGTCCACGACGTCGCCCGGTCCCGGCAGGGCACCGCCACCTGCGTCGCGGTGCTGGTCGGCGACGAGGAGCACGCGGCCGCGCGTGCGGCCTCGGTGCTGCGCGCGGCGGGCTGGCGCGTCCTGACCATCGCCTCGGCCGCGTCGCTGGCGAGCGCGTGGGCCGGCGCCGACCAGGCCACGGAGAACTCCGAGCTGCGCGCCGTACGGGATCGAACGGCCAAACGCGAGGGCGCGGACGGGGACGGAGCGAGCCGGGGAGGATCTTCATGAGACTGCGGCTGACGATCGTGGCGGGGCTGGCCACGCTGCTCGCCTCCATCGGCCTCCACCCGCTGTACGAGTCCAGCGGGTGGTTCTTCACCGGACTCGGCGCGGTGCTGGCGGTGGGCGCGGCGGGCGCGCTCACGCGAAGGTTCCGCGTCGCGGCGGCGCTGTGCCCGCCGGCCGGGCTGCTCGCGCTGTTCCTCTACCTGACCATGGCCTTCGCCTCCGGTCACGCGCTGCTCGGCATCATCCCGACCCCTTCGTCAACGGTCCAGCTGGGCCGGCTCGCCGGCGAGGGCTGGCACGACGCGAACACCTACGCGGCCCCGGTGCCGACGCTGCCCGCCATCTCCCTGCTCACGGGCGCGGGCATCGGCCTGGTCGCGATCCTGGTCGACTTCCTGGCGGTCCACACGCGGCGCGCGGCGCTCGCCGGGCTGCCGCTGCTGGCGGTGTACAGCGTGCCCGCCGCGGTACGGCAGCAGAGCGTGAGCTGGCTGGCCTTCCTCCTGGGCGCGGGCGGCTACCTCGGGCTGCTCGTCGCGGACGCGCGCGACCAGCTGACCGGCTGGGGCCGTGCGGTCTTCACGCGGCACTGGTCGACGACCCGGCAGATCGACGAACGGCCCGACTCCAGCCCGCTCGCGGCCAGCGGACGGCGCATCGGGCTGACCGCGATGGCCATCGCGATCGTCCTGCCGTTCGCGGTGCCCGGCATCGAGCCGCACGGGCTCCTCGGCCTCGGCGAGGGCGGCGGCTCGGGTGCGGGGAAGGGAAGCGGCTCGGTCACCGGCCTGAACGCGCTGGACCCGCTGGTGAGCGTACGGCGCCAGCTCGTGCGGACCGGCGACGCGGAGGTGCTGAAGTACCGCACGACGGATGGCATCACCCCCGACTACCTGCGGATGTACTCCCTCGACCGGTTCGACGGTGAGACGTGGACGACGGGGCCGCTGCGGGCCGGCAAGGACGCGCGGGTCGGGGACAAGACGCTGCCCGCCGACCCGGGCCTCGGGTCCATCCCGGTCCGTACGGTGACCACGAACGTCAACATCAACTCGCGGGTGCACGGTCTCGACGTGCTGCCGATGCCGTACGCGCCCACCAAGGTGGACATCAAGGGCGACTGGCGGGTGGACGCGCGGTCGCTGTCGGTGTTCTCCTCCCACGACTCGGCGGGCGGCCGGTCCTACACCGTCACGAGCGTCCGGCCGCTGCCGACGTACCAGGAACTCATGACGAACACGTCCGCGCCGGCCCCGATCACCGGGCGCTACCTGTCGGTGCCGGACTCGGTCGGCGACGACATCGCCGAACTCGCCGCCCACGTCACCTCGAACGCGCCGACGCCGTACCTGAAGGCGGTCAAGCTCCAGGAGTGGTTCACCCAGACGGGACACTTCACCTACAGCCTCGACGCGCCGCCGCGGCACCAGAACGGGGCGCTGCGCAGCTTCCTGTTCACCAACCGCGTCGGGTACTGCGAGCAGTTCGCGTCGTCGATGGCGCTGCTGGCCCGCATCCTCGGCATCCCGGCCCGTGTCGGCATGGGCTACACGGCGGGCACCCAGCAGCCGGACGGCGGGTGGGTGGTCCGCACCAAGGACGCGCACGCGTGGCCCGAGCTGTACTTCGCCGGTGTCGGCTGGCTGCGCTTCGAGCCGACACCGGGCGGCGACGGCGGCCAGGGCAGCGCCGTCGTGCCGTCCTACACGACGCCCCAGCTGCTGCCCGGGGCCCCGGGCAGTGACCCCGGGGGCAACCCGTCCGTCGCGGGCACGACGCCGAGCGGAGGCACCTCGGCGGCCCCGGTCATCCCGCGCCACCGGACCGACACTCTCGCCGACCAGCAGGCGGCTCCAGGGCCGGTGCCGCAGGAGCACGGGTCCCGGCTGCCGGTCACCTGGCTGCTGGTCGCGCTGGCGGTGGTCCTGCTGCTGCTGACGCCGGCCACCCTGCGCCGCCTGACGCGGGCGCGCCGGTGGGCGCGGGCCACGTCGGACGTGGCGACCGCGCACACCGCGTGGGAGGAGCTGCGCGCCGACGCGGCCGATCACCGGGTGGCGTGGCCGGCGAGCGAGACGCCGCGGTCGACGGCGCGGCGGCTCATCTCGGTCCTCGAACTGGACGAGCCGGCCGCCGGGGCGCTGACGCGGCTGTCGCGGGCCGAGGAACGCGCCCGCTACGCGCCGGAGGTCGAACCGTCTCCGTCGGCGCGGGAGGACGTACGGGTGCTGCGGGCGGCGTTCGGTGCCCGGGCGGGGCGGCGCGCCCGGTGGCGCGCGCGGGTGTTCCCGCCGTCGGCCCTCGCGACGCTACGCCGTACGGGGACCCGGGTGCTGGACGTCTTCGAGTGGCTGGATGTGGCCACGCCACGCCGACGCCGGCACACGTAGCGGAGTCGATGCCCGCGCACCGGTGAGACGAACCAGGTCAGGGAGTATCTGGCGGGACGGCGTGGTGGACCGTACGCGAAACCAGCGGGCCCGGACGCATGAGGGTCAAGGCGTGGCAGGCCGCGGGTAGCGCGGCCCCCGCGTCCGGGTCGTGGCGGTCAGGGACCTTCGTGGCGGCGGCGCCAGCGCTCCTCCAGCCGCTCCATGAACCCGGACTTGGCCGAGCGGGACGGCTTGGCCTCGCGCTTCTTCTTGGGCTCGGGTTCGGTGCCGACACCCGTCATGCGCTTCCAGCTCGTCAGACCCCAGGCACAGCAGAAGACCATGAGAAGGAAGCCGGCGACACTGATCACGATGCTGATCGGCATGGTGTTCAGGATCGGACCCGCCATCACCACGATCAGGCCCAGGACGAAGCCGACCGCGGCCTTCCAGATCCTGCGCTTGTAGTGGATCTTCGGATCGGTCGAGCGGACCGCGGAAGCGAATTTCGGATCCTCGGCATACAGCGCACGCTCGATCTGGTCGAGCAAGCGCTGCTCGTGGTCAGAGAGCGGCACGGCGCCTCCCAAAGACAGCCCCGCGAAGGGGAATCCCACGCCGGACGGGGACATGGCTATCGGTGATATGCCCAGAATACGAGCCGGGACCACAGTGTGAAAGAAAACGTTCGGCCGTGGACGCGCGGATTGCCGAGTCAATCCACATATTCACCGTCCGTGGTCACTTGAGTCACATCGTTCTCAGTCGTCACGAGCCCCCTCCTTACCGTAGTACGCATGACGCTCGCCGTCGGGCCGGACGAGTGCCGCAGGGCGTACGGCCCCGGCGCCGAACCGCCGGGCCGCCAGATCCATGGCCTGCTCCGCCTCCCGCCAGCCGGTCTCCGGCTCGCCCAGGGCGATCTGGCGGGACGCCGTGTCCGCCGAAACGAGATTTCCGACACGTACGCCGACGAGCCGCAGCGGGAGGTGCTCCAGTCCTGACGCGGCGTAGAGCGTGCACGCCGTCGCGTAGATCTCGCGGGCCAGGTCGGTCGGCTCCCGCAGGGTGCGCGCCCGCGTGATCGTGGTGAAGTCGGCCCGGCGCAGCTTGACCGCGACCGTACGGCCGGCCTGCCCGCTCCCCCGCAGGCGCGCGCCGACGCGGTCGGCGAGCCGCAGCAGCTCGCGCCGGATGCTCTCGGGGTCGGCGATGTCGACGTCGAAGGTCTCCTCGGCGCTGATGCTCTTGTCCTTGACCGAGGCCACGACGGAGCGCTCGTCGCGTCCCCAGGCGAGGTTGTACAGGTGTTCGCCGGCCGCCTCGCCGACCTCGCGCCGCAGCGTGTCGAGCGGGGTGGCGGCGAGATCGCCGACGGTGTGCAGGCCCAGACGCGACAGGACCTGCTCGGTGCGCTCCCCGACGCCCCACAACGCGGCGACGGGCAGCGGGTGCAGGAACCCGACGATGTCGTCGGCCGGCACGACGAGCAGCCCGTCGGGCTTGCACCGGGTGGAGGCCAGCTTGGCGACGAACTTGGTGCTCGCGACCCCGACCGAACACGTGATGCCCTGCTGCTCGGCGACCTGCCGCCGGATGATCCGGCCGATCTCGGCCGGCCGGCCGAGCCGTTTGAGCGCCCCGGAGACGTCGAGGAACGCCTCGTCGAGTGCCAGCGGCTCGACGAGCGGGGTAATGGACTGGAAGATCTTCATCACGCCGGCGGAGACCTCGGCGTACCGGTCGTGGCGGGGCGGGAGCACGACCGCCCTCGGGCAGAGCCGCCGGGCCCGGCTCATCGGCATCGCCGAGTGCACGCCGTACTTGCGCGCCTCGTACGAGGCGGCGGCGACGACGCCACGCCCGCCCGCGCCCCCGACGACGACGGGACGGCCGCGAAGATCGGGCCGTTCGAGCAGCTCGACGCTGACGAAGAAGGCGTCCATGTCGACGTGCAGCACGCCACAGCCGGTGTCGTCGGCAGGCGGCCCGGGCTGCGGCCCCGGCCGGTGCAACTGCTGCTTTCTGCTCACGCGTGCCTCCGCCCCGTACGGGAACCGGCCCCGCGTGCCCCGATCGGCCCGTGCGTGTGCGCCAGGGCTGGGGCGGCTGGCCGCGCGTCCACCGGTCGGTCCGCTATCGCCGGCGGGCCAGGGCGTGGAGCTGGGTCGCCACGTCCTTGAGCACCGGGTGCATGGAGACCGCCTTCTCGAGCGCGACGAGGTCTTCGGCGGCGCCGCGTTCGCCGTCGATCATGCCACTGGGCACGAGATCGGTGAAGACGCGGACGCCGTGGACCTCGCCCACGTGGAGGCCGGCGCCGGCCATCAGCTCGGCCAGCATGCCCGAGGTGAACCGGCGGGGCATCGGGTCGTGCTCGCCCCACCGGCCCTGGGCGCTGGACAGGATGCGGCGGGCGTCCTCGAAACGGCCGGCGAGGGCGCGGTGCAGCACGGCCGCGACCTGGTTGGCCGCCAGGACGCTCACCGCGCCTCCCGGGCGTACGGTGCGGGCCACCGAGGACATCGCGGCGGCGGGGTCGTCGACGTACTCGAGCACGCTGTGGCACAGCACGAGGTCGGCGCTGTCGGGCCCGACCACGTCCGGCAGACCGTCGGCGTCGCCCTGGAGCGCCCGGACCCGTACGCCGGCCTCGGCGGCGCGGCGTTCCAGGCCCGCGAGGGCGTCCGGGCTGGAGTCGACGACGGTCACGTGGTGGCCCAGCTCGGCCAGCGGCACGGCCAGCCCGCCGGTGCCGCCGCCCGCGTCGAGCACGTCCAGGACGGCGCGGCCGGACGCCTTGGCGCTCTCGTCGAGCACCTCGCGCAGAATCTCCCACACGACGGCGGTCCGCATGGGCCGCGGCCGCGGACGCTCCGTCACGGTGTCCCCCGATCCTGCGTCTTCACGGCTGCCTCTTTCGCCTCACAGCGCCCAGCTTAGGGCCTGTTCGCAGGTGCCGTCCGTAGCGCGGCAGGACGACGGGCGGTGAGCAGGCCCGGGACGCCTACAGGGACAGTGAGGGCTTCAGCTCCAGGAGGCGGGACAGCAGCCCGTTGACGAAACGGGGCGACTCGTCGGTGGACAGCTCCGTCGCGAGTGCCACCGCCTCACTGATCGCCACGCCGTCCGGCACCTCGTCGTTCCAGAGCAGCTCGTACGCGCCCAGCCGGAGGATGTTGCGGTCGACCATCGGCATGCGGTCCAGCGTCCAGCCGACCGAGTAGGTCGCGATCAGCTCGTCGATGCGCTCGCCGTGCTCCGCCACGCCCGCGACCAGACGGTCGGCGAACGCCTGCTCGGCGAGCGGCTGCTGCCCGGTCTCGGCCGCGCGCCGGCCGAGCACCTCGGCCGGCGGCTCGCGGCGGACCTCCGCCTCGTACAGGACCTCGAGGGCCCGTTTACGCGCCTTGCTACGTGCGGCCACGGTCAGCCGCGGCCGAGGTAGTCGCCCGAGCGGGTGTCGACCTTGATCTTCTCACCGGTCGTGATGAACAGCGGGACGCTGATCACGGCACCGGTCTCCACGGTCGCGGGCTTGGTGCCGCCGGTCGAGCGGTCGCCCTGCAGGCCCGGCTCGGTCTCGGTCACCTCGAGCACCACGGCGGCGGGCAGCTCGATGTAGAGCGGCGTGTCGTCGTTGAAGGCGATCACGGCGTTCTGCTCGGGCAGCAGGTAGTCGGCGGCGTTGCCGACGGTGGCGGCCGGGATGTGCGGCTGGTCGTAGGTCTCGGTGTCCATGAAGACGAAGTCCTCGCCCTCGCGGTAGAGGTACTGCATCTCGCGCTTGTCGACGCTCGCCACGTCGACCTTGGTGCCGGCGTTGAAGGTCTTGTCGACCACCTTGCCGGACAGGATGTTCTTGAGCTTGGTGCGGACGAACGCGCCGCCCTTGCCAGGCTTGACGTGCTGGAACTCCTGGACGGTCCAGAGCTGGCCGTCGATGTTCAGCGTCATGCCGTTCTTGAGGTCGTTCGTCGTCGCCACTGCGTGAGTTCTCCTGCGTCGGTGGCCCGCCCCGTCTAGATGACGAGCAGTTCCTTGGTCGTCTTGGTGAGCAGCTCCGCGCCGTCCGTACGGACGACCAGAGTGTCCTCGATGCGGACTCCGCCGCGGCCCTCGAGGTAGACGCCGGGTTCCACGGTGATCGGCATCCGATCCGTCAGTTTACCGGTCTTGTCGTACCCCAGGAGCGGTGCCTCGTGGATCTCGAGGCCGACGCCGTGCCCGAGACCGTGGGGGAAATCCTCGCCGTACCCCGCATCGGCGATGACGTCGCGCGCGGCGGCGTCGACGTCCTTCGTGGCCGCATCCGGGCACGCCGCCTCGACGCCCGCACGTTGCGCGGCGGCGACCAGGTCATAGACCTCCCGCAGCCCGCCGGCGGCCGGACCGACCGCGACCGTACGGGTCATGTCGGCGTGGTAGCCGCCGTACAGCGCGCCGAAGTCCATGGTGACGAGGTCGCCGGACTCGACGGCGCGCGCGCCCGGCACGTGGTGCGGGATCGCGC
>Ga0247774_1001467_pt1 | contig 11914 bp, 5 predicted proteins | sample UWRJL001104B6_FD_179933 | JGI IMG/M metagenome (GOLD analysis project Ga0247774, IMG submission 179933) | Plant litter microbial communities from Arlington Agricultural Research Station in Wisconsin, United States - UWRJ-L001-104B-6 | ecosystem: Environmental > Terrestrial > Plant litter >... | reverse complement strand
ACGGTAATCAGCGATGCGGTGAATTTAGCTTCTCGCGTGGAAAGTTTGACGAAAAATTATGGGGTGTCGCTATTAATCACCCAGGAAACTTACTCGCGTTTAGAAAATCCATCCCAGTACGCAATCCGGACTCTCGATACGGTAAAAGTCAAGGGAAAATCTCAATTAGTAACAGTTTATGAGGTGTTTGATGCTGACGGGCTAGAAATTAAAGAGGGCAAGTTAGCTACGCTGGAATTGTTTGCAGAAGCCTTGGCAATTTACTCGCAAGGGAAGTTTGCTGAAGCGGCGCGGCTGTTTTCCGAGTGTTGGCGTCAGAATCAGGGCGATCGCGCTGCTAAAATTTATTGGGAACGCTGTCAGTCTGCATTGGTGAGTCGCACAAAAATTAAAGATCGGCGACACAATTGACATTAATTGCAACAGTCCCAAACTCGATCGCTACATTATTACACCTCGAGTCCCTGACGGTTTTGAGAGTGGGCTTCTGGTGAGAGTTGGCAGCCGCGTAGCGCCAGGGAATTCTCACCAGCTATAGGAGATGTTGAAGGCTTTAGTTATCTAGAAGAGAGGGAAAATGCAATTGGGGGCAATAATTTGAGCGATTAAGAACGTCCTCACCATCGGGGGCGGTTGCTATATCTGAACATCAAGGCAACAGAAAATGCGATCGATGGTTAAGGCACCATACAAAATAGGCTCACGAAATCCGGACAATCAGAAAGTATTTGCAGGCTGCTACCCAAAAAACTCACTATTTGTTAACAAACCTTATTTTTTTCTTTTTAACGCGCTATTGTGGAAACAAAGCTGGTGCGTTTTGACTGCGCGTTAATTTTTACCTGAAAAATCAATATGCTCTCTATTGCAGGCGTTGCCGCCCAGACACTTCTCTATGAAAGTGCCAACTCTCTGGTTTACCGGGCGATTCGGGAAGCAGATAAAAGGCCGATTATCCTCAAACTTCTCAAAGAAAGCTACCCCACACCTCAAGAATTGGTGCGCTACCGCACCGAATACCGCATCACCCAAGAGCTAAAAGAGCCGGGAGTCGTGCAGGTTTATGACTTGCAAAAATACCAAAACAGCCTCGTGATGTTGGTCGAGGACTTTGGCGGCGAATCCTTGACAATTTGGATGCTGCAGCGCTCGTTTACTATAGAAGAATTTTTACAAATTGCGATCGCCACAACTGAAATTTTAGGACAAATTCACAGAGCCAACATCATCCACAAAGATATTAACCCTTCTAATATTGTTTACAACCCGCAAACGAAACAATTAAAAATTATTGACTTTGGTATTTCTACCCAGCTAACGCGAGAAACGCCGAGCCTAAAAAACCCCAACGTTTTAGAAGGCACCCTCGCTTACATCTCCCCGGAACAAACTGGGAGGATGAATCGCGCTCTCGATTACCGCACTGACTTTTACTCCCTCGGCGTCACCTTCTACCAAATGCTGACAGGAAAATTGCCTTTTGAGACAGAAGATGCTTTAGAGTTGGTTCACTGCCACATTGCCAGACAGCCGCTTTCCCCGCACGAAGTCGATCCAAGAATTCCCCTAAGTGTATCTCAAATTGTCAGTAAATTGATGGCAAAAAATGCCGAAAACCGCTATCAAACTGCCTTGGGGATAAAGCACGATTTAGAAAGGTGTCTGCTGCAATTACAAGAAACGGAGAGCATAGAAGAATTTGACTTGGGAACGCGGGATATTACAGACCGTTTCCTGATTCCCGAAAAGTTATACGGCAGAGAAACTGAAGTTTTTAATCTATTAGCAGCCTTTGAGCGAGTCAGTACAGGTAGCGCCGAAATGATGCTGGTGGCTGGCTTTTCGGGGATTGGTAAAACCTCCGTAGTGAACGAAGTCCACAAGCCGATCGCTAGACAGCGGGGTTATTTTATAAAAGGCAAATACGACCAATTCCAGCGCAATATTCCCTTCAGTGCATTTGTGCAAGCATTTCGGGAATTGATGGGGCAATTATTATCAGAAAGTGATGCTCAATTACAGACCTGGAAAACCAATATTATGACAGCAGTGGGTGATAGCGGCCAAGTGCTGATTGAGGTAATTCCTGAATTAGAACGTATCATTGGCGCTCAAAGTCCTGCACTAGAATTGTCGGGGACTGCCGCCCAAAATCGCTTTAATTTGCTGATGCAAAAGTTTGTGCAAGTATTTACTATTGACGAACACCCCTTAGTGATGTTTTTGGATGATTTGCAGTGGGCAGATTCGGCATCCCTGAACTTGCTACAACTGTTAATGCAGGATAGGGGGCATCTGTTAGTGTTAGGTGCTTATCGGGATAATGAGGTGTCCGCTGCTCATCCGTTTATGTTGACGGTGGATGAGATTGTGAAGTCTGGGGCAGTGGTGAATACTATTACCCTGCAACCGTTGAGTTTAGCAGATATCAATCAGTTGGTAGCAGATACGCTGATTTGCGATTTATCCTCTTCTCAACCTTTGACAGAATTGGTTTATCAAAAAACCAAAGGTAATCCCTTTTTCTCTACTCAATTCCTTAAGGCATTGTATGAAGATGGTCAAATTATCTTTGACCCCCCTGTGTCCCCCCTTAGTAAAAGGAGAAGTAAAGGGGGGTGGCAGTGCGATATTGCTCAAATTACATTTGCCGACGCCTCGGATGTGGTGGAGTTTATGGTGGCGCAATTGCAGAAGTTGCCCGCAGAAACTCAGGATGTCCTCAAGCTTGCCGCCTGCATTGGGGCGCAGTTTGATTTAGAGACCTTGGCAATAGTCAACGAAGAACTACCCGAACAAACAGCATCAGCACTTTGGAGAGCATTACAAGAAGAACTCATCTTACCCATTACAGAAGGCTATAAATGCTTCATTCCCACAGATGCTCAATCCAATACAGAGTCTATTACCAATCCCACTTATCGCTTCCTGCACGATCGCGTCCAGCAAGCGGGTTATTCATTGATTCCCGACAACCAAAAACAAGCCACTCATCTCAAAATAGGACAGCTACTGCTACAAAATTATTCGGAGATAGAAAGAGAAGAAAAACTCTTTGATATTGTCGGGCATTTAAATCAAGGACAGGAGTTAATTCTCCAACCGATCGAACGGGAAGGATTAGCCAAACTCAACCTAAAAGCTGGAGGGAAAGCCAGAAATTCTAACGCCTACGCTGCGGCAAATATCTATCTACAAACGGGAATTGACCTACTGACAGCAAACTGCTGGCAAAGTCAGTATGAATTGACATTAAATCTATATGTGGCTGCTGCCGAAACTGCTTATTTGAATGGTGACCTTGAGGGTATGGAACAGATGGCAGCACAGGTTTTGCAAGAAGCTCAGACGATTTTAGATAAAGTTAAAATTTATGTACTTCAAATTGTCGCCCAGGCAGCCCAGGGCAAGATATTAGAAGCGATCGCAGTCGGCAGGAATGCACTAGAAAAATTAGGGGTTGAACACCCGACTGAACCTGATGAAGCCTTGATTGGTAAAGCCCTACAAATCGTGAAGAGTCAACTTCAGGAAAGACAGATTGAGGAATTGATTGACCTGCCAGTGATGAGTAATCTCCAAACTCAGGCAGCTATGCAACTGTCTGGTATATTATTTGGACCCATTTTTATTGGAATACCCGGTTTGCTGCCTCTACTTAGCTCTACGATGGTTAGTTTATCGCTCTCCTTTGGGAATGCACCTACATCGTCGGTGGGGTATGGGATTCACGGTATGGTGCTGTGTGCCTTTTTACGAGAGGCGAAAACGGGCTATGAGTTTGGAAAATTGGCGCTCTCATTGCTGGATCGGTTCAATGCGCGGGAATTCAAGTGTATAATTCTGCTTCTGTTTGGGGGTTTTATTCAGCATCACCAAGAATCTCTGAGGGCAACGTTACCGACACTGAAAGATGGCTATACCGCAGGCATGGAAACTGGTGATTTTCTAAACGCTGGCTACAACATAATTAATTACTTTTTTGCCCATTTCTTCGGTGGGGTAGAACTAGACACTTGGAAAACCGAAATAGTAAGTTACAGCGCAGCGTTGGCTCAGGCGAAGCAATATTCTGTCCAGACTTATTTGGATATGACGAGGCAGATAGCGCAGAACTTGAGGGAAACAGTAAGTCAACCGGATTGCTTAATTGGAACTGCCTATGATGAAACAGTGATGATTCCTAAGCATAATCAGGACAATGACCTCAGCGCGATCGCCATTACTTACATCTACAAACTGCAGCTTGCTTATTCATGGGGGAAGTACACGGCTGCCCTAGACCACATTGCCCAAGCCAAGCCGTATTTGATCGCAGTATCGGGATTGGTTTTTGTTCCTAATTTCCATTTCTATACCGCCCTGACGAACTTGGCACTCTTCCCCACACAGCCAGAAACCGAGCAAGCTTCCATTCTTGCCCTGGTGGAAACCCATCAAACTACTCTGCAACAGTGGGCGCAAAATGCTCCCATGAATCATCTGCATAAATGGTATTTGGTTGAGGCCGAAAAACATCGCGTTTTGGGCAATAGAGCTGAAGCGATTGAAATGTACGATCGCGCCATTTCAGGAGCCAAAGAAAATAAATTCCTCAACGAAGAAGCACTAGCTAATGAACTAGCCGCAAAATTCTACTGGGAATGGGGTAAAGAAAAATTTGCTCAAATCTACATAATAGAGGCGTATTATTGTTATCTCCAATGGGGAGCCACTGCTAAGGTAAAAGATTTAGAAACGCGATACCCCCACTTATTAAAACCTATTCAAGCGGGAAGAAAAAACACTAAAGCTACCGCAACCGTAACGACTGCGGGTTTGGTTAACAACTTAGATATCAGCACAGTAATGAAAGCTTCTCAGGCGATTTCCGGTCAAATAATGCTAGATAAGCTACTGTCTAGCTTGATGAAAATTTTGATGGAAAGTGCAGGAGCACAAAGAGGATATCTAATTTTATCCATCCAGGAAAAGCTGTTAATTGAAGCTGAAGGGATAATAAATTCTGAACAAGTCACCGTCTTGCAGTCAATCTCAGTGGAAAATTGTCAGGAACTTTCCTCCGCAATTGTTAATTATGTGGCCCGCACTCAAGAAAGCGTGGTACTAGATGATGCTGCCCGATCGGGACAATTTACCAACGACCCCTACATCCACAAGAATCAGACTAAATCAATTTTATGTGTGCCGCTGATTAACCAATCTCAAATCGTCAGTATTGTTTATCTAGAAAACAATCTCACAGCCGGAGCTTTTACGCCAGAAAGAGTGGAACTATTAAAAGTGTTATCTGGACAGACGGCGATCTCGATTCAAAATTCTAAGCTTTATACAGAAGTACGCGAGAATGAAAGAAAACTGACTCAATTCTTAGAAGCGATACCAGTGGGTATAGGAATCTTGGATGCTTCCGGAAAACCTTATTATACAAATCGTGTGGCACAGGATTTACTTGGTAAAGGAGTCATAGCGGATGCTAGATCGGAGCAAATAGCAGAAGTTTATCAAAATTATAAAGCGGGTACGGATGAGGAATATCCCGCTGCTGATTTGCCAATTGTTCGGGCGTTGAACGGCGAAAGTACAACCGCTGACGATATAGAAATCCACCAGGGGGATAAGATTATCCCGATAGAGGGTTGGGGTACTCCCATCTATGATGAAAAGGGTCACATTGCTTATGCCATTGTAGCTTTTCAAGATATTACGGAACGAAAAAAAGCCGAAACAGAGCGCATTAGATTTACCGAGGAATTGTTCCAACTCAACAAAGCTTACGAGCGCTTCGTCCCCAATCAATTCCTCCATTTTTTAGATAAATCAAGCATTATTGATGTGGAATTGGGCGACCAGGTGCAGTTGGAAATGTCGGTGTTGTTTTCCGATATTCGGGACTTTACTACCCTTTCCGAAAGTATGACGCCCGAGGATAATTTTAGATTTATCAATTCCTATCTTTCTCGCATGGAACCCGTCATTAATGAAAATCACGGGTTTATTGATAAATATATTGGCGATGCGATTATGGCGCTGTTTAGCGGCGATGCGGATAATGCGGTGAAAGCCGGAATTGCTATGCTGCACTGCCTGGTTGAATACAATCAAAATCGCGCTAATTTTGGCTGTGCGCCGATTCAGATTGGGATTGGCATCAATACTGGAAGTTTGATGCTGGGAACGGTGGGCGGTCCAAATCGCATGGACGGGACGGTAATCAGCGATGCGGTGAATTTAGCTTCTCGCGTGGAAAGTTTGACGAAAAATTATGGGGTGGCGCTGTTAATTACCCAGGAAACTTATTCGCGTTTAGAAAATCCATCCAAGTACGCAATCCGCACCCTCGATACGGTAAAAGTCAAGGGAAAATCTCAATTAGTAACCGTTTATGAGGTGTTTGATGCCGATCGGCCTGAAATCAAAGCGGGCAAGTTAGCTACGCTGAAATTGTTTGCAGAAGCCTTGGCAATTTACTCGGAAGGGAATTTCGCGGAAGCGGCACGGCTGTTTTCCGAGTCTTGGCGTCAGAATCAGGGCGATCGCGTCGCTAAAATTTATTGGGAACGCTGTCAGTCTGGATTGGCGACTCCCCCAAAAACCCAAGACAGGCCACACAATTTAGATTAATTGCAACAGTCCCAAACTCGATCGCTACATTGTTTGAGGGGAAGATCGTTTTCATTTTTCTGACAAGCGAATTTCAAAGGTGGTACAAGCCCCCGGATTTATCCGTGGAATCAATCCCAAATCTCAAATCGAAAATCCTCAAGCCCCCGCATTTATCCGTGGCGTCAATCTAAAATCTAAAATCTAAAATCTAAAATCGATTGACCGTGCACGGGGGAATCGCCCCACCGCGATATTGCTGAATACAATTGTCTGCGGCTGTTGTTGAGCCTGCAAATTGACGGATTTCACGAGTGGTATTGGGGCGACGGTTGGGTGCAGTCTCGGTTGGAGGGAGTGTCGCTGCTAGCGCTTTCTTTGGGGCAAACAGCTAGTTTGTTGCGGCTGCGGGAGTTTTTGGTGGGTAAGCAGAAAGCCTCAGAGTGATGTCAAGGTCGATCGCACTTATTGTTTCTCAAAGTCTCATTCTTCACATTTACCGATTTTGCCTGTTAAGGTGTAGTGCATCCCCTTAAATTTTACCTCATCTTTACTCCCTCACTCTTTCAATTTCCTTAACTAACTCGAAGCTAAATTTGCTCAAACTATTGACCTAACTTTGGCAACATATATATTAATAATTCGTAACTAGCTAGGTCTGGAGGAATACCAATCTCGACAAATATAATTATATCGGAAGATAGAAGAACGCCAAATTCAACACAGTTAATCTATAAAACTATGAGGTCGAAAACACTACTTAAAAATAGATTAATGTCAGAAATTTTTAAGTAGAGCTTAAGATAAAAAAAAGAAATTTATGGTATTGAGTATTATTGTTCACGGTGGAGCAAAAACCATCACAGAAGACAAGGTTGCAGCCAACAATGCAGGCTGTACCGCAGCAGCAGAAGCTGGTTGGGCAGTGCTCGCAAGGGGGGGTACAGCAGCAGAAGCTGTTGAGGCAGCTATCCGGGTTCTGGAAGCTGACCAGACATTTAACGCAGGCTTTGGATCGGTTCTCAACAGTAGGGGAGAGGTAGAGCTAGACGCAGCGATGATGGAAGGCGGTTCCTTAGCTTGGGGAGCCCTCGCAAATGTTCAAGGCGTGTGCCATCCCATCTCCGTGGCGCGAAAGATTATGGATAAAAAACCCATGTTCTTAGTAGCGGATCACGCAGAACATTTTGCGGCAGAAAATGGAGCCGAGATGTGTACAAAAGAAGACTTAATCGCGGATGAGCAACAGGAAGAGTGGGAGGAGGAAAAAGAAGTTATTGACCGCCCCAATACGGTTGGTTGTGTAGCTTTGGACAGCAGCGGCACCTTAGTTGCCGGTACCTCAACAGGCGGCACTATGAATAAGCCCGCCGGTCGCGTCGGCGACAGCGCCATTATCGGATCGGGCTTGTTTGCTGACAGTCAACAGGGCGGTTGCTCGACCACAGGCGATGGCGAGTCGATTATACCAGTAGTTCTGGCTAAGACGGCGATCGACATTCTAGCGTCCGGCAAGCACCCAGACGAAGCAGCGCAGATGGCAATTGAGACTCTGGCATCTAAGGTAGCAGGAGAAGCTGGGTGCATCCTCATTGACCCTCAAGGGCGGGTTGGCTGGGCGCATAATTCAACGGACATGGCTTGTGCTTATAGAACCTCAGGAATGGACAAGGTGGCTGTGTTCACTAAGAAAAAACAACTCGTCCATCATTGAAATTATTGAGGTTGCATTCTCTTGAGTTGGAGAGTGTTAAAATTCCGCAACTAATATCTTGTTTCCTAGGTATTAAGTAGCTGGACATCAATAAACATTTTTTCAATTTGTAGGGCGGGCATTGCCCACCCTACTTTTAATTATGTCGAGCTACTTAGTGGCCGGGAAAACAGTTCAATTCAAATTCGACTTGGATGTTTCTATGAACTCAACATACGACTTTCCTTACTTTCAGGGTAATTCTCTTTCCGATTTGTTTGCTCCAGACATCACAGATGCACGTTATGCATTCATCCTAAACTACCCTGCAACTGCCAGTTGGGCTGCTTACCCCAACAGGAAAAAATACTTTATTCAAGATGGCAGCAGTGAAGCCACCAAGACTTCTTTTGACAAGATTGGTCAGAAGGAACCTTGGAAAAATCTGGCTGTGTTAGGCGATGCCATCCCAGGGATTGCGATCAATTCGCCGCCGAACTCGCTGATTGACTATTGGCGGGAGCATTTTGGCTTCAGCTACAGCAGTATGGAGATGATAGACTGCTCAACTTATCTCGAAGATCTCAGCGTAAGCGATCGCTTTGACAAACTCCTGACTCTATTTCCCTTCGACAATCTCAAACCCGAAAAACACGCCGTCCATCCCGACATCCACTACCACTTGCTCAGCAAAGCCACGCTAGCAGAATTAGGGGTGCAATGTCCGAAATACCAAACCTACAATCTGCACGAAGTCAATCTCGAAAGCATTCAGTTACCAGACCAATTCCCCTACTTGATTAAAACATCCCACGGACTTTCTGGAGAAGGCACTTATATTATCAAAAGCGCCAGCGATCTGAACTACTGCTTGCAGGAAGTGAGGAAATATCTCGATATTAAGTTGCTGGATACGATTATTGTCTCGGAATTCGTCAAGAATGAAGTGCAGAACTATTGCGTGCAGTTCTATGTAAGCAAAACGGGAAATATCACGCTTATCGGCACTACCAGCCAACTTGTCACTCCAGAGGGCAGCTATTTAGGGGGACTAATTCACTACCGCGAAACCGACATGAGTAGGTTTTTTGAGATGATTGCCGCTATTGGTAAATATGCTCACCAACAGGGTTATTTCGGCGTTATTGGCTTCGACGTGCTGGAAGACTCAGAGGGACTGTTGTATGCCATTGATGCCAATTTCCGAGTTAATGGCTCGACTCCGCTTTGCGTGCAGCGCCATACCTTACTGGGGCTGGGAAAGGAGGTGGCTCAATATTCCAGTAGCTGGCGAATGGACGGGACTTTGGAATCGATTCTTGTCACGCTGAAACCAGAACTCGATCGCAAGGACTTGATAATCCTGTCGGCTTTAGAGAAGGTTAAATACGGAAAAATCTACACGGAAATTTACGGGATAGTTGCGGGTGAGGATATGAAGGAAATGCAGCACATCGAGGAGAATTTGCACAGTAAGGGATTGCAGCAATTTGGTTGATATCTACTCTACCCCTTGCAGCGGTTATGGGGTTTTCCCGGTCATTTGGCGCGCACCACCAACACCGAACAAGGAGCCTCAGCCACAACCTCAGCACTCACCGAACCCTCCAAAATCCGCTTTAAACCAGTCAAACCCCGACAGCCGAGCGCAATTAAATCGGCCTTATAAATATTAGCCAAACGGACAATTTCTTCTGCTGGCTGTCCCGAAACAATCTCCAATTCGCTCTGGCAAGGCAACTTTTCCTGATAAGATTGCAGTAACTTCTCTACCTCTCGGTAAGCAATCTCATCTCCTTGAGCGTGAGGTCGATCGACAACCGCGTCAAAAACGGACAATTTCTTCTGCCGGTTGTCCCGAAACAATCTCCAATTCGCTCTCGCAAGGCAACTTTTCCTGATAAGATTGCAGCAACTTCTCTACCTCTCGGTAAGCAATCTCATCTCCTTGAGCGTGAGGTCGATCGACAACCGCGTCAAAATCCGACATACCAGAACTGACAACATGAACTAGAATCACCTTTGCCGTCGCTTCTAGCTGAAATTGTCCTACAACTTGCAAAACCCGTTCTGCAAGCTCTGAATTGTCGATCGCTACCAAAACAGTATTCAATACCATGCACCTTTAAATCTGAGATATTTAGACTTTAAATATTGCGTTGATTTTCGCCTACTTTCCCCAATTTTCCCGCTTCCCACCAACATCATTATTACCTACCCAGAAACCCGGTTTCTTAACATAATTGCGTCATTTAAGCAAGATTCTTGAAGAAACCGGGTTTCTTAACCCCGCAGTTCGTAAGTAGGTAGGTGCAAATAAACTGGACCGCTTGTCACAGAATGTAAAGCTACCATAATCGCAAGAGAATTGCTTCCTTTCATTGCATTTCACTCGCTTGTGACTACCTCTGTATTTTGCCGATCATCTACTTAAATCTACCATCTAAAACTCACCCTTTCCCTCATTCTCAGTCCGCAGCCGCACCGAATCAGCGTGAGAAGGAAGCCCCTCTGCTTCCGCCAAAACATTAATCGCCCTACTCACCTTCTTAAGTGCAGCAGGCGAATATTGAATCAAACTCGAATGCTTCATAAAAGTTTCGACACCCAGCGGCGAAGCATAGCGCGGAGCCCCCGAAGTCGGCAAAGTGTGATTCGGGCCAGCCAAATAATCGCCCACAGCTTCCGGCGTCGAGCAGCCTAAGAAAATCGCCCCAGCGTGGCGAATTTGCTCGAGCAAAGCCCAGGGATCTGAAACTTGCAACTCCAAGTGTTCCGGGGCAAACTCGTTAGAGAGTTCCGCTGCGGCTTTGAGCGAGTCAACTACTACGACTAAACCGTAGTTGGCGATCGCCTTTTCTGTTAAAGTTCGGCGCGGGTGATTTGCCAACTGTCTGTCTACCTCAGCCACCACCTTCCTAGCCAGCACCGAATCCGCCGTCAGCAAAATTGCCGACGCCATCGAATCGTGCTCAGCTTGAGCCAACATATCCGCAGCCACGTGCACGGGATTCGCCGAACCATCCGCAATAATCAGCACCTCCGACGGGCCAGCCAGAGAATCAATCCCCACAGTCCCGTAAACCAGTTTTTTAGCCAGGGTAACGTAAATATTCCCGGGCCCAGTAATTAAATCCACCTTCGGAATAGTTTCCGTACCGTAAGCCAAAGCTGCGATCGCCTGGGCCCCGCCGACCCGATAAATCTCATCAACTCCCGCTTCCTGAGCCGCTACCAGCACCGCAGGATTCATTTTCTTCTCCTGTCCGGGGGGAGTACACATCACCAGTCTCGGCACCTTGGCGACCTTCGCAGGAACCGCATTCATTATGACCGAGCTCGGATAGGACGCCTGACCCCCAGGAATGTAGATTCCCGCTCGATCGACCGGCGTGTAGCGTTTTCCCAAAACAATCTCGTCATCGCCAAACTGCACCCAAGACTTGGGTACGCGCTGTCGGTGAAACGCCTCTACCTGTTTGCAAGCCAGCCGGATGGCATTTAATAATTCTTTCGACACCTGCTGGTAAGCAGCATCCAATTCGGCGCCGCTGACCCGTAAATCTTCCACATTTAGGGTCATGCGGTCAAATTCAGCAGTGTAGTGCAGCACAGCCT
>Ga0247774_1001465_pt1 | contig 11918 bp, 7 predicted proteins | sample UWRJL001104B6_FD_179933 | JGI IMG/M metagenome (GOLD analysis project Ga0247774, IMG submission 179933) | Plant litter microbial communities from Arlington Agricultural Research Station in Wisconsin, United States - UWRJ-L001-104B-6 | ecosystem: Environmental > Terrestrial > Plant litter >... | reverse complement strand
CCTCGCCCGTCCAAGTGGCCGCGATCGCCGATTCGCCCTTGATTGCCGAGGCCATGCCCCAGCCCACTGCCTGCGGCACCTGGGTCGCCAGGTTGCCTGAGATCGAGAACAGGCGCTTTTCGGCGGAGTGATACATGACAGGCAACTGGCGGCCCTTGCACATGTCGCGCGTGTTCGAGAGCAGCTGGCACATCATGTCGACCATGCCGACGCCGCGAAGCAGGAACAGCGCCTGCACGCGATAAGACGGGAACAGCATGTCCTGCGGATCGAGTGCCATGCCGGCCGCGACGGCCACCGCCTCTTCACCGGTCGACTTCATGTAGAAGGAAATCCGGCCCTGCCGCTGGGCGTTGAGCATGCGGTCGTCGAAAATCCGGGTGAGGACCATGTACCGCAACCCTTCGCGCAGCGCGTCGGCGCTCAGCTTCGGATCCCACGGGCCGACGGCGCGATGCTGGTCGTCGAGCACCCGCACGAGGCTGATCGCCAGCGATTCGATTTCGCGGCTGGGCGCGGCGGTATCCGGGCGGGGAATCGATCCCGCGGGCGACAAGGCGACGTAGCTGAAGTCCGGTTCCTCGCCGGGACGGGCGGGCGGACGGGGAACGTACAGGCGAGTCTTGTTGTTCATGAATCGAGCCAACCGGTTGGCGCCGCGAGGCGTTTCGGATGGCGAAGGCTACACCTCATGGCCGCAATGGTCGTTGCGAAACGGCGCCTGCAGCCGTGTGTTCTGCGACGTGCTTTGCACGGGATCCGCACTTCGGCCCGCCGTTGCAGTCGGGTGCGCTACTTCAGTCGTTCGAGCGGCTCTTCGGCAGGCCCGCTGAGCACTCTGCCATCGGGGTGAAAGCGCGAGCCATGACACGGGCAGTCCCACGTCCGGTCCGCGGTGTTCCACTTCACCAGGCACTTGAGATGCGTGCAGACCGCCGAGCAGATCGACACATCACCCTGGTCGTTCCGATAAGCGGCAACCTTCTGGCCCTGCCATTCGAGCAGCCGGCCTTCGCCCTTGCCCAGATCGTCGACGGTGCCTTTGTCCGTGCCGCCGAGCCGGCTGCGCAGGAAGTAATAGGGATAATCGATGTTCTCTGCGGCGTATCGCCACAACCCGCCATGAAACGGCGCGCGATCCACGCGAAACAGCTCCGCCCACGGGCTGGCGCGACCCAGATAGCGATCGCGCGCCATCATCGCCCCGACCGTACCGAGCGTCATGCCGTTGCCTGAAAAACCTGTCGCGATGAACTGGTGTGGTCCGTTCTCGCCGATGTATGGCAGGCCGTCTGGCGTTTCGATGACCTGCCCCATCCATCTGCGGTCGACCTCGGCGAGCGGAAGCGCGGCGTGCAGTCGTGTTTCGAGCTCGCAGAAAACGTCGGTTGGATCCTGCTCCTGGCCCGTTTTGACGTCGGCGCCGCCATAGATCGCGTACTGATGATCGGCCCGCTCTTCGATGCGAAGATAGTCGTAGGGATTGGCCGTGTCCCAGAAGAGCGCTTCGGGCACCGCGCTCCGGGGCAATCTCGCACCCAGCGCGTAACTCGTGTAGAGCGCGAGTTTGGTCTGGAACAACGCCGACGCGATCGCGCCCTTCTCGCCCATGAGCGGATTGTGAGTAGCGAACACGACATAGTCGCAGCGGATCGTGTGCCCGTTTGCGCGCACGCCCACCGGATCGGTGGTCGATTCCTCGAAAGCCGTGTTCTCGAAGACGTGACTACCCTCGCCGGGAATCGCCTTCAGCAGCGCGGCGAGATATTTGCGCGGGTGAAACTTTGCCTGATGGGAGAACCGCAGCCCGCGCTCGTTCGCGTATGGCACGGTCTCGAGCAGTTGCACGTCGAAGCCGAGCTCAGCGGCGAGCGCGGCGTCCTCTTCCAGACTGCCCTCTCCCTTGCGCCCGGTCGCGCGCACCGGTTCATGAAGGTAGCCAGGTACCCAGCGAAAATCGCAGTCCGCCCTCGTCTCCTGCGTGATCTGCCAGATTTGATCGATAGCGGCCGCCCCGGCTTCCCAGAATGCGCGCGCGCCGTCCTTCCCGAGATGTTTCGCCAGGCGATGCAGGCGCTCGTCCGTGACGATGGTCAGGTGAGCCGTGGTGCGTTCGGTGTCCGCGCCAGCCATCCGCTCGCGCTCGATCAGCGCAACGCGGACGCCTTCCTTGCGAAGCAGATAGGCGGTGGTGATTCCCGTGAGGCCGCCGCCCACGATGACGACATCCACTTCCAGGTCGGATTCGAGCCGAGGAAAACCGGGAAGGTTCTCCTCGGCCCAGATCGAGCCGGTGGCCGAATGGTCAGCAGCCATGGCCGGCCGGTTACTTCTTGCTCGACACGTCCGCCGAACGCATCTTCGGCAGTGAGTGCGCCATTTCCTTGTGCTCGTTCAGTGTCGGCAGCGTCTTGCTGGCGAAGCCCGCGAGGTCACGGTCGGTCGATTTCGACGCGCCTTCGAACAACGCCACGGCCTTGGCGTGCGCCATATTCATCGCCTCGGAATAGGCCGCATCGAACGATGCGCCGGACTTCGCATTCATCGACTGGACCATCGCCTTGTGCTCGGCGTCCAGCTCCTTCGGCACATCGATGCCTTTGGACTTCGCGATCGACTCCAGCTGTGCGCCCGCCTTGGTGTGATCGTCCACCATCTGCTGCGCGAACTTGCGGATGGCTGGGTCCTGAGATTTCGAAAGCGCAATCTTGCCGAGTTGCACTTCGGTCATGCCATCGAGCGCCGCCTTTTTCACGAACGTCGCCGGCACAGCGCCGTCCTGATGAGCCATCTTGAGCTGATCCTGGCTGAGACCTTTCATTGCCGTGGCGCTCTGGTGCGGGCTCGAGGCCGAAGACGCATCAGGGCTGCTATTCGTCGGGGATTCCGTCGTCGATGTGCCCGTAGCCGAGCGCTGATGCGGCGTCGAAGCCGCGCTGGGGTCTGCCGTGCCCGTTGCCGGAGGCGGTGTCTGTGCAGTAGCGATGGTTACCGCGCCCAGCGCAGCGGCGAGAATGAAAGCTTTTCTGGAAATGTCCATGATCGTGCCCCTCGGATGAGTGAATGTTCCAACTCGCCCGGAGACTAAAGAGACACGCAGCGTTACAGCAGCGGCGCAGCTCCTCTTGTGCTGTTAGAAGGTTCCTACACTCGAGCATGGCAGTTCGTCGCTCAATCGAGATGGAGCACGCTTGCAGGTTTCACGGCCGCTGCGCGCAATGCCTGGGCACCCACGGATAGCCCGGCGATCGCCAGCGTGATCACGAGGCTGATCACGAACGGCCAGAGCGTCAGCTCCGCACGATGGGTGAACAGGTTCAGGTACAACTGCCCGGCGAAAAAGGCGAACGGCCACGCGATCAGGTTCGCGATCAGCACGGGCTTCGAGAAGTCTCGCAGCAACATCATCACAACGCCGCCGGCGCTGGCTCCCAGCGTCTTGCGGATGCCGATCTCGCGCAGCCTGCGCCCCGTGATGTGCACGGCCATGCCGATGAGGCCCATCACGGCGATCACGAAAGCGAACCCCGCGAGGCCGCTCAGCACGCGACTCACGGTGTTGAAGGTTTCGTAGGACTGGTTGAACAGCTCGTCCATGAAAAAACGGCGGACCGGGGCCTTGGGAACGAGGCCCTTCCACACCGCCTCGATATGCTCGAGCGCACCGGGCACATCGTCTCGCGACACGCGGATGAGCGGCACGGTCGCGCCGAGCTCGCCCAGCACATACAGGTTGGCATCTGCGTTTGGGCCCACGAGGCGCGGGAATCCGTTCTCGACCACGCCTACCACGCGCACGGGGCGACCTGGCGCATCGGAATTCCACGGTTCGGCGAGGTAGATGTCCTTGTCCACCGCCTCTGCGGGGCTCGCAAACCCGAGCTGCTGGGTGAGCGCACGATCGAGAATCACATTGACCTGACGTTGCCCGTCGGGGGCGTAGGCGAATTCATCCGCGTGTTCGCGATCGAAGTCCCGACCGGCAAGGCGAGTCAGGCCCGCCGTCTGGAAGAAGTCGTAATAGATCATGTTCAGCATTGCGGTCGGGGTGGCGCTGGAGCGATCTTGTGTCCGGCGCACTGCCTGATGCGTCCCGCCGCTGCTCCAGGGAATCTGCTGTGTGCCCGAAACTGACCGGACGCGCGGATCGCGCAACATCTCGTCCTTCAACGTCTCGAATGGCACGCCGAGCTGGCGGATGTCGTTTCCGATCACCACGACAGGATCATGGCCGGGCTGCAGCCCAACTCGCTGCAACACATCGTTCTGCGCAGTCATCATCAGTGCCACGACGAGTAGAAAGCTTGCCGCCGCGAACTGCACGCCGACGAGCACCGTGGGAACGAAGCGCGGACCCGCGCGCACTGTCGATGAACGCAGCGCCTCGACGGGCCGCACGCGCGACAGCACCAGCGCCGGATAGGCGCCGCCCACCAGACTGATCACCGCGAGCAGCAGGATGACGAGCGCCCATAACTGCGGCTGCATCAGCGAGCTCAGCTGGAATGCCAGGCCGAAAGTGCTGTTCAACGCCGGCAACGCGAGCGCGACTCCGATGAGCACGAGAACCAGCGCGGCGCTGCCGAGGAGTGCCGCTTCGACGAGATATTGCCGCATGAGATGCGGCTGGCTCGCCCCGAGCACCTTGCGCACTCCGATCTCGCGCGCACGCGTCGTTGCGATCGCGACGGTCAGGTTGGCGTAGTTGAGGCAGGCGATCGCGAGGATCAGCGCATCGAGCAGGAACGGACTCGCAGTGAGCGGAATGCTCCGGTTGCCGGTCACGGCCTCCAGCATCGCGAGCCTCACGTGAGTGAGCGGAACGACGCCGAATACCGAGAGGATCTCGCCCTTGGGAATGTGGCGCGCCGGAAAGGCACGCATCGTTTCTTCGAGTTGTGCGGCGGTGACGCTGCCATCCTTCGGCAGCAGGACGTATGTCCAGAAGCTGTCGAAACCCCATTGATCGTTGTTCGGATCGGCTGGCATGCCGAAGCCGGTCATGCCGCCGAGCCGATGGATGGCGTTCAGCGGCACGAGCACGTCGAATCGGGACTGGGCCGAATTGCTGTCGCCCATGTGCGAGCCGACCGGCAGCGCTGCGATGACGGCCGAAACCGTGAACTCCGCGCGAGTCTGCAACAGCAACGGACGACCGACCGCGTTCGTAGTGCCGAACAAGCGTTTCGCTGCCGCTTCGGTGATTACCGCGCCCTGGTTCGTCGAGAGCGCATCGCGCAGCGTGCCGTTCACGACTTTGAAATCGAAGATCGCGAGAAACTCCGGATCGACGCCCAGCCCGAACAGATACGCGCTGCGCTCACCGGCTACGGCAGCGAGCGGCCCAAGGTTCAGCGCGCGACCAACGGCTTCGAGGCGCGGCAGATCGGCACGCAGGTACTTCGCGGTGCCGGGCGCGACCTGCGGGAACGCTGGGATCATGCGATTCGTCGGCGTAGTCCACAGCTCCTGGGTCAGCACGTAGGTGCGCGCGGAGCTCGTGTACTCGCGGTCGCCGTTGCGCGTCAGGCTGTCGAGAAACAGATAGGTCGCGACGAAGCACACCAGGGCGAAAGTGAGCCCGGCGAGGTTCACGATCGCGGTGATCCTGAATCGCCAGAAGCTGCGCAACGCCTGGGTGATGTAGTGTTTAAGCACGTGCGGCCTCCGCCGGGGCCGCGGCTCGCGTCGCCTGGGTCTGGTTGACGATGCGCCCATCGAGCATGTTCACGAGGCGATGAGCGCGCGCGGCGTGCTCATGCGAATGGGTCACCATCAGGATGGTCGCGCCCTGCTGATTGAGGATATCCAGCATGCCCATGACCTCTTCGCCGTTGCGGGTGTCGAGGTTGCCGGTGGGCTCGTCGGCGAGAATCAGTTTTGGATCCGTCACAACCGCGCGCGCCACGGCGACGCGCTGCTGCTGGCCGCCGGAAAGCTGCGCCGGCCTGTGTTGCGCGCGGGCGTGCAGGTCCACCAGCTCGAGCACTTCGCGCACGCGCGCCTTGCGCAGGGAGCGAGGAGTGTTCTGGTAGAGCAGCGGCAGCTCGATGTTCTCGTAGACGGTGAGCTCGTCGATGAGATTGAAGCTCTGGAAAATGAAGCCGAGATTGCGCTTGCGCAGCTCCACGAGCCGGTTCTCGCGCCACGATGCGATGTCCTGCCCGCAGAACAGGTATTCGCCCGACGACGGCGAATCGATCATGCCGACCACGTTCAGCAGCGTGGATTTGCCGCAGCCCGAAGGGCCCATCACCGCGACGAACTCGCCCGGATCGATCTGCAGGCTCACGTCCGCGAGCGCTGCGGTTTCCAGGTTGTCCGCACGATAGTTCTTTCTGATGTTCCTCAGCGTGATCACTGGACTTCCCCTTTACTCGGACCGACCCCGGATGCCGATGCGATCGTAGGCCCGGAGAGCATCGTAGCTGGACGTGATGATTCGCTCGCCGGGCACGAGGCCCGACAGCACTTCGATCTGCTCCGGATTGCGACGACCGAGGCGCACGTTGCGTCGTTCGGCCTCGGTGCCGGATGTCGTGAGCACGAAGACCCAGTCGCCGCCGGTGTCTTCGTAGAACGGCCCGTTCGCGGCGATGAGACCGCGCTGGGCCGCGCCGACCTCGAGTCGCACCTGCAGCGACTGCCCGCGTCGCACGGATTGCGGCGGCGGCGTCGTGAACAGCAGATCGACCTTGAATTGCCGGTTGATCACTTGCGGATACACCTTGGAGACTTCGAGACGCAGCGTCACGCCTTCGATCTCCGCAGTGGCCGACTGACCGATGGCGATGCGACCGAGATAGAACTCGTCGAGGCCCGCCTCCGCCTTGTAGGCCGTGGCATCGTCGATCTGGCCGATGCGCTGGCCCGGCGCTTTCGCTGCGCCCAGGTCGGCGTCGAGCGCGGAAAGCTGGCCGTCGATGGGCGCTTTCACGGCGAGGTTGTGCAGCGTCTCGCCGGCCATCGCGAGGTTGTCCTGCGTCGCCTTCACCGCGTCCCGCAGCTGGGTCATCTGCTGCGTCTGGAATCGCCGGTCGACTTCGCGTGCTTCGAGCATCTTGCCTTCGAGGTCGCGGTAGCGCTGCAGGTCGATGCCGATCTCGTCGACCTCGGCCGCGGAAATGGCGCCGGACGCAGCCAGCGCCTGCCGCCGCGACAGGCGCTGCGAAAGCTGCCGGATCTGTGCGCTCGCCTCGATGAGGTCCCGCTCGTGACCGAGCCGCGCCTGCTCGAAGGACAGCATCGTGGAATTGAGGCGATCGAGCTGTTCCATGAGTTGCGCCTGGCGCCCGAGCACTTCGAGCTGCAGATTGGTGTTCTTGAGACGGACCAGGACCTGTCCGCGTTTGACGAAGGCGCCCTCTTCCACCAGAACTTCGGCAACCTGCCCGCCTTCGACGGCATCGAGATACGCGGTGGTGCGCGGGGCGATGGTCGATGTGGCAGGAATGTATTCGGAGAACAATCCCTGGCTCACGGGCGCAATCACGAGCTGATCTCGATTCACTACCAGCGTGCGCGTGAGCGCGTAGCGAACGTACGCCCCGACAGCGAGAACGAGCACTGCCGCGATCGCTGCGAGCCACAGGATGCGGCGGCGATCGCGGCGTGGCTGCTCGACACGGCGATCCATCGCGGAGATGCGCTCGCTCGTCGTCGAAGCGTCCGGCGCCGGCCCGAGCGCCGACGCGGTTCCGCGGATAGCCGCTTCGGGCGCGAGGCGCCGGCGAAACAGGGGTTGGGCTGGTGCGTCCATCACCGTGTTACTTAGGTAATACAGTGCGCGAATTAGTACATTGGAACCGGGCGGCCGTCAAGTTACTCTAGGCGCACCGAAGACACCGGACCCCGTCCATGAAGAAACGCCCGCACAAGTGGAAGAACGAGCAACCCATCTATCGCCAGCTGGTCGACGAGATCATTGCCGGCATCCTCGATCGCAGTTACGCGGAGGGTGAAATGCTGCCGTCGGTGCGCGGGCTCGCGGAGCGCTACGACGTGAATCCGCTCACGGCCGCGAAGGCTTACAAGGAGCTGCAGCGTGAAGGGCTCATCGAAACCCTGCGGGGCGAAGGGCTCGTCGTGAAAGCCGGCGTGCATGCCGCGCTCATGAAGCGCGAGCGTGCGAAATTCCTGAAGGAAGAATGGCCCGCGCTGCGTGCCCGGCTGCAACGACTCGAAGTGGATGTTCGAATGCTGTTCTCCGCCGCAGCGGACTGAAATCCGCAGCCCATGCGCCGGCGCCGGTTCGCGCACTTCCGCCATTCGATGAACAAGCGGGAATGCAAGGTGTACGGGCGCCGGACGACCGAGGCCCCTCGTCCCCATCTTCGACTTCCCAACCTCCGACCCCAGATACGCAAAGCACGGTCTGTGGCGACCACGCCCCACCCGGCGCACAATCCCTCCAGCAAACATGATCGAGGGAGTGATCCATGCGTGCGCAAAGGTCTCGCTTTGGCTTGGTCGTTTCATGCGTGATATCGGCGCTGGGCGCGGCACAGGCAGCCGCGCAGGCGCCGCCGACCAGCTCTGTCCTCGAAGAAGTCGTCGTCACCGCGCAGAAGCGCGAAACCTCACTGCAGTCCGTGCCCTTCTCCGTCGCGGCGTCGAGCGACGAGCAGATTCGCAACAACGGTTCGTCCAACATCGTCGACCTCGCGCGCAACATCGCGAGCGTCTCGATCGCCGATCTCGGGCCGGGCCAGAGCCAGATCGCCATCCGCGGCATCAGCTCGGGCCAGGTCATTCGCGACCAGCCGGGTGTGAAGGAGCAGGTCGGCGTCTACCTCGACGAATCTCCCATCTCGGTCGCGCTGTTCACGCCCGACCTGGAGCTCGCCGATCTCGCGCGCTTCGAAGTGTTGCGCGGGCCGCAGGGCACGCTGTTCGGCGCGGGTTCCGAAGCCGGCACGCTCCGCTACATCACGCGCCAGCCCGTGCTCGGGCAATTCGAAGGATCGGCCGAAGCCACGTTCCTCGGCGTGCAGGATGGCGACGTGGGCGGCAACGTTCGTGGCGCGGTCAACGTGCCGATGGGCGAAACGAGCGCGCTGCGCCTCGTCGGGTACTACAACCAGCTGCCCGGCTTCATCGATTCGATTCAACCCGGCGGCAGCATCAAGAAAGACGTGAACGACGGCGACCGCACCGGCGGACGCGTGGCGCTGCTGATCAGGCCCAGCGAGCAGCTCTCCATCACGGAACGGCTCGTCTACCAGAAGCTGAAAACGAACGGCTATCCGCGCGTCGATCTCTACAACATCCTCGCGAATCCCTTCACGACCACGCAACCGCCGGTCACCATCGGCGAGCGCCAGCAATACACCCAGATTCGCGAAGGCATCGACGACGACTTCGCGCTCGCCGACCTGAACGTGACGTACGACTTCGGTCCGCTGGCGCTGACGTCGATCAGCTCGTATACGAATCGCAAAGTCACCGTGCTGAGAGACGCCACGCAGCTCACCGGCAGCGTGACTTTCGATGTGGGCGGAACAGACTCCGAGGTGCGCATCTCCTCCCCGCTCTACGACCGCACGAAGCTGAAGGTCTTCAGCCAGGAAGTGCGGCTGTCCTCCGCGAGCTCGGAAAAATTCGAGTGGCTCACCGGCGGTTTCTTCCAGAAGGTCGATCGCGATTACGGCCAGAGCCTGCCGACACCGGGATACGACGCGATCACGCAACGTCTCGCCGGCGTGGACAGCTCCGATCTCAACGCGCCACCCGACACGCCGTTCTATTCCGACCTCGGCTATGCGCTCAAGCAGTACGCCCTGTTCGGCGAGGCCACCTGGTTCTTCACGTCGAAGCTGAGTGCCACCGGCGGCCTGCGCTACTACCACTTCGACGAAGACCGCATACTCAACTTCGGCGGCTTCTTCGCGGACCCGACGCCGCCCGGCGGCATTCCGGGCTCGGTGGATTCGGATGGCGTGTCGCCGCGCGCGATTCTCACGTTCAGCCCGACGCAAGACCTGCACCTGAATGCGCAGTTCTCGCGCGGCTTCCGGCTCGGCGGCATCAACGATCCGATCAACATTCCGCTGTGCTCGCCCGAAGACATCGCGATATTCGGCGGCCAGGCCAACTGGCGCGACGAAACCGCGAAGAACTACGAGATCGGCGCGAAGATGCAGCTGGCGGAGCGACGAATCACGCTGAACGTCTCGGCGTTCTACAGCGACATCAAGGATCTTCAGGCCACCACCACCGCGGGCACGTGCTCGTCGCGCATCGTGTTCAACGTGCCGAAGTCGCGCAGCCGCGGTGTTGAGCTGGAGCTGTTCGCACGCCCGACTGCGAACTGGGACTTCGGCATCTCGGCGACGTATCTGGAAGCGGAGTTGCGCTCGTCAGTCGTCTCGGTCACCGGCGGTACCACCACGGTGGTCGGCGGACTCGCCGAAGGCAATCGGCTGCCAACGTCCGCAAAATTCCAGGGTGTCGCGAGTGTGGGCTTCACGCAGCCGATCGATGCATCACGCGAGCTGTTCGTGAACTTCACCGTGCAGCACGTCGGTTCGTCGTTCTCGCAGTTCGAGAATGAAACGCCGAACTTCGGGCTGATCGCAACGGGTGGGCCGGCCGGATCGGCGCGCTTGATCGGCTTTGGCGGCCCGCTCACGACAACGTCGATCCCGTTCGATACGGAGCTGCCGTCCTACGAGCTCGGCAACCTGCGAGTGGGTCTCAAGCAGGAGCGCTTCGAGCTCGCGGCATTCGTGAACAACCTGTGGGATGAGGAAGCGCGGCTGGCGCTCGATTACGAGCGGGGACGCAGTGCGCGTGTGGGCTACCTGACCAACATGCCGCGGACGTATGGAGTAAGTGCGCGCTGGGAGTTCTGATCGGACGCTGCACTGCGACGAGCCGAAGGTGCACGAACGCCTCGCTAGTATTCCAGCCTCAGGCCGGCGAAATACCGCCGGCCGAGCACATCGTAGTAGCCCGGAAACGTGTTGCCCGCGCCATTGTTTCCGGGCGCAGCTTCCACACGCCGCGGCGCCGTGTCGAACAGGTTGTCGATGCCGAAAGTGGCGCGCACACGGCGGGTCACGCTCCAGTTGGCGGAGAGGTCGAACAGGTTGTACGACTCCGCGCCGGAAGACGGGGTGAGCGGATCCGTCACATAGTTCACGCTTCGCACCGAGGGCAACCGGTGCCATCTCAAAGCGACACCGGCCTTCGGTGCGGCGTATCGCAACGTCGTGAGCGCGCGATAGCTGTAAAGACCACCGCGTGCGAGCGTGCCCTCGTTGTCCCGCACGGGGCTCGCGGGAAAGCTCTGCGAGCGAAAATCCAGCAGCTTGTTGAACGCGACGTCGAGCGACACCGAACCCGGCACGCTGCCGAAGCCGACCTCATTGGGCGCGATGATCCAGCCCGCACGCACGTCGACACCCGAAGTCTGCAGGCGACCGAGATTGGCGTAGCTCGAATCCACGTAGAACCGGTCGCCGCTCACGTCGTCGCGCACGATGCGGCGGCACATGCCGTTCGGGTCGTCGAGGCTGTACGTCGGGTTGCTCAGGCCGTCACGGTTGAAACACAGGTCGTACGTGGTCTGCGCGCCGACTTGCGCGATGGCCTCGGTGACCTTCGCGCGATACCAGTCCACCGTGAAACTCAGGCCTCGTGCCAACGCATGCATGAACGGCGAACGGAGCACGACTCCGAGCGTCCAGGTGGTGCCCTCTTCGCTCTTCACGTCAGCGTTACCGCTGCGACGCTCGACCTCGCCGCCGTCGGTGCGGCCATCGCCGATGAAGTTGTCCGGGTCTGCGTCGAAGGTCGACGTGCCCGTGCCGATGATGGCCGAGCACAGCGCCTGCACCTGCGCGCGATTCGGGTTGTCCGCGCGGTTGCCGTTCGTGTCGCGAGTGTCCGAACGGCACGGATCGGGCCCGCGCAAC
>Ga0247774_1001463_pt1 | contig 11919 bp, 8 predicted proteins | sample UWRJL001104B6_FD_179933 | JGI IMG/M metagenome (GOLD analysis project Ga0247774, IMG submission 179933) | Plant litter microbial communities from Arlington Agricultural Research Station in Wisconsin, United States - UWRJ-L001-104B-6 | ecosystem: Environmental > Terrestrial > Plant litter >... | reverse complement strand
AGCATGCCGGTGTGGTTCAGGGAGACGCCGTTAGGGCGGGCGGGGACATCCATGGGGTGCAGTATGGATGAGAACGTTTCGCATCGGCAATGCGAATGCGGTGGGGGCGACCGAAATTGGGGGGCGCGGGGGGTGTTGTTGGCATGAGCATGAGTGGGCGCGCGGTTGGCGCTTGCGCAGGCGGGGGACCGGGCGCTTTGGGCTCCCCGGTATGGCTCAAAGCACCCGATCCCCGGCTTGGAGGTTTGCGGCGCGTGGCGGCCGGCTGGCTTTGAGTCGGGCGGCTGACGGAGCTGCGTCAGCCTGCCGCGGCTTTTTCTTTTTTCGTCGCCGCCATCGGTTTTCGTTTCAGCAGCGGCTTCAGGTACTGGCCGGTGTACGAGTTCGGGTTGGCGGCCAGCTGGGTGGGCGTGCCGGTTCCTACGATCGTGCCGCCGCCTTCGCCGCCCTCGGGGCCGAGGTCGATCAGCCAGTCCGCGGTCTTGATCACGTCGAGGTTGTGTTCGATCACCACGATCGTGTTGCCCTCGTCGCGAAGGCGGTGGAGAACGTCCAGCAGCTGCGCGACGTCGTGGAAGTGCAGGCCGGTGGTGGGTTCGTCGAGGATGTACAGCGTGCGGCCGGTTGCGCGTTTTGCGAGCTCGCGTGCGAGTTTCACGCGCTGGGCTTCGCCGCCCGACAGGGTGGTCGCGTTCTGGCCGAGGCGAAGGTAGGAGAGGCCGACGTCCATCAAAGTCTGCAATTTGGTCGCCACCGTCGGCACGGCCTGGAAGAAGCGCAGGCCTTCTTCCACCGTCATCTCCAGCACTTCATGGATGTTCTTGCCGCGAAAGCGGATCTCGAGCGTCTCGCGGTTGTAGCGCTGGCCTTTGCAGACATCGCAGGGCACGTACACGTCCGGCAGGAAGTGCATTTCCACCTTGATGACGCCGTCGCCCTGGCACGCTTCGCAGCGGCCGCCTTTCACGTTGAAGCTGAAACGGCCGGCGTCATAGCCGCGCGCGCGGGATTCGGGCACGGCGGCATACAAGTCGCGCAGGGGCGAGAAGAGTCCCGTGTACGTCGCCGGATTCGAGCGCGGCGTGCGGCCGATAGGGCTCTGGTCGATATCGATGATGCGGTCGATCTGCTGAAGGCCTTCGACGCGCTCCACTTTCGTGGAGCTCAGCATCGTGCCGTTCACATAGGCCGCTGCGTAATTGAAGAGCGTGTCGATGATCAGCGTCGACTTGCCCGAGCCCGACACGCCTGTCACACACGTGAGCAGGCCCAGCGGCACATCGACCGTGAGGTTGCGGAGATTGTTCGCGCTCGCGCCGACGATGCGCAGCCGCTTTTCCGGATCCGGCGGGGTCAGCTTCGCCGGCAGCGCAATCTCCTTGCGCCCGCTGAGATACTGCCCCGTGATCGACGCAGCGTTCGCCTGGATTTCCTTCGGCGTTCCGTACGCGACGAGCTCGCCTCCGTGCACGCCCGCGCCCGGTCCCATGTCGAGCACGTGATCGGCGGCGAGGATCGCGTCCTCGTCGTGTTCGACGACGATCACCGTGTTGCCGATGTCGCGGAGTTTCTTGAGCGTTTCGAGCAGGCGCCGGTTGTCGCGCTGATGCAGCCCGATAGAAGGCTCGTCGAGGATATACATGACGCCCGTCAGCCCCGAGCCCACCTGGCTCGCGAGCCGGATGCGCTGCGCTTCGCCGCCCGACAGCGACTCGGCGCTGCGGTCGAGCGTTAGGTAGTCGAGGCCCACGTCCACGAGGAAGCGCAGGCGCTCGGCCACGTCCTTCACGATCTTGCTCGCGACTTCGCCGCGCCAGCCGACGAGGTTCAGCCCGCGAAAGAATTCGAGCGCGCGGCCGACGGTGAGATGCGCCACTTCCGGCAGGCTGCGCTCGGCGACGAACACGAAGCGGGCCGCGCGGTTGAGACGCGCGCCTTGGCAGTCCGGGCACGGCTGCATGCCGAGATATTTCGCGAGCTCTTCGCGCACCGTGTTCGACTCGGTCTCGCGATAGCGACGTTCGAGATTCGGCAGGATGCCTTCGAACTCGTGCTTCTTCTTCGACGTCTTGCCCTTTTCCTTGACCTGGCCTTCGGTGTACCGGAACTCGATGATTTCGCCGCCGCTGCCGAAGAGCACGACCTTCTGCACCTTCGCCGGCAGCTCGTTCCACGGCGTCTCGATGTCGAAGCCGTAATGTTTCGCGAGCGACTGGATGAGCTGGAAGTAATAGGCATTGCGCCGGTCCCAGCCGCGGATCGCGCCACCCGCGAGCGACAGCCCGGGGTTGGTGACCACGCGCTGGGGATCGAAGAATTCCTTCACGCCGAGGCCGTCGCACGTGGGGCAGGCGCCCGACGGGCTGTTGAAGGAAAAGATTTTCGGCTCGAGCGTCGGCACGCTGTAGCCGCAGACAGGGCACGCGTGCCGGCTGGAGAAGACCACTTCCTCGCGAGCCGGCTCATCCAGAAAGATCAGGCGCGCGAGGCCTTCCGATACGCGCAGGGCTGTCTCGAACGACTCGGCGAGACGCTGGGCGGAATCAGGCTTCACGCGGAAGCGGTCGACCACCGCTTCGATCGTGTGCTTGCGCTTGGGGTCGAGCTTTGGAAGCGCATCCAGCTCGTGCAGGCGACCGTCGATGCGCGCGCGCACGAAGCCCTGGCCGGCAAGCTGTTCGAGCGCGTCCGCATGCTCACCTTTACGGTCGGTAACTACCGGAGCCAGCAGCGCGGCGGCCGTGCCTTCGGGCAGCTTGAGCACCTGATCGACCATCTGGCTGACGGTCTGCGCTTCCAGGTCGATGCCATGGTCGGGGCAGCGGGGAATGCCAGCGCGTGCGAAGAGCAGGCGCAGGTAATCGAAGATCTCCGTCACGGTTCCGACCGTCGACCGCGGGTTGTGCGACGTCGCCTTTTGCTCGATCGCAATTGCGGGCGACAGGCCTTCGATAGAGTCGACGTCCGGCTTGTCCATCATCGAAAGGAACTGGCGGGCGTATGCAGACAGGCTCTCGACGTAGCGCCGCTGGCCCTCTGCATAGAGCGTGTCGAACGCGAGCGAAGACTTGCCAGAGCCCGAGAGCCCTGTGATGACGATCAGGCGGTCGCGTGGGAGGTCGACGCTGACGTTCTTGAGGTTGTGCGTGCGTGCTCCGCGTACGCGAATCTGCTGCATGTTTGAACGCCTGCCCGGGGTGTCGCGAGGAACTGGCGAGTGTAACTGGGGGCGGAGATTTTTCTTCCAACTGCCTCTTCGGACAGGTCTCCGGCGCTTTGCGGTCATTTCTCGACGAACGCACGAAGCAAAATCTCCGCGATCGGCCAGAGCGCGTCCTACAATGCGTGCATTCCAATTCGATGAAGGGGCGGCAAGCCATGGCGCGCGGAGTCAATAAAGTCATTCTGATCGGCAACCTGGGTGCGGACCCGGAGACTCGCGCAATGCCTTCCGGTTCAACGGTGGCGAACCTGCGCATCGCCACCACCGAAAACTGGAAAGACCGCACCTCCGGCGAGAACCAGGAGCGCACGGAATGGCACCGCGTGGCGCTGTTCGGCAAGCTCGCGGAGATCGCGGGCGAATACCTCCGCAAGGGCTCGCAGGTTTACATCGAAGGCAGCCTTCGCACCCGCAAGTGGCAAGACAAGCAGGGCAACGAGCGCTTCTCGACCGAGATCGTCGGCAACGAGATGCAGATGCTCGGAGGCCGCGGCGGTGGCGGCGGGGGAGGCGGTAGTGGTGAAGGTGGCGGTGGCTACGGCTCCCGCGGCGGCGGTGGTGGAGGTGGCGGCGAGGGTTACGGTTCTCGTAGCGCGGGCGGCGGTGGCCGTCAGGCGCCCCCGTCCGATGAATACGGCGAGCCATCGAGCCCTCCGGGCGGAAGTGGCAGCCGCGGCGAAGACTTTGACGACGACATCCCGTTCTGAGGCGCTAGGCGTGACGGCCCGGGTGAGCCAGGCGGCAATCGGGCCCGGGCGCGGGCGGCGGCGATGCATCTCGGTCCGCTCACCGATCGTCGACGCGGGGCGGAGGTTCGCCTCCAATCGCGGGCCGCACCGGCCTTTTCTTGCGGTTGAGCCACTCGTACTACGCCGAGCCGAGGCGTTGGCGGGGCCGGCGAGTCCACATAACCCTCTGACAAACTTGGTTTTCGCACCGAACTGGTGCCCGCAGGTGGTTGCGGTTGCGAGCGTCGTGCGCGCGTCGCGTTGAGGCCGTAGAATTTCCGGCCCTCAATCGATCGTCCCTATGCCCGGCCGTTACTTCATCAAGACCTTTGGCTGCCAGATGAATGAGTACGACTCCGCTCGAATGGCGGACGCGCTCCACGCAGCCGATGGCCTCACGGCCACGGACGATCCCAAGCTCGCGGACGTCCTGCTCATGAACACGTGCTCCGTGCGCGAAAAGGCGCAGGAAAAAGTGTTCTCCCTGCTGGGCGAGTGGCGAATGCTGAAAGCGGCGCGTCCACACGTGCTCATCGGCGTTGGCGGCTGTGTCGCGAGCCAGGAAGGCGAGACCATCACGAAGCGCGCGCCGTTCGTCGATCTCGTGTTCGGCCCGCAGACGATCCATCGCTTGCCGGACATGATCGGCGAGCTGCGCCAGACCGGTCGCTCTGTCGTCGACATCAGCTTTCCGGAAATCGAGAAGTTCGATGCCCTGCCGGCCCCGCGTGCGGAAGGTGCAACGGCTTTCGTGTCGGTGATGGAAGGCTGCTCGAAGTACTGCAGTTTCTGCATCGTGCCCTATACGCGCGGCGACGAAGTGAGTCGCCCGTTCGAATCCACCATGACCGAGATTCGCCAGCTCGCCGCGCAGGGCGTCCGCGAGATCACGCTGCTCGGTCAGAACGTGAACGCGTATGCCGGCCCGATGGAAGACGGTTCGATCGTCGACCTCGCGACGCTGATCCATCACGTTGCCGCCGTGCCGGGCGTCGAGCGCATCCGCTTCACCACGTCGCATCCGCTGGAGCTGTCCGACAGCCTCATCGAGGCCTACGCGAACGTGCCGAAGCTCGCGAACCATCTGCACCTGCCTGTGCAGAGCGGCTCGGACCGGGTGCTCGCGCTCATGAAGCGCGGCTACACCTCGCTCGAGTTCAAGGAAAAGATCCGCAAGCTGCGCGCCGCGCGCCCGGACATCGCGATCTCCACCGATTTCATCATCGGCTTCCCCGGCGAAACCGACCGCGATTTCGAACAGACGATGAAGCTCACGCGCGAAGTGGGTTTCGACCAGTCGTTCAACTTCATCTACAGCCGCCGCCCCGGCACGCCGGCCGCTTCGCTGCCCGACGACAACCCATATGAGGTCAAGCAGCAGCGTCACGCCGCGCTCCAGGCGTTGCTCGACAAGAACGCTCTCGAGATCAGCGAGGCGATGGTCGGCGGCGTGCAGCGGGTGCTGGTCGAGCGCAACGCGCGGAAAGACGCGCGCGAGCTCGCCGGCAAGACCGAGAACAATCGCTGGGTGAATTTCGCCGGCCCGGAAAGTCTCATCGGACAGTTTGCCGACGTGGTCATCACCGAATCGCGGCGTCATAGCCTGCGCGGCCGGCTGCAGTCCGTAGTGGCGCCTGCCGTCGGCTCGAGTGACCTCGCGCGGCTCGCAGTCGGCCTCTGAACATCGTGGCAACGACCAACACCGCCGGTTCCCGCGAATTCGATCTCGAGCCCGCCGACAACGCGCGGCTCGCGAATCTCTGTGGCCCGCTGGACGAAAATCTTCACCTGCTCGAGCAGCGCCTGAACGTGGAGATCCGCCGCCGCGGCGGCAATTTCCGCGTCACCGGTGCGGAAGCAGGCGTGGCTGAAGATGTCGTGCGCGAGCTGTTCGATCTGACGCGGCGTGAATCGGTAACGCCCGAGCGAGTGCACCTGGCGCTCAGCGAGCGCGACTCCGGCGTGCCGCCTGCGCACGCAGAGCAGGACGAGCTCACCGTACGAGTCATGCGCGGCGGCATCCGGGCGCGCGGCTCGCATCAGCGCGAATATCTTTCGCAGATCCGCACGCGCGATCTCACGTTTGGCATCGGCCCCGCCGGCACGGGCAAGACCTATCTCGCCGTTGCCTGCGCGGTCGAGGCGCTGCAGACCGATCGCGTTCGTCGCATCGTGCTCGTGCGTCCCGCTGTCGAAGCGGGGGAACGGCTGGGCTTTCTGCCGGGCGATCTCACGCAGAAGGTCGATCCCTACCTGCGGCCGATGTACGACGCGCTCTACGAAATGATGGGCTTCGATCGCGTGGCGCGCTTCATCGAGCGCAACGTCATCGAGGTGGCGCCTCTCGCCTTCATGCGCGGCCGCTCGCTCAACGATTCGTTCATCATCCTGGACGAGGCGCAGAACACGACGCCCGAGCAGATGAAGATGTTCCTCACGCGCATCGGCTTCGGCTCGCGCGCGGTAGTGACTGGTGACGTGACGCAGACCGACCTGCCTGCCGGCAGGCAGTCTGGCCTTTCGAACGTGCTGAATATTCTGCGAGGCGTGGAAGGCGTGGCCTTCACGCACTTCGATGCGCAAGACGTGGTGCGTCACCCGCTCGTGCAGCGAATCGTGAAAGCGTATGAAGCTCGGGGTGAATCGAAATGACCTCGCGCGGCCTGGCACAGACCGCTCGCCCGGCTGCTCAGCGCTCAGGCCGCATCCGCACTGGTTCGAGCGGCGCCGTTCACGTCGACCTGCAGAAACGCGTACGCGCCTGGGCACCTCGTCGGGCCGACATCGCATCCTGGGCCGGCGAAGCGCTCGGTCGGCGAGCGGCCAATCGCGAAGTCAGCGTGCGTCTCGTCGGCCGTGCGGAGAGCCGCAAGCTGAATGCTCATTATCGTGGCAAGGACTACGCCACCAACGTCCTGTCATTTCCGGCTCTGCCGGCAGCGATCGCGCCGAAGAGCAGCGACGCGACGCAGCCGCTGGGCGATCTCGTGATCTGCCCACCCGTGCTGCGTGTGGAAGCGCGCGAGCAGCGCAAGACCTTGCGCGCGCACTGGGCCCATCTCGTCGTGCACGGATCGCTGCATCTCATCGGCTACGACCATGAGGACGACGCAGATGCCCAGCGCATGGAACGCCGCGAAATCGCCGTGCTGAGGAAGCTCGGCTTCACCAACCCGTACCGGTGGTCAGAGGGGATCGAGGACTAACGCAATGTCGAAGGACCTGAACGCGACCGGACGCTGGCTCAAGAAGATCACGCAATCGCTCGGCGAGCCGCAGGATCGCGAAGACCTCGTGCACATCGTGCGTGCCGCGAACGAGCGCGGTGTGATCGACGACGACGCCTCGACGATGCTCGAAGGCGTGCTGGAAGTCGCCGAGCTGCAGGTGCGGGACATCATGGTGCCGCGGGGCCAGATGATCTCCGTGCGCCGTGACGATCCCCCCGCGCGACTCGTGCCGACGGTGGTGGAGTCCGGTCACTCGCGCTTTCCCGTGATGGACGAAGACCGCGACGACATCATCGGCATCCTGCTCGCGAAAGACCTGCTGCGCATGTACGCCACCGGCTCGAAAGAGCGCTTCGACATCCGTGAATACATGCGGCCGGCCGTGTTCGTGCCGGAGTCGAAGCGGCTGAACGTGCTGCTGAAGGAATTCCGCCGCAACCGGAATCACATGGCCATCGTCATCGACGAATACGGCGGTGTCGCCGGCCTGGTCACCATCGAAGACGTCATCGAGCAGATCGTCGGCGAGATCGACGACGAGTACGACGTCGAGGACGACCAGAACATCCGTCGCGAGGCGGAGCGCCAGTTCACCGTGCGTGGCGTGACGCGCATCGACGAGTTCAACGAATACTTCGGTTCGAAGCTGCCGGAAGAAGACTTCGACACCATCGCCGGGCTGATCATGAAACAGTTCGGCCGGCTGCCTCGCCGCGGGGAAACGGTGACGCTGGACGGCTTCGAGTTCCGCGTCACGCGCGCGGATCGCCGGCGCATCGAAGCGCTGCGCGTCGCTTCGCCGCGTGATGTGCTGCTGCCGCCGGAAGAGCGGCCGACCAACGGGTCGTGAATCTTGGCCGTACCGGCTGATCGCCCGCCCGCGCATTCCGCCGGGCCGATCGAGACTTCCGCCGGCCCGCTCACCGCGGTGTTTCGGCGAACGATGAGCCTGCCGTGGACGCGCCGCCTGATCGCGCTCGGCACCGGCGCGCTGCTCACCCTCAGCTTCGCTCCCGTTCAGTGGTGGGCGCTTTCGATTATCTGTCCTGCCGTGCTCATGTGGCTGTGGGAAGGCGCGCAGCGGCGCGAGGCCGCGTGGCTCGGGTTCTATTTCAACTTCGGCACTTTCGCTGCGGGCACCTACTGGCTCTACACCGGACTGCACACGATGGGTGGTGCGCCCGTGTGGATCGCGGGCGGCCTCATGCTTGGTCTCACCGGTGCGATGGCCGTGTATCACGGCGCGCTCGGCTACGTCGTGGGACGCTGGCTTCCCGCCACGGGCCCGATGCGATGGCTGGTCGCGATGCCGGCTGCGTGGGCCGTGATCGAATGGTGGCGCGGCTGGTTTCTGTCGGGCTTCATGTGGCTGTCGCTCGGTTATTCGCAGACAGACACGTGGCTCGCGCATCTGGCGCCCGTCATCGGCACATATGGAATCAGCGCTCTGCTGCTCGTGAGCGCGGGCGCTGTAGTCACGATCGTCCTCGGCAACCTGCGCATGCGCGTCGTGGCCGTATGTCTGATCGCTTTGCCTTGGATCGTGAGCGGGCTACTCGCGAACGTCGAATGGACGAAGCCGTCGGGCGCGCCGGTCACTGTCGCCATCGTGCAAGGTGCGATCCCGCAGGATGAGAAATGGCTCAAGGTGAACGAGCCGAAGATTCTCGGTGTGTATCGCGACCTGTCGGAGCAGGCATTCGGCGCGCAGGTGATCGTGCTGCCCGAAGCGTCGTTGCCACCGATCGCGAACGAGATCGTGGCGTATCTGCGCGCGCTCTACAGCGACGCGAGTCATCAAGGATCGTCGCTCGTCGTCGGCATCCTGCGCGCGAACGACGACTACTCGCAGTACTACAACTCGGTACTGGCGCTCGACCGGAACGTGCCCGAGGTGCAGTGGTACGACAAGAACCATCTCGTGCCCTTTGCCGAATTCTTTCCGGTGCCCAGCTTCGTGCGCTCGTGGCTGCGATTGATGAGCTTGCCGTACTCCGATTTCACGCGCGGCGCGCAGGTGCAGCCGCCATTGCGCGCGGGCGGATTGCGACTGTCTGCGAGCATCTGTTACGAAGATGGGTACGGTAGTGCGCAGCTGGGCGCCCTCGCGAACGCCGATGCGCTCGTGAATGTGACGAACGATGCGTGGTTCGGGCATGGCAGCGCGCGTCATCAGCATTTTCAGATTGCACGCATGCGAGCCATCGAAGCGCAGCGCTATATGCTGCGCGCGGCGAACGATGGAATCTCGGCAGTGGTCGGGCCGCACGGCGAAGTTGTCGCACAGGCGCCGGGCTTTCAGCGTTACGTGTTGCGTTCGCAGGTGACGCCGCGAGTGGGCGTGCCGCCTTATGCCATTTACGGTAACTGGCTCGTGATATCGCTCGCGACACTGGCTGTGGCGCTGGGCATCTGGCATGCCCGTCGCAAGCGCAAGCAGCTGGGCTGAGCGCGCCAGTGCGTGCGCGAGTGCGCGCGCCGCTGCGGTCAGTCGGCCCAAGAAAACTGGCACAGTAAAATTGGCCTGGCGAAATCTGCCCAATCCGAGTCACTCGGTCAAAGTCACTCGAGCGATGGCCTGGCCAACGCCTGCTGATTTTCCACCCATGAGCTGGCGATGAACTGGTTGCTTCACCACGCACTGACCCCTCCGCCTCGCGGCGGACATTTCCGTCAGGTCTTGTATCCCCGTCCGGCATGCCCAGATTTCATGCTCGATGTGTGGCCGTCCGGCGACGCTATTGCTCCCTCGGGGGAACTTTCGCGCCCACTCGCGGCTTCAGCTATCGTCCCGAATCCGGAACCTCTACAGTGAGCCCCGGTCTTATCCGCCACGCCGGCCCTGCGGGGCCGCAAATTCCAAACCGGAGTGACGCATGACCCTTTCGCGCTCGACCCAACGGGCCGTCTCTGTCCTCGCACTGTCGCTTGCGCTCGGCGCCTGCTCAGGCGATTCGAATGCTCAGCAGCCGCCCACGCCGGCCGCCGCTGCCGCCACCAATACCGTGCCGCAGGTCCCTGTCACCTCGCCGGCCCTGGTCAATGCGCTTCCGAATTTTGCGCCGCTGGTCGAGAAGGCCGGTCCGGCCGTCGTGAACGTCGATGTCGTGCAGAGCCCGAAGGGCGCGCTCGGCGGTGGCGGGCAGGATGGCGGCGAGGGCGATCAGGACGATCCGCTCGGTGACTTCTTCCGCCGCTTCGGCATTCCGGAAGGTCGCGGTCGCGGCTTCCAGTTCCAGCCGCAGCCCCAGCGTGGCTCGGGCTCCGGCTTCATCGTCACGTCCGATGGCTACATCCTCACCAACGCGCACGTCGTGGCGGATGCGGACCAGGTCACCGTGAAGATGAACGACCGCCGCGAGTATCAGGCGAAGGTGGTCGGTGTCGACCAGCGCACCGACGTCGCGGTCATCAAGATCGATGGCAAGAATCTTCCAACGGTGCGCATCGGCGATCCCACGAAGCTGAAGCCGGGCGAGTGGGTGCTCGCCATCGGTTCGCCGTTCGGCTTCGAGAACAGCGCCACCGCGGGCATCGTCAGCGCGACGTCGCGCTCGCTGCCGGCCGAGGGCAACAACTACGTGCCGTTCATCCAGACCGACGTTGCGGTGAATCCCGGTAATTCCGGGGGGCCGCTGTTCAACCTGCAGGGTGAGGTCATCGGCATCAACTCGCAGATCTTCAGCAAGACGGGCGGCTACATGGGCCTGTCGTTCGCCATTCCGATCGATGTGGCGATGGACGTGCGCGACCAGCTCGTGAAGGTCGGTCACGTCACGCGTGGCCGCATCGGCGTGCAGATCCAGAACGTCGATGGCCAGCTTGCCGAATCGTTCGGTCTCGATCGTCCGCGCGGCGCGCTCGTGAGCTCCGTCGTGAAGGGCGGGCCGAGTGAGAAGGCCGGCGTGAAGCCGGGCGACGTGATTCTCGAAGTGAACGACCACGTGGTCGAAACCTCGTCAGAGCTGCCGGCCGTGGTCGCGCGCATCAAGCCGGGCAACGACGCGAAGCTCACCGTGTGGCGCGGCGGCAGGGAAGAAAAGGTCAACGTGAAAGTCGACGCGCTCGACGATCCGGAGACCCAGACCGCGAGCCTCAAGGGCGGCAAGGGCAAGCAGATGGACAAGGCCAGCGAGCTCGGCCTCGCCGTGCGGCCCCTCGACCCGCGCGAGAAGCAGCAGGTCGAAACGGATGGCGTGCTCGTCGTCGAGCAGGTTTCCGGCCCGGCACTGGCCGCCGGTGTGCAGCAGGGAGACATCATCCTGGCTGTGAACGGCAAGAAGGTTAAGTCGGTCGCCGAGCTGCAGGAGGCGGCGAAGGCCGCCGGCAAGACCAAGACGGTGGCGCTGCTCATCCAGCGTGAGGGCGGTGAGTTCTACGTGCCGCTGCGGCTCAGCTGAGCTGAACGCATAACTCGCTCGATACGCGGCCGGGGCTCGAAAGGGCTCCGGCCGTTGTCGTTTCTGGGCTGGGCTGGATCAAAGGAAGCCCTCAATCGCCGGGCGGCTAACAGAGCGCCCCGACGACCTCACAGGCGGTGCCTCGCTTCAAGAGGTCCTGTCGGGGAGCTCCAAATGCAGGGATGCATTTGGCGCAGGCTCTCATGGATGGGTCTTACGGCCGGTCCCCGACAGGACCTCTTGAAGTGAGGCGCCGCCACCGCTGTCCGATCAGTGCTGCCACCCCATCAGCGCCACCCCATGCACGCAAGCCGATCAGCGCCCGTCCGCCGGGGAAT
>Ga0247774_1001462_pt1 | contig 11921 bp, 11 predicted proteins | sample UWRJL001104B6_FD_179933 | JGI IMG/M metagenome (GOLD analysis project Ga0247774, IMG submission 179933) | Plant litter microbial communities from Arlington Agricultural Research Station in Wisconsin, United States - UWRJ-L001-104B-6 | ecosystem: Environmental > Terrestrial > Plant litter >... | reverse complement strand
TTAATGGTCAAACCATCCGAATTTTTCCCTGCGATTCCGTGTTCCCTCATCGATATTCAACCGAAGGTGGTCCATCCGATGCTCAGGCCGGGGCAGTCGGACGACAAGTTGTTTGACTTGATGGTCGACGTCTTGCTCCGAAACCCTTCCATACCAATAGGCCAGCAGTTAGAAGAACTGTGGCCCGATTCCGCCGAGCCAATATTGCCCCGCTGTCCGAGCCTCCGAGACCTGGATCGAGGCGGAGTGCTGGATGGTGAGGTGCCCGTTCGGGCTCTGAACGAGGCCCAACTTGTGGAGATTCTCGGTGCCTGGGAGAAGTGGCCATTCCGACCCTCGCTTGATCGGCTCAAGCACCAACATGTAGGGCTCGACGACGACGTCGATGAGGATGGGGATGGTATCGACGATGCATATCACTTACTCTAGATTAGCGATGCTCAGGCTATCCAATTTCAAAGCGACGCAAGATCCAATAAATCTCTCTTCTCTTTTATCTCCTTTGTCATCCCCATTTTCCTCGTCGGCCCTCTCTTGCCTGCCTCCGCCGTCTCTAACTCTGAAGACGCTTCGACCGTGCGCTCAAGTTTGCTGCGAGACACTGTCTTGCCCCGACCCGAGTGCCTGGTTAGCAGTGATTTACTAAGGTGGTCGGAGATTTGGCCTTTGCCTGCCTTTGCCAGCCTTCGGGGGCATGACTTTCCCCACCCTGGGTGTCCGCTCTGTACGGCACCTTACGTGGCCGTCTGGGAACTTACCTCAGAGTTGAAGCTCGCACTTCGACGTGACTACTGTTCGTGGAGCGCAGCCACAGGAGTGGCAGCTGTGGTGTAAGAGAGTACCCTGCATCCACTCCGTGTGACGAAATCTCGCAAGGCGTTGTCCCAGCCCCACATGCTGCTCTGCGCAACGGCCGGGCACTGTGCCGCTTGCTGTTTTCCTTGGGTGGAGTGGAACGGCAACATCGATGGAAGCGAGCTTTCCCTCCTATTACAATGTCTCGCCTAGTTGTGTAGCGCTTCCTTTGGGATCGTAAATTGCCAACAACACCAGCTTTAATAACTATCCCATCTCTAGGTAGGTAGGTCAACTGCTTAACTTAAGCTGCATCAATTCCGCTTCGCATCAGCCGGTGGCCCTTCGCTCCCGCAGGTGACCAGATCCCGACTGAGATAGCAAATTCCTGCACTACCTAGGCAAGGGAATTTGTCTATTTGTACCTAAGCAGGTAGGAATACCAGCCTTCTTCGGGCTCTTGCGTCGAGCAACAACACGAGAGCTACATCATCCAACAATCATTCACCTACCCGCCTACCTGTTGAAACGTTTCGATGCTGTAGGGTTATACGTGCTCCCGATCCCCGTCTCGGCAAATACACCAATTTGATCCCGCTGTGCGACACTCCGTGTCCGCCTCACCATTGAGGCAATCTCGGTGACAAAGGCCGGGCCTTCATTCACGATCCACTGCCCCCCTCACGCCTTCCGTACTCGCCGCCCAAGATATCGTTTCGACTTCCACTTTCTTGCTAATTGATTCAAGTCTAGGGTCCCTGTGGGACTTTCCATCTGCAACAGAAAAGCCAAAAAAAATTAATTTTTTTTATCGAAAAAAGAAGTCGGAAAGTCCACGGCCAATCGAGTCTTCCTTCCCCCAAGCTGGCGTCCGCGCCAGGTTCGGAGCGCGGAATGCTGGGTGGATACAAACCGAGCTCCCAGGTAGAACTGGTGGGCAAACAGTTGTCCTTGACTTGCATTGCGGCTGCATCATAATGTCCAAGTTTCTATTCTCAATCCACCGGCTCCGTTCAAGTCGGTTTCTCGCCGTCATATTCCTCATTTTCTCGCTCATTGTCCTGCACCGTCTCTTTAGCAGTAGCTCATACTTTGGTCTCGTCAAGAGTCCGTGGTATCGGACAAAAGAGACCCATCCGATCGACCAACTCATTCGCGACGCTCAGGACGCGTTTAAGGAAATATTGTCTAGGCGAACGTATACGCTCGAAGATGCGGCGGCGGCTTACCGTCGGCGCCGAGGCCGCCATCCTCCACCTGCCTTCAGGCTCTGGCACGAGTTCGCGGCCGAGAGAAACCCAATCATGGTCGAAGACTTCTTTGACCAAATCTACCACGATCTCGAACCATTCTGGGCTGTCGACCCGGCCAAGATGCGCCAGGACGCCGACAACTTTGAAATGGTTATCAACGTCAGAAATGGCCGCGCCACGACCGGCAGCGACTGGTTCTGGACGCAAATCTGGTTGGATCTTGTTCGGGAGGTCGAGCACCTACTGCCAGACATGGACATTGCCATGAACGCAATGGACGAGCCGCGAGTCTTGGTTCCGTGGGAGAACATAGCCGAACTGAAGAGAATGGCCGACAAGACGAAGGGCATGGTGACCCCCGAAAATGCGGTGACGGGGTTTCAAAATCTTCCTCCGTCTAGGACAGAGGATTTTCCGCAAAGGAGTTTTGAGAGAGAGGGTAAGTAGTGGTATGCTCCGAGGCTACTTGATGGCCGGCTAACGGTGTAGGTCCGTACTGGCAACTTGTTCGACAAGGGTGCCCGCCTGACAGCCTCGCCCGCAACGCTAACGCCATAAGCGACTTCGATTTCACACCCAAATTATCTACCGCGCACGCAGCTCCCCATATGAAGCATGGCTTCGTCTCCAACTACACGCTGTCGACCGACGTCTGTCACCAGCCAGACTTGCGCGGCCTCGAGGGGATCTTCATCGAACCATTGAGCATAGCTACGACACAAGAACTATTCCCGCTCTTTGGCGGATCCAAACTCACTGTCAACAACGACATCCTCCTGCCTGCCGCCATGTACTGGAGCGGAGGCGACAAATTTACCGGTGGCGTTCACGCGGGAGAACCTTGGGAGGACAAATTTGACTCGCTCGTATGGCGTGGCGTTGCAACGGGCGGTTGGAACAAGGAGCAGAACTGGAGGGGTTTCCACCGCCACCGCTTCGTAGCCATGAACAACGGCACCATCGTCCAGCAGGCCGAGGATGGCCTTCCGCCGCCAAACTTTCAGCTTCCCGGCGACGAGTACCAGCTTGTCGCACGGGATGCGAGACGGCTCGGAACCTGGATCAATTCCTGGGCGGATGTTGCCTTTGTTGACTTGTCGTGCTCCCCCAGTGATTCAACCGTGGACGACCCTTCCCGATGCAACTATACCGATCCGTACTTTGACAAGGTTTCCATCATGCCAATGACAAAGCAGTTTCGGTACAAGTATCTGGCCGACGTGGATGGCAACAGCTTCTCTGGCCGGTATCTAGGCTTTCTAAGGAGCGTCAGCCTTCCCATCAAGGCCACCATGTGGCGGGAATGGCACGACTCTCGCCTGGTCGCCTGGAAGCATTTTGTACCCATGGACAACCGATTCGTCGAGTACTATGCAATCATGCAGTACTTCCTCGGCGTTGGCGATCTGCCCGGCCACGACGAGGAGGCCAAGATGATTGCGATGGAGGGAAAGGCGTGGGCAGATCAAGTTCTCCGGCAAGAGGATATGCAGATCTACACATTGCGGTTGCTGCTAGAATACGCTCGTGTTAGCGACGAGAGACGAGAGCATATGGGGTGGGTTGAGGATCTGGCTAGGTGAAGACAGACCATGTCCGGTAAGGATGAGGTTGCATGGTGCGCCGATTTCAGTATCTAGCAGCAGTAGTAAAGTGCCGCCTCTTGTGCCCCCTTGCGGCCGAGTACAGGTAGTCAGCGATGGTTGGATGGCAAAATGGTTGAAACTGGGCTCTTGGCTCGATCAGAACCTTGGTGAGCCGAGTTCTTATTCAATAATTACCTAAAATGCCGGAGTTGGTGGGCCTGGTGGACATCGCCATCGCTATCCACTCGGGCCCATTGGCACGTGGATGACCCGATAATACCCTTTGTACGGCAACTGGGATCCCGACATCCTCGAGGTTCCAGGCTAGTCGTGCTGACCACCCGCAGCTGCGGTCCCGATGACGCCATATGCCTAAGAGGAAAGCAACTCCTAATGGTCTTTGTCCGGCCAGGAAGGTCTGCACTTTTATCTCTTACGGTCCGAAGTGGAGGTCGAACTGCAAAATCAAGCGGTGAGCTTGCGCGCCATCCCGGCGCTGAGCGCTCAGTGGGAGTGCATACACTGCGGCCTAGCCAATCCAGTGAGTGACAGGTCTGTGTTACACCAAGGAGAATCCCAGTGGGGCAGTGCCACCGGACCGCCAAGACGGCCGAGATTCAGCTGCCAGGTCCCGCAACCGTGAATCACTCGCTTCCCGGGGCAATAATGCCGAGCCCGAAGTGACTGCAGGCCGCGGCGCATGCCGATAGCGGGCAATGGCGGCTTTCTGATGCCAAGGCAAAAGCAAGCCCACAGCCCCGGACAGGGTCCTCGGACTCGACGGACCAACCGATAGTCGAGTCTGGATAATGACACAAGCCCCCATGGATCCATGGTGCTCATGGGGCGTGGGTGGATGGGTAAGAGAGGCTCAGTAGAGAGGCAGAAGCTCTCGAGCCTAGCAGTGGCGACCAAGCTGGGAAACTTTTCCTGTCGGTGTTGGTGTCACTCTGATGAATCAGACTATAAACGGCCGTCGCCCACTGTTCAATTCACTCCATTGCCAATACACCATATCGAAGACAACATCCTCAGGCTGACGCTCTCTAGCTCCTTGCGACATGTGATCGTCGGTTTTTGTCTTTATCAGTGTTGAACCACACATATTCATAAATTTAGAAAAGCTACCTTTCCACCATCCTCTGGGCCATTTCTCCACAATGAACACGTCAATGATCAAGTCCAAATTTCTATCCAACCCTGAAGACCTCGGCATCGTAGCCGTAGGCTTCTCGGGTGGCCAGGTCAGTTGAGAACGTCACCAGCGCATACTAGTCGCATATCGAATACCAAAGCTCACAGCATCAGTGCAAAGAAGGCGTCGAGGCGGCTCCATTCGCCCTCATTGAGTCGGGCCTCCTGGGCCAAATCAACAAAGAGCTCGGCTATAAGCTTCATGGCGACGACCGCGTACACCGGTTCACCGATGTTCTCCCCGCCGATGATCCCCCCTACCGAAACATGAAGAACCCCAAGGCGGTGTCTGCTGTGACATGCCAGATCGCAGACCAAGTTTATTCTCATGCAAAGGAGGGGAGGCTCGTTCTGACCCTGGGCGGGGATCATAGTATAGCCATTGGCACCATAGCAGGTTCGGCCAAGGCGGTCCGCGAACGACTGGGCCGCGAGATGGCCGTGATTTGGGTGGACGCCCATTGCGACATCAACACCCCCGAGACCAGCGGAAGTGGCAACGTCCACGGTATGCCGCTGAGTTTTCTCACCGGACTAGCCAAGGAAGACAACCCCGACTATTTTGGCTGGCTGAAACCAGAGAATCTGATCAGCTTGAAGAAGCTCGTGTACATTGGCCTTCGCGATGTGGATCTGGGCGAGAAGAGGATCCTACGAGAGAACGGCATCCGCGCGTTCAGCATGTACGACATTGATCGGTAAGGGCACCTCGGCCAGCGCGCTTCTATGCTCCAAGTACTAACTAGATTCTCTCGTGGCAGTCACGGTATCGGACGGGTCATGGAAATGGCACTCGCCCACATCGGCACCGACACGCCCATCCACCTTTCGTTTGACGTCGACGCCCTCGACCCCATGTGGGCTCCTTCGACAGGAACGCCAGTGCGAGGCGGCTTGACCTTGCGCGAAGGGGACTTTATTTGCGAGAGCATTCACGAAACAGGGAGCCTCGTCGCCATCGACCTAGTCGAGGTCAACCCGCAGCTAGCACCGGACTCGGACTTTGGAGCACACGAGACCGTCAGAGCTGGCTGCTCGCTAATCCGATGCGCCCTCGGGGAAACTCTGCTGTAGAGGGTGCAGCGAGCGACGGCGGAGGCTTGCTGCCAATCAAACCGAGCAGGCGCGAACGGTCCGGTTGTGGTGCAATCGGCTGAGCAAGGAGAACGTGGTGGTAATGTGGCCGATAGAATTCGAGGCGCATTGTGAATGGAACAGGCGTCAAGGCTCTGGGAATCCAATGCATGCATCTAGATACCTGGCAACGGTTAGATTGTTACTAGTATTTCTAATAGGAGGCAGCATCTTTGAAGAGAGAATGCGAAATTATTACCTTGTGACTTACCAAATACGCACTGAAGCGGGGGGAAGAAACGAATGTCCTGGCGGGCGTCGCGACTTGAATGCGCGTTGTGGTGTGGATGGGGTCTGGATTTCGTGGGGGGGCTTCGATTCAGATCTGCTCGACCCCCGCACTACTGTTGGTCACGGCTAGGTACGGCTAGCGTCAACCTCGGGAAGGCAACATATCAGGGTCCAAGTCGCAATTGGCGTCCGCGGCGGTCTCCTCTAGAGGTAAGTCGATTGCGGTTGGAACTTGAACCATGAGTTTCCGGCCTCACGATTTGCCATGCCATCAAGGGGCGATGGAGGGTTGTGGCAGAGTGGCAAGCGGTGGAAATGTGAAATGAATGCTTGGCGGCACCTCCCAAAAATACCCGTGCACTTGCGGAGGTTTTTCGAGGGATTCTTTTGCACGGCCTAGCCAACTTTTCCCTTTTATTTGTCCAAATCTTGAGTGGCTACACGGTTCTTTTCTGATAATGCACGACTTGACGGGCTCCGACTCGGGTCGGACTGTTGCAAGACCGAGACAGGCCAAACACAAAGCCTTCAGTTAGTTCTGCGGATTGCTATCTCCCAAACGGTGTGGCGACCACCTGCAACACATTAGCCAGGTATACAGACCGGGGCCTTATGCCTGAATGCAAGAAAATTCATGGCCGAGGGAGGAGCTGATGGAGGAGCTAATTTGCCTTTCTCTCGCCTAAATCGCCACAGAGAAGTTAATAAGGGTTGGAGAGAGTCAAGGGAAATCATAACAGAAAATGACAACAAACAAATGGGTTAAGAAGATAGAAAGGAATTAACGAAAGAGGAAAGAAAGACAGGGTGCAACCAAATATGGAGATGAACTTTTTTCTCGACATTCTGTACCTCGTTCCTAGCTCTGTGCGTCGATCGTTGTATTTCTTTGAGACCGCAGTGTCAAAAGAGGACTGGGATTGGCGTGACTCGCCCAAAGTAGGCAAGTGCGCACAGCCCTTTGCACCTCGCAAGGATCCGTCGCCTTAGCGACCGGCTGCAGCTTCGCATCTACGGGCCAACCAACCAGTCAAAGCTGACTACCCCTCCAGATACCTTCGAGCCTTACCTCAATCCTTTCAAGAACGACAAATTCTTCCATGTTCGATCGCCTGCGTGCGAAAACGGTCGCTTGAACGAACGACGCCTTGCTGTCCTACCCAGATCGACTTCAAACGCCGCAAAGTCCAATCAAGGCTGGTCGAATCCTATCGCAGCGCCCCGGTGCCCCGCACGAACCGAAGAATTGAGTCGGACTGGTTCGACAAAGCTGCAGCGACGAGGGCGGCCGACGACTATTGCTGACGGGACGGGGTCGAGAGAGGCTCTTTTGGACTCGACTAGAAATGCTACCATTTGATCGCCGACAAAAATCATCCTATCCCTTCGAGTCGACGATTCTCCACCCGATTCCATTTCCTCCGGACGACTAAACCTCGCCCTCGGCGGAGAAGACTTACGAGAGCTCTGCACGATAACGGACATCCGCTTCAATCGGGAAAAAAAAGAGGCCACGGCGGGCCGCGTTCGTCGCGTTCGCGAGCCCACAAGGCACTTCCCATAGCAAGGCTCCGATTGTCAATCGAGGCTCGGCAACATGGCGACGACAACGACAAGCAGTGGGTCGATCGTGGTGGCGAGACGGGTGGTTCGCACCATGACATACCGCTGGCCGGATGTGACGTTCGCAATCTGGCTGTTCGTCATGATGCTCTGCTCGAGCGTCATCCTGGGCATATTGTCCGTCTTCGTTCAGATTCAGCAGCAGTTGCTGCTCCCCATCCCCTGGTTCGTCTACCTCATGCTCTCGGCTTGCGCCTGCACCGTGATTCTAACACCAGTTTAACCAGGTACTTTCCGTACTACATTACCGTTACATCTCTCGTTATACTCTGGCTTTTCATGTTGATCTGGCTCATGTCTCAAAATCGACTGCTTCCCGCCATCGTCATGATTGGAGGATTCGTCCTCTTCATCCTCTGGCTGGTCGGGCTCATTGTCATTTCTATTGAGCTTTGGGGTCCTACGGGCTCCGTCAATGGCGCATGCAACATTCAAGTCTTCAACGAGCCAAAATCCGGAGACGGGATTGAGACTCTGGCATGGCTTCAACAGCGCAGCATCTGTAAGTTCCACTGCCTACCTTCCTCCCGAAGCCTTTCTAATTCCGATCACAGGCCAGTCTTGGCATGTCGTCTTTGCATTTTCGCTACTGGGGACTTTGTTCCTCCTTTGGGTCATGGTCATGGCATACGAGGTCTTTGTCAAATCGTTATGACGCGGCCACATTGTCGGTCGGCGCTTGGGTTGACAGGGGTTTCATGCTTGTGAGGCCATCTGTACAAACAAGTAACAAAATATCTGGGCTGGCGCAAGAATGGCTTCTGTAATGGGCTGATGAGACGAAGATTACGATCTAGATGGATGGTTCGGGGAGCACGGCGTTGGGGGCGCGGAAACGGTACCCAAGCGCCTCAAAGTTGTGTTGATAAGTAGTCACGGAAAAGACTTTATTTTAACAGATTTTTCTACCAAACCCCAGTGTTCAGGATTAAAGTACTCTGATATAACTATCCTCTCCGTGTACAGGACAACCTCTTGCAGACGCGAAACAGCTCGGTGCGAACACAAATAGCAAACGCTCGGAGCTTAGTTGGACATCTTGTCGCTAACCTTGCTTCTACACCTTTTGTCAGCACTTGTTATTCCACGAAAATGTCTAATTGAATCCCTTCGACACTTACCCGGTCGCTTTCTCATAGAGACCTCGGACCCCGTCGGTGATCTTCTCGTCCGTCTTGGGGTCAAAGTCGCGGCCGGTTTTCTTGGAGACAAAGTCGAAAGCTGCAGGTGTGAGCATATGTTCCGTCTACCAAAAGCGCAGGACATACGAACCCTTGTCGCCGTAGTCCTACTTTTGCCCAGACTACGCTTGAGGCTGGGCCTGGGACTGAGGCTGAGACTGAGACTGAACCCCAGGCTGCTGGGTGGACGAGGTCTGGGAGTTGCTGTTGTTGCTGAACATATCCATGGTGACTGAGTTGGGTATTACTACTTGGACGAGAGAAATTGGAAATAATTATTGTTCTTATTGCTATTTGCTGATCGTACTAAGAGGATAATGAATCTGTCTTCGAGAAAGAAAACGAGCATGCTATCAGCAGCTTTTAAACTAAAATCGACATTGATGGACGCCGATCCTCCCCATCTTGATTCTTCCTATACTTTATCATCTTGCACTCTGTTCTGCCAAGCTCGGCAGTCGGTGGGCCGGCGCCCCACCAACATGGCTACGTCATGATTGGCCCCGAATCATCCATCAGGGAATATCTACCCGTCGCAAGTCGTGATGGGCTATCTTCCGCGTAAGTCCAGGAGAAAGACGTCAGTGTTCTGGAATCTTGTCAGGATTCAACGAAATGCCGCATGAGATATTGCGACTTGTTCTGGGTAACTTGTTAGAATGCATGGCCGTTGACGCCACCTCGTATCTGAATCTTGAATTGGACCCTGAATCCGGATAGCAATAATGTCATGATTGGATCGATGTTGAAAAGCAAGATAGACATGTGCCGAGAAACCGATAAAGGAAACTAATTGAGATTTGAGGGCAAGGAAGCGAAATCCAGCTTGTTAGTTTGTACAATAGGGTTTCACATGAAGTGTCGAAACATCAGGATTCATCCAAACAAGGGAGTCGACACCGTCCCCTCTCTTTATTATTTCTTAATTTTCCCATTTTATCTCCCTCTTTTTTCCTCCATTCCCCGTCTTCTCTTCTTCTCTCCGCTTTCTTTTTCCCTGTGTTTTCTTCCTCCTTCTAATTTTCTCTCCCTTTCCTCCCTTCCATCTTCCAGAACGGCTGGGCGATGCTTGGCTTTAATCATGCTTGTGCTGCATTCAGTACAAGGTCATACAAGTGACTGGTCACTCTCGTGAAAACTTCTGGATGAGGCTTTCTAGCCCCGCAAAAGAGTGTTATCCACTTTCACACTGTACGTGTTCTAACTGCACTGCGGACGGCGTTTTTTGATTCTATCCGTACGCACAGGCTACTTCCGTCTTCGCTTCAAGATACTATTCCAACAGTTTGACGACGCACTCGTAGGCCTTCTCGTAAGCTTTGACTGGGAGTTTGGGGTAATTTTTTTTTTTTTACAAAGTAGCAGAGGAATGTAGCAGTACCTCTACATGTAGTAGCCAGACAATCATGTCGATTATCCCTTTTGTGTGCGCAATTAGTCCGCCGCCTTGGGGCTCTGGTGCATTCCCGTGGCGTGCAGTGGGATGCGCTGGGCTCGAAAAGGAAAACAGCAGTGCTTGCTGAAGCAGTCGCTGTCCTAGCAACGGTCAACTTACAGGGGTCGGAATTGCGGGTCCTCAAGGGCCCAGTCGCAGTCCAGAGAAATGGGTGCCTAGGTGGAGCATGCAGCATCGACGGCCAGTGAAGCACCAGCTTCTGCAGGCAAAATTCGCTATCTTGGCCCGAGCCACGAGGTTCAGGGGTCACGGGTATCCGTATGGTCGCTGTGGTGGACGCCCGAGCGCGTCATCCGGTTTGACGTTGCAACCCGTTGCTCGCCATCCAAACCACCCTGGGCGCCGCGCTTTGTAGAAATCGGAAAATCTGCAAGACAAACATGGTCAGCTCATCGAGCTTTTTGGCACAGTCTCTGACCCTTTCGACCTCTTCTTGGGCCGGCTCGAATCGCGCGTAAATGTCTTTCGTCGTAGCCAGTGTTTACGATAGTCGACGCAATGGACGGGGATGAGAAACCACAAGCTTCGCCTGAGTCGCGGCCGCGGGTCGTGCGCAGAGTGCCGGGCAGCTTCGACGGCATGGAAATATCACCAACAAAAGAAGAATTTGAAGAGTCACTTGCAACCATGGAGTCGCGCAACCTGAACATTCCATCGAACACCCACGGCCAGTCTTTGAAGCCGCAGAGCATTCCTAGTCTGCCGCCGCCGAACCAAGACGACAAGGAGAACGAGTCGAGCTTCGCTGACGGCCAAACCTTTGACGAGACCAGGAACGTGGATCTTCTAAACGAGTCGGCTGTTCGAGCCCATCTGCAAGACGTCGAGTCCAGCTTCATGGCCCCCCTCTCTCCTCTGCCGACCATCACGGCCAACGGCGTTGACGATACCTATCTCTTCGACGGTGCCGATCATGCCCCAGCAGAATCTCCTTCCCACGACCAGTCGCCCACCACCTCGGCCTCTCTTGCAAGGGCCATCCCTCCGGCTAGTCTCCAGCTGTCCAACACTCTCCCTCCTCTCAAGACCACCGAAGAGAGCTTGAACGCCGACGCGGCCCAAGGCTCCAACACGAGCGGACTCGAGAATCTTTCATCCTCGCCCACGGCGGCAGCCGCGGCCCGAACGATATCGCGAGCTATTTCTTCGGCAAGCGCGCAGTCCATGGGACTCGATTACAACGAACAGGCGGACTCGATTGTGTTTAAAGCCTCCACCGACACCAAAGACTCGACGCTCGACCCTTCCGATTCTTCGTCTCTTCGGCATGGAAGCTCGAGCCAAAGCCTCCAAAGCCTAAAAGCATCAACCTCGACGGATGCGGGAAGCACACCGGGACACACACTTCGCGCGGGACGGCGGCCCAAGTACCTCCGCAGCCGAAACGCAAGCCAACGGTCGTCGACGTCGTCATTTTTAACAAACTCTGAGTCGCAAGACGGCGAAAGCGATGTCACGGTTGGGCTGG
>Ga0247774_1001461_pt1 | contig 11921 bp, 9 predicted proteins | sample UWRJL001104B6_FD_179933 | JGI IMG/M metagenome (GOLD analysis project Ga0247774, IMG submission 179933) | Plant litter microbial communities from Arlington Agricultural Research Station in Wisconsin, United States - UWRJ-L001-104B-6 | ecosystem: Environmental > Terrestrial > Plant litter >... | reverse complement strand
CCGTGCGCGAACCGAGCGGCGTGGCGGTCAGCCCGGACGGCCGCCGCCTCTATGTCGCGAACTACAGCGCCGGCACCGTGTCCGTCGTCGACACCCAGACGCACCGGCTCGGCGCGAACCCGATCACCGTCGTTTGATCGGCAGGCCGCCGTCAGGAGTCATCGCTGGCTCGACCAGGCCGACCAGAGCGCGGCGTAGCGGCCTCCGGCCGCCACCAGCTCGGTGTGCGTGCCGGACTCGGCGACGCGGCCCTCGGACAGGACGACGACGCGATCCGCCGCGGCCGCCTGGGTGAGGCGGTGCGCGACGACCAGTGCGGTCCGGCCCTCCAGCGCGGCCTCGGCCGCCGCCTCCAGCACGCGCGCGCCCGCGCTGCCCGCTTCCGCGGTGGCCTCGTCCAAGATGACGACCGGCGGGTCGGCCAGGACGAGCCGGGCGAACGCGAGCTGCTGGGCCTCGGCGATGGTCAGGGCGTGCCCGCCGTCGCCGACCTCGGTGTCCAGACCGTCCGGGAGACGCGAGGCCCAGCCGAGCGCCCCCACGCGGTCGAGGGCCGATCGCAGCTCGGCGTCGGTCGCCTCGGGAGCGGCCAGGCGCAGGTCCTCGGCGAGCGTCCCGGCGAACACGTGGACCTCCTGGGTCACCAGGACGACGTCCGTACCCGTCTCCGGCTCGGCGCCGCCGACCCTGATCGTGCCCGTGCCGGGGCGGTGCACGCCGGCGACCAGTTTGGCCAGCGTGGTCTTGCCCGCGCCGCTCGCCCCCACCAGCGCGACGCGCTCTCCGGGTGCGACGTCGAGCGTGACGTCGTGCAGCACCGGCCGGCCCGCGACGTACGCGTGGCCCAGCGCGCGGGCCCGGATCGACGCGTCCCGCGACGCGGCCGTCCCGGCCGGAGGCGGTTCGGACAGGTCGGCGACCCCGACCAGGCGGGTCAGGCCGGCCGCCGCGGCCTGGGCGTCGTCCACCAGCGACAGGGCGATGTTGATCGGGCCGAACAGGCCGTGGAAGTACAGTGCGGCGGCCGTCGCGGTGCCGGCCGACGCGGTCCCGTCGCGGACCAGGACGAACCCGACGACGAGGACCGCGAAGAGCCCGAGGTACTCCCCGACGTGCAGCCGGCTGTAGAACCGCGTCTGCAGGGAGATGCCGCGCAGCAGCAGGTCGACCGCCGCACGTGAACGCCGCTCCACCCGGTCGAGGTGGCGGTCGGTCAGCCGGAACGCGCGTACGGTACCGGCGCCGTCGATCACGGCGAGCAGCTCCTGCTGCTGCGCTCCGACCGCGACCCGCTGCGCCGCGTACAGGGGACCGGCCCGCCGTCCGTACCAGCGGACGGTGTACAGCTGCACCGGTACGGCGACCAGCGCGGCCAGCAGGAACCTCCAGTCGAGCACGGCCATCCCGGCCAGCGTCAGCCCGATGGTCAGCAGTGAGGTCACCATGGCCGGCATCGCCTCGCGTACCGCCTCGGCGATCACGGTGACGTCGCCGGTGACCCGGGAGGTGAGGTCGCCCGACCCGGCCCGTTCGATCTGGTCCAGAGGCAGGCGCAACGCGCGGGCCACGAAGCGTTCGCGCAGGCCGGCCAGTGCGGACTCCCCGGCACGGGCCAGCTGCGCGATCCCGGCGGCGGACAGCACCCCCTGGACGAGGGCGGCCGCGACCAGCAGGATCGCGGGCCAGGTGATCGAGCCCGCGCCCCGCCGGTCGGTGACGAGATCCACGATGTGCCCGATCAGCGGGGGTACGAGCAGGCCCGCCAGCGTGCTCGCGACGAGGATCGCCAGCGCCGCGGCGACGGTCCAGGCGCGGGGCCGCAGCAGCCCGCCGACGGCGCGCAGCGTGCGCCGCCCGCTCGCGACCGGCAGCAGCTCGCGCTCCGTCGTGTCGTCCGTGCGCCCCGCCTCGTCGGAGGACCGCTCGTGCGTACTCATGAAAGGACCGCCGTCCGGTAGCGGGGGTGTCCGGCGACGAGTGAGGCGTGGTCGCCGTCCGCGGTGATCGTGCCATCGTGGATCAGGACCACCCGGTCGGTCACCGCGAGGAGGGCCGGGCTGGTGGTGACCAGGACCGTGGTGCGGTCGCGGCGGAGCGCGCGGACCCCCTCGGCGATGCCGGCCTCGGTGACGGTGTCGACGGCCGTGGTCGGGTCGTGCACGACGAGGACCGGTGGGTCGGCGGCGAGGGCGCGTGCCAGGGCCAGGCGCTGACGCTGCCCGCCGGACAGGGACCGGCCACGCTCGTCGAGCACGGTGTCCAGCCCGGCGGGCAGCGTCGAGACGACCTCGTCGGCACCGGCCGCGGCCAGGGACGGGTCCAGGTCGGTGTCCGGCGCGACCGTCAGGTTGGCCCGTACGGTGTCATCGAACAGGCGCGCGTCGTGCGAGGCGACGAGGATCGCGGCACGCAGCTCGCCCGGGTCCAGGCCGCTCAGCGGCACGCCGTCCAGCTCGACCGAGCCGTCGTCCGGATCGGCGGCGCGGCCGAGGTAGGCCAGCAGCGCGGTCGCGGCGGCCGGGTCGGTCGCGACGACACCGACGAACTCCCCGGGCGCGATGTCCAGGTCGATCCCGCGCAGCCCCGAGCCGGACAGGCCGTGCAACGCGATCTTCCCGATGGCCGGTGACGGGACCGCGAGCGGACCGGGCGTCACGGCCGGGGGAGTGGAGAGCACCGCGGCGATCCGCCGGGCCGACGCGCGGCCCTGCGCGAACTCGCCGTTCACCCAGGAGAAGGTGCCGAGCGGGGTGAGGAGGTACTGCGCGAGGCCCGCCGTCGAGACGAGCTGGCCGATCGTGATGTCGCCGTCGGCGGCGAGCCGCCCGCCGACGAACGCGATGAGCGCCAGGAACGCGCCGTTGAGCGCGATCATGAGGCCGTGGTAGCCCGCCTCGGCCCGTGCCGCCCGCACGGTGGCCCGCAGCGAGTCCTGGCTCGTACGCCGGTAGCGGCGCAGCGCGTTGCCCTCGGCGCCGAGCCCCTTCAGCACCCGGATGCCCGAGACCAGGTCGGTGGCCACGCCCGAGGCCCGCGCGGCGTGCTCCTGCTCGATCTCGCTGCGGGCCTCCAGCGGCTTGCCGAGCACGTGTGACAGCCACAGCAGCGGCGGGGTGCCGAGCAGGACCAGCAGGCCGAGCGGCAGCGAGATCACCAGCAGGAGGATCGCGGTCAGCGCGATCCCGCCGCACGCGGAGATCCCGGCGGGGACGACCAGGTTGACCGCGCCGACCCGGCCGGCGTCCCCGGTGGCGATGTTCACCAGCGCGCCCGGCAGCCGCCCGGCCTCCGCGCCGCCCCCGTGGTCGAGAACCCGCCGGGTCAGCGCGAGCCGCAGCTCGTGTGCCGCCTGCTCCGAGGCCCGTTCCGCGGCGCGGTCGCCGAACCGGTAGCTGAAGCTGAGCCCGACGTAGACCGCGCCGAGGACGCCGAGCCAGAGCGCGAGCGCACCCGTACCGCCGCCCACCGCCTGGTCGATCACCACGCCGATCACGAACGGGACGAGCGCCTCGCCCGCCTGGTGACCGGTGACCATGAGCGTGCTGAGCAGTACGTTCCGGCGCTGCCCGCCGACGGCCTGGACCAGGACGTCGCGTCCGGTGAGCGACACGTGAAAGCCTCCGGGGGGAAGGTCAGCCGCAGTGCTGCGCGGCCAGGCGGGTGAGGGTGCGGGCCGCCTCGCGGACCTGGGAGAGCGGGACGTGTTCACCGGGAGCGTGCGCGAGGTCCACGTCACCTGGACCGTACTGGACCGCCGGGATCCCGGCGGCGGTCAGCAGGCGAAGATCGCTGCCGTACGGGGCGGCCCACTGTTCGGCCCGGCCCTCCGTGGCCGCCACCATCGCCGTCACGAACGCCGCGTCGGACGTACGGGCCGGGGCGAACTGGCCGCCCCACCACTCGACCGTCACCGGGTGGACGGCCAGCCACGGGTCGGCGGCACAGGCGTGGCCGACGGCGTCCTCCAGGGCGCGGCGGGCCTGGTCCGGCGGCTCGTCGAGAGCCACGCCGATGCGGCCCTCGGCGACGAGCTCGCCCGGCACCGAGGACGCCCAGTCTCCCGCGCGTACGGTCCCGATCTCCAGGGGATAGGCCAGGTCCCAGCGGGCGAACAGCGGGTCGGCGCCGGCGTTGCGGCGCTCCTCCAGCGCGCGGAGCGCGGCGAAGACCGGCAGGAACTTCTCGACCGCGCTGACCCCGCTGCCGCGCCGGGCGGCGTGCGCGGCCAGGCCGGGGACCCGGAGCCGGAACGTGAGCGCGCCGGCCGCGGCGGGTACCACGGCCAGTCCGGTCGGCTCGGGGATCACGCAGGCGTCCGCCCGCCAGCCCCGGTCGAGCAGCGCGTACGTGCCGAGGCCGCCGTCCTCCTCACCGACCACGCACGCGACCAGGACGTCGCCGCGCGGCCGGTGCGCGGACAGTTCCTCGACCGCAGTGAGGGCCGCGACGAGCCCGCCCTTCATGTCGCACGAACCGCGCCCGTACAGCAGGTCGCCCTCGACCCGTCCGCTGAACGGGTCACCGCTCCACGCGGACGGTTCTCCGGGCGGGACGACGTCGACGTGCGCGTTGAACATCAGCGACCGTCCGCCGCCGGTGCCGGGCAGCCGCCCGACCAGACCCCAGGCCCGCGTACGGGCCGCCTCCGCGCCGGGGAAGTCCGGGCGGGCGGTCAGCTCGTCCAGGTCGATCGGCCAGTGGTCCACCTCGAGACCCGCGGCGTGCATCCAGTCGGCGAGACGCTCCTGGATGCGCACCTCGCCGGGGGAGCCGCCGACGCTCGGGATCCGGACGAGTTCGCCGAGCAGGGCGGCCGGGTCGCTCATCGAAGGTAGCCGCCCATGGTGCGGAAGAACTCGGTGGCGGGCAGCTCGGTGCCGTCCTCGGTACGGACCCGCTCGATCCGGAGGCCGTGGCTGCGGCCGCGCCGGGCCTCGGCGCCGGCGACGATGACGACGCCGTCGCCCTCGCGGATGAAGATCCGGCCGGGCGTCCCGCCGTAGACGCCGTCGGAGACCGACGCCTTGACCACCCGTACGCGCTCGCCCCGGTAGTGCGTGTAGGCGTTCGGGTACGGGTCGTACAGGGCGCGCACCAGCCGGTCGAGGTCCTCGGCGGGCCAGGTCCAGTCGATGCGGTCGTCCTCGTCGGCGCGCTTGTGGAAGAAGCTGGCCTGCGAGCGGTCCTGCTTCGCCCAGTCGGTCTTTCCCGACGCGATGAGCGCGAGCGCGTCGGTCGTGATCGGCCCGAACAGCTCCAGGGTCTTGTGGAACAGGTCGGCGGTGGTGTCCCGGTCGCCGACGGGCACGGCCCGCTGGAGCACGACGTCGCCGGCGTCGAGCTCGTCGTTCATGATGTGCGCGGTCACCCCCACCTCCTTCTCTCCGTTGATGAGCGCCCAGATCAGCGGCGAGAAGCCGGCGTACTTCGGGAGCAGCGCGTCGTGCACGTTGAGTGTGCCGTACGGGGGGAGGTCGAAGATCTGCGGCGGGATCCAGGTGCGCCAGTTGGTGGCGACGATCACGTCCGGTTCGGCGTTCTTGAGCTCGGCGAGCAGGTCCTCGTCGTCGGGCCGCTCCCGGATGAGGACCGGGACGCCGTTCTCGGTGGCGAGGTCGGCCACGGAGTCACTCCAGATCCGCTCGTAGGCGTGGTCGCTCTTCGGGTGCGTGACGACGAGGACGACCTCGTGCTCGGAGTCGAGCAGGGCCTGCAGTGTGCGATGTCCCCAGGTCTGGTAACCGAACATCACGACCCGCATGGGCGTCTCCCTCTGGACGTGGAATGAAGGTAAGCCTTACCTTCGTTAGGCTCGCCTAACTTACCCTCCGGGCACGGTCACGCGAAAGGGTCTCTATGTCCAGCACCGCTGAGCACGTCCACGATCTGGTGGGCGTCGGCTTCGGCCCCTCGAACCTGTCCCTGGCCATCGCGTTGCGCGAGCAGGGGGCGGAGCTGGACGCGGTCTTCCTGGAGAAACAACCGTCGTTCGGGTGGCATCGCGGCGCGCTCATCGAGGGCACCACCATGCAGGTGTCCTTCCTCAAGGACCTGGCGACGATGCGCAACCCCTCCAGCGCGTACAGCTTCCTCAACTACCTCCAGGACCGCGGGCGGCTGGTCGACTTCATCAACCACAAGACGATGTTCCCCTCGCGGGTGGAGTTCCACGACTACCTCGAGTGGGCCGCGGCCCGCTTCGGCGACCAGGTCGAGTACGGCGCCGAGGTCGTGGCGGTCCGGCCGGTCTTCGCCGGCGACGAGGTCGTGGCCTGCGATGTCGTCGTACGCGACGCCGCGGGCGACCTCGTGACGCGGCGGGCGCGCAACCTCGTCATCGCCACCGGCCTCGAACCGGTGCTGCCGCCCTCGATCACGCTCGGCGACCGGGTGTGGCACAGCTCGGAGCTGCTGCACCGCATCCCCGAACTGGACGCCCCGAAGCGGCTGATCGTCCTGGGCGCGGGGCAGAGCGGCGCCGAGGTCACCGACCACCTGCACCAGACCTTCACCGACGCGCAGATCTGCGCGGTCTTCGCCAAGTACGGTTACACGCCGGCCGACGACAGCTCCTTCGCCAACCGCATCTTCGACCCGGCCGCGGTCGACCATTTCTACTCCGCTCCCGGCGAGGTGAAACAGATGCTGCTCGGCTACCACGGCTCGACCAACTACTCGGTCGTGGACCTGGACCTCATCGACGAGCTCTACCGGCGTGCCTACCAGGAGCGGGTCCGTGGCGTGGAGCGCCTGCGGATCCTGGGGGCCTCCCGGCTGCTGGACCTGACCGAGCATCCCGGCGGCGTCCGCGCGGTGGTCGAGTTCCTGCCGACCGGCGAGCGGACCGTCCTCGACGCCGACGCGATCGTCTGCGCCACCGGCTACCGCAGCCGCGACCCGCTGACCCTCCTGGGCGAACTCACCGAGTTCTGCACACGCCTTCCCGACGGCACCCCCGCGATCGGCCGCGACTACCGCGTCGTCACCCCCGCTCACGTACGCTGCGGAATCTACGTCCAGGGCGCCACGGAGCACACGCACGGCCTCAGCTCGACGCTCCTGTCCAACACGGCCGTTCGCGCCGGGGAGATCACAAGTTCCCTGACCGGTTCCGCACGACTGCCCGCCCAGTCCATGGACGACTCCCTCCGGTGACCGACCTGAGGGCAGGCGGTCGAGCACCGGTTCAGCACACCTCGAGGAAGTCCGACACGTGACACATCCGTATCCGCTGTTCGCGTATCTGGACGCCGTACCGGTAGAGATCGGCACCCCGGCGGCAACGGGCTACACGCTGCGGCGCTATCGCGACGACGAGCACCGTCGGGAACCGGTGTTCCTCGGGCAGAACAAAGCCGTCATCGCCTTCCGGTCGACCGCCAACCTGGTCGCCTTCCTGCGCAGCGGAGAGCCGCACGACCTGGCCGACACGCCGGACTGGGAGCCACCCGACTGGAAGGAGGTCCCGCTGGTGGCGGACATCGGGCTCACCCATGTCAGGCACGAGCAGGTGGAGGTCTGCCGACTCGACAATGTCGCCCAGATGTTCGGTGCGCGGGCCTCCACGATCGACCTCGACGGCGCGGAACACGTCGTCGACGTCCCACCGATTTTGCTCCATCCGTCGTTCGACATCGTCCTGGACCTGGTGCAGACCCATCACATCGCCCGCGAGATCGCCGAGTACGCCGGGCTCGCCGACGTGGTGGACGCACTTGCTCCCGAGTCGTCGCTGGGAACGTTCGAGCGGGAGTTTGAGGCGGTTCATTTCACGAAATCCGGCGATCGCAAGCGGCTGTCTCGTCATGACACGGACGTGCTCGCGGCTCTCTGGTCCGGGCTGGTCGCCGAAATCGTGCCGGTCGTACACTTCCGCGACTGACGTCATCTCGGCACGAGAGCCGGCACCGGGCGCGGCGGTGCTGGACACCGCTCGCCGCGGACGGAGACCGCGAACCGGCGCTGGTCGCGAGTGAGACGGTATCGTTCGACTCGATTTGGCGTATGCTCCGCTGAATGGAGCACGGGCGAGACGGCGGGCCCGGGACCGGACGCGCCGTGGCCGGGTCCGTGGGCGCTTCGCCGTTCGCGCTCGGGCTGCTGCTCCGGCGTGCGCACGCCCGTGCGGCGGCGACGATGGCACGTGCGGTACGGCCCTTCGGCCTCGAACTACGCCATCTCGCCGTCCTGATCGTTCTTGTCGAACAGGGGCCGACCACCCAGCGTGACCTGGTGTCGGAGACGGGCTTCGACAAAGCGGCGATCATGCGCGTCGTCGACGATCTGGAAGCCGCCGGCTACGCGGTTCGCCGTCCCGTCGCCGGGGACCGCCGGGTACGTGCGGTCGAGATCACCGCTCGTGGGCTCGAGGTCTTCCACGCGGCTCACGCCGGAGCCGGCGGCTTGGCCGAGGAGCTGCTCGCCCATCTCGGTCCCGGCGAGGGTGAGCGGCTCATGGACCTGCTGACCCGGTTCACCTACCCGCCCGCCGGCGACTGACGAGGCCGGCGGCGGGAGCCCGGCCGCCGCTCAGGCACGTGTTCCGTGCGGGATCTCGGCGCGCAGAGTCGTTCCCCCGTTCCGCGGGCTGACGATCTCCATCCATCCGCCGAGTGCGACGACGCGGTCGCCCAGGCCGTTGAGACCGGAGCCGCTGGCCGGGTCGGCTCCGCCGATCCCGTCATCGCTGATCGACAGGCGGAGGAGTGACTCGTCCATGGCCAGGTCGACGTGCGCGGTGGTCGCCTGGGCGTGCTCGACGATGTTCGACAGGCCCTCGGAGACGATGTAGTAGACGGTGACCTCGAGGTGTTCCGGCAGAGAAACGCCGGCCGTCATGTCGAGCCGTACCGGCACCGTCGAACGGCGCGCCAGGACGGCCAGTGCGGAGGCGAGGCCTCCCCGGGCGAGGATGGCGGGGTGCAGTCCGCGCGCGATCTCCTGCAGTTTGATGACGACGTCGTCGAGGATCTGCGAGGCATGGGACAACTGCCGGCTGAGCTGAGTCAGTTCCGGCGGTACCAGGGACTCGGCCGCCCGTAGCTCGAGCCCGATCGAGACCAGGTCCTGCTGCGTTTCGTCGTGCAGCTCACGTTCGATACGGCGGCGGGTCTCGTCGCTGGCGGTCACGACGCGGACGCGCGAGGCGATCAGGTCGGCGTGGCTCTGGGCGTTGGCGATGGAGGTGGCCGCGAGTTCGGTGAAGTGGACCATGCGCTCTTCGGTGCCCGGCGGGAACGGCTCCGGTGTGCTGGCGGAGGCGATCGCCACACCCCACAGGTCGTCGCCGACGATGATCGGGCAGCCGACGGAGGAGAAGACGCCGCCCTCGCGCAGCGTGGTGCACAGCTCGCCGCAACCGGTGTACTTCTCGACGCGCGCCGGTGCCCTGGTACGGAAGACGAGCTCCGAGGCGGTGCCCTTCTCCAGCTCCCAGTGTGACCCCGGAGCCGCGATCTGCGCGTAGTTCCAGGTACCGCTGACGACCACCGACGAACCATCCGGCTCGTAGCGCGCGATCAGGGTGTGGCTGATACCGAGGACGCGGGCCATCTCACGGGCCACCGCGTTGAACACCGCCGCCGGCGGCGCGCCGCGCGCGACGAGGACCGCCAGATTGCGCAGCGCGGCATGCTCGTCGGCGATCCGGCGGAGCTCGTCGCAACCGAGCCGTGCGTCGCTCTCGGCGCCACTCACGTTTCTCCTACCGCGAGCATGCCGTGGCCGGCGGGGTGAGCATGCATGACGGCGAGCCTCCCGACACCGCGACGAGCAGCACCCAAGACTCAGAGCCCATAACACAGTTTAACGCTAGGCCCAAAATAGGGGCCGCCCGTTAACGGACTGGAAACTCCGGGCTCCCGTCATCGTCGGCGCTCACCGTCGGACGCGGCCTGAGAGCTGTTTCGGTCCGGTGATAAAGTGTGTTATGGCTGCGATCCTGCCGACGACGCAGCAGCGCCGGACTCGCCCACCCCTGACGCTGGGGGTGACGGCCGCGGCGGAGAACCCACCGGCCACCCTGGTCACACCGGTCGCACGGCGGGTTCCACGGACTTCGCGAAGCCACCCCGCATGGCGGTCGCGGCACTACGGGGCCCCGGGCCCGGGCTCCTGATCACGGTGGCCCGCACCGTCACGCCGCGCTTTGTCCTCCTCGTACCCGTGGGGGCGATGCGGTTCGACACGGGCCGGTCGCTGACCGCGGTGGCGATCCTTCTCGCCGTCGTGTTGCTGGTCTGCACGCTCTCCAGGGTGGCCCGGTTGCTGGCGGTCGAGGCGGAGGCACGCAAAGAGGCGGATCTGTCCGCCGAGCTCGCCCGGATACTGCTGGGTGCGGCGGATCTGAGGGCGGCGTTGCCGGCCGCAGCACACCACCTGCGGTGGCGGCTCCGGCTGCCGGCTGTGTCGATCGAGCTTGGTGCGGTCAGCGCCGATGGGCACCTGGCGTTCCCGCTGGGTGGCGACGAAACGCTGGCCACCCTCCTCGTCCCCGCCGATGTGAGGCCGTCGACGCTACGGCGGCTGCGCGAGCGGGTGGTGCCTCCGCTGGAGATACTGCTGCGGACGGCATCGGAGCGTAAGGCCGACGCGGACAGCCTGCGGACCAGCCGTGACGAACTCCGCCGGATCGCGGACGAGCAGGCCGAGCTGCGGCAGCTGGCGACGTTGGTCGCGCACGGCGTCCCTCCGACGGAGGTCCTCGACGCGGTCGCCCGCGGCATGGTGCGGATCCTGAAGGCGACCCACGCCGTCGTGATCCGTTACGAACCAGCCGGGACGGCGAGCATCGTCGGCGCCTGGGACCAGGAAGGGCTCCCCGCCGCCGTACCCCGCGGCTGGCACTGGGCGGCGGAGAAGGGGACCGTCTCGGAACTGGTCTGGCGTACGGGACGGCCTGGCCGGATCAACGGCTACGCGGGGTCCGGTGAGCTGAGCACGAGGCTGCGCGAGCGGGGAATCGTCTCCTGCGTCGGATGTCCCATCACGGTCAACTGCCGTCTGTGGGGCGCGGTGATCGCCTCGTCGAGCGCGCCCGAACCACTGCCGGCCGGCACCGAGGAGCGCATGCGCGAGTTCACCGAGCTCGCCGCCGCCGCCATCGCCAACGCCCAGAGCCACGCCGATCTGAAGGCGTCCCGTGCCCGGGTCGTCACCGCCGCCGACCAGACCCGCCGCCGGATCGAACGCGACCTGCACGACGGTACGCAGCAGCGCCTGGTCGCGATCGGTTTCGAGATCCGGGCCATCCAGGCCACGGTGCCGCCCGCGCTGACGCAGCTCAAGGAGCAACTGGCCCACACCGGCCATACCGTGGATGAGGCCCTTACGGACCTGCAGGAGATCTCACGCGGAGTGCACCCCGCCATCCTCGCCAAGGGCGGTCTCCAGCCCGCCCTCGCCGCCCTCGCACGCCGCTGCCCTGTCGCGGTCCGGCTCAACGTCTGTCTCAAGGGGCGGCTGACCGAGTGTCTCGAGGTCGCCGTGTACTACGTCGTGTCCGAGGCGCTGACCAATGTCGCGAAACACGCTCACGCCTCCGTCGCACAGGTCGAGGTCACCATGGACGGCAAGATGATCCGGCTCTCCCTGTGCGACGACGGTGCCGGCGGCGCCGATCCCGCGTGCGGGTCCGGGCTCATCGGCCTCATCGACCGCGTCGACTCACTCGGCGGGAGACTCAAGATCGTGAGTCCCGTGGGGCAGGGCACCGCACTGATCGCCGAGATCCCGATCCAGAACGACCGTTGACCAGCGCCGGCGGCCGCCGCCCCGTCGGGTCACGCGACCCCCGGACCGGCCGGCCGTCCGATGGCGCTTAGGGCCTGTCTCGAAGTTTCCGTCCGTAGCGAGCGGTGTCCAGGTGGTGTCTCGCAAGGCGGACGAGGGAGGCAGCCTGGTTTGGCTGTCGACTGAGGACA
>Ga0247774_1001460_pt1 | contig 11923 bp, 9 predicted proteins | sample UWRJL001104B6_FD_179933 | JGI IMG/M metagenome (GOLD analysis project Ga0247774, IMG submission 179933) | Plant litter microbial communities from Arlington Agricultural Research Station in Wisconsin, United States - UWRJ-L001-104B-6 | ecosystem: Environmental > Terrestrial > Plant litter >... | reverse complement strand
CCCATGGCCGTGACTTGGCCGGGGTCCCCTCCAAGCTTCGAGATGTAGCTCTGCACCCACTCAAAGGCGGCTCGTTGGTCCCAGAGCCCGGCGTTTGGCAACCCGTCCTTTTCCATCGTTGTTCCGGCTAGAAACCCAAAGGCGCCCAGGCGGTAGTTGAACGTTACGAAAATAAAGTTGTTGCCCGACTGGCCCATCATGCCCGACCCATCATAGAATGGGAGGGAGGGCTGGTAGACGTCCTTGCTCCCGAGGATGTAGGCACCGCCGAAGATGTAGACTACAACTGGGAGCTTGAGGTTGGGGTTCTTAATGGCTTTAGACGGGACGTACACGTCGAGATAGAGGCAATCTTCGCTTTCGTTGCCGAATTCGGGGACTGGCATCCCCGCAAGGCTGAGACTTGGTTAGCAGCTGCACCAGCTTCAATCGTTGATGATTCTAAGGGAAAGGGGCTCGTACAATTGGTTGATTGCCGCACCAACGGGGTTGCTATTTCCGGGACCCATCATATTCAGCCCCTTGACTGTGGCCTGCGGGCAAGTGTAGCCGTGCTTGCCATCCTGAATGCCACTATACTGCAGTGGCGGGGCGGGCTTCTTCCATCGTAGGTCACCAACTGGTGGGGCCGCGAATGGGATGTTCTTGAAGGTGTAGCTGCCATGGATCATCAGTTTTGCGGAACATTGATCGTCTAGTGAAGGGAAAGCTTACATATCAGTAGACGACGTATACTCAGCTGCTCGAAAAGAACCATAGGGAAGGTCAAGGACAGGTAGAGAAGAAGACTTGCGCTTCTCGTGTTGAACAGGTGTACCAAAGACAGTCACGAAGTGAAGAAATAGAGTAAGAAGGAAGGGTAAGGAGATATGCGTCATCCTAGCAACTCAATGCGGGATTTTGACTATGGCATTTGTCTTGAATGAGGGACAAGCAGTTGGGAATGTCTCTCTCACAATGAAGAGAGGCTGACTGAGACACGAGTGTGACAAGAAAACAAAGGAGCGACTCAAACGACCGTATTGCAGTTCAACGCCAGGAACTTGCTTTCGACGACGAGATCGAAAGATCAAGGAGCCTGTCTCGGAACTAACGAAAAAAACGGGGCTGCCCGTTGAGGATATAGATATCCTCTCGAAGGCATGTCCGAACCCGTTATGACAAGCCCAAGCCTTGCATCCCAAAACCCAGCCTCGGAGACAAACACAGTGAGGGACGAAGAAAGGAAGAGAAGGTTTGCACTTGGTAGCTTAACGGCGTTCGATAAAAGAGCTTCAGCTGTTGACAGCTCTGCATAGTCACATCTTCCACCGGTCCACACAACCCCGGAGCATCGCGGCTACAACGTTCTTGGCTGCATCTTCTTTGCGCGCAACGCAAACGCGTCTCCATCCGCTCCCCCCTTAATTGTGCCTAGTCAGGAACCACTGAGCAAATCACCATGCGCAACGACCAAGTCGGGTTGAAGATCCCACGAAACCCCGCGTGGGAATCGTGGGTCCCAAACTCTCTAGCCCCGGTTGCAACGTCTGGAAACGGCAAAGGGCTTGTCGCTTCCGTGTGGTCCCTTCAAGCCCGACCAGCGTCATCCTGGTTCCTGGCCATGCCTGTTTCGGACGGCAATTCAAGCTCTTCCCTGCCTGGAGCTATGTGGGTGGTCGAGAGCTCTGGAGATCTTTGCTGCTCTTTTGCGTCTTGCCGGGGCCTCGAATATTGGTGATCGTCCCATTACCCTTGAGCGAATGAGAAGTGCAAGGTGAAACGGGACTCATGTCAGTAGAGAGGATCGGTCTTTTTAGTGGTGGGAAGCCCCTGGTAGGGGCGGCTGCGGTTATGAGTGGGCCTGGATAGGAACCAATTAGCAGCCAAAACCTTCCCACTGGAGGACATGGTCCAAGCTTCCCGAAGGCCAAGCTTTCCTTTTTCAAGTGCTCCTGCGTTCAACACCACCTGCATTGGGTATAGTTATCAAGGTTTGGCTATCGCAACCGCTGGAGTAAGTGCGACCTGTCTGCCTTCCAATTTTCGCTTGGGGACTCAACCTTGCGCCCTATTTTAATCAATTGTGGCCGGTTCAATGTGATGAACCAGTTCCGCGAGTTTGTTGGGGGGCATCGGTGGGCACGGGCCAAGCTTGTCCTGAAGAAGCAAATAGGGCCCTCATTGATCGATTTCAGACTTGCTGTCACAATCTGAAGTTACAGGTTTGCAAATACTTTATTACGAATTCATATTCATGATATCGTTACTAAGCCGTAGTGGGAAACAATCTAGACTCCGAAGATTGGCTCCGGGGGAAACCCCCGTTCAGCGTAAAATCAAACAGGGTGAAGAATCGAAGACGAATTACGGAGAGCAAAGAATCTCTCCAGAGATGCTACAAGCCAAGATATGCCCATGGACCATCATGCGAACTCATGCCGCAAGTGGCCTAACCACACTTCAATGTCGCGCTGGGTTGGAGAGAGTCAGTCTCGAGAAAGGGGAGACCCATGGAATCTTCAACTACAGAGGCGCAAAGTGTACGACTATAAGTACCTGACATAACTTGGACCGCCAAGCCTTGGTACACGCAGGAAGCATGGTCCTTCCCAGATTACCCTAAAATTTCTGTCCGTAACTATCACTAGGACGTTTCCTTCATGTAATTTTCGTTACCGCTTCTTTGTTCTGACGTTGAGATATTGTTTTCCAGTGTGAACTTACGGGCCAGTAGATCACAGCAAGTCACAGCTCGGACCGCCAGACTTTGATATCTATCAGACAGCAGAGCTAATATATACTTTACACTGTCACCTTAGCGGGCTGCCAAGAGTACTGCGGAACCTGGATGAACGCCAAGAACCTCCGTTTTGCCGTCATGCCAAAAATATGGACGCTAAAATGGAAGCATCTCCCGACATATACGTTGCTTGACACCGAGGCCTCTCCCAACAATCACATTATTGCGCGTAGGTAAATAACGTGGTATTTCCAAAGCCATATATCCCAAAGAACCGCTATCATAACACGTAACACGACACTCCCTCTCAAACCATACCATCCATTCTTTATCTCTTTCCTCCTCCCGACTACCTGTTATTTCCGATTTCTCGTCTTCTTCGTCGTCGTCCCCGTCTCCTCCTCCTCTTCGTCCTGCCCCTTCTTCAGATCCTCATCCAGGCCCCACTCCACCTTATCGTACCAATCCTCCCCGTCCGACATGTCCCGATTCGGCCCGCTGTGCGCCTCGGCCTTGGACCAATTTAGAACTTCCTTTCTTAATCGGTCCGCCTTCAATAGCCCCTCATGCAGCTTGGCCGCGCCGCGGCAAATCTCTTCTTGTTTTTGGACGTACAGCGCCAAGAGGTGACGGACGTTGTCTGCGTCGACGTCGGGGAGGCCAATGTCCTTGTCGGGACGGGCGGAGGGAGGGACCTGAAAGAGGGGGTGGAGGAAAATGTCGCTGCCGTTGGAGGGGCTTGCTCCGTCTTGAGTGGATGCTACCGGGGCCGAAGCCGATGGCAGATTCACACCGTTTTGTAACTCTTTCCCCTTTGGTTCTGTGGGCTCTGCTGTTTGGGCCTCTGCGTCTTGCATCTCGAGGTTTTCTTTCAAAGGCTGCTCCGTAAGGCCTTTCCCGGCGTCTTGATGTTTCTCCCCGTTCTTTTCTGCATCTTTAGTTGTTTCCTGTGTAGGCCCTCCCAATTCCGAGCCGGTGTGCTCGGCCTTTTCTGCCTTGCCACCCTTCTGAGGAATTTCCTTGGGGTCTTTGGCCTCGCTAGTTTCCACGTCCGTTTTAGAAGACTTCTCTGGAACCGCTTCTGCCTTTTCTGGCTTCGAGGTCTTGTCTGAATCGGCCATCTCGACATCCTCGCCATTGGAAACTTTGCCGTTGGTTTGAATAGCCTGTGCCTTTTCCGCCGACCCAGATTCTCCGTTTGTACCTTCTGGTTGGTTTTCTATCCTCGTATCGCCGTTCAGGGTTGCCGGGGACGATCCGGCGGCCTCGCTCGTGGGCGCCTGTCCTTGCTGCTGGGCAAGCCGCAGAACGTCTTCGTTCGCGAATACTCCTGCGTCGTTGGGTCCCAGCATCAACCCGCAGGGCGCCCACATGTAATCCCCAACAAGACCCGTCATCAGGTGTTTGATCTTCCACAACGATTGGTTTTCTTTTCGTGACAGCTCACCGCCCTGGCTGGCGAGTTTGGTTAGGGTATTCGACGTGAAGGGAACGGAGAGGGTCTGGTGCGTGGCAAGTTCGAGAACAGAGGTCAACGGCGCGAGTATGCCTATGAAGTGGTTAGCACGAGATTCTGAAGATCGTTACTTTCGCCGCCGCTCACTCTCTAGTCGTATTCCGGCGTAGGGGTTCAGCTCGGCCGCATTAGCCATCGCATCTTGGACGCGGTCGTCGTCGTCTTCGCTATCGACTTCGTACCCGTCATCATCGATGAGGGGAGGGTTTCGATTGAGGATGTCTCGCCTGGTGCCCGCGTATTCGACCTCCTGCTAGCACATTAGAAGCTATCGCTGCGGTCGCGCAGAGCTATCCTGCTAACCTCCTTGTATACTGCCGGCCCAGAAGGCGGCGCAAGTTGTCCTTGATGGGTAAATCGGGCCCTTTTCTTGAGCTTGTGGCCTCGGTTCCCACTGCGATCGATTGAATCGTCGGAATCGCTCTCTGGAGTCGCGCGCGTTAGCACCCTGTCGCGAACAGCATCGAGGAGGGAATGGTACCGTAAGCTTTCCGTTTGAGAGCCTTCTTGAGCCCCGCAATCGTTTCCAGGAACAGAAGCTGTTGGCTGGCCATGTTGACGACGTGGTCGAGGAGCCACCACCCGATTGGAGTGACTACAGACTCTCCCTTGATCTGCGAACTTGCGGGATGACGGATGAAAACAGCGCCCGAAGTGGACTTTCTGGGAATTTTCAGAATGAGAGTTATGAAGGGGTCAATAGCTGACCCCAAACCGTCAGGCTATGTGGTAGGTTTCCTGGTCATGGAAGGCCGGCGATTTGTTCTTCGTCTTCTCTCGGCCGACGAGGAGTTTTGGGGCTCCAACTCAATTTATCGGACAATGTGACGCGATTACAGCTTCGCAGCCACCGCAAGCCGAAGGTACGTACCCATGGCGGCATTCCCCTGTCATAAGTACCCAATCAGCGCTGGCTATGGTACCGGAACAACCTCGGAAGGGACACCCTCCCTTCTTAGGTTCCACACAGCAAGATTCCACAAAGGGCAGCCCGAGCCTGGCTCATCATGGTGGGGTGCATTTTCGAGCTCCATCCGAGGACATTTCGCTGCTGGTGCGCAGAGGAAGCTCGAACCAAGAACGCGATTACCCGTGAACTGGTACCTTATTTTGAAGCTTGGACCGGCGAATCGACTCACCTTTTCTTCTCGGACTCGACTACTCAGTCCTGGAACGACTTGTCCAGGATGATAGACCTTGTGAGTGAGCTTTGAAGCTTCATCTGCCTTTCCTGTCTAGCCCATATCTAACCCGCCCAAGTGACCCAGAGCAATACCTCTACATGATACGGCCCATTGGTTTCTGCCCCGTAAAGAGCCATTGTGGCATATGCGATTGCCACGATGGACGGATACCCGGCAGGGAGTCTTGACCACAATGTGCCCTTCCTGGTCGCCGCCGGTCTGTCGAGCCCATCTGCGACCGAGGACTCATCCGACAACGACTCCACAGATCAGGGAATCTTAGTAGAGTCCGAGATACCCTGCGTCGAGGGCAAAGATGCAGAAGTTCTAGGATCATACCTTGCCAGTGTCGATGGAAGGCGTCCGCCATGGAATGCGCGGAGTAAGGACAGACCATACAAATATCGGGTCAAGATGGTTGGAAGGGTAGGAGACCTTTTCCTCGACGCGATCCAGCTGCTGACTTTCTGTAGTCATACCGTCTCCCACCACGACGAGCGAGCCTTCCGGGAGACGCTGAAGACACTATACCTACGCCAGTTTTGCATTCGCCGTTTTCACCCCTCACGCCGTCGTCCCCCCTTTACCCAGATGGCATCTTCGATACAACTTGGTTTTACAAGCACCAAGAGCATGTGCCAAGCATTTATCTATGCTTCTATACGCTAACCTCGGATCCGACACTCGCTACTCTCCACGACAACCAACTCAAGTCGGATATCAACGCCATCAAGATCACCATACAGAAATCAGGCTACAAGACTAGGGTGGCCGTAGCCTTGATGAGTGACTATATGGCGATCCCACAGGCTTCGTTGGACAGCACCATTCAGGAGAGGCTGGAGAACATCAGGAAGGGAACAGGGTTGGATACAGGACGCACGATATTCTACGTTGCTCCGCGGGAAAACTCCGAGGGACTAACAGACGCGGGGGATACGATCCTGACAGCCTTGTACGCCCAGTCAGTGGAGTATTACCGAGAACTCGGTCGCCGCGCGAGGAAAAAGAGAGGCCGCGGGGTGATAGCTCCGCCCACCATACCTCCTACGACTGGTACCTCGCAGACCCTCTCGTTGCCAGGTTGGTATGTTAGGTATGACTTCAAGGCTGGCGTATTTGCCGAATACCGGCAGGAGATGGATTCTGCTATTCGGTCATACGAGACGGCTTATGAAGGGCTTCATAGCCAGGACGTCTGGGATATTATCCCAAGCTGGAGCCCACGATGGAATGAGGCTCGATTGCTGAGCGACTTGATTGCTATTCGCATACTAAGGTGCTACCTCTGGAATGACCAAACCTCGTTAGCGGTATCAAGGTGGCAAGCCCATCGCGATCGAATCGCAGACTTTATCGATCGTAGAGGTCGGGGAACGAGCAATTATGGCTGGAAAGCTTGGGAGGCTAGGTGGTCTCTCGTGATGGCGAACTTGATTGAGAGGACAGACATTCGCGGCTTTGATGCCTCGGAGGGGGCGCTCTTTCTTCAGCCTGAAAAAGCAGCTGCCGCTGAGCACCTTTTCCCATGGTGTCTGATGCACCACACCGGTTATTGGTACCGCCAGGCGGCCCGACACATTGCCGGACGGAGAGCCTTCGCGCTCACAATGCCTGAGGAGGACCGACAGTCACCCGACAGCTCTCCATTGACGAATGTGACGAACAAGGCATACACCTATGATACATACATGTGTCCAGAGCCCCATCAGGAATTTCCGATCGGGAAGCCGGGCGCGAACTACTCCCAGCTAATCCTAGATTGCCTTCGGATAGCAAGATCGCAGTTCCATAAGATGGGCCAGCATCGGCAGGTAGCAGAAATATCTCTGGATTGCGCCAGAGAAGCGGCCAATCTTGGGCAGTGGGAGGACGTGGTTGCATTGCTCCGGCCGTTGTGGGAAGATATGCCATTTAGGGTCCAAGAATGGCTGGACATTACGGAGGAGTTGGGCTGGATGCTGCGGGCTGCGGCCTCGAAAACGAACCTAGGCGATGTGATCCTGGCTATTGACTGGGAGCTTCTTCACAGGAGTAAGTTTTCTTATCCCTTAATTTCTCGCCGGGTATTAACTTTGGTAGAGTTCACAAGACGGCGGAACTGGCATTACGACATAGCCAAGTCCTTGCAAGGAGTCGGGTTAGGATTGGTACCGCATGTCAGAATCACAGATGATGCTTCATCGTCATTCATAACAGCCTCCTTTGTCTTTCGAAGTGAAGGAGGAAAGGCCGGCGAAACATCACTAGCGCAGCTGGCCCTAAAGTCAGACGCTTTCCCAGATTCAGCTCCTATCCCCATTTCCGATCTGAAGCTGGATTTTGATGGCAGGCTGAGACCAATCATATTGACCCATGACTCGTCGGCCGAATGTACCGACGCAGAAAGGAACATCAAGTTCTCTACAATTGCACTCAAGGAGGAAGCGCTGCAGGAAGAAGACGAGACTCAAGACTTGAAACCCACGATTGGGAAGGCTGATCTACTACTCGGACCTGGCCAAACCAAAGTTTATGAGATGGCTATTCTACTCCGCGAGCCAGGAGAAGCCAAAGCATCGTCGGTGAAAATATCGGTTAAAACGGAGCATTTCCGACTAGACTACGGTATCTCCTTCCACAAGGATGCTCCGCGGCGGTTCTGGCTTAGTGCCACGGGCTCCAAGAAGAAGATTGGCCGAGAAAACTCGCATGTCATCAACGTCGAAGCTCGGCCACCCAAGATGGATATCATTCTCAGCAGGCATCGCGACCAGTACTATTCTAACGAAGGTATCGATCTTGAGCTTGAGCTCGTCAATGCAGAAGAAGACGATGCCGTCGCTAAGCTCGATATTCATGTTTTCGGCGACCGGGTTCCAGGTGGGAAGGTGCAGGTTTCTGACCTCCCCGAAGTGTCGTCGCTTCCCAATGTGGAAGCCTCGAAAGTGGCCACTATTGCCGTTGGCATTATCAAGAACGCGGGAAATGTCCCGATTCGCATCTCTCTCGATGCCGTGTCTTCTCCAACGTCACTGGATATTGCCGTTCGAGTGTCCTACCACCTCGTATCCGATCCGGTCACGCCAATCATTCAGAAGAAGACATTCCAGGTGACCGTCTCCAACGCATTTGAGGCAAACTATGACCTCCTGCCTCGTCTCCATCTCGAAGCCTGGCCCAGTCTCTTCGACGCCGGTACCATCCAAGACGTCTCCAACGACGCCCAAACCCCCCTCCCGCCTCTTGGACTAGCACAGAAGTGGTGCCTCATCTGCCACTATGCCTCCTTTGCGACGGAAGACCTACAAATCGTCGACGTGGAGGCACAAATCGCCTCATCGATCGGAGGAGCTCGCTGCACGGCGAACAAGCCCACTTTCCCATCCGAAGGTCTCCGCGTTGCCCCTCGAACGATGCAAGAGGCCAACTTCGACATTTTCGCGCACAAGATCTCCCTCGATGATCGCGGCCCCGCGAGCGTCGACCTCGCATTCCTAATCAAATGGAAGCGACTTGAGTCCGACACGGTCAACACCACTACGATGTTTATCCCACGCTACTACATTCTCGGCACCGAGCCGCGTGTCCTAGCATCGCTGTCTCCTTTAGGAGAGGACGGACTGGTCAATCTCGATATTACGATTGAGAATGCATCCAGCCATTTCCTGACATTTGGACTGAGCATGGAGCCGAGCGACGAATTTGCTTTTTCAGGCTCCAAGAAAACGACGGTGCATGTTTTGCCCGTCTCCCGCCGGACTGCGACATATAGCCTCTTGCCACTGGTTACCGGGGCGTTTATCCGGCCCGGGTTGGTGGTGAAAGATAAGTACTACCAGAAGACGCTCAGGATTATTCCGACGGAGGGTATGAAGATTGACAAGGATGGGTTGCTGGTTTGGATTCCTGGTGAGGTAGGTGAGATAGATGATGAGGTCGAGAAGGTATCTGAGAAGTAGCGGCATGATAATGGGTGGATATAGCCTTGTCTAGAAAGCTCTCTATAGTAGACCACTTATACCTACGATGAACATCCGACTGTGTCCAACATGTTTCTGAGGAGGTTCACATTTTCGATCTCCCATACCCACTCCCAGTTGGATCGGACCTCTTTGGCCTCGGAACATACTCATACCAATCCTTCCCCAAGGTACTTTTCTCCTCTCCGCTCTTCTTCGCCCACAATTTATACTCATCATTCTCCCTCGCCCACCTCTCCACCTCCATCCCGATCCAAGGCGCAGCCTTCTCAGCACACAAGGTTGGGATCTCCATGGGCAACAAGTGTCCTTTATCCTCGAACGCAATTTCTTGAACCCGTCCCCTTGCCACACCACCGCTTCCCCCCGGCCCGCTTCCAGTCATCTCAAGTCTTGTCTTGCGGATCTCAGGAGCCGACGTCCGGGATGTGCCGCCAACGATGTAAAGAACTGGTGGTCGAATGTTCGGAAGCAAAGCCAAGATGGCCGCTCCTTCCGCACGGTAGAGGGGCCAGGTGGGATGGGTTTCGTTAAGGGAGGGGTCCAAATCCGGAACGAGGTCGGGGCGAAGGAGTTTTGCGCCTTGCTTGTCATAGGCATCCCACGAAGGGCGGAAAAAGGTTGCGCACTCTTGGCTTTTGCTCGTCGTGAGGGTTACCTTGCCTTCCTCTTTTCCATCCTCGAGGGGCCGGATCCCCCACGCCTTCCACGCGTCTAAGACCCTCGTATCCCAGGCCTTGTAGAAGGGGCTCTTCTCAAAGCTCTTCTCAGCTTCGGAACGCGAGGGCCAGATTTCGCGCCGGTAAAGAGAGCTCCCTGCGGGAGATCTGGAGATGCTTCCGGGCGTGGAGCTGAATCGAGAGATGACGGGGTCGATGAGGACGAGGGTCGTGAAGAGCCGGGGGTGGATGAAGGATAGAGATGCAAGGCAAGATGCCCCAAAGGAGTGGGCGACGCCGATGAGGGGTGGAGGTGGGCGGAGGTGGTTGATGACCGCGAGGAGGTCGCGCGTGCAGTCCTGCCAACCGGCTGTCCGAGAACGATTTGAGTAAGATCGTTTAAGAAATTTTGAGTGCGTGGTTAAGAATGAAGAAACTTACGGTCAATCCCTAGCTTTCCCTCATTAATGAGGCCGGATTGGCCTTGCCAGGCGGCGTCAGTGATGATGATGCTTCGAATTCGGAAGTTACGCTTCTTGGATTCAACATGCAGGTCATCCCACAGGGCCTCATAGAGCTCCTAGAGTTTCTCATGTCAGCTCATACCTCAATCAGCTCGAAATCATGAGTAACCCCTATCCAGAATAACAGCTTCGTCTTCCCTCTTGGCGAGAACCAGAAGTCGACCGTGACCGTAACCCTAGAATAATCCTAGCCCGAGTGCGCCTCACTACGAGGTGAAATGAAGCTCTCCTTACCTTCGGGAATCCATTCGCATGTGCGCCTATAATCGTCACATCTCCCTCCTTCGGCTCCGGGTTGTCCTTCGGTACATATTCCTTTACTGCAACCTGCAGAACCTCATCCTGGGCGTTGGCGGTGCCACGGGCAAACTCGCGAATGTGCTGCCCCGGCAGCGTGTATTCCTTCACATTGAAAGACGCCATGTCGTGCTTTCCTCTAATACCGAACACGCCGTGAATCTCTGGACTTCCACGCCGCCCGTGTAGGCGCAAAGCATGTGCCTGGTGGTCACCGTGACAGCCAGGCCAACTGCCGTCAATTGGAGCGCTGACGTTAACCACGTCTAAAATGCCTCAAAAGCTAGACGGATCTCGGGATGCGGGATTGTTCTACAAAGGGAGTGCAGTGGAGCTTTGAAAAAATGTGCTTATTATAAAATTACGATCGCGACACTCCTGCTGCGATGGTAAGGAGAAGAAGCTTGCTCACTGTTTTCTCCCATCAACGATCCCGGCAGTTGATTGTGGTTGCTGTGTGATGGACAACGCTTGCCGTGCCGAGGTCCGACATCGACTACAATTGCCGTCCGACGCTCTTTCCACCCAGCGGAGGGCTTCTTTCCTGAGCGTCAACGCCACTCCCTCTGCGGATTCAGTAATTCTATTATAAATATGAATGTCTCTAAATACAGCAATTTGTCTGTTACTAAGGGGCCAATTCCTACGTGTCTTTGCGCCGATGTGAGGTCGAAAGACACAGAGTGGAACAGAAAAGTGGGTCCTGTGTGCTTGCAACTGTGGTGGTCAACTGGTGCAACTCAAGCCGATTTCTACCGAGTTGAGGCCGCTACAGAAGAAGCAATGCCTGGCGGAACTCGCCCCATCTCCTGGACTGGTGCTCTCCTGGCTCAAAGCCAAGACAACCCTAGTTGGTGATTAGGGTCCGTAAAGGAGACCTGTCCGGATATGCTGTAGTAGAGAGCCGTACGAAGGCACCCTAATGAATAATTACAGCCAGGAGCTTTAGACCCGCATTTGCAGTGCAACGCTTCAACGATTGCGAAATTATTAAATGCAATGAAACCCCATTCCCGGCCAAATATTTTGTCTTTGCATAATGCATCCCTCAGGATTTTG
>Ga0247774_1001459_pt1 | contig 11933 bp, 7 predicted proteins | sample UWRJL001104B6_FD_179933 | JGI IMG/M metagenome (GOLD analysis project Ga0247774, IMG submission 179933) | Plant litter microbial communities from Arlington Agricultural Research Station in Wisconsin, United States - UWRJ-L001-104B-6 | ecosystem: Environmental > Terrestrial > Plant litter >... | reverse complement strand
CTCGCATCGTCGTCGGGACTGAACCTCGTCCTTGAAATTCGTATTTTGGATTCTCTTAGTGTATATGGTCATCTTTGCATAGCGGCCGCGTGTGGTTTTCTTCCTCTGGCCCCCGAGATCCTTGGCGCGGCCGAATTCCCCGCACAACGACAGTCCAGCCACACACCACACCGAATTGACGTCGCCCCTCGACGCGATATATGTCCCAATCGGGCTCACGCCAACTAATCGTGCCGCAAGGTTGTGATTGACCCGTATACACGCGGCGGCGGACATAACTTGAGGACTTTCATTGCAGTCGACGAGCCCTGACCGAGTCGCGGACCCGACTGCCAGACCGAGATCCAAGCTTGCGCGACATTGAACCCTATTTCAGGGTACCGGTAGCGATCAAATATACGGCGCTTGGTCTAATTGAGTTGAATTGTCTCCAATGGACTGACGGACGTCTTTGTTCTGGACGACTTGCCATCTAAGACAGCGCGGGGCAAAGGGTGGACTTGTACCGAACGGAGCTGTTCAGTTGCTATCGTAGCGCAGCTCGGGAACGATATCCAGCCGGCAAGATGGTTTCAGACAAGCCTTCATCGGGCTCTGGAAAGCCCTCGTCGGGAGGAGGCTTCCTCGGGAGGTCATCAAGCAGCAACTCGAACATGCGGGGTTTGGTGCAGTTCATTGCCGACCTTAGGAACGCCAGGGCCCGGGAATTAGAAGAAAAGAGGATTAATAAGGAGTTGGCAAACATTAGGTCAGTCGACTGGCTCCGAGTGGCCTCATCTCGAATGTGCATACTAATCTGGGTTGTTACACAGGCAAAAATTCAAAGGTTCGATAGCATTTACCTGGTTAGCTTGACAGGAACGGGACACTAACATAAGAGCAAATAGATGGTAACCTCAACGGCTATCACAAGAAGAAATACGTCTGCAAGGTGAGGAACTGTAACTCGGAACTAACGACTAGGATACTAACATGCTGATAATAGCTACTCTATATCTACATTCTCGGCTGGAATGTGGACTTTGGCCACCTTGAGGCTTTCAACCTCATCTCGGCCAATAAGTATTCAGAGAAACAGATCGGTTACCTGGCCATGACGTTATTCCTTCACGAGAAGCACGAACTCTTGCACCTGGTTGTGAACAGCATCCGTAAGGACCTTCTGGACCACAACGAGCTGTTCAACTGCTTGGCCCTCCATGCCATTGCAAATGTCGGGGGACGGGAAATGGGCGAGGCTCTTAGTGGGGAAGTCCACAGGTTATTAATATCGCCGTATGTGCTACTTGGGCTACGCTCTGGTGTCTAGAACTAACTCGACGAAGGAACTCCAAGTCATTTGTCAAGAAGAAGGCGGCCTTGACCCTCCTCCGGCTCTACCGAAAGCACCCAAGTATCGTCCAGCCTCAATGGGCAGAGAGAATAATATCTATCATGGATGATCTCGACATTGGTGTCGCGCTGTCCGTGACGTCACTCGTCATGACACTCGCCCAGGACAACCTTGAGCAGTACAAAGGCGCGTACCCGAAGGCAGCTGCAAGGCTAAAACGCATCATCATTGATGGGGAGTTCACGCTGGACTACACGTACTACAAAGTCCCGTGCCCTTGGCTCCAGGTCAAGCTCTTGCGGTTGCTTCAATACTTTCCTCCGTCAGGTGAGTCCCTGGTCGCTTGCGTTTGGGAGGGAGTAACAAGGCTAACTTGCAAAGACGATACCCATGTTCGCACGTTGATCCGGGATTCCCTCCAGAAAATTCTCAACCTAGCCATGGAACAGAACAAGCACGTACAGCAAAACAACGCACAAAATGCCGTCCTATTCGAAGCCATCAACCTGATAATCCACCTTGACACGGAGGAGGCGCTTATGAAGCAAATATCCTCCCGCCTCGGCCGCTTCATTCAGTCGAGGGAAACGAACGTGAGGTACCTGGGACTGGAAGCCATGACCCACCTAGCTGCCCGCGCCGAAACGCTCGATCCGATAAAGCAGCACCAGGACGTCATTCTCGGCTCGCTGAAGGATCGGGATATTAGCGTGCGGCGGAAGGGTCTCGATCTCCTTTACAGCATGTGCGATTCGAGCAACTCGCAGGTGATTGTGGGCGAGCTTCTGCAATACCTGCAGAATGCTGATTTTGCGATACGAGAGGAAATGGTGCTGAAAATCGCCATCCTCACGGAAAAGTACGCCACGGATGTGCAATGGTATGTGGATATATCACTGAGGCTCATTGCCATGGCGGGAGATCACGTCAGCGATGAGGTGTGGCAGAGGGTTATTCAGATTGTCACCAACAACGAGGAGCTCCAGGTGTACGCTGCGCAGAACGCGTTGCAATACATCAAGCAGGAACACTGCCATGAGACCCTGGTCAAGATAGGATCATACATACTCGGCGAGTTCGGCCATCTCATTGCCGATCAGCCGCGTTGCAGCCCCATCGAGCAGCTCCTCGCTCTGCAAAAGAAGCTGGCAGCTTGCTCGTCGGGTACCCGAGCCATGATCTTATCATGCTTCATCAAATACATCAACCTGTTCCCGGAGATCAAGCCCCAGCTGGTTGGCATCTTCACGGTGTACAGCTTCACTCTTGACTCGGAACTCCAGCAGCGAGCATGCGAGTACCTTGCCCTTGCGAATATGCCAACCGACGATCTTCTCCGGACCGTCTGCGACGAAATGCCGCCCTTCCCAGAACGTCAGTCAGCCATGTTGTCCCGGCTACACCAGAAGCACGCAAACACGAGCGACAAGCGCACCTGGGTTGTTGGCGGCAAAGATGCCAATGCCAATTCGGCGGAGCTCAACATGGCGAAGAACGGCGGTCTTAAGCGGACCTTCAGCTCTGCAACAACCGTCGACGGCAACGGCACGGTGAATGGCTCTTCGAACGGCGCTAACGGCCGGAGCAACGGCACTAGCGACCTTGCCGGCATTGACATGCTGAGCATCGGACCGTCGGAGCCCAAAATGCTCAAGACTCCCAATTTGGCCAGCGCCGCCCACCTTTCGCCGGGCTGGGAAAAGGGGTACAACAGGTTGCTTGTCAAGTCTGATGGCGTCTTGTTCGAGGACGGACAGGTCCAGATCGGTGTGCGATCCGAATACCGGGGCCAGATGGCCTGTCTGATCCTGTACTTCAAGAACAAGACCCCTGCCAACATGGGCTCCTTCACCACCACTCTCGACCTGGGCGAAAGCGAGAAGGACAAACTGACATGGGATGTCAAGGGCCTTCCCGACAGTAACATTGCTCATGGCCAACAGTCGCAGCAGATTATTATGTTTGAAGCCAAGAAGGCATTCGAGAAGAGCCCGACCATTCGCGTGAGCTACCTCGCCGGTGCTCTTCAAGCCGTCACTCTGAAGCTGCCCGTGACAATACACAAGTTCATGGATCCAGCCGACCTCACAGGCGATGAGTTCTTCAAACGGTGGAAGCAGATCGGAGCAGGGCCTCGAGAGGCCCAGCAGATCTTTGGGCCTAGCAACAAGAGCGATGCCGATTCCGGGTTTACGGAGGCCTTCATTCGGAGGACGCTGGAAGGATTCCGGTGGAAGCTGCTGCACGGCGTGGATCCAAACCGAAAGAATTTTGTGGGGGCGAGCGTGCTGCATACCTCAGAGGGGGGCAAGTTTGGGTGTTTGCTGAGGCTGGAGCCGAACTATTCCACCCAGGTGAGATATTTTAAGCCTCCTCCTCCTGTCTTCGCGATTTGAAAAGGGAAACCCCATGGCTTGCTAACCCTGATCTTTTTCTAAACAGATGGTTCGTCTGACCGTCAGGGCAACGGATGATAGCGTACCGGCCGTGTTGCTGAGGCTGATGGAGGAAAGGATAGCGGCCGGCGAGTCGTCCCTGCGAGAAGTCGATGATGCAAATGGACCGCCTATCCAGGGGGGGATATCGGAGGCGTTCGGAAACGTCATGGTAACGTAGTCGAGTATAAGATTTGTGGGGGGAGGGGGGAAAATTTAACGACGATGAGTTTAATTGCCATTGGTATGAAAGCAAACCTTATTGAACGGAGGAGGATTTTGACATGGCCGCCCAAGTCAACATTTCGATGGGCAATTTCACCGAATGACCGCACGTGACGGACAAACCAAGATGGAGTGAAAAATCTCATTTTGTCCGATTGCAACTTTACAGCGAGTCCCTTGCGGCCGAAAGCCAAAGGCCTCAACTCTATTGCTCTGATATACATGTGCCTCTGCTAGGCGTACATTTATGTTGAAACAAAGAGGAAAAGCAATACAATGCAAACCCGGGCTACCCGATGTACTCTTTCAAGTCTTCCGACTCTTCTAACATCAGCTTGAACGAGAATGGTGCGAACAGCCAACCCTCAAACTCGGCAAACTTGGAAAAGGACTCGACCCAGGCCAGACGCAAGGAGTGCAGCATGGCGCTGGTGCCTTCCATCATGATCAGGACGGCAATGGTCAGGACGAACCACATGCCAAAGGCAATGACAATGAAGATGGCGCCCAGGATGCCGCTTGCGGCGGACAGGGCCCTTCCCAGCGTCATATTCCAGAGGACGACGGAAAGTTGCTGGTGGGCAAGAGACAAGGCCCAGAGGCGAAGGTACGAGGCAGTGTGCGAGACGCAGTTGAGGCAGAATTCTGTTGGCAACATGATTAGCTTGGTGGCTCAGCCCGACTCCAACTTCAACCTTACCAATGGTGTGAATAATCTGGTGGATGATGATTTCCGACATGGGATGTTCCTCCTCGCCCTCTTCTGGAATGTTTTCGGTTATCATGGGGACGTCTTCATCGTCGAGGTCCAAACCGTGACTGCCGTTGCCGCCATGGGCGTGGTCGTCGCCGTCGTCCTCGTCGTCCTCGGCCGCAACAACATGGCCCGTCTCGCCAATGGCGCGATAGCCCTTTGCTCGTGCCTTCTTATGGTCCTTCCAGATCATGTAGGGCTTCAGACCCAACAGAACCGGCACCTGGGCGAAGGCAAGGAGGAGCAGGCATGTTTGCACATACTTCTGTCCGGGATAGAGCGGGGTATCAATGAAGCCAGGTTGCAAGAACATGTAGATCAACATGTTGAGCAGACTCGGTGGCGCCCTTCCTGCGTCGCTCCAGTTGACTGTCCACTTGTAGATGATGCAAATGGCCAGGTAGCCGAAGATGGACTGGAAAAAGATCATTCCGGGAACGAAGTTGCCCCAAAGGTCTTCCTTCTTCTTGAAGAACTTTGCGTTGACGTAGGCGAAGCAGAGAGAGTACGTCATGTGTGCCCAGCCAAGAACAATGGCCATCTTCATTTTATAGCTGTTGGTGAAGAGCAGGTTGTTCTCTGCTCCGTGCCACATCCAGTCGAGACCAAACGGGTATCGATAGTCACCCTGGAGTTTACCCACCACCTTTTCGTTGTCCATCGTGGGCACGTGGTCCCATTCCCACGCCGAAGGGAAAATAGTGAGCGATAGGGAGAAGATATCGTTGTACATGAAGCCGGTGAAGATAGAGAAGATGGCCATGACGAGGGCAATGTATCTTCCGTAGAAGAGCATGGCGAACAGTTCAAACTCCACCTTCTTCAGCTTCTTGTCCCAGTAGATCATGGCGAGGGCCGCGAGGAGCATGATGACGGCATGGCCAATATCTCCAAACATGACGGCGAAGAGGAAGGGGAACGTAACGATGACAGGCAGTGCTGGGTTGACCTCGTGGTAGGTGGCTGTTCCGTAGGCATTGACAATTGTCTGGAACGCCTCGGTAAACTTGTTCGTTCGTAGGAAAGTAGGAGGCTTCTTGTTGGTCCGAACCTCGTTAAGGACCGAAGGGATGGACAAGCCAGCCCGATTGGTGACATCCTGCAGAGTCGACTTGATAAGACCAATATCGGACCTGGGACACCAGCCTTCCGCGATCAGGGTTCGACGAGCGCGGTCGTACGAGAACAGGTTTAGTGTGCTGTAGACCGACTTTTCCTTGGCGATGATCACCATCCATGCCGAAAGTGACTGCGAGATGCCGTTGAGCTCAACACTGAGAGCCGTCTGCGTATTCTCCAGTACGTTTTGGACATCGGATAGTCGGGCATTCACCTCGTGCACTTGGTCACGTCGGAGGTCGCTGTTCTCGTCCACATTGTAGATCTCGGCACCCATCGACTCGGATATCTTTCGAATCTTGGCCAAAATTTCATTGCCGTGCGCGAAGATAACAAATACGTTCTTGTCCACCTTCTCGTTGTTGCTTGGATCGATGAGCGGTTCCTGAATTTCGGACTGGTTCAGGTATAGGTTCCCGCGGAGGGTTCTCCAAAGGATTCGGATCAGCGTGTCCACCTTGGCACGCGGGATGACACCAGCGACGAAGCCGATGTTCATGCCCTGGAACGACTGCTCCACATCGGGTGCGCTTCGGTGGGTCTCAACATCTTGAAGAAGAGGTGCATCGTCCTCGTCGGTCGAAGCACGGATCGTGTCGACATCACCGTGGGCTCGATCGAAGAAGCCGCCAGCCTCCTTCAGCACATGACGCCATTCAATGAGCTCCACCTCGCGCCGCTTGAGAGTCTCGTAGCTTTCGTTGAGCTGCTGGATGCGCTGCTCCAGGGCTTGGCTTCGTTCGACCACGTCGTCGATGTCGGTGGTGGTTGGCGTGGCCAAGTCGTCGTTGTCGATATCGAGCTTGCGTAGCTTGATGTCCGACTTCTCCATCTGTGCCTTGAAGTATCCTAAGCTTAATATCAGAAATGGGATCCACATATGCATCTCGCGCAACGCAACGTACGGAGTTGTCGCTCAACATTATCGAGCCGTCGAATCTCGTTCGTGTAGGTTCTCTGGAACGCGCTGAGCTCCTCGTTGAGCTACGTGGCAAGATTAGCACCCTTCTCCAAGCTCGTAAGGACTAAAACCCAACAACGCACATCTCGGAAATGAACGAGGCCCAGCTGGCCAAGGGCAGTGACGACCTCGCGGCCGATTTCGTTAGACATGTAGAGCTGCACCAAGCTCATGTCCGACGAGCGGAACATGGTCTCCTCGGTCGACGCCATCTTCCGTCGTATGCGTCGTCGAAGACGACTGGGACTATCGGGTTCACGCTCGGTCTCCGACAGGTCCGATAGAGGAATGCTGCGTGGTGTTGATGCTCGGCGACGACGGAGCATTTGGAGCTACTCCGTCATTAGAAAGTTGGAAGGAAAGTTGATGCCTGCGACGTGGAGTCGTAAGCGAAGCTATGTCAAGCAGATGTTACGTAAGCCCGCCGTCACGAGCAACTCAAAATGAAGTAGGAGTAGTAGCGTAAATATCACGTGACACCCTGTCCAACGAAGCCGGCAGGTATTTTGTATGTGTATGCTAGTTTGCGAATGCGAAAGTGGAATGTCGGGAGAACTGCTTTGTGAAGGTTTTCTCCGCAAAATCTCACACTACTGATAGCAAGCGCGCCGTGAGAGGCTAGCCAAGGTTCAGGCCTTGATGTTATCTTATATTTGCATCCATTCTCTATACTACTTTACTGAGGTATCATGAAGCAGTTAAGCCTTCCCTTTTCCGTTCCAAACTCCAAGCGACGTGAGACGAGTTTACGTTACAGTGCCCCAAGCCTAAAATGCAAGCCAAATATATCGTTACCATATACCGCCAACTACTTCTTCGCAAACATCTGGTAGCCAAACCAACCCCCAACCTCGTCAATGGCAACGGGAATCTTCCGAGAGCCCCATGACTCGGCTCCCATTTTCCATGACCGCCAAGCATCCTCCTGCGGTATGCTCGGCGTCTCCCTCACCATCCAGTACCGCTGGCCTGTCTCCTTAAGAACCCACCCGCGGCGCGCGATGGCCTTCGCCGTCTTCTCCAGGCGCTTGAAGGGCCGTTCCGCTATTTCAATCACTTCCAGTGGATAGGACGAGTCCTTGAGAATGCCAAAGCGATTGTCGAACAGCCGGTCGGTGCCCTGGGTGAATTGGAAGTCGGAGACATCGATGAACCGAAGCGTATGAGGGTCTAGGTCATCGCGAGGCTGCAGCAATTCGTGAATGTCAGGCACGGTGACGGCGCGGCCCACGGCAAGCTCGTCTAGGTGCCTCGTCAAGGGCAGGAGGAGTGGGATGTGGGTCGACGACATCTTGCTTCCCCTCAGGTTGAGAGATCTCAGCGTTCTGGGGAGGTTTGGCAAGAGGTTGCTGATATCCTCCTCGTCAAGCATTTCGTGGACCGTGGCATCGGTGCCCAGGTTTAGAACCACCAGCGAGTGTTTGACAGCCTCGTGGGTTGTCAAAAATCTCACCACGGCAGGACCCGGAAGTCTACACTTGGCAAGACTCAAGTGAGTAATGCGAGCCGTGGCGGGTATGCTGAACAGCGCGTGGGTAGATATTTTGCAACCGGTGACATCCAGGTGAGTAACCTTCCCAAGGCGAGGGAAAATGGTCTCAAAAACCTTGGGGGGCAGCGTCACTGTCTTGTGAAACGACAAGCGGGCAATGTTGATCGTTTCCGCGCCAAAGTCCAGAAGGAGCGACTCGAACGCTTTTCGAAAGTCCGCGTGGGTGCAAGCACAGAAATCGACGGCCTCAAGCATGGGCAACTCGAAGAACAACTTGTGGAGAACGCCGCGTTCAAGGTTCTCGCCGACGTGTTCCTGCGCAAGGAACTCCTGGAGCTTGGGAGTGAGACCCAGGCATCTTTCGAGCGTCTCCCCCGTGAGATTATGCGTCATGGCCCTCTCCGCGTCCGTCAAGCCCAGAAGATCCCGGTTGAAGTGATTGAAGTCGAGCCGCCGCACCAGAGTACCGAGGTCTGGGTTCTCCGCAATCTGGCGGAGGAACTTGCGGAAAATGCGAGAGTGGGGGATGGTTATGTGGCGGTAGAGTATCGAGAGGGTTACCGCGTGTAGTGTCCTGGATGTCTGGAGAAGGGCGCTGAGATCGCCGTTGCGCTTGGCGAGGCCTCTGGTCGGCGCACTTACCACCAGGAGCCCAATGATGGATGACAAAATCTCAACGGGGAGCTTCTCGAGTGCCGACGTGCCGGGTATCAGGGATGCCGCTTCAGTGCGCTCGATCCGGAGTCCGCCATGGACTCGGAACGGGTTGATGCTCTGGATGTCGCTGAAACTTTTGCTGGCGTGTCTGGCCTTCCCGCCCAGGGGAATCTCCTTCCAACCTTTGTAGGTTGCGGTGGGATACCAGGCTCCGTGAAGCTTGCTGTGTGGCTGAGTGAGAGGCGGTAGATATTCTGCGTCTGTCATATCCACATCTGTCGAATCATCGCTGATGGCGTCGTCGTGGACATTTTTGGCAAATGATGACACCTTCGACGATGTAAAGGTTTGCGCCAATCCCGAGCCATGTTCCCTCACGGAAGAGAAGGAGCCTCGGCCGACCGTTTCCGGCGTCGTGGGTCGTGGCGACATGGTGCTTTCCGGTGTCTGGGTCCACTTTTGGTCTTGTTCACGATGCTTCCCGTCTTCATGAACGTAGCTGCGCTGGGTACCCCTCGAAGAAGGCGGCATGGCGGTAGGCGAATTTATACGTCGCACCGGGGATGTTTGCGTTTTCAAGTGTGACCGTGTCGGTGAGACGGACTCAAACAGACGGCAGTATGGATATAGACAAAGTCCTCCAAAGTTCAAGGATCTCGTAAATCGAGGAGGCGAAGGCGCAATCAGCGAGGTTTGTGTTAGTCAAATGCTATGCCTGTTAGGTAACAGGATCCAAATCGGGCCAGGCGAATGGGTGCGGGGAAGGCTGATTTCGTAATTGGACCCGGGAGCGCAGGTTTTGAATCGAGTTTGGTGATACAAGCAGACGCGCAAGGAATTTATGCGGATCGAATGCAACAGGGCAGAGAAATTTAAATTCCAAAAAGGGTAGTAACAAAAGAGTCTGAGCTGCCACGAGTGCCAGTTGGGACGACGGACCTTGTGCGCGCAACTAACTGCAATAGTCGTGTAAGTGCGCCTGAATGGTGGAACTAAGTCTGTAAGTCGTCACTAGGAAGGCTGAGAGAGCTTCAAGCTTCGTGGTTTCCTGCCGAAACAATCGCTTTCATGCAAGCAGCACAGGGCCCGTTCCTTCCGGATGCGGGGTTCGATTCTTTTATTTATCGGGATCAGACCTGAAATTTTTTCGCCATTGGCAATGTCTCCTCTCGTCAGGCAAATCGTGACTAAAAGGTTCCAAGATTGGGTAATGGAAATACAGGAATGGAGCCTTTCCTCGTCACCTGAACATGAAAGACAAACCAGGCGGAGCAACAGATTAACTTTGGCAACAAAAACAAGGCCCCTAACGCGTCTTCAGGGGCAAGTCTGGTGGCAGGCCATGGAACCGAAACACAGAGCCACCAAAGTTATCCGATGCTGGCCGCCTACCAGTCGGATGCTGGTAAGTTTGGAGCTTACACATATAGTTCATGCCTTGAATTGGTGTAGGGCGGCCTCGGGAAGGAGGACAATTGGATGGCAATTTGGTAATGGGAATGCGCACTGGAGTCATGTCATTCGCATGCTAGATGGCGCTTTTCCCCTCCAAAGTACTCTATTCCGTGCTTGTAGGCTGTCGCTACCGCCTCGGCAAGTTTTCGGGGTCCTGCGCGTGCCGGGCTTTTTTGTTGCTGAACCAGTTGTAAACCATGATTTCTGGGTCGGGCGCCTGTAAAGTTTACATGGGGAGTTCTGAGCGAAGGTACGGTACTCTCTGTCCTTGCATCACGCTCGATGACACGAGGATAGCATCATCGCTTCCTCAACAGATCCATCATGGCATCGCCATCTCTTCCACATGCTTGACTCTAACATCAGTAAAACTTTACGTAAGTGATGATGCAGCCATGGTAGTGCCGCAGATCAGTCCACAACCGATATTTATTGTTGCTGTGCAAGTCTGTAGAAGTGTTGCACTGCTTGTCAGTTCACCAGAGGCTCTGAAGCGAGAATAGGGATCAAGGCGAACCAAGGTCTTGTGACAGGACGAGAAAAGACATCAGGTGCTCGGCTCTCAGCCCCGCCCCTGGCATCCAAAAAACGTGCAGGGCGGCCCTGATTCCCCGACCCGGGCGCCAGATAAAACCGCCGCAGGGCGGCTAGTGAATGATGAAGCTCTGATGACGCTGATTGCTTGCTCCGAGGTGTGACGGACCAAGCCCTTTCCATTGAACATCATCTATAACCCTTTTCGGCGTCCGCCCTCTTTCCGCATGGCACCGCAGATTCTGGCTCTTTCTTCTCTTCCTAATCTTCATCGGTACCATGACCTACGAAAATATTCGTGCTCTTGGCGAAAGAAACAAAAGGGAATTCGGTTTCCGAGAATTCAAGTTTCAAGCTCCGTTCCCGGACAAAAGCGGCTACATTCGCCTCATGCTTGTGCCTGTGCTACACGGCTGTGGCGACCCCTGGATCAGATAAATTTTTGGGGTCCTAAGCACACAGGTCCCACGTCATAGGCAACTCAGCCGAGAAAGAAGCCCATACCGCGCCTCCGGCCTCGGCCACTCGGCATCAGGCGAACTAATGTAAGTCCAAAGTCCGGGGTGAAGGGGAAGCGATGCCTCTAGCTTCCGAGGCCCACTATGATTGAACCTCTGTAGCTTCTGCACCCGTTGGATCCGCCACCTGATTCAGCTGAGCATGGCGGAGGATGGCGGGCCAAGTTTGTCGCTAGGCGCCAACCGAACGACCACGGGGCCAGGCTCTGAATATCATCGTGAATACCAGCGCCCGCAGTGTGACCTGTTGGGACCGGCATTCACACAGCGTCTTCAATTTTTACATAACCGTCTTCCAACCACAGGCGCTCACCGACACGGACTTCGCTCCTCAGCACCTGCGCCATGATCAATCTTGCATACCAACGTAAATTGGCCAGCTCATTCGGAAGTAGCTTGTCTTGAATTTTGTTCCGGTACGGAAATACAAAAAAAAAAAACATACACGAT
>Ga0247774_1001458_pt1 | contig 11934 bp, 11 predicted proteins | sample UWRJL001104B6_FD_179933 | JGI IMG/M metagenome (GOLD analysis project Ga0247774, IMG submission 179933) | Plant litter microbial communities from Arlington Agricultural Research Station in Wisconsin, United States - UWRJ-L001-104B-6 | ecosystem: Environmental > Terrestrial > Plant litter >... | reverse complement strand
AAAAAAAAAAAAAAAAATTAACGTCGGCCTCATCCCCGACGGAACGACGGTATGATGAGCGACCCTACTAGCGAGGCCATTGCAAAGGCGTCCCTGTCGGGAGAAGCTCGAACGTACGAAGGTGATGAGCTTCGAGACATCAAAGTGGTACGAGCAGCGCGTGCGGCGAAGGAGGTCACCAAGGGCAAAGGGAAACGCAGTCGGAAGCGCAAGAGTGCTGCGCTAGAGGCAGAGGGGCAGGATCTAGAGTCAGGTTTGCCGTGCATTGCGCAAGATGCCGATGAGGCAGAGCCGGAAGCGTCACGAATGATTGAGGGCCAGCGAGCCCCAGTGGCGTATATGGGATGAAAATTCAACGCGATGTATCACGCAGAAGGTGAAATCAAAGTGTGCCAGAAGGGTAATGGAGGTTAGGATCGATAGCTTTAATATTGGTGGTCTATACTGTCGCGTATGGTAGGTGGTGGGGAGACGCATCCCAAAGGTCGTATAGCAACCTGTCAAGGCCACAGTAGGAAACCAAATCAGATTTCCCGGGATTTTGAAATACGGATATTCAAGTAAACCAACATTAGTTTCCGGATTCCAATCCATTGGCGTAGCCAGTGAGGTTTAGGCTGTCGAGAGCCAATGTGTCGATGATTTTCCGGATCCTGGACGAACGGCAGATCATGTCGGCTAAACCGCGGGTCCAATCAAAATGCCAAAACAGCGTATCACGTCAGCAAGCACCAAGAGCACGTAACTCTCGAAATCCGCCACAAAGCACCCTATGCTAGAGTAGTTTTGCACCCACCAAAATTATCACGGGCAATAATCCGAAGTACTAATTAGCGTATCGATTTTATAAAGATCTGGATACCACAACAACTACAAGGCTTGAGATGACTACTACCGTAGTATTAAGGTTCTGAAGCTTAGATAATATCTTTTTATAAAAATTTCGGGTAATAAAAGCTTGGTAGTGGAAGTATATTAACGGAACCCTCTTTTGCTGTTAATAGAGTCCCTTAATAGATCAGGCGTAAGGATAACAACCACAAGGTAATTTTTAATTGAGGGCTCCAGGGTACTTAAAAATGGGTAGAAGATGTGAAGGGCTGGCCAACGGTTAAGCAACAATTGGGGGCCTCGAGATTGTCTATCTCAAGCTGAAGAAAGAGAAAAGCTGGCGGACTTGTCCCAGCATGAGTCCGTTCGTATGGGGTTGGCGCGGAGGCGCTGGGGTCCCGCGCTGGTCCGTCTGTGTGGGTCCGGTGGGCCCTCGTGGAAGGGACGTACCCGCACCGGCATCGCCGGTGCGATCATCCGGGGCTTGACCCGTGACAGTATACCTTATATTGCGCATATGTAATCCAGGTTTAAAACTTAATATCCCGGGTTAGCTATAATTTTGCAGGGTTATATAGAAAGCGAGAAGAGTACTTTAAACCGTAGTTCCGAGAGTTGGACTAAAATATGGGCCTGCAAAAATAGGGGTATGGCACTTTCAACCTAGTAGGGTGGCTGTGGAACGCTTCTTCGTCGGGTCCGTCTCTTGATATCTTCGGTCCACCTTGTGCTTTCGCCCTTTGGCGCATCGTAGCGTTACTCGTGTGAAATCGGACGTTCGCCTGGGGTGTTTCTCTTTGATGACGAGCTCGTAGCCGTTCGCTTTCGCATGGTCGCGACAGTACTCGAAGCAGGTGGTCCAGTCTTCGAATTTACGGCCATGAGACGGCAGTGGGCCGCAGGGCTCGCCGAAAAGAACCATATGGACGTAATTGAGGTCTGAAGTGCTTGAAAATGACGTTACTGATATTCTTGGACGAAGATTTTTGCATCGAAATTCGGGGGCAGGCTTGCAGGCTGCGGGGTTGCGGAGCTCCTGATGGTGAAAAGGATGAGTACTTTGATTTACATACAGAAAAGGACTAGTTTCTTGTACCTATCCTTAGCGGCACGGGAAGTGGGTCGGTGGCTTTTTAAGTGGGGATTTGCGTGCTGGGTAGTGTGGAGTGCGTGCTGAGTAGATGGTCCCTTTTTTTAGGGGGTACCAGGCATTGATTCTCTCTAAACGAATGTCTAGACTGTCCTAGTGGCAGGACATGGATAGCTTACGAGAATTAAGATTGATGCACGTGGAAACTTATACGCGAGTGATTATCCCAATCTATTTTAGCTCATAAACTTAAATCTTTCTTCATCTCGCGTTCGTCTACCAAACCAATATCATCGTCACGAAAGACATTACGCCAACCATGCTTAGTACAACTCGCGAGCCCTTACTCCATCCCGAATTCTCGTCACATGACCCAACAAGATCCTTGCTAGGCCAACTAGCACCGTCCCGGCCGGCACATCCGGCCAACTTCAGCATCTCTTCTTCCACTTGCTTCTGATTGTCCGGTGTCAAGCGATATTGACAACCACCCTTTGGTTCCGGATACGGATCCGTCAGTATTGGACATTGCTTTCCGTCCCAGCCCGCCCAATCCTCCTTTACCAGTGCATCGTCGTAAAGAACGGTATCATTCACCTCCATGGCGACCAGAGGGTCTGCACACTCTCCACTAGCCATCATATCTGGCAATTCCCCATCATTCCCCAGAGTGAACTTCACGCTTCCAAACGACCCCGTTCCCGGCGTGTACCTCAACGCCTCGTCCCTCTCTTCTGCTGTCACTGTCCCCTTGGTACAGTTTACGTTCATCCGGAGCCTGACATACATTTCAAACTCGCCGCTGTTGATGCGGGCGAATTGCTCGGTCCCGTTGATAAAGAAAAACTTGTCGGACGGTGGGCCCACTTTTGTATTCGGTCCTGTCTTCAGGCCATCTTCCTTCTTGACCGGCCAGACCACATCGCTAAATGCAAAGTCCCCGTCTTGGGCGCTTTCGACGCGGCTGATGCTATAGTAAAGCTGGAAGTCGTAGTTCCATACTTGGCTGAGGTTGTGGATAGCCAGGACTATCGGGAACGGGTAGACGGGAGCATACTTCCCGCCGTCGCGGGGGAAGACGACGTCGACTTGGACGTTTGCTGGAATATCTTGCTGGTGCGCTATAGCCGCAAGAGGAGAAAGGAGGGGAAGGTATTTGAACATTTGAATGCCGAGATTACTAGGTCGAACTCGGCGAAGATGTGCTTTATGCAGCCAGAAGCGGACTTGGATTTCAATTGTAGAAAGAAACTGGAGGGTTCTTCCGATAAAAAGGTACGAGATATCTCGCCGAAAATCTGTTGGCGGTCGTTTGCTTCATGTAGCGCCGGCCGGCTTGCGACTCGTTCCATGCAAACATTCGTGTAACGGCATCGCCCCAATCACAGCCCCACTACACCGTATGCCCGGCCAACTGAGGAGTTTTGTTGTCAGTTGCCGCGGGCTGACTTGGGCCGCGAAAATGGCGATCCAATTATTTGCGCAGACTTAGCGCTTTCGTCTTGGGGTCCATATTCCAGATGGGCTTTTTCTGTCCCCGATGATAAACAGCTGGATTTTGTAGACTCCACGAACACGTACGGCAAATGGTGCCCGACCGTGGTACTTGTAAAAAGTTCCGAGCTAGGTTCCCTGCTCTACTAGAGACTTTTGGAGAATCACGTAGCATTTTAGATATGCACAGCATCGGTTCTGTGGACTTTTTAATTTCACAGGTGTTGATTTGAGCTCGACTTCAACGGTAGCCATCTCGTTGGGGTCGATAAACGTAAAAGACATAGAAACTGCAGCCCGTATCAGAAAAGGAATATGGAAAAAGAGAAGGAAAACGAAGGAGTCTTAGATAAAATCAAAGAAGACAACGGCATCAACATCGAGGGTGCCGTTTTACGCAGCCACGCACTTGTTCAAGGCTCTTCAGCAACACGGAGATTTTGAACTGCTTAATCTAACTGGAGTTACACGGAGGCCAGCTCGGCCGTCATGAAGTGCCTTCCGCGGCGGAGCAATGTGTAGCCATGAAACGAAGGAACAGGTCGCAACCGACAAGGCTGTATTGTCGGCCTTCTGAAATTTTCAACCTGGGCGATGCCGTGATGGCGTTCCAGCTTGGTGCTAAGATCAAAAAGAATCGCCAAAGCTGCTTTGTGACAACTCTCTGCGCTGCCCCCTGTCAATTTCCGCTCTCTGGCGATTCTTTTGATGAATTGTTGGTTTCATGATGAAAGAGCGTCACGGTCTTTCGAAACGAACCCTTGTGATTAGCGTTAGCAGTCGGTATCGGGCACCAACAGGCCGATGAAGTGAAAAGCGGGTGTCCATAGGAGAAGTATTTAGACCGAATGGCAATCTGGTCAAGTTTGAGCTCGAGCGATCAGAGCTAGTTTATCTTACTCTCTCTTTTCCTAGAGCCAAATTTCCAAGTTATCTCTGATCTAGGAACCACAAATATGCATTCCTCTCAACTCAGCTTCTGGACAGTGTTCCTTCTTCCTCTCACCTCATTGGCGGCCCCATCCAAGATCACACCCAGAGTAGACAACGCCGACACCCAAAAGGCAGAGGACGCATTCAAGGATATATCCGGTCGAATGGGCTGCATCACCCAAGGCGTGGACACTCAGGCCTGCGATTTCAAGGCTGCATGGATGCCCAAGGACTGCCGGCCACGCGAAAAACGCGAATGGAAAAACATTGTCTGCACTGCCGAGTCGGTTAACCAAACTAGCGGAGACCCGGCCAAGCGATGGGGAGATCTCAAGGTGTTAGATGCCTGGTGCGACGTTTTGGAAACGTTGCCCGCCGATACCGAGATCCAGAAACAGATTTGCCCCAAGCAGAAGGGTGGGGATCCGGAGTTGAAAGAATGCTTCTCAGAGCATATGGCACAGATTGTTAAGGGATCGACTGGGACACATTGTGGGTCCCTTGATGAAGAAAATGGATGTCATGATAGAATGGACTGCAAACAAGATTTGGATAAAGATGGTAGACCAGTCGCTGGTGCTGGTGGGTATATGATATACAACTCGCTTCAGACTATTAGCGCCGTACGCCGCTCCTCCATCCCTATGCTTCACGCTAGAGCCGTAACACGTGGATAGTCCTAGCCAATAGCTAACGAGACTGTAGTCTTTCTGGAATCTTTACAGCGCCCTTGACGCCAGCCAGGGTAACATAAACACCAACTTTGATTTCTTCATTCAGCAGTTTGCTACTGATAAGAAAGACGTTAACGAGCTTCTGGCGAAGGCTTTGATTGGTGCGGCTGGATTTATAGGAGCTGGCGCCGTTGCTGGAACCTTTAATGGCCGTAAGTGTTTCGCTCTCAATCCCAGAGTTAGAAGTTCCAACCAGGGTCCATTTTCACTAACAAGCACTTCCTTACAACCAGTTCTCAGAATTGGAAGGGAGGCAACGAAGCTTAAGGATAGTAGTAAGGAATTAGGTTATGCCTATATTGGCTTCCTTACGGGAGTTGTCAAAGATAAAGTTTCTGTCGAGTCCGTCTATCCTCTTTCTCTCAGTTAATTCGCGAAAGCTTACGGCGTACAGCTACGGCGACAACAAAGGAGTGAAACTCAAGAGTCTCTACCTGGATTTGATCGACCAGCTGCGCGAAGGCCTCAGGGAGGTTCTTAATGAACTATTCTCAGGCAACGCGCGGAGCCTCGAGCTCCTTTCTCTGACTATCGAAAATGGCGCCGTCTTCAATCCGCCCGTCACAGACGCGCTTGACCTCATGCGCAACTGGGAAAAGGTAGCTTACAACTTCCTCATCCCACAGTCCTGGATCGTCAGGGGGATCACACCCGTCATCTTCCCCACCGGCAAGGATTGCAACGACCTCGACGGTGCGCTGAAGATGCTCGGGAAGGAAATTAACACGGAAGATGCAGACAAGGGACATGCTTGCGTAGATGACCAGATTTACGTCATCGCTGATCCGCACGGCACCTCGGACAAGTGCGAGTCAATCGCTCCCAACGGGAACCAATTTGGCGCGAACCTGCTGCCGGGAAACGAGTGCAAGGCGAGGAAGTTTTCATTGCCGGAAAATTGGGATCACTTTAGCAAGGAATTTGGGGACCTCAACATTGGAGACGTGATTGCCGCGTAAGAGGTTTTCCCCCGTTCTTTAATGCCCCAGGGTAGTATTCAAAGTAGCTAACAGAAATAGGGCCGTGGCAACCAACAAAGAGTTTGGGAACGGAGCATCCAGTGACGTCCCCGACCTTGGCGACTTTGCAACGTATGACAAAGTTAGAGAGTACTTATCTGGAAGCAAGAACTCTCACTACATGCCTGGTCTGGTACACATTCCGATTTGCGCTCCTGATGAGGCCAGGAAAAATTGGAACACAGGGCACAAAAATGGCAGGCTTTATCCTTGCAACGGATAGAATAGCGGAGAGAGATGTGAATGAAGTCGATAACTTTTAGATGCGATGAACGATATGATTGGTGCGTCACAAGCATGGGCAAAATGGAAGCCGAGTTTCCGTGTAGTTGAATCAAGTGCCATTCGGTAGTGCAATGGTTCAATTCCAATAGTGGAAATGCAAATCGGGCGTCTTAAATATTTCATGACCTTGAGTGAAATGAGTGAGCGGTTTCTATGTTGACAATACCTACTTCGGTCGAGTTGACAGATGACTAGTTGGTGGAGTTGGCAGGGCTGTTAGCCACCCTACAAAAGATGAGCGGTCCAGACTGGAACACTCGGGGAATAAAATTAATACTCTTGCCTATTCCACCTTTGGCGCTCTTGAGCAAGTGGCGTACTGACAGCATGGTCGAGGATCTGGCGGATATGTCGGCGGACTTGCCACGATTTGAGGTGATGGGCTTGCCGGATCGCCAGATTAAGAAAATACGGAGGTGTGGGACGGCGTGCAAAATTGGGATCAGACTTGAAGGGATGGTCTGGCTGCGCGGGGTATCATTTCCGAAACCGATAGTGTTGGCCGACGTGAAGAGCCATTCAGCTCTCACTACCTTCGCTCTACCGACGCGTTTTGATAGCTTTCATTATGTACTCCCTCTTTATGCTCTAAAAGATGTCCTTGGGACGGCAGCCATCTTCAGTATCAGGGTCTGTCTCAATCCCCCTTCCGTTCTCTGTACATTCCCAACATTCCGCAATTGTACTGTTTCTACATTCCTTCACAAATACAGCCCTCTTAGGATATGGACACAAAATCCTCTTGTTTGGAATTCCGTCCGCCGACAGGAAGTTGAAGGGTGACGACTCGGGCGCTATTCCATGTTCGACCCAGTTGCGAAGCTGCTCGAAGATCGCAATCGGCTGTCCCCACACCCCACCGAAACAGTGTTCGAAGCCAGGAATCTCAAAGAGGCGATAGAAGTCATGAACGTCGGGGTGCAGCTTGGTCACTTCGCTGTAGTAGTGTCTTGATCCTCCAACCGGAATGATAGCGTCGGCCTGGTCACGTTAGTTCGATGGTCAAGAATACTTGCTGCACTGACACCAAGGCACTTACAAGCCCGTGATAAGTAATCATCTTGCCGCCCCTATCCCGAAACGCGGCGAGATCCGGGTCGTCCGTCTCAATAAACGATGCAAACTCCTGCTTGGCAAGACGGGACAGTCGGTCAAACTCTTCGTGCGTCAACTTAGTGTAATCAAACTTGGGGTCCTTGGCCGCAAAGTTTCGATACCACCACATGGTCAGGTCGTTGACCTCCCCTTTGCAGGTTCCATTTACGTCGCACACAGTATTAGCCACGCTCGGCAGGCTAAGAAGCGAATAATCACCGGTCAAATCCGCGCCAATCTTAGGCCCATACCAGACTCTTTCTCCTGTAGATGTTCGTGGTCCCCACCATGTGGCGTTGGATACTGCCGCGGCGGCCTTACTGAGCTGGAGGGTGCCGTTCGTTTCCGCGCATGCAAGCTTTGTGCCAACGTACCGGAAAGGGTCGAATAACCTCAGACACTCTTCAGGATTGGAGATGATGTAGTCTCTAACCCCGTCGAGCTCGTCGCAAAAGTCGATGGCAAGAGTTCGGATTGCGTCAAGCTCGCATCCGTGAGGGAATTGATTGGTGAGAACCATGTACACTTGGGGCCAGAACATGCTAGTTTCGATTTCGGACCAGTACACTGCGGGCGCGCCGGCCATGATTCCGTCGTACATGTCTGGATAACGCTGTGCGGCCATGAGGCCCTGGCGGCCGCCTTGGGAGCAGCCATTCCAGTACGAGTAGAGAGGGTCTTCCCCGTAAAATGATCGTATCAACGCTTTTGCGATTAAAGGCTGCCCGAGGAGGTTAGCAGGCTGGTTGCTTTATCCCATTCCGGCTTGACCGACGCACCATATCCTCGACAGATCGAGATGCAAGATCCCTGAACTTATCCTGGTTCACATTTCCCGGGCTGAACAATGCCCAGGAATCCGGCTCCAGCCCGTCAGGTATGCCGGCGTCTGTCGTGACAGTGGCGTACCCGTCATTCAGAGCACCTGCCATGCCCATATACGACAGCGCGAACCGCCCAGCCCACCACCCGCCGCCGCCAACGGCTTGCAGCCTGTGGTTGTAGTTCTCGACGGGTAGCCACGTCTCGACGGTGATGAAGTCCTCGTGGCCCGGGTGAGTGTACAGGACCGTGACGTTGCAGAATGTGGCATTTTGAACGCGTACGGTCGGCTGGCTGAGCCGAAATATGGCAGGAGCGGGACTGCTGAAGTTGGACACCAGACTTGCCTGGACGTCGATGATTGTGGTGCCGAAGATGTTAGGGAAGCCAAACGTTTCGAACACGCAAGCACTCGGATCCGCCACCATGTACTCCATGGTAGCCAGGCCTTTTCAGGGCAAAATTTTGCTATTGGGAATTTTCCTGCGGCGTCATTGACGTCTCTTGACCCAAGCCATATTCCTTGACGTCGATTAATCCTTCCGGGCAAGTGAGGCTGGGGACCTGACCGCAGCTTGCGCTCCATGTCTCGAGCCGGATCATTCATTCCCCCAAGAGGCCTCGTGGTTATATTCGATAACCCTCGGTAGATGGATCATCTTCCCCACACAATAGATGTGCCGGTCGGAAGCGACGAAGGGTCCACTGTTTCCTCTTGGAGCCATCGGGTACGGAGCCGGCAAAATTCGCCGGCCATTTTCAGCATCCCATAGTGGGGAACCCACTTTGCACCATGAGCTTATTCTATTTCCCGGCAGCAGGGTAGATTGAGTAATCAATTATTTACTAAACTATTCTTCCACGCGCTCGTATCCTCCGTTTTTTCCTGTGCACAGCCACGATCAACTTGAAGTTTCTTCTTTCCATCGGAAGCGATCACGAAACGCTTTCAAGCCGTTTCCCAACCTTCCAAAAAAAAATGCCCCATTTGAATACACTAGATAATTGACGCTGCTCTATTGTCACATGGACAATTCTCTCTTCCTGGTCCACAGTATGATGACAATAATTCCAGAGTAGCTCCATAGGTATCGTCATGCAATTGCTCCGGTCCTGAGGCTCAAATGACGACTTCCATGCCAAGAAATCGTGACATGCATCTGAAGATAATTTTCTAACTCCATGGTTACTAGCTATAGATCGTAAATGCTTTTCTCAGGCCGTAGCTATATGTACGGATCGGTGGTTTTATCGGACGCCGCTAGCCACCAGCATCTCAGAAGATTCCGACATAATGAAAGATTATATTGCCGTTCACCATGAGGTCGCGAAATGAAGCATGATATTGACGGCTTCACTGACCCGCGATATTGATCGGTTTATTTGCCTTTTTCAGTCTGCCCGCCCCGCCCTTTGGGAAGAAAATAAGAAAAAACCACCCCCGCCTTCTCGCTCTTCTCTCCAAACACTGCCAAAGTTCTCGACATAGGAGCCGGGATTTCACTCCGCAGCTTCCTGGGGTCCCTTCTCTCCCTTCCCTCCCGCCGCTCCTCTGTCTTCCTCCTCTTACTTCTCCTTCCTCCTCTACTTCTTCCCCTTCTTCTCTCTCAGAGCCTCCTTGACCCCATAGTCACCCCACGGCCAGCCCGTTGTCATCTTGACAGCCGTCGTGCCGAACTGTCTCAGCAGCCGGGAATGCTGCTTGCTCCTTTTTGCGTAAACAAACACTAAATTAAAACATTGAACTACGCTCAGATGACACCGCGCAAGAAGTGGTGAAGCGAATTTCTGGGCTTCAACAGGGCTACTGCTTGGCAGATCAAGATTGATATAGCAATCCTTCAAGAGAAAGGAAGACGATCAGCAGAAGGATGTAACCATAGAATAGATTCGGTGGGAGACGAGAATACGCAAGCTGTGTTTACAGTATCCGTAGATGTGGGTTCTGACCGAAGATGAAAGGAATGGTAAATTTTACCTGTGATATATCGCGATGTACTCTTGAGAGGAAAAAAAGCGGCTAACTGAAACTATTAGCCGACGAGGGTATCCGCGATGCTTAGGAGGAGAAGGGGGAATGGACAATTGTGGTGCAGGTTTCAAATATTTTGAGGAAGACACTGAGGATGGCCCTACTTCGTTCCCAATGTCGAGGCGAGCCGCCATAAAACAGCGGGAATTATTCATACCCAAGCAAGAAAGAGAAGAGGTTACAGGCGACAGAGCGCGAGAGATATAGAGAAAGCGAGAAATCGAGAGTGGCTCGAATCTCGAGAGGTTACACGAATCAAAAGCGGGAGTAGAAAATAGACTGGAGTCTGAGGAGGGAAAAATTCAAGAAATCGGAGTTGCGGTGCAGGGGGCAGAAATTTGTGGTCTGGTTCTATGATCCGTGTGGTTTGCCGATATCCAGTCCTCTATAATAGGGAGCAGCGTTTGGAAGGTGGTCTGTGTCTTCTGCTGGAGCATCTTTTCATTTGTTTCGTGCTCTTCTCGGCCAGTGTCGCTCCAGGGAGGCATCCTGTGCCTGCTTGGCCACTATGCAAGGGTCAAATTACACATGCTCCTGTCCCTCGGTGCAATTTTGAATCTCCCACATTGAGATAGCGTCAATTATGAACTTAGACACCATCAAGGACCCCTGTGCTCACACTCCATTGTCCTATTGCACTCAAGGAAGTCATAAATTACTACAGGGATAGGTTTACTCAAAGTTATTGTAGCCTCTCTACACCCTAATAGGCCATAGTACAATAATTAGAACGATAGGTAGGAGAGTTGGTCATATCGGCCTTCGTTTTGCTAATGTAGGTATCCTCCCTTTGGGGCAGACAGTCTCCCGCGTTCACTGCGTTCTAGAGACTTCCAATGCCCTTGCCAGTCTATGGGCAGAACAAATGGCAAAAAAGTTCAATAAATGTAATTGGCTGATTAGGCTGCCTCGGAGAATGTGATTTCCAGTATAAACAGGAGCGATGAGTAGTGTGAAGGGCAGGGGGCGAACGGAAATAAACTGCCTATAACCGCTTCTGCTAACCGGTCTTTGAATTAGGTTTTATTATTGGAAAGCACTCCGCGACTCTTTCAATCTACGACTCCCTGTTCAGTTAGAAGATTGATATTTACGTGTCCGTATTAAGAGTCTCTTTTGGCGAGATATAATCCTCTACTCTGGCAAGTGGAAGGCTGGCACCCTTTGTGCGCGTAGGTGATGACTCCGTGAACGACTTCCAATAATGTAAAGAGTACCAAATTAACGGGATGCGTTTGAAGGTTAATACAATGTACTTAATCGCGTTGACAACCCCCATTTGAGCGTGCAAAGCATGTGGCCATCAACAGTGGGTCCGCCGTTGGCCGTATTTTCGGCAGGGTCCGTTTCCTCCTAGTCGCAAACATCGGTAACGAACTAAACAGCCATATTAACTATACTCTTGGTCTCTCGCCACTTCTGAGCTAGGTATCAAACGGGAGGTAAAGTAGTATGCCTTCCGGCTAATGGCTCGGAACTCTAGTGCGCCGTGTTGGTTTCAGGATGTTTGCGAACACCTGGGGTTGATTAATCTCGGGAACAAAGACCCGGGTATAACACTTGTGCTTGACAGCCTCGTTTCTGCTCATCAGTCTCTCC
>Ga0247774_1001457_pt1 | contig 11944 bp, 8 predicted proteins | sample UWRJL001104B6_FD_179933 | JGI IMG/M metagenome (GOLD analysis project Ga0247774, IMG submission 179933) | Plant litter microbial communities from Arlington Agricultural Research Station in Wisconsin, United States - UWRJ-L001-104B-6 | ecosystem: Environmental > Terrestrial > Plant litter >... | reverse complement strand
GGTTGAGTCGGGGCGTGCTGAAAGTTAAGATTGTAGAAGTATTGGATGCGGAAGAAAAGTTATGATTGATTCGCAGTTGCGCCAGTCTGACTGGAATTATGAGGAAACGGTCGATCGAATTGAAGCAATTATCGATCGGGTGGAATCGGGAGAGTTGCCTCTAGAAGAGGTTTTCGAGCAGTTTGCGGTGGCTGTGGAGTGCTTGCAGGAGTGCGAAGGTTTTTTGGCGCGGGGGAAGGAACAGATGGATTTGGCGATCGAGCTTTTGGCCGCGGAACCCGATTTTTAACCCTTCCAAATCCTGTAGGGGCGGGTTCACCAACCATCGATGAAACCCACAAACAATCTCATAAACGCGCCCCATCCCCGCCCTAAATTTACATCAACATCTTACCAATAAATTTATCCTACATCTTTATTTTTGGTTGGGTGGGGGCGGGTTGACAATATTCTTCATTTTACCGATAGATTGTTGGTGAACCCGCCCCTACAATTCACGGCTTTATACAGCAGATTCCACGTTGATAAAGTACACCCGTCAAGCGATCGATCGCTGTAGGGAAACGGCACTGCCGTGTCCTCTATCTTTGCTGTGTACCTCTTACCTAAAAAAAGCTGTATCAATAACGGTAGCAATTGAGCGCTGATTTCTCAATGCAAACCCTGACAAATAAACCCCGACCAATAAATCAAATCAGCAAAAGGATTGGGCATTTTATATAGATTTTGCCGCAGAGTTTCGTATCCTTTAATTTTCTCACAAATCTTTGCCTCTTCCTTAGTTTTTTCCCTTGTTTGTTTATGTAACTCCTTATACTCAGCCGTCCCCCTATTGTATTTTTTCTCCTGCGCTGTCAACTTCTCCTTTTCCGCCTGCACCTCAACCAATTTCAGCTTTAAATTCTCAATAATCAGCGGAATAATCGCATCTATTTGCGACTTATACATCACTTCCAACTCCGCACCCGAAATCGTCCGCAACCTCACCTGGGCCCGCCGCAACGCATCCGGGCGACTGCAACCAACCTGCTGCCGATACTGATAGTAAAAAATCGAAAACAGCGACGTAGCCAAATCATCCACCGCCCACAAAGTGCTGACCACACTCCGAGCACCCGCACACAAAAACCCCGTTCCCAAGGTGAGAATATCATCGGTAATTGTTGTCATTCCTAAATTGGTTTCGCAGCAGGAGAGAAACACATCGGATAAGTCCGGCAAACGCCAGCCTGGTGTCATTAATTCCCCTAAGGTGATACTCCCATTCCCCAGTAATAATTCTGATGCCAAAGGATTGTCTAAACGAGAGTTGGCGTGATGGCTGGAGTGCAGGATATTAACTGTTTTGACCAAATTGCGATAATTGGCGACTGTTGCTTGTTTGCGTCCTTTTAAGTGTTGCTTGACGGGAACAATTTTGTTGATTTCTTGGCACTCGAAAGGTGTAAAATAGAGGTCGTCGGTGGCATTTTCCACAATGCCGTATTGCGGCGATTCGATGGTTCGGCGTTGATGGCAATACTCTAATATTTTGCAACTGGGCACGTAACGGATTAGGAAATAATCGCTAAGAACCCCCCCCGGCCCCCCCTTGCTAAGGGGGGGAGATGGAAGAGTTTCTCCCTTGCTAAGGAGGGGAGATGGAAGAGATTCTCCCTTGCTAAGGGGGGGAGATTGTTCTTCTGTTAGGTGCCCCTCAACAAGCAGCGAATCTGGTTCCTCTCTTAGCCCCCCCTTAGCAAGGGGGGGTTGGGGGGGGTCAATCGACTCATCAACAAGCAGCGAATCTAGTTCCTCTCTTAGCCCCCCCTTAGCAAGGGGGGGTTGGGGGGGGTCAATCGACTCATCAACAAGCAGCGAATTTGGTTCCTCTCTTAGCCCCCCCTTAGCAAGGGGGGGTTGGGGGGGGTCAATAGACTCATCAACAAGCAGCGAATCTGGTTCCTCTCTTAGCCCCCCCTTACTAAGGGGGGGTTGGGGGGGGTTAATCGGCAATGCCGCCAACGGAATCTGATGCAAAAACAGATGGGGAATCACAATCAATTCCTCAATCCCATCCAGATATTTACCAATCAAATCCTCAACTTTCAACCGCTGCGACAACTGAGACAAAAACTCACCCATCCCCTGTTGCCAACTTTTCTGATCCCTCAAATAAGGCAACAACCAACTCTCCTGAATCCACTTCTGAAAAGTTGCCCAGCCCTCTCCCTGACAAGTATGAACCTGCGGGGCTTTATCCTTGTAAATCACAAAAACATGAGTGTCATCATCAGTAGTATAAAAACACAGAATCGCTGTATAGGGATTTTCAATCAGTTGCTGCATCGCCGCAAACTTCATTCCATCGACTTGAAGTTGTCCCGCTAAAACTGGATCTAAACGGCGAATGTTTTGCCAGATTTGCTGTTTCTCGGATTCCAATTGTGCTATCTTCTCCGTGTAAGCAACGACATCCGCCCGACTCCGCGACTGACTCCCCACACTTGCTAATTCTTTATTCCCTGACGATGGATTGCGGAGTTGTTCAACTTCCGCGTCAATTTCCTGCTGCTTCGCCTCAAACTCCCGCAAATAAGTTTGAACTTCGGGCGGAATTTCGCCGCTAGCATACAAGTCATTGCTGTGCATTAAATCGACTAAATGCTTGGAACGGGTTCTGTCACAATATTCTATGGCTTTTTCTAGTTGGCCGCTGTTGACGCAAGCTTGAATCGCGTTTTCGTAAACATCGATCGATTCTGCTACCATCTGTTGGCGGCGATCGTCCGAAGTTGCCCAACTTCTACTGTATTCCACCGCTGTCATCGCTTGTTCGTATCCTTCGATCCCAATTTCCCAGAAACCAGCAGTGAAAGCGGTATTGCCGAGGTTTCTGCTAGCTGTCAGACATTCTAAAGGAAAAGCGGTAGGGGTGTAGACTTCTAAAGCTGACCGATAACAGGCGATCGCCGATTCAATATTCGCCGCCCTGACTCCTTCTATTCTGTCACTGTAGGCAGTCCCCAAATTGTTTTGAGTCCTTGCCCATTTTTCGGGATAATTTTCGCGGGTATAGACTTTGAAAGCTGACCGATAACAGGAAATCGCCGATTCAATATTCGTCGCCCTGACTCCTTCTATTCTGTCTCTGTAGGCAGTCCCCAAATTGTTTTGAGTCCCCGCCCAATCTTCGGGATAATTCTCGCGGGTACGGACTTCTAAAGGTGACCGATAACAGGAAATCGCCAATTCAATATTCGCCGCCCTGACTTCTTCTCTTCTGTCTCTGTAGGCAGCCCCCAAATTGTTTTGAGTCATTCCCCAATCTTCGGGATAATTCTCGCGGGTGTAGACTTCTAAAGCTGACCGATAACAGGCGATCGCCGATTCAATATTCGCCGCCCTGTCTTCTTCTATTCTGTCACTGTAGGCAGCCCCCAAATTGTTTTGAATCCCTGCCCATTTTTCGGGATAATTCTCGCGGGTATAGACTTCTAAAGCTGACCGATAACAGGAAATCGCCAATTCAATATTCGTCGCCCTGACTCCTTCTATTCTATTTCTGTAGGCAGCCCCCAAATTGTTTTGAATCGCTGCCCAATCTTCGGGATAATTCTTGCGGGTGTAGACTTCTAAAGCTGACCGATAACAGGCGATCGCCGATTCAATATTCGCCGCCCTGACTCCTTCTATTCTGTGATTGTAGGCAGTCCCCAAATTGTTTTGAATCCTTGCCCATTTTTCGGGATAATTTTCGCGGGTGTAGACTTCTAAAGCTGACCGATAACAGGAAATCGCCGATTCAATATTCGCCGCCCTGCCTCCTTCTATTCTGTGACTGTAAGCAGCCCCCAAATTGTTTTGAGTCCCTGCCCATTTTTTGGGATAATTCTCGCGGGTGTAGACTTCTAAAGCTGACCGATAACAGGAAATCGCCAATTCAATATTCGCCGCCCTGACTTCTTCTCTTCTGTCTCTGTAGGCAGCCCCCAAATTGTTTTGAGTCGCTGCCCAATCTTCGGGATAATTCTCGCGGGTGTAGACTTCTAAAGCTGACCGATAACAGGAAATCGCCGATTCCATATTCGCCGCCCTGACTCCTTCTCTTCTGTCACTGTAGGCAACCCCCAAATTGTTTTGAGTCATTGCCCATTTTTCGGGATAATTCTCGCGGGTACGGACTTTTAAAGCTGACTTGTAACAAGCGATGGCAATTTCTAAATTCCATGCCCGCCTGCCTAGGGGAAACTGCTGAATTAAGTTGCCTAATTCGCCAATAACTCCTGCGATTGAGTTAGCTTGTTCTAATGTAACTTCTGTGAATGTGGATGTTGCCCAAGCTTGCAATTTTTCGGCAAACCTTAGATTCAATTTCTCGATATTTTGTTGTAAAATCCGATAGACGACTTGAGGTTCTCCGCCACTGTCTGAGGTTGCCTGCAACACCTCCATCAAGAAATTAAAATATTCTTCAGGAGTTGCAGTATTATCAATATAATTCGCCAAATGTGCCGCTAGATTTTGCCACCAGCCTGCATTTGTGTCACCCTTTGCTGCCCTATCGGCGGCTACCACTTCCACGACTTGCACAAAATCGGCATCCACCAACTCTCGATTGGCGTTGAGAATATCACCCTCTTCACCGTTAGGACATTTGAGGAGTTGTTGAATCAGATTGAGATAAGCCGCAATGCGTTGTTCGTCCATGAGAATTTCCTTTAACTCTATATATATCTATCGGCGATTTGGGGAAGAATTATGCAAAATCCCGGAAAAAATATTGATATTTGTCCAAAACCACAATTGTCGTAGGGGCGGGTTCGCCGAAATATTTAACAGCCATCAAAAAATCTCATAAACCCGCCCCGCCCCCAGGATTATTTACATCAACATTTTACCCACTAAATTGCTGGTGAATTTGTATTTTCGGTGGGTGGGGGCGGGTTTACGAGATTATTGATTTTCCCAATAGATGGTTGGTGAACCCGCCCCTACGGTTGATGATATTAGACCAATTCTATCCATCGCCATCACCCCAAATCTCAGCTAATTTTTTCAACAAATCTTTAGCAATCTGATTCAGATCCGCTGCGACATCATCCTCAATATTGGAAGTTGTGTCCATAGATAGAGATTTATTCATTGAAGAACCTCGGTTGTCACCTCCCAAACTTCCACCACCAGAACCAACTCCAGCTAAAGCTTTCCCCCCTTCATATCCCCAATAACTTGCCTCATGGCTGCGATAAACTCTGTTGAACTTAGCAACAATTTCCGCAATCGATTGACGTGCCAATATTTCCCGCACTGCTTTTTCTACCGGGTCATCTTCATCCAGAGAAGATATCAATTCTTCTATTTCAGGTTGCAATTCCGAAATCCCCGACTCAATCCGATACAAATAATCCAACAACTCCTCAATAGGTTTGAGTTCACTCAGGGAAATTTCTTCAGTTTCATCGCCAATTTCCACGGCCGGCATAAAACCCAAAAGTTTAACTTTATCAAAGGGTTCCGCAAACCCAACAGCGACATAAGCAATGCGGTTTTCCCGGACTTCCGATGGCAGAAAAATCGCCTCTTCTCCACCCTTCACAGGACAACATTCTATCTTACCAATTCCCGGTAAAACCAAATCCGCGACATTGTGAAACATTCTGATTACCGGATGCCAACTATCCCCAGCATCTAAATCAGTTTCATAGCGAAGTTCTTGCACGAAGGTGTTAACCGCTAAAACAGCAAGAGTATTGCGATAAACTTGTTGATTTTGCTCGGCTGTCGGTTGATCGGTCGCGAATTTTTCAGCACACTTGCGGTCGGATTCTTGGAAACGAATTGTGATACAATTCTCGGTAGCATTTCTCATGATTATTCCTCCTCTATTTGTTGTAATTTCTTAGCATCGATTTCGTAGCCAATTTCTTCTGCAATCTTTGCTAATAGAGGCACACATTTATTGTACCAAAGTCTGGTAATATTATCCAGCGGAATACCCAGGTCTTTTTTGATTTCTTGAAATGTCTGGGGTGGAGATGTCAAAATCCTTCTTTTGATGAGTTCCCAACAGTTACAACTCGGATATTTACGAGTAGCGCAGTTACGCAACCTTTGTTCCGGGTCTGTTTCAAAATAAGCCTTCAGTTGCCGAAAACGCTCTTTTTGCTCTACCTCATCGATTGGTAGCAGTGGTTTAGGATCTGCTATAGTTTCCCCTTTGGATGTGGCATTTTCTTGGCTCGCAGGTGCGTCTAAATCGACAAATTTAATCTTTTTGTAGCGCCGCCGCACATCAATACAGTCAGGTTTGATATTGAGGTTGTACCACCGAACAAAACACTGAGTCACCTCCGAAGCAGAAGCATTATTGATATCTAAATCGTACCTTTCTGGAAATTTCTCCAGATGCTCAATCATGTACTTTTCTGTGTGTTTGACAGCTTCATCGTAATAAGGTTGCAAACCTAGGTCGATGCGCTCTTTTGTCTTACTTTTCGGCAAGTAGTCAGTTAAAGCGAGGAGAGATTGAATCGTTTTACGTCTCGGATCTTCTGGTTCTGCCAGTGCTTGCAAGATTAGGCTTTTGACCTTGAAATCGAGTTCGTTATTCACAGGCGCATTTGGATAGCATCGGGATACTTGGATTATCCCAGAGAAGATATCGCTTTGGCGTGTCATAGTCGCGTTTTTGCGTGTTGATACATTGATATCGCAGGCGTTGGCGGCTTTATGCACAATTGCAGGAAATTTTTTTTCTGTCTCCCGGTTTCCGCCTTCCCGTGTCCCTGACATCTAGGAGGACACGGCAGTGCCGTTTCCCTACCCGGAGAAATCTGTAGGGACAAAGGCTTTCGCCGTGTCTTTACCCGGAGTCCCGTGTCATGTAGAGGCGGTGCTTTCGGTGTCCCTGGCATCTAGGAGGACACGGCAGTGCCGTTTCCCTACCCGGAGAAATCCGTAGGGAAACGGCATTGCCGTGTCCTGTATTTCATCCGTAGGGAAACGGCGAAAGCCTTTGTCTTTACGCGGAGTCGCGTGTCATGTAGAGGCGGTGCTTTCGGTGTCCCTGGCATCTAGGAGGACACGGCAGTGCCGTTTCCCTACCCGGAGAAATCCGTAGGGAAACGGCATTGCCGTTTCCTGTATTTCATCCGTAGGGACAAAGGCTTTCGCCGTGTCCTTATCCGGAGCTCATCAAAGAGTATTCCCGACAGGAGAATTCCGTTCTTCCCGCCCGCGAGATTTGGCTTCGGAATACCGCCACTTAGCCGCCGCAATTTCTTCGTCTAAATGCTTGATTTTGTTGCCGTATTTGTGATTCATCCACTGAATATCGTGGGCAAAACTCTCTTTCAATTCTTCCTCTTTTGCTTGCACCCATTGAGCTTTTAACTCGGTCATTTGTGCCGGTGAATAAGTACCGACGGGCGCTTGATACTGTTCGGGAATTTGAGCAATATCTGCTTTGAGCTGAAAGTACCGCTGCTCGCGTTTTTCGTCCAGTTCCTTTTCGGCTTGCTGCTTTTCCTCCGCATACCAACTCATTTGAAAATCAGCTTCGACCATTTCCCAATTCTTCAAACGCCCGCTGGTATCGCCTTCGCTGACAAATTTCTCGCGGCGCACCTCTAAGGCTTGTTGGTAAGCGAGTTCTCGCTGTTTGAGAGCAATTTCTTCGTCGATGCCCGCAATCTGATTTGCTTCGACTTCGACAATCTCCTGGGGGCGGTGATGTTCGTATTGGCCGATTAAAGCCCGATCGTGCTGAGGCATTTCAAAGGCGTCATTTTGCAGGGAAGCGGCCGTCCAGAGCATGACAACTGGTAAACTAGCTGCGATCGCATTTAAGACAATTCCCCCCGGCAATCCCAACCCAATCACAATCCCCAGAGACATCGCGTATTCCGTGCCGCTCAATCCCATGGCTAAAGCTACATTAGTCGGAGATTGCGATCGCAAATTTTGCCCTTCCACTTGCAGCACTAAAGCCGTTTGACTTTGGTAATAAAGTTCGCCAAATTCATTTTTAGGGGGATGAGCTTGTTTTTGTTTGTCGATATCCTTCAAAGCTTGCTGAGTGCTGCTTTTCTTGCGAGCGTGCTCCACCACTTGCATCACTTTCTTATCTGCTAAAACCCCCGCCGCGCCGCCAATTACCAAACTTGCGGGAATGCTCAAAGGGCCCAAGCGAGATGTCAGAATTTGCCCTCCCGCACTAAAGGTAATCGCACTCATGGCGGCTACAAGAATGTTAACCACTTTCTTAGTTTCAGGATTGTGGGTGCGCTTGGCAGAAGGAGTTAAATCGTTAATCCGATTTTTTGCTACTTCTCCTTCTGCATCTTGTTTTTCCCACTGACTCATTTGGGATTGAGTTTGTTCCACCAGCATTTTGATTAAGTCTTCAGGTAGGTATCGCCACGAGACAATAATGTGATTAGAATTGTTGTGAGAATTGCGAGAATAGTTCATATAATTTACCTCGATTGTTTGGCGTCTTAAGAGAGTGTCGGTACAGATGCTCGGGTTATGCAGAATTCGGGAAGGTTTTAGAAGATTGATTGTTTGGTGCTATAGCAATCCTCGCATCAGTTTCAATAACTGGTTAACTTCCAGGAAGAGCCTGGGAATCAATGTCACTCTTGCTCTGCCTCGCCTGCGAAAATGGAGGCAGAGCCTCCGGATCTGCGTTACCAGGCTCTGCCTGGTAACGAGTAGAATCATTTAGGATTGCTATATAAACCGCTAGGGATTTAAATCCCACAGCGAGTAGCGAAAATCTACTCAAAAACATTAATACGAAACCGAGTTAGAAATCCTCGCTCGGACTCGGCGGTTGAAACCGCTTCTATACAAACACAGTCCACCTTCGTGGACTGAAGAATAAGAGGAATAAAGTCGAGAAAAGCAGGATTTACAGCATTTTTTAGGTAAGTGAGCTACATAGCAAAGATAGAGGACACGGCAGTGCCGTTTCCCTACAGCGATCGCTTGAGGGCGCACTCGATCAAGGTGGAATCTGCTGTAATTCCTGAATACAAATCTGATTAATTGGATTTTGTTGCCAGTTTTCGCGCTCGATTAAAAGCCGCATCAATACAAGGTGTCATCGAGAGCCTAACCGAGTTTTCATCTAGACCCTCATCTAAAACACAAACGCTCGCTTTGCCGCTCAACTGGTCAGTCAAATTTTCGTATAATTGACCAGACGGCACGATAAAAGAGATAACCACTCCCTGTTTTTCAATGTCATCAACTAACGCTTTCACTCGACTAAAATCAATAGCCCGCTCCCCTTGACGAGGCTCAAAAGCATTTGCTAAAATGGTGAGGATAGCCGGATTTTTGTTGGTTTGATGCTGTTGTTGAATCGCAAGTTTAGCTCTTTCCAGTAAGGGAATCAGAGGTGTTCCGGGTTGGTGATTGGTAATCGATCGCGCATTCTTCTGACATTCCCCCATCAGCGTCAAACTGTTGAAAATTGAGACGGGTTGAGTGACGACGGCGCGATCGGCAAAAGGAATGCTGACAGCGGTATCTCCGGGTTTATAATGTTGGCTGCTGAGTTGACAGTGGGTTTGCCGCTGCAAGTTGTAGCGATCGGCTGACAGGGAATTATCGTCCGCGCGGTAGTGTACGATGGGTTGAGCGGCGAATTCTGGGTAAATGAAAGCCAAAAGGGCGATCGAGCTTGCACCTACAGCAGCTACAATCGCAGGAGACTTGTACCAAACTTTCTCCGTTTCAGTTGTAAAATCAATCATCATAGGGACTTCTCCATTGCGCTTCTGAAGAGGTGTCGCAAGAGTCATCCACTTTTATGCACAATTCACAAGTCGATCGGCTCAAATCCTACAGCTTTATCTGTCATTGTTCGCGCTCAGCAAAGCAATCCCAGAGGCAAAGCTATAATGTGATTGCTTCGCTTCTCTCGCAATCACATACAACAGATTCGACGTTGATGAAGTACATCGGTCAAGCGTTCAATCGCTGTAGGGAAACGGCACTGCCGTGTCCTCTATCTTTGCTATGTACCTCACTTACCTAAAAAATGCTGTATAAGCCTTGGGTGGGGCGGGTTTACGAGATTATTGATTTGAGCCATAGATAGTTGGCGAACCCGCCCCTACTAGAATTCACGGTTTTATATCAAGTTTCTACAATTTGTCGATCGACCTTTTGGCCTTATCCGTGATATTTTTCACGGTATCTTTCACATCTTCTGCTGCGTGGCGGGCGGCGGCTTCCGCTTGTTTGGCTTTGCCTTCAACCTGGTCTTTTCTGTTGCCCGTGATATTCCCAAAAATTTCCTGAGCTTTGCCTTCTAAATTTTTGCCGATCGCCTTTGCTCTGTCTTCTGCACTCATAATAAGCTCCGTTTGGCAAGTTGCTTTAGGAACATTGTAAAATCAACTCGCCTGCAATTGCCTTTAACTTCATATTAATTTATATTCTGCTTGACCTCGGTCTTCTCCTGATGACTTACTTCGGGCAAATCCCTCACTCAAAAAGCGAAGGATTCCTTTTTTTGACAACTGTATACGTCGGCAAAATGTGTCACAAACAACTATTTCAAACTCGCCGCAGCAACTTTAAGCGGTTCCAGTAATTTTAACGGCAAATGCAGCATATTCAATTGGGTGCTATCTGCTGCTTTCCTTTCAGGATCGGGGCCGTGATAATCGCTGCCACCAGTTGCCAGCAAACCGTAATGAAGACACCAATCTTTCAACTTTTGGATTTGGCTAGAACTGTGGGTGGGATGGTATACTTCAACTCCCATTAAACCAGCATCTACTAATTCTTTTAAGACTTCCTCAACACCGCCGCCGCGAAATAAATAAGGGTGAGCCCAAACTGGTACTGCACCGCAACTTCGCAATAAATCAATGCCTTCGGCGATCGAGAATTTCTCGTAATGCACGTAGGCCGGGCCGTCATCTCCCAGCCAGCGATCGAATGCTTCCCGCGATGATTTGGCGTGACCGGCTTTTACCAGCGCAGAGGCAATGTGAGGCCGTCCCGGTGCCATTCCTGGGGATGTTTTTGGCAGTTCGATCGCGTATCCCATTGCTGCTAATTTTTCGACCATTTCCTGCGATCGGCGAAACCTTCCTTGCAGGCGATCGTCCAAAGGAACTCGCAACTTATTTGCATCGGGATAAAAACCTAAAATGTGCAGCGATCGGCCGTTGTGAACTGTACTGAGTTCGAGTCCGGGGACTATTTCGATACCGTACAAAGCAGCAGCGGCGAAGGCTTCATCCCAACCCGACATCGTATCGTGATCCGTGACGGCCAAGGCGCGAACTCCCGAAGACGCGGCGGTGGCTACGAGTTCGGCAGGTGTGAGAGTGCCGTCGGAATAAGTAGTGTGACAGTGGAGTTCTAGCATTTTTTTGGGTAAGTTAAAGTCGGCGCCACCTGCAATTATTCCCCTCACTCATGTGAGATATATCGTCATACTATTTTAGATTTTAGATTTTAGATTTTAGATTGGGAATGAGTGATGATATAAGGGTTGGGAGTTTGTCTACTGTTGCATTTTTTTTCAGAACTGGTTTCACTGCCAGCAACATTTTTTTTTATTTTTCTCGTTATTTGTAATAACTTGTTGCGCCTTTAATTGGTACATTTATGTTTATTCAAACTCTGGATGACATGGGTATTCAGCCCACCTTTTCAGTTGAATAGAAATGCAGAACAGCTTAGCTATTTCTTGATTTCTCGCATTGGGTGAAGGACACCCTCTGGCAATTTGGTAGGAACCGGCGATATTTCAATACTTTGTATGTTGTGAACTGGGATAACTACCAGTTTATCTGCCAATTCGATAATTATCGGGTCTGCCGTCAACATTTTGTGCAGGCGAGTGCCTAAAGTTGCTTGCTCTCCTACTGTTCCCTCTGGCGCAATGAACTGGAAGTGTTGCTGTTTGCCGTTGGTATAGTGGATTGTCAGA
>Ga0247774_1001456_pt1 | contig 11944 bp, 13 predicted proteins | sample UWRJL001104B6_FD_179933 | JGI IMG/M metagenome (GOLD analysis project Ga0247774, IMG submission 179933) | Plant litter microbial communities from Arlington Agricultural Research Station in Wisconsin, United States - UWRJ-L001-104B-6 | ecosystem: Environmental > Terrestrial > Plant litter >... | reverse complement strand
TCGAGAAGCAGTGCTATTACTTCCTTCCCATTCCCTTCATTCCCCGCCGCTGCCTTTACCACCTCCTCAGTAACGGTAATCTGGTGTCCCCGCTAGTCGAGAAGTAGTATCATTACTTCCTTCCCATTCCCTTCGTTTCCCGCCGCTACCTTTACCACCTCCTCGGTAATGGTGATCTAGTGTCCCCGCCGGTCGAGAAGTAGTATCATCACTTGCTTCCCATTCCAATAGTTTCCCGCCGCTGCCTTTACCACCTCCTCGGTAACGGTAATCTGGTCTCTCCGCTCGTCGAGAAGCAGCGTTATCACTTCTCGATCAAATCGTCCTGCAATAGTGCATACTATCTCCTCGGTAACGGTGATCTAGTGTCCCCGCTGGTCGAGAAGCAGTGTTATCACTCTGCTCCTATGCTTATAGTTTCCCGCCGCTAACTTTACCACCTCCTCGGTAATAGTAATCTAGTCTCCCCGCCGGTCGAGAAGTAGCATCATTACTTCTTAATTAAATCGACCCGCAATAATACGTACTATCTCCTCGGTAACGGTCATCTAGTGTCCCCGCTAGTCGAGAAGCAGTATTATTACTTCTTTCCCCTTCCCTTTATTTCCCGCCGCTGCCTTTACTACCTCCTCGGTAACGGTTATCTAGTCTCCCCACCGGTCGAGAAGCAGTATTATTACTTGCTTCCTATTCCTATAGTTTCCCGCCGCTGCCTTTACTACCTCCTCGGTGACGGTTATCTGGTCTCCCCGCCGGTTGAGAAGTAGCGTTATTACTTCTTTATTAAATTATCCTACAATAGTACATACTATCTCCTCGGTAATAGTTATCTGGTGTCCCCGCTAGTTAAGAAGCAATATCATTACTTCCTTCCCCTTATTATAGTTTCCCGCCGCTACCTTTACCACCTCCTCGGTAATGGTGATCTAGTGTCCCCGCTGGTCGAGAAGCAGTCTCATTATATTCTTCCTATTCCGAGAGTTTCCCGCTACTGCCTTTACCACCTCCTCGGTAACGGTGATCTGGTCTTCCCGCCGGTCGAGGAGTAGTGTTATTACTTCTCTATCGAATCGTTCTGCAATAGTGCGTACTATCTCCTCGGTAACGGTCATCTGGTGTCCCCGCCGGTCGAGAAGCAGTGTTATCACTTCCTTCCCATTCCAAAAGTTTCCCGCCGCTTCCTTTACCACCTCCTCGGTAACGGTAATCTGATATCCCCGCTAGTCGAGAAGCAGTGTCATCACTTCCTTCCTATTCCCTTCGTTTCCCGCCGCTGCCTTTACCACCTCCTCGGTGACAGTGATCTGGTGTCCCCGCCGGTCGAGAAGTAGTTTCATCATTTCCTTCCCATAATTTCCCGCTGCTGCCCTCATTACTCCCTTTGTGACCTGAACCTCGTCTCCCCTTCGGTCGAGTAGAACCGTCATTACTTCTTGATCAAATGATCTTGCAATCCGGATTATCCCGTCTTCTGTAATCTTGCGGTAGTCTCCTCTTCGCCCAAGGAGATCAGTTATCAACCCCAGCTTTTCAGCTTTCTCTATGTTCTCCCGACCGCCTTGACTTCTGTATGCCAATGCTAGGTTGTCCATAGCTGCTAGCGTGCATTGATGTTCTCTTCCAAAAAAAATTTCATAAGTCTCCATTGCTTCTCGTAGTTTCTTAGTTGCCTCTTCATACTTTCCCAAGTCTCCTAATACCAGTCCAATGCTCTCCAATCTGGCCCCCTTGTCTAAGCGAATTTCCAACTCTATCTTTGCGTGGTTCAATGCTCGGCTATTTAAGAAGCATTCGTAGTTTCCTCCATCTTCCGGCCTTCCCAGAGACTTTTCCCAGTCCCAGACAAGTAGAAACTTACGGGGGAAGGTTGTTATCTGTCGTAAAAGATCTGGCCAGTTGATAGCAGCCCCTCCAGGTTGTTTGTCATCCATAGGGGTAATGGTCATTGCGACAACAGCACAATAATCCTCGTATGGCCTGATGATCGTCGGCTTCGATGCTCCTTGCAGAAGACAGACGACGTCACCCTTCTGGATGGACTCTGCTGAGGCTTGAAGAGTCCAGCGACCACTCCATTCCGTCAAGGATCCAGACACATTCTTCAAAACAATGTTCACATTCTGTTTATCATCCCAAGGACCGTCGCTTGGTACCGGGGATACTGTACCAAGAACACAGCCCTTGCTCTTGATCACTGCAATCTCCCTTTCGTCCCAAGTTTCCACTGGTGCTTGTTCACCAATAAGATACTTGACAAGTTGGTGAAAGAGGTCTTTCCACGGAATGTTGTAGTTAGGCGATAGGCCAACGGGGATGTCAGAGCTCATGCCGAGCAAGGCATAAACCTTGTCTCGGCGATCAGCAGCCTCGCGGTTGTGGTACATATCTATTAGCTCTCCGAGAGGGCATATATCAAGAGAGAACCTATCTGAGCGACTCGTCGCGTATTTAGGACGGAGGATTGCGCCCCGTATAAGGTAGGCCGCCGAACGGATTCGACTCTGTGTGTCCGGATCTTTAGAGGCGAGGCTTAATGCGTTCAAACCTGAGCAGAACGCGTATCCGTCGATCTCCATAGAATGACCCATGATTAGGACGTGCCGAGCCGCAGCAACCTCCTGAAGTACCTGAAGCGACTTCGTCAACAACGTCTACCGAATCCGTTTGTCGTATGGTGCCTTACCCAGATGCGGCGAAACCACGACCGTTGAAGCAGCGTGAGGACTGCATTCTGGTTCGTCTCGCTCTCCGAGGACTTCGTAGACCGGCCGCCTGCAGCAAAGCCTATTTCTTCGAGTGCTCGATGGCTATCGGCTGTGGCCTCACTGTCCACTTGATCGTCGTCAGGCGTCACCTCTTCAAGCCAAACGATTACACGACTTGCTCTAGCATATATCTTGGCCATAAACTGAACTTGGTGATTCCGCTCTTCCGTGTCATCTTGATTGATACAAATAGCATCGGCCCATATGATTCGTTGAAGAGAGCGATCTCGAAGACGTGATAGTGCTGCGTGAAGATTTTCCGTGACGGGGAGGTAGCCCTTGCCTACGGAAACAAACCGAGGTAGAGGTTTTTCTGAAGAACCCCACACGTAGGATAAAGCCTCGTAGAGATGCGTCCCTTTCCCTGAGTCTAGGAGAGGGTAGTCGAAGAGTTGGCATTGTATCGGGGTCTGTTCGTCTTGATGCGGCATCAGTCGAACCAAGCGGATGCAGCCATGTGGCAAGGGAGAAAAACTGTATGCGGACGAGGCGCAGGAAATTGGCGGTGCAGAGGAAGAACGCTTGCCGGCCTCCCTCGACTTGATCGCATTCGACCTTAGCGACCAGGATGGGTCGGGGGGCGTCTGGAAGCCAGCATCGCGCTCACGAGTCTCCACCTCAGGCGGGGTTGTAGCGTTGTCTCGTGCACATCGACTTCCACTCTCCTGGGGGCCCGACTCTCTCTCCTCCTCGCAGCGCCCGGAATGGTTCCACTGCAATTTTTCTGAAGCCATAACTTCGATCAATGGTAAAGCGGCAGTGGCTTCAGGTGAAGCTTTGGCAATGGTGGCACTCGCGGCTGAACGTAAATGGGGTCCCAGCAGAGACCAATGTGGTTCCACCGATCCACTTGCAGCGCGGCACCCGAGAGTGCAAGGGCCAGGAATTTTTCTGCATGCGAACTCCCCGCCTGCGGACGCCGTGGCTTTCGTGTGAGGTGGCGGCTATTGATGGATCAAAGAGAGCTCTGACATGCAATTCCTTCTCGCGGACGCGATGAAGTGCGGAATGCCTGGTTGGAACCGTGGGCGGCGGGACTCTCGTTGTGTTAGGTTGCGTTGGGTCGCCATGGGTCAGGTTGTGAAGCACCCCACGCACGCCACGGCGCATCCACATCCAATCATTTCGAACCCCACAGGTGGCGCTGCAACATACAGCCACGACCGTGCGCCAAACTGCAAGCCTGGACGCAACACGACGAAAGACTTCTAGTCGAACACGAAACCCATCAGCAGACCCGTCAACGCGTCGGGTCGCGTCAAGCACGAGAAACAACCGTTCGCATCCGCCCACGATGGCAGAGAATTCGTAGAACGGAGGGCGAACGGTAAGGCAACAAGTTAAGTCTCCATCCATGGTTACGGGCTAGCCGGTCTGGCTAACAGGTTACATACAGTCGCCTCCCCTTTCCATCCAGTTCTCGAAGACCGAGGCCGACAGCGCCGACGCGTTCCCGATCCGACCTCGAGCAGCTCCTTCCAAACGTCGAAACCGAGGTTTATTACGAAGCAGTTTCGGAGCTGGTTCGACCCCGAGCGGAGCCGCAGGGTCGTGGTCGTCGGGCTCGGCGGCATCGGCAAGTCCCGGGTGGCGCTGCGGTCAGCGTACTTGGTGAAGAACTACCCGCAATACTCGGTCCTGTGGGTGCCGGCACTTAGCGACGCCACGATCGAACAGGCTTGCACGGAGATTGCGAAGATGCTAGGCATCCGCTGCGTCGACGAAGAGGGTATCAAAGACACGGTCCGGCAGTACTTAAGTTCGGAGAAGGCCGGGCCGTGACTCCTTGTTGTGGACAACGCGGACGATAAGGACATGGTCGTCGGGGGTACGAAAGGCCCCGGAATAATCGAATACTTTCCACAAAGCGAGTATAGCGTCATCCTACTTACTACGCGTTCAACGGAAGTAGCGGAGTCGGTTGCGGAGAACGAAGAAGAAAACTGGAAACGTGCCCTGTCGTGGCCCGGCCGTGTGGGCCCGGCGGGCCTTCGTCGGAAGGGCGAAATCGGCACCGGCGCCACCGGTGCCACCATCCGGGGCTTAACCCGTGACAATTCCAGACTCGCGGTGGCATTCGACCCCAGGCCACTATTGCTGTATCTACGCTAGATTTAGACGAATTTGGTGCCGGCGATTCCTGTCAGAAACGCTGAGAATGACAGCTGTTCCATCCTGCACCCGCCAACCGCTTGCGGCCCCTGGCGTCCGGGTACCCGCCGCAGGCCAAAGATTCGAGATATGCTTCTTAGAAGTGCGAAGCTAGAAATAACATATATCCTTATTATTATTTAGCACTTGATTCCCCTTGATCGGTGGTGAGGCTCGAACATGTGAACTGGGGGTCCCACGATATGGTGGGCCTTTCCGACTGGACATTGTCTTTCTCTGGACCACCCTGAAAATGCGATCCTGATATCGAGAGTAACCGCGACCACGTCATAAGCAACGGACGCAGTGTCGGAATGCACAGGCACACGAGCGCACAACACAGCTCGACAATGGACCATATAGTCGAATCTACTGCAGACCAGGTCGGATCTGACATGTTGTCGAGGCTGGTCGCGTCCTTGAGGGCGTGAATCCGAAGGACCGAGATCGCGCAGGTGCTATAGAACAGAGCGTTAGCCAATAATAGCTAGCAAGCAATAGGATATCGGTCGTACGGAATGGAGAAGCAATCGTGAGCATAATCGGCATTACCAGTAGAAACTGCAATATTGTATGTAAACAGAGACAACCTACAAGAAGCCCAACCCGAACACGCCTAGGAGGATTGCTTTCTGTGCACTTCGGATTGGAAGAGTTCGCAACAACGGTAGGGGAATAATGAAGATGATTATGTCCGTGAGGAGAGAGATCACCGAACTGATGTACCAAAACGCCAGCTCATTGATGCAGTAACCTGGGGTGAACGGGTCCCAAAGGCGCCGAAGGGGGACGCATATGAAGCCCGACGCAATGACCGCTACGGCTCCCCACAGGACGACGAAGCAAAGTACAACGTCGCACACCGTCCGAACTGTTGGCAGCGGAAGGGATCTCCGGTACTGAAGCAAGAATGTTGCCTTTATCGACGCAAAAGTCACATGATAAAGCATCATGACTCCAACTCCTACCTGAATTTGTAAGCGGGGACTGATAGGAAGTGGGCTACTTGGCGTCTGATACCTTGCCAATTCTTGTCACATCCTCTGGAGTTAAATCCGCGAAGTGTAGTCCCACGCCGTGAACGTTGTCTATCCGGATGTTAGCATCTCGAAAAATAGGAAACCCAGATACCGAACACTGACTAGTTATCGCCAATGCTCCATAGGTATAGAGACAGAGCTATTTTTGCCCTGTCAGTGAGCTAGGGTCCGTGCCTGAAGCAGAGCTTTCATGCATTGAGCGCCGCTTACCGTTGCCCACAAGAGCGCCCAGTCCTCCATCCCGAATTTAACAAAGGATACCCGTACATAGAGTCTCAGCGTGACAAAAATGGATGCGATTAGCATGCTAACCCCGTGGGCGGTAATCGATTGAGCTTGTCTCGATTCATGGTGACTCCCAGGTGTTGACATAATGCGAAGTTGGCAAAATCTGATCCTGGTCTAGGCTAGGAACCCGGATATCGGCGACGCCGTGGTCTAACATGGGCAGACACAGGACGGACTGGGGCGCAGACATTGAAGAACGTCGCAATCCAGCAAAAGACGCGCTCGATACAAGCTTGGCAGCACAATTATCGATTAAATATTATCTGGATGGGTGGCAGTTTCGACTGGGACAAAGAAGCGTTTGGATGGCCGTTATGGGGTATGATGGGAGCAGATTGGAGTCATATATCAACAAATAGAATGACCATGCTCCCTAGCGTTGGGACCCTCCCATCCTGGACACCGTGAAGCTCAAGAGCCCCGGGTGTTTGATCGTTTAGATTTCCACTAGTAGGGCGGTAGTCTGTAGCGGGCGCAGTTGGCGTGGAAGGAAGAAGGTCTTTTACGCGTTGGCTACGAACCAAGAGATGTCGCTAGTCGATGGCCAATTGAGTGCGTGTAGAATCATCTACTTGGGAAATGAGAGGCTGAATATTCCTTGGTTGCTTTCCGGGAGCCGGAGAGGGAGGCTAATGCAGGTGCGAAAGCTAAGCGGACCTCTCGGCTGCGAATAATTGCCTCCGTCTGTTACGTGTTTTTTTGGTCGAGTGTCACATGTGTCATCAAACAAGCGGTCTTCATTGGGAGTGTGAATTCTATATATAATTCTATTCAACTCATCATACCTCCGGTCTAGTGCAGGCGACATCGATGGCTTGATGCCGAATGTGGAGTGAACTCGCAAGGCCGAGCACCGATTGTCGCAATTTTTTCCCCGCCGATTCCGCCGTAATTTGTTCCGGATTTAGTTCCGGATTTGTCTGCAGGCCGATTATTCAAGTGTGAATTGAGTTAGGGCTTGCTCATCGTCCCGTTCAACGGATCGTGGCCACGTGAAAGATCATTTCTTCAGGTGCATGCTAGAGCTTTCCGATATGGAACTGCTTATCGACCTTGTGTCTCCTTACTAATGCTTGTTACAGGGTCACGCCAGGCCCACAACTTTCAGCCTATCTGGAAGTTGAAGCCTTTTCCGCGCTAACCAATCCCCGGGTTTTGCGGCACAGTCCAAGATCTGACCGCCATCGGGGAGTCACAGCACTGTTTCTGGCCTTTGTATCGAGGGAAAAAGGCGCTGAAAGTGTTCTAACCCATAATTATGTCCTCCTTTGACAGTTATGAATGAGTCGCTAGCCATTCAGCCGATCAACCATCATCGCCCGCTAACATAAACTACACTTAGAGTAACAGTCATTGCGAAACGCCGAGATTGATTCCCCGTCGTGTCGTCCCGTTGTGTCGGGAATGGTTGTCTTTTCGGAAGCTCTTCAATTAGGCAGGCAAGTGGGGACAAAAATATGGACGCCTAGGGCCACCGATCTCATCCCTAATTTGATAGTGCATCCCACTGAAAAGGACTCCAGACAGTCGCGAACTAAACCTAACTTTCGCCGTAATTTTCAGTTGGATGGGAAGGGGGAGAAAGTTCTTCGTCAATAATCGGATTCCATTAGTATCTGGTTTTTACTTTTGCGAACCAAATTAAACTCACAAGCAAGCACCTCGAACTCACACCCTTCGCCTCCCTTAATACCGCCCTTACATTCTGGCCGATAGTGAGACTGGGACTTTGGTGCCTTTTCCTGGGAAGGCGTCGACTTGCTTTGTACTCCCAAAGGGTTCGTCTATTAGGCTCTCACCCGATGATTCGCCGTGGCCTAGTGCGATCCAGGTCTTTAGAATAGCCTTTCGTTGCCCGTCTATGTATTTGCGACAGTGCTTGTCCAAATCAAGCAGATCCTTCACAGCCATCTCAACGGCCCTCTTCTTGGTCTCGTAGGTCGATTCTGCTTCGAGAGCTTCAGGTTCGGATGGGGCGTCCTGGTCTGGTTCTTCCAGCTCGATGATGAAGTTGACAGCCGCCATCTGCATGTCAGGCGGGGGGCCGAGCGAGAAGGATACCGCCGCATTGTGGCTTTCAAGCTGAGACGGGGTCGTTACCATATTTATCAGCAGCCCATTCATGCATAACATCAGACTACTGTACCGCGAGCGGTCTAGACCGCGGTCTAGACGTTTTAGGCCGGTCTAGGTTTTACTAGTCTGGTAAAGTGGGCCCAAGATCTCGGTGCCAGACTTTAACAAATTAGTGCGAGCGGGATGCACCCAAGGATACGGAATTTGTCCCAAGGTGACCCCACTTCAAACAGGGCCGTCTCTCATTAGTGACGGACCTTCCTTCTGCTCTGCATGTTTGCTGCGAAAGAGTTCCTGCGGCTGATCATCAACCATATCGATTTTCATTCAAGGCTTAACCCAAGATTTGCCATCAACATATACTCGGGCTGGTTACACCGTGACCAACCGTTCTTCCTCTATAGATATCCTGGAATGAATTCGCACTAGCGAGTACGTCATCAAAATTGCCAACCAGAGGGCCACTGAATGGTCTAGCAGCGAATCCCAAGGTTATCTCCAAATGGCGTTGTTAACCAAGCTGTATCTACCAATACCTCAACGACCGGATGACAACGACTAAACTTATCAGCATGGATGACGATACTCTCACTGAAACTACTCAACTCCGCCAGGTCTACTTCGATGGCCGAGAGACTTGGTGCGGACTGCTCTTGGAGGCGAACGCCGTTCCACATGGCAGCACGAGCTTAAGCGACTCAACACCAAAGCCGGCAGGAATATTATTTGCTGTTACGGGTCTGAAGAAGGGAAGGGGATCTTGGTTGGGATATTTTGGGTTCACGAAAGGCCCCTTGTGTGACCATGCGGTGCAGAACGAGCGCACGGGGCACGGCGGAGGCATCTTGCTTGGATTCGTCGTCGAAGACAAAGAAGAAGGCGATTCCGATGCGTGGCTTAGACTTCCGATGGCGGAAGGCGTATGGATGGCGGTGGAACACAAGACTGACTTGCCGCAGCCGACGAAACTGTTGAGCCACAGAAAAAGGAATTGGGGTTCTTGAGCAACGACGAAAAAGAAGAACCTTTAAAAAGCCAGAACTCAGTGCCGGGGTGTCTCTTTTTGAAGCGCTGTTGTACTCGATGGAGGCGTCGGGCGCCTTCAGCCAGTCGCGGGTACGCGACGAGATCTGATCGGCTCTGACCAGCTCCAGCAGTGACTTCGCATCCTCGATATTATCCTGGATATTGGTAATGTTCTTCTACTATAGGATTTATAGTGCCAGGGACAAGCGCGAGACGGTCTCATCGATATCCACGGCGGAGCTTTTGCAGCGTGCTCCTGTATCGATCTTGAGCGATTGGCCGCCGGAACATACTGGAAAAACGCCTTCACAATCTCTTTGTAGTGCTCCAACCCCTGATTTGTGTTAGTTCTGGAAATGACAGACAACTGGGACACCATAATCCGGATGCCGACACCATCAAGTACAGCATGTCCCTCCAGAACGAAGAAACTACAAAGCCGGAGCGGTACGAAGTGGCACGATGAGTCTACAGGCGCGACTCTCGGCTATGCGGCCGAGAATGGCTACGTGCTCATCATGGGGAATCCACTATGCGACCGGAGACTTCGCAAGGGATCTGTGCCCGATCTGGCTGCTGGTCTCGCACGAGGTGCAGGATATTCTCGGCACGCAGCTCTGCTGGCAAACGATGAGCTGCATTGCGGAAGAGCCGATGTCGGCAATCACCAGACGGTAGCCAAGAAGGAGCGCCAGGCCGGGAACGCCGGGTTGAACATTTACGAGCTGCCGGCCGGCGAGCCCCCTCCCGATGAGTTGCGCCGCCGGGTCGACAAGCGCATCGAGGACTGGAATGCCAGGCGCAGAAACAAGAAGCGGGTGCGCCTAACCGAAGTGCGTCCCTGGGTTGACATGGAGCACCGCATGTTTCTATGGACCGAGAATAAGGACGGCTAGATTGCCGGTATCTGCGTCCTACATCGCCTGGGCACCGCTACGGATATCAGGTCAAGTTTGCACTCGACTTTCCCGGTGCCCCTCCGGTAACATCGATGCTTTTATCAACTGCGCAATCGAGATCCTGGCCAAGTTGGGCATCCGCAGCGTTACCTTCGCTGTCGGCGCCACCCCAACCATGGAGATTGGCCAGAACATACACCGTGTGCGCGCCAAGGTCACCGCCCGCACCTACCGCGGCACCGTCGCGCAGCTCAAGCTCGTGGCTAAGAAAGTCGGCGCACAGGACGACGCTCAGGACGACGCTATCTACATCTGCTATCCGACGTTGGGGCTCGGCGTGTCGGGTGTGCGGACTCTGGTCAAATTTTTCGAGGGCGAGTTTTGATTAAGCAGGATGGAGAGAGAGATTGCCAGTGATTACATTGCCCTAACGATTGACTATTTTCCTTTTGATTTTTAGAGTCAGCCACTTGTATAGTCGACCTGCTAAGTGTTGGTAGCAACTGAAGTTATAGTTCTATTTATTTATTTGGCATGGTTGTAATTGTTTCTTAAAGATGAGGTTGTGCCATCGAAAAGACAGTACTGGGTGGTCGCAGAACTGAAGCCTTATTACCGACGGGGTAATTCTACTGATGTTCTGTTAATTCCAGGAGGGTTTTCGAGCAGCAATTAAAGCTGGTTTGCCGCATAAAGAGCACTGCCGATATTTTGGTGGCGGTACATTGAAGGACCATGACCCACATCCAGACTCGGCTGCCCCTCACTGCTAGATACTACCTTGCTGCCTCACTCTGGAAGAGTAGACGGAAGCCCACCATTTCGGAGATGGTGTCCCCCCCTCCATTTTCAGCGGACCCTCACCAACATCACAAACTTCTGAACAGCTGGATCGGTACTACGGTGGGTGATCAAAGTAGGAATGTCCGGTATTGTGTGTATGTAGTATTTAATTTTTATTTTTATTTCGAGTTTTTTTCAAAATTCGCTTTGCATAGGGAGCAAGGTCTGTGCCACAAAGTCCGAGGGCATTGGCGACTGGTGTTCAGGGATAGCGGCCGGGAAGTTACGAATACGGTTCCGCGGCTCTGCCGCATTGAATTCTTCCAGCCAGGCACCAGCTATATCTTGAGTGTATTATTTCCCATGGCCGGCTCGGTGGTACTTACAGATCAGAGGCATGTTCGACATAGTCGGACATCGGGAATTCCCCAAGCTCCGGCGTCAAGCCGCCCGCGTCTCGGCTTGATATATATTAGCTCGGCTTGTAGGCACTTACGCTGCCTGGGCCTTACAGGCCGTTCCTGATATTCCGAATTGGTTGTGCTGTGTAAATGGAAAAACTGATTTAATAAGAACAGCGGTGATATTTTGACAAAAGCATTCAGCGCGGACTAGGCAACGTCTTGTCTATCGGCCGCAAAAACCACTGGCGACCCCAATTCACGCATATAAAAAGCAGAAGCGCTACAGAGAGGATATGACAAGAGCCCGGTTGTTCGCACTGTAACCCGATCAAAACCTTCCATTAATCCCCGTCACACCTAGCCCTCAGCTCCTCACGCCTGCCTCAGTGAACTTCAAGGTCGCTAATCTATTTTAAGCCATGCGGGTCCCGGCACTATCGCTGTTGGCTGTGGTTAACTTTCTTAAGCTTACGGCAGGGGCTGTCTTCCCAGAGCCTCCAACAACGTTCCAG
>Ga0247774_1001455_pt1 | contig 11947 bp, 8 predicted proteins | sample UWRJL001104B6_FD_179933 | JGI IMG/M metagenome (GOLD analysis project Ga0247774, IMG submission 179933) | Plant litter microbial communities from Arlington Agricultural Research Station in Wisconsin, United States - UWRJ-L001-104B-6 | ecosystem: Environmental > Terrestrial > Plant litter >... | reverse complement strand
CAACTTCCGTACCCTGCCGGAGGATTGTATTCCACGGCCGGGGAAATCTTACTCTTGAAGTTCTTTCAGAGCCCGCATTGTTTCTTCAATGGGAGTATTGGGATTGGCGTGATGCATATAGTCTAAAGGATCAGTGCATGTTAATGTTGTAATTGCGGTGGTCTCGAGTTTGTGTCCGTCCATTACCCGGGCGACAGGCAACAGGGTACACAAGTAAAGAATAAGGTAGGCTTACAAAGGTCAATGTAGTCGATGCCAAGGATCCGGAGGCTTTCGGCACAAGCCTTCTTGCAATAATCGCCTGAACTATCGATCTCATAAGTTTTGCTCCCCTTAACGAATCCAAACTTGGTAGCAAGGAAGATCTCATTGCGTTTCCCAGTGCGCTTGAACCATTTGCTAAGTAAGGCCTCACTATCGCCGTACAGACTAGGATGGAGTGTTAGTGTCGATTCTGGACCTAGTAAATGCAATGGAAATAGAATATAGCTCACTCTGAACTATCCCAGTTTCGCGCCCCTAGCTCATAAGCCCGGTCCAGGATTGCAAATCGCTCCTCATCGGTAGGGAGGCTGCCGTAGACCTCGTATGACATACCCATTAACCCAAAGCCCAAGGCTGGGACCATGGGCCCGTTCCTGCCGACCTGGCGGGTGGGAACTGACTCGGCAGACATGACGGATGAATAGTGGAGATCGATGAGTGCTAAAGTGAAAGGCTGATAGAGGTAACGCTACCGTTGTGCTTGCGGCACTTTCAATGAAGGTAAGCAATAGGATTCCAAGTGGCAGCCGATCTGAAGGCCATGAAACTGCAATATATAGTATTTTCTGCTTCGCCATAATGCATCTGGTATCTGACATGAATCATTAGAGCAAATTCTGGTGCCCAAGCTCGATGCACGAATTAACACGTTCGCCTTGTGGGTATTTCCATTGAACTCCGGGATGTGCGGAACCTCCACCTTGGTAGGTGGGGTCCGAATGAGTTCAAAAGGGAGGCCAATCAGGAAGTAAAGTTTCCGATCGGGCCAATAAAATGCAGTAATCCACAGGCCCACTTCGCCTGACGCTTGATGCTGCTGGGATGTGGCATTGCGGTTCTTCGCACTGAAGCTGCTTACCGGAATTTCTTCTCACTCTTTCTCCATTTTCCAACCCGATCAACTCGCCGACGATCCAATCGAACTACGTGTTTTCCGAACAATCCCAGTCTTTTCAAAAACCCTCTCAAAGTAGGCGTTCCTGTCACCGGTAGTGGGAATCTTCGGCATCATGAACCGCGCTCGACGTCCGGTCAGAACTAAGGTTAAGTCCGGTTGCCGAACGTGCAAGTAAGTTACGTTGGTCTTCATGCCGCGTCTGGGCCAATGATCAACCCCGCTCATACGCGAACCCAGAATACGGAAGGTCAAGTGCGACGAAGGCCGTCCCGCGTGTCGTCGGTGTGTGTCAACTGGCCGGGTGTGCGACGGATATGGGATATTTGGCGGGGGCGGAACTTTTTGCGCCGGCCTACAGCTCCCCGTCGGCCCAAATGGCAATGTAGCGGCCCAAGTCACAGGGATACCGTCGTCGGTGCCGATCCTTGTGCTCGACTCTGATGAGACTCTATACTTCGAATGGTTCAAATGCCGGACTGCGCCGAAGCTACCGGGCAGCTTCCGCTCGAGTTTCTGGCTGACTCTTCTCTTTCAGGCATGCGTCAGTGAACCCGCGGTGCTGCATGGAGTGCTTGCCTTGAGTACTGTTCACAAAAGCGCCATCGTCGACGAGGAGAGGCAAAGCGAGGCCAAAGGCGAGCAAGAGCAACTTACCTTGGCCCATTACTCCAAGGCAATCAAGCACCTCCAACCGCACTTCTCCATCAAGTCCAGCGCATCTCTTCGCGTGGCCCTCGTTGCCTGCCTCGTATTTGTGACCTTGGAACTCCTCCGTGGACACTTACAGGCAGCCCAGATCCACCTCGGCAACGGGCTCAAGATCCTGCGGGACAACCCGGTTGTAGCCTACGGCGAGCATGCAGACGACTCTATCGTGGAAGCCTTTTTAAGGTTTAAAATTCAGCTCAACCTACTTGGATACACGGATGAACAACAGTATCCGGATTTGGCCATACCACAGTGGCAGCCTCCCACATCGTCATTCGGGTCTCTCAAAGATGCATGGAAGGAGCTAGGGAGGCTGCAGAACGAGCCGTTCCGCCTGTCTCGTCAGCGCCGGAGCCTAACTTTGCGCGGGGTTTGGTCTAGCCAAGGACTACAGGCGCTCCTCGCGCGCCAAGAAGACCTCCGCAGAGGTCTTGCCGAGTGGCTCCCCAAGTACGAAGCATTGAGGAAAGTTGCATCACGCGGGTGGAGTAGCGACGTAGAAAAAGCATTCCACATACCGTACGTCTACCACGCGATGACCGCCATCATGGCAGAGACCTGCCTTGCGCCTGGCGGCGAGTCTACCTTCGACGACCACACGGCAAAATTCGTCACATTGATACGCTACCTGGCGGACGTGTGGAAGGCCACGCGGGGGATGCAGATTACACGCCAAGGCATACCTGCCGTCACTCACCCGGTAGAAATCTCCAGGTCCATCGTCGACCTCGGTTGGATCCCTGCCCTTTATTACGTCGCAACCAAATGCCGGGTCCACCGAATTCGAATCCAAGCACTCCGACTCCTGAGATGCACGTCCCATCGCGAGGGTATCTGGGACTCCATAACGGCGGCTTGTGTGGCGGCAAAGGTCGTTCAGATCGAGGAAAATGGATTCTACGACGTCGAGGATCTAGCCGACGACTTCCCGCTCACGAGCTATCCCAGCGCGCAGGATCTGTCGCTGCCGATGATACCGGAGTCACGCCGGGTAAGCAATATTGAATTTGTCCTGTCGGGTGATCCTGTAAAGACAATCAAGATGTCCTGCCAGAGGAAAGACGAGAGAGGGGCTTGCAAGTTTCTCGAACTCGAGTACAGCCTGTCTGAAGGAAGATGGACGAGGCCTGGAACGATTTGAAAAAAATAGGATATATGTGGCGTAAACGTTCCAGCTTCGTTGCGGGACACTGTACGGGAAGATGTTATTCTTCAAGTTCAGACAATGTTCGGTGCGCATGAAGGCAGCACTAAATAAGGTGACCATCATTGGGCCTGGTTAGTATTATATCAAACAGGATTATATGCTCAAGGATATTTCATCACCGCAGACACTAGTATTTACAGTGCGGTAGGTTTTCTAAGATTGGGCATCGATCGTATTGTGTTGCGCAGTGCCAGTTGGGAAACGCTGAGCTTCCCTTCTGCCTTGGCCGCATCTCTGGTTGACCAGTCGGAGAGTGATTTTGGCACATGTTGCTTATCTTCTTGGTTCACTTCCGCCATTTTCTCTTACCTGCTCAGATTTCCAGAATCTGTTCATTCATTCGTCATGATCACGTGAAAGACTCGATTTGTCTGTCCCGAATAGGTGATGGGCCGAGGCGCCGTGCGGCCCTCATTATCCGGCGGCCGCACCGTCACATTCAACCGCCAAACCGTCTCTTCGTGTGACCCAACTAGTCGACTTCGTAGATGATAGCACGCACCTTGGGGGATCCACATTATGCGGCCCAGCAAAGATGCCCTCGGTGAGCAACCAGAAATTGCCACTCCGAGGGCTGCCTGACCAGCCAAATAACTGCTGATTGTTCCCCGCACCTGGGATGCGCGTCGGTGGTCACGGTGTATGAAGGCGCTGCTCCCCACTATTTTTATTATAGGCATTGTGTAATTCTATCGAGCTCGTTTCTATAACTTATAATTTCATACGCTACACATCAATAAACAACAACGAACCCCGGCACTGCGCAAAACAGCAGAGAATGGAGGTGGTGGCCGCCGCGGTAGGTATCGCCGATGTTGCGGCTCGCGCAAGTTCTAAGGCGTGGAAACTCTGCGACCTCTGGCGCGACGCGCCGCGCGATATCTTTCTGCTGCGCGATGACCTCGATCGGTCTGCCAGGTTCTTTGTGGCCCTTCACCAGGGCCTTGAGCGGAGGTCCGATAATCGGAAGGACAGCGAGTGGGCAGCGGCCGACGACGAATTGGCATCCTTGCTCAGCGACGGGTGCGAGACGTTGGAAGGCCTTCAAGATATTATGGACAGTCTTATCTCCCCAGATTCCGTCGCGATGCCGGCGACCCAGCTTGACCTGCCAAAGAGACGACGGTTTCTTTGGCTGAGGAGACTCAAGGAGGTGAAAAAACTCAAGGTAGCCCTAGGCAACGTCATGTCTCAGATTGGGCTACAACTCGCATACCTCAACCTGTATGGACCCCTGACCGGCCAGATTTCTTTCAGGCGTACCTTGGTGACCATATTGACTACCCTTGGTGTCATCCGCATTGGTAACTGACTTGAAATTGGATGCCTTCAGTTCGGTTTCTTCTACACTCCCCGATGAGATTCTTTCATCCGAGACACGCGTGACGGCACATGTAGATACCGTCGTTCAAGCCTCCACACGGGACCTTACGACATCTATCGACGTTTCCAAAAAAGAAATCGAGCAGCATATAGTGAATGCTTCGACTGCGGCGGCACATGTGGTGATCGAGAATCTACTCGCTACGGAGGCAAGGCAGCACGCCACATACCAGGCACACATCGAACAGGTCGGGAACAATATCGAGAATCACGATCGGCGGCTGCGGGAGATGACGGCACTTCTTGTCGGCTTCAGCCAGCCGAGACTGTCATCTGCAAGCACCGGAGTGCCAAGCACGCCAACTTACGCAAAGTCGACGTGCAAGCCCACTTGCAAATGCCGCTGCCACACGGGAAAGTCGCACGGCAGGTGGAGGTACGACGGTCTCCGGCACATGCTAGGAACCGTCCAGATTTCCTTTTCAGGGGCTGTTCTAAGGCAGAGGCCTTGTACCCATCGCAACTGCAAGAATCAAGGGCAGCAAGGTCGCCTCGCCATTCAGTACGCCTTCCCATCGTGGGCTTCAACGGCCATTGTTTCCCTCTTCCTTGCCAGACTCCCCGAACCGGAGCTACTGCTCCGAGTTCATCGGCAATTGATGTTTGAAAGAGAGTCGGAGGAATACCAGCGGAGCATATTTCCCTGCTTTTGGGAATCAGATATGGAAGAAAAAATTCGACGGTGCTTGGCTGCAAGACCTGCAGCCATCAGCGACGTCTGCGGTGGGGGCCGAGCGACAGCGATTGCCACGGCCATCATGGAAGAGTTGGACCCTGGTATAATAAAGCTCCTGATGCAGGCCGGGGCTGACGCTTTCCAAGAAAACACGGTAGGCGAATCGGCCGTTTCCTTCGCGTTTGAGTGGTTCCTCAAAGACCGGGATGAAAATACCAAGGGATTCTTGCTCGAGTGGCTGCCTCTCGAGCAGTATCTGGACCATATGGAGTTCACGCCTCTCCACAAGGTCGCCGCCGGGCTTATACCGATCTCTGTGCACGAGGCGGTGGCAAACCCCATTTTCGAAGACGATATCAGCACCGCAAGTCTTAACGGCATCACACCCTTGCACGTGGCTGCTTGGCGAAGCGACTCGGTGGCCGTGCAAGCTCTCCTCGAGGCAGGCGCCGAGGTTGACGCAAAAGATATTGCCAAACAGACTCCCTTCCTGATTTCCTGCAACCGGGCCGACGCCGCGTCCATGGAATTCCTGCTCCAGCACGGCGCCCGCGCCGACTGCCATGACGCGTACCAAAACGCCCCGATCCACGTCATCTGCCAGGGCGGCGACGACGACGAAGCCTCGCTCCGATGCCTGACCATGCTTCTCAAGTACCACCCGGATGTAGACATGAACGCCGAGGCCTGCATGGAGCGCACGCCGCCCATCTGCGCCGCCGGCCGCCCCGCGCTGCTGCGCGTGCTGGTCGAGCGCGGGGCCGACCTCTACTTCCCGGACTGGACCGGCGACGACGTGCTGAAGCGCTGCGTGCGGGACGGCCACCGCGAGTCGGCGGCGCTGCTGCTGCGGGCGGGGGTCGACTACACGACCTTGACGGCGACCACGGGCGTGGCAGTCGATGGAAGGAGCGTGCTCCACATCCTGGCGAAGCATGGGGACGAGGAGATGATGGGCTTGTTTGAGGGGGTTGGCCTCAAGGGGCTGGATGGGGACTTGCGGGACAGCCAGGGCATGACGCCGCGGGACGTCCTGGAGCAGGAGCGCAAGGTTGTCACGCCCGAGGCGCGAGCCGCGTTTGAAAGCTTGCTTAAGTCGGTTAGGCGTGACGGGGAGGTTGGTAACAGGCAGGATGCTCTGGAGGATACCAGTCATGATGAGTCTGATGAAGATTTCTTAGATGCCGTAGAGGACCTGAACTTGTGCAGCTAGGGGGTTTGGGGGAGTGAAAATTTTGAGGTCTATGTCAAGCGATGACGGTCGAGAGGAGTAAGGGAAAGCTGTAGATGTGTGTTGCTCGGGAACGGGAGCCCTAGAGAGCCTGACGAATAGTAGTTTTGCCGCGGCTTTGTTCCATGGAATTTCGCTGGCTCATGGTATCTCAAGAAAGATCACGTATTATTCCTATTACGAAATCCAGTTTCTACGGTCCGCCAGTTTAGGTAAAATGGCAAGCAAGTTCCACTCGTATTCCGATTCAGGCTACCGCATCTGCGATCATTCTTAAATCGAGGGATAAGAGCCTACCGAAAAGGGGGCAAATAACTGCCAATCAAGTGTGCACAGCCAACTCTCAATGTTGCATTACGCACCGATGGCCTTCTTCGGCCACCTCTCGCCGCCTTTGGTGGGGTGACCTCAGGGCATGATCAGGGAAGCAGTCGAAATGACTTAGACAGAAAGGTAATGCTGTACACCTTCCAGGGAGTGAAAATGAAAATTATCAGTTTTCGCGAGGGCTCCAAATATTGACCAATATTGACCGCACGTGTCCCAGGATTGGGCCCCTTTTATCTACATTCTCCAAGGACCTCGAAAGCTTTATAAGTACCTCTCGCTCACTCATTCTAATCCATAAAACTCAGCTTAGGTCCAATCCTAATTCTTTGGCAATTCAATCTTCCTTTTGCGCAGATTCTCCTTTATTCGGTATAAAAGCTACAGATTCTATTCTTTTTAGGCTTGATTGGATTGTCTTCGACAGCAGAGGAGAGGAGCAGGTATGTTAAGATAATAAAATGGCATACGCAGGCATGAGTGTCATCAACCGAATTACCGAATGCTAGAGTTTTAACTAGCGGAGAGAGTGAGCACTGGCCACCTTGAGGTATTTAAGAACGAGAATCTGCTGCGTGGATCTAGACGTTCAGTTGAAATAAATATATGTCTTCGTTCACCTTAACAATTCATCTGACAATAACGTTCGTTCTCGCCCCTTTAACATTTGTTGACGGCTGCGACGTTGCAAGACGAAACCTGTGTTCTGACAGATTGCCAATTCCCGCTCGGGATGGAGTTGGCCGCCGCCCGTCCACATTTACGGCCAACGGCATCGTCCACTACCATAGCACTCCTTGGAATCAAGAACAACCACCATCGCGATTTAGTTCTCGCTCTCGTGCGCTCCGCTTTCCAAGCACGGGATCCTATCACTCTTGAATTGTTCGGGAGCTGTCTTCGCCTCTGCATCCCTCCCCATGCTCCTTGTACAACTTTTAGACGAAGTTGTCTCTCTCCGTATATCCGCGAGATAAGAATTGATATCGACTGAAGTAACTCTCGAATTCTACTCGGGTCGGGGCCTATGATCCTCATTGTCGGATTTCTCGTCCTCCCGGTCAAACGCACGGCTTGTTCAGGTTGGCCGGACCAATCACCCGTTGGAGGCGCCACGCCTAGGCGGCTATCAGATACAGCTGAGCGGCCAGTTGGGAATTACCCCGCTTACCACCTGCAGGTCCACACAATGCTCAGCGAACCAGCAGCGTCTGCCTTAAAGGCGGTCTGTCGCAACATCCTAACCTGGAAGAGATACAAAGACAGCTGCATAAAGATTTCCGACCATTCCCAAAGACCTAACCGCCGTCACAAAACAAGCACCAAGCTATATGAATTTTAAATACACCAGATAGTCTGCACCCACCATTAACGACCCCATTGTTATACCATCTCCCTTTCGTGTAAAATCCCGCACTCGCAGTATTAGACAACTTAGCTCTGCACTGACGACCACAGACCGAACGACGCATGTGCGGGACGGGGGACGTTTTCGAAATCTAAAAAAATATGTGCGAGGAAGACGCTGACACGAGCCCGCCTGCTAACGCGCACGGCGATGCCGGCCAGTTGGTATGAACAAACGGAGCATCGCTAAAACTCGAAGCCAAATGCTTATTAATCAATCCTATTAGGTGGTCGACGACCATACGGCTGCCGGCTTCGCAGTTTCTATGGTGCGCATTCGTATCGATGCCGTCTTATTACCCCAAAATTGACATCGTGTATAGGGCGCCAGCGACTTGGCCTCTCTTCGATCCAGCGTGAAGAAATTCCAGGAAGAGAATGGCCGAACATACCACGCCATGAATGCGGGGAGTAAGGCAGTATCCATGCAAAAATGCGGAGTTACGGCTAACCCTATCCAAAGAATACCAGTTCCCCAATGATGCAAAAGAGAACGAACGACTAGGTACGTAGGGCGGCCAGGGCCATCAAATTCTTGTTTAGCATTGGCACCCCAAGACCATCTGGGCCATTGCGGTACGAGAGGAATGTGTGCTGAAACAAAACATAGACCTACAACACAACCTATGGCTCCTGACCATGAAAGGGAGCCTCGGGCTCTGCCCATTAATTCAAGAAGGGAAAGCCAGACGCGTCCTTGACGCCGGGACAGGGACGGGCGTCTGGGCCATCGAATACGCCGATCTGCATCCCGAGTCTGAAGTTATTGGAGTCGACTTAAGCCCCATCCAGCCAACCCTGTATGTTTTCCTGGTCGTCGCTTGCCCCGAGTAGGGATTCCTTATGCTTACGTTCAATGGGGTCGAAATAGCGTACCTCCGAATTGCTCTTTTGAAGTCGACGACCTAGAGAAAGAGTGGGCTTGGTCGAATAAATTCGACTTGATCTTTGGACGGATCCTAGCAGGAGTTTTTGAGGACTATCAGGCGTTCTTTGACAAGGCCTTTGCGTGAGTTGCGTCGCCTTGTTTTCTCTCCATCCCCCTTGCGTGCGGTCCTTCTTGCGGACTCTAACACCAAATACCAAGACACCTGGAGCCAGGCGGATATCTCGAAATGCAAGATCTTGTTATGCCCTACGCTTGCGACGACGACTCATTGAAAGCCGATAGCTACGTCTACAGACTCACGTCCGTCATGATGGAGGCGGGGGAAAAGCTAGGCCGCCGGTTCGACCAGACCGTCCGGTACGAAGAGATGATGAGAAAAGCGGGATTCGTCGACATTCAGGTCGTCAAATTCAAGTGGCCGCTCAACACGTGGCCCAAAGACCCGTACTACAAAGAGATCGGGGCTTGGATGCAGCTAAACACGGATCAGGGAATCGAGGCTTTCGTTATGGCACTGGCTACGAGAGTCTTGGGATGGTCACAAGAGGAGGCGCTCGTTTTCTGCGCGAAAGTGAGGAAGGAATTATATGACACTCGAGTCCACGCGTACTTGAGCATGTAAGCTATTAATCCTTTAATGTTCCATTCCTTCCTATTGTTAATGCTAATTGTTCGCAGATGGGTTGTCTATGGTCGCAAACCAGAGCAATTGAATTAAAGTGGCTTTAGACCCGAAGTCGTCTATGGTTACAGTAGCATCAACCATGTTGAGCCCTTCTTGCCCACAGTAGGCAGAAGAAGTAGCTGTGTACGTATATATATTAGAATGATTGCCTGCCCCAACGTCATTAGGTAGGAAAGCCAAAGACCCTCACACCCTAATGTTTAATTATTCCAAACTCTTTCCATAGGAGAAATATCTAATTGGCTGTGTAAAGGGCGGCTATCAGCCATGTGTGATTACGAATTTAACTAGTGTCCTTCCTGTCTTATGTCAAGTACCAAGGGAACCGGATGATACAAATCCAAAATCACTTCTAATGATCACTCTCCGCCGAGACGCCGACCGAAATCGAAGGGTAGAAAACGTTTATATTTCCTTTCAGTCCTATATCACTCTTCGTTGTCACCAACTGTGAACAAACAATTTGGCCAGCTTCTGCGTGGCAGTTCCAGTATTCCTCACGATTGAATGAGAGAGCCAGAAATGCTTCTGGTGACAGGTTCCATCGGTGAGAATTAGCCTCATCAACACCGTTACCTTGAGATCGAATACTTGATTCAGAATACCAGGACCCGAGTACGTCATTCTCTCCTACTAATAAGACACCGAATATATTGACCCCTATGTGGATTTCGGTCATTGAGCGATATAAACCGAGGACACGACTACCTGGGAAGTCCCGAGCTTCAATACAATCTTCCACGCTTGTGCCAAGGTGAGATAAGGATGAGATCCGTATGTCATCGAGCTAGGGCCGTATCACACAAGAAGAGCAGAAAGTGCGATAAAAAAGGCGTGCTTTTAGCGTCCTAAAGGCCCTGGAAATACTTGGCGAAGTCGCGGTCCGCGTTCTTCTCGAAGACACCGGTCGGGTCCACGTATGCGTTGATGAGCTCTATGGCTGAGATGTCGCAACCCTCGAATTCTTTGGGGACAACTGACCTCCCGAACCGGAGAGTGTTTTTTTATGGGACTGCATAAACAGCCCGCACTTTCCATTCTTCGGCCCGCAAAATCCACTTGCCAAGCCATGCTCGGATGCAATCGAGTGGGGGCGCATGTACCCCCATGGGAAGACGAACAAGTCGACCCCTTACCACTACTCAGATATGCCTACAATATTGATAGAACGGAATATCGGGGTTGAGTTGTAGGGATTTGAAATGAAGTCACTGCGAGGTTTGATTGAAGCTGTTGCGATGTCTTGAAATGAAGACGTCGCAAAAGTTTGAATCAAACCTCGCAGTGCTTTGAAATAAAGCCTCGCGGAGCCTCGAATGAAGCTGCCGCGATGTTTTCATTGAAGCCTTGCGACCTCTTAAAATGAAGCTGCCATGATGTTTCGATTGATTAAAGTTGTCGCGACGTCCCGTTAGTGAAAAGAAGCGGTACATCGATTTGTATCATGGAATTGGCTAGTCTCGGGTAACAATGCTTAGCTCGATGGGAAGTGGGACTTGGCTGATTTTGCGGGCCAAATAGTAGAAAGTGGCAGATGATTATGCAGTCCTTTGATTTATGAAGAGAACATTAAGACCTGTTAGAAATTGAAGGTTGCGCATAGGATGGAAGTACTTTTTCATGTACGATATGACTGCAGACACCAAATTTTGTGTGTACACGAAGCAAGCTTGCCACCGTCGAATGGTGGGTGATGCGGGGACATTTGCCCGCATATCCTCATGAGATGCACACACACACACCGGAGAAAGCCTAGCGCTGCGGATAGAACTCAGGTGAAGCTGAACTGACCGGAGAGCATCCCTTGGAGGCTGGGAGGCTGATTTTCTCGGTTACCGGCACACGCCGCCTCATTCCCGTTTTCTTATCCTTGAACGACGGGTTTGCACACTTACGCGATCTTTGAAATGAGTAAAATAAGTAACCAGATATGTGTTTGCGCGGATCGCAACCTCCGTATGAGGGGCAGCAGCAACATTTCCACTGGAATCCCAACAGAATTGCACCTTGAGAAAATTGAGTGGCAACTTTCTGTTAGCACTCTCGATTTGGGTCATGAAAAACCCAGCCCGAGCCTTCCGAGGCATTTTCCAACCTCCACCCGGCAGCCTGGTCTAGGCAAGGTGGCGTGCATTAGCCTCGTAGCCTGGGCGGTCAAAACGCACCACTTGAATTCCTGATTCAGACCGCCGCCTCTGCAATCGATCTCGAATCGAGGGACAAGAGCCTGCTGAAAAATGGGCATATAAGTACCGATCAAGCGGACGAGCCA
>Ga0247774_1001454_pt1 | contig 11949 bp, 7 predicted proteins | sample UWRJL001104B6_FD_179933 | JGI IMG/M metagenome (GOLD analysis project Ga0247774, IMG submission 179933) | Plant litter microbial communities from Arlington Agricultural Research Station in Wisconsin, United States - UWRJ-L001-104B-6 | ecosystem: Environmental > Terrestrial > Plant litter >... | reverse complement strand
CGACTGGACCTGGTGGCTAGAAGGAGGCTGCTTCGCGCCAGCGCGGAGGCGGGTACGGCCCATTGCGGATTGTTGGGATTCAAGGAATAATTGACAAGTTCCCGATCAAGCTGGCTACCATGCAGCTCGGGAACGACCTTTTGGGTTATCGGTGTTTGTGCAAAGTACGTTTGGGGGAATGGAGCTCTTTTGTTATTATTTTTTGGGGGTTTAAGCGAGCGGGGAGGCTTCTGAACTGGCGGGAGCAGCCCCACCACCCCGACAGGATAGCGCCAACCCCGCAGCAAGGTTCTCGAGTTCACTGGACTCGGTGTCGACGTCGTGGCACCGTCCTTGCATCTTGCCGCTTCATTTCAGACTCATGCATGGGGTTACCGGGATTCTGGTCGAGGCCAGTCTGGTGTTCGGGAACACCAAATAGCCCCCCTTTAGATATAGGGCCCTGCTTAGTAGAACATGCATCGTCCTTGGGTGATTTCCAGTACAAGAAACTCGAGGTGTCAAGCTTCTATAGTCGGGCGAAGAGGGAGCTGAAATTCTGGAAAACATATTTGGCCAGGACGGACTACGTCGCAAGACTGGAGATTACCATTGCAGACTGCCGTGTACCTCAACTCGACTGGCCTGATTCATCGAGGACTTGACATTGCCCTGTAAGGACTGCCACTGCTGAAGTGATGTTACGGGGCATTCTTGGCAAAGGCTGGCCTACGCAAGGGGAGTGCTGCTACGAAGTGACGAGACTGGCAAAGACGACCTTGTTCGATTTAGTATACAGCGGCTAGGTTGGAGGGCTCAGCTCGCAGCGCGAGAGAAGGCATCCATTGGTATTGAAATTACTTCCCCTTCCCGTTTCCTTCCTTTCGTCTTTGATTTGCGTTATCCCCATTAAAGTGCAATATGCCACCTTAGAAAAACAATGTCGTCCAGTCGTAGAGTACAAGTTCTGTCCCTTGCAATGCACCCGTCCATGTACTTGCAACCAAAACAAAGGCCCGAGCAAGCGCCCCTGGGTATCAATTCAAAATCACACCAGATCAAACCATCTCGTTGGCATAACGATCACGGCTAGGCCGGTCTCCCCTAGTATTCCGGCTGCTGCTGGGAAGGGTGTTGCTGGGAATCGTGGTGCTGCTCCTGGCGCTCGCATCCCCGGCGTGGTGGTGACGGCCGGAATGTCGCTGCTTGTCAGCCGCATAGTCTCCCGCACCCCATCCGCCGCCTCTGGTAAAGACACCCGTCCTCTCGTACTGGTCGGCCGAGAAGGCGTAGGTCTTTCTCGTCAGGGGGACATGGTTGAAGCGCCAGTCCCAAATCGCAGCGTAAAACATGCGGTACGTCCCAAACGCAAAGATGGTCCCGATCAGCATGCCGACCGCAATGTCGTACCAGTTGTGCGCCGCGTCGATGGTTAACGAGCACGAAATGATAAACGCAGCCAAGAGGGGCGCGTAGGCGATCCAAATCTTCCATAATGCGGGCTTGTGGTCGGCCCAGATCTTGAACTTTGCGTTCCAGTACAGGAAGAGGAAGCCCCACCCCGCAAGGGCGGCGACAGAGTGCCCTGACGGGAACGACGTGGCCGCCGTCTCGAGAAACTTCTTGTCAGGATTGGTGCAAATGTCCAGCGTGAACATGACTTGCTGGTAGCCCGAGCCATCTAGATGTCCTGCGTCCTTCCCTTTGGCGAGGGACACGTCGGGCTGGCATGCCTCGAGGAACCAAGGGCGAAACCCTCCAATGAGCTTCTTGACCGCCACCTGGAACATGGTGCCGCAGATATCTGCCAACAAAATGCCCTCGATGGCATTAGAGGCGTCCCAGAGGGACCGGACGCGGATTTGAGTCAGGAGGACGAAGAAGATTGGGCCGATGGCATTGAGGACGCCGGATAGCCAGGTGGGGATGATCCAGCCGCGGAACGGGTACGCCATCTCGGTCGAGGGGTAGACGATTTTGCCGTTGCTGTCCAACGTGACAGGGAATGTCCGGTGGGCGGCCAGAGGAAGATGGTGCATCTGGGGATGTTAGAATTTACCGTCTTGTAACAAGCAGACGCCGCTACACAACAAGAAAGCGAGCGAGCGAGGAACTGGAGACGTACTCCGAGAGTGATGCCACCGAGCACAGCTAGAGTGAGAATATCCGGCCATATTTCCTTGAGATGCTGGACGAAAGCAGTTTTCGCCCTGCTCACGCGACCGCCGGATTTGGCTGGCCGCTTCCCTTTGGCGCCATTGCTGTCGTTGTGTTGTGGGAGAATGCCCATTTTGCTCGGTTTGGGGGAGGCTTGAGGAAGACTGTTGAGGTCGAACGACTCTAAGGTGGTCGTCGTAGAGTGGGGAATGCAGAATAAGCAACAATTCAAGAAAGCAATGGTCCTTTCATGATGGAATTTCCTTACGTTTTATTTACAAAGTCGCTCATGCGGCGTAACCAACTACAGAGGATGAGAGGCTGAGACGCTTGCAAACTGGCAGGCTAGTCTCGAGAAACGGTGACGTCTTCATCTTCGGGATCGCTGTGGAGAGCTTGGCAGCTAGCTAACCCATGACGTCACTACGTCATTCCGGGAGGACGCGGGCCAATTACGGCGCGCCAAGGGCAGCTACGGTTCTTCACGACAGGGGTCTCTTGCCTAACTTCCAGGGCTTCGGGAATTTTTTAAGCGAGTCCAGTGGCTGCCGTGACATTCTTTTGTTTGCTGGAGCGTTCAAGAGGGTCCATGACGAGGATGGAGCAGCCATAGCGACGAGCCAATTGCATCTCCTTTGCAATTCATCAGCAAGATCTAATGTACTGCCCCAAACCTGCAGGCCTGATTCAGCCGTGTTCGAAGACGCGACGCAGCTGGCTACAGGAGCTCTCTTCCACCTTGACCTTGCACGACTCATGATCCGTCCAAATCTTGAAACCGTCACTGGGAAAAGAGTCGCTGCTGTTTCGACACACCGCATCATGGCGACATGATCCCAAAGTGCGCAAGAGCGCTGGTCCCATCCCAAAAACAATCGATCCCTCCAAGGGCCCATATATGCCCCGTCGTGGAGTGCCTCGCCGTTACGGTAATCTCGAACCGAACATCATTCGTCCCGACCTTGGCATATGTGCCAGTGTACCCAGGCGCCAGGCGGAACTTGTACGCGCACGTCCCCGAAGTCGCGACCGTCACAAAGTTGGAGTATCCGACGGCTTGAAACTCGGCGTCCGAGATGTAGAAGACTCCCGGGCCGATGGAGGCGGCGTGGCTGGCGATAGCGTTGCAGTCGGAGACGAGGGGATCGTTCGAGTTGTAGTGCTCGGTGGGGTTGATCTCGCCACAGGACTCGTCGTCGGACTGGGCCATGAAGGTGACGCGCTTGGAGCGGGATCTAGGGGCGGGGGAGGAGGGGATGAACATGATGTTGGGGTTGATTTGGACTGAGGGGGAGCGCGCCTTGAGGTTGCTGATCGGCGGCACGGAGTCTGCTTGGGCGAGAAGCGAGGCGCCGAGGAAGAGAAGGAGCTTCATGGTTGGATTGGAGAGGAGAGAGGAAGAAGCCTGGAGTATCTGGAGTTTGGGCGAAGGAAGTCTGACGAAGGGGGCATATCAGATGGGTATGATGGCTCTCCAAGGTCTGGGATCCGCTCCAGTGAGCTGCGGAGGTGGTTCCTTTTATCCTCGTTCGGATGAGCCGGGACGGGGTCGTGCCCTGTTGTCGCAGAGGGTCTTCTCGACATGTGCCTGCGAGAGTTGCGCCGAGAGGAGCATGGTGCGTCGCATCGTGGCTCGGAGCGTATGGCAAGGGCCAGTTAATACTCCTAGGAGGTGCAAAGCCGTTGGGATCTTTGGAATGTTGGATGCCCCACGAGAGACGGCAGTTGGGACGGATGGTTGAGTGTAACCTATCTGAGAGCAAGAGCATGTTCTCGTGTCTGACAAGCGCGGCACAGGCGCCTAGCCATGAGTGAACTCGGACGTACCAGGCAGTGCGGTGCGGTGAGGTTGAGATAGGTGTATGCGTGTAAGCTGCGCGCGATTCTGGCCGAGATCCTTCCCCGGCAGTCGCCTTTATCGATTTTCTGCATCAGTGGGTGGTGGCCGAGATGCCGGATTGGCTGCTGCGGACGGAAAGAAACCGGGCCGCAGCAACAGGGCGGGCCGACCATTCGCTCCTCCCGGCACTACCAGCACGCACAAGCGCGACTGAGGGGTTGCTACACCGGGTTGGGGCCAGTCTGTGCCCCGACTGAATAGAAGATCCATCGCATCATCCACGGTTGCTGAATTATGCATACCATGGTGGCCTGGTTGAGTACATTAATCTCTTGCTACTTGAGCCCCGTCGGCTCAGGCGTCAACGTTTCAATCGTGCTCGGCTGCACGGAGTGCTGGAATGCTGGAATATTGGAATTCCGGAACCCTAGCCACGCGGACTGGCAAACAGCGACCCAGCACGCCCACGGAGGACATTGAAAAGGTAGCCCAAGCACCGGACTCACCACTCGGACCTGAGGCACCTGCTCCGCGTCGGTCTGCAAAGTCCTTTTTGGTGTGGTTACACAACAATACTCGACCGGTGTCGCGGCAGCTACTGCTTCGATGGATTCGCATCGAAAGGCGGTTCTGACCCCCCAACGGTTGGAAAGCCGAGTGTTATCGAGAAATTCTCACGAACTGTTTGCTGGTTCGCGCACGATATTTACACGGTGAAGCGTTATGCTTAGTTGAGTTCTGAGCCATTGCAATCCAACGTTCTGGGTGGAATGGGATTGAACCGGCTGCTGCTGTGGCTTGAGGGACTGGTTGCCAAGGACAATGACCATAAATCGACAAGAGAAAATCCACGTCTTTTTTCTTCTTTTTGTCGCTCATCCTAGAGAGACTTCAAGCTCGATGTATAAAATTCTGATGTCGGCGCGAGTGCCCAAGTTCGTTAGGAATTTGTGCTACGTTGAGAGACTGAACTTGTCATCTTCTCGAGAATGTGGGAGCTACACGCTCTTCCATCACCGCGGTATTGTCCCCAGTATCGTGGATGAGAAGATAGAAATTTCAATCATTGCCATTTCATGCAGCTCTGATTACATGAAGTGGTTTTGGTAGTCAGAGCATACATGACCCATTACCCTTCTTTCACACTGCTGCGGCAGATTCTCAAGTCCATCGGCAGAACCATCGGCAGAACCATCGGCAGAAACCAGAACTACATCTCAAGGCTTGCGCATCGTGCACCTTCCTCCAGCTAAGGAACCCATCGAAGGTTCAAATTCCCCTCCGTCCCGAATTGTTGCGGAGGAGCGAAATTTTCAGATTCGCGCAGCACGGTTGCCAAATTTAAAATTGCGCGCCTGGTGTTGGCTCTGTTCCTGCACAGATCGGACGAGGGGTTCATCTTATCAAATTTACTTATAGATCTGCCGAGTCTTGGCGATGCTCTCCCCGCAAAGAATCTTACATTCCTTTTTCCCCGGTGGACCGCTAATCCGGGATGAATTCCGGTGAGGGACTCGTGCTGACACGCTGCCGCCCAACACGACCGGCTAAGTAGCCAGGCCCACCGACCATAGCCCAGCCGGCTCCGCGACTGGACCAGCAGCAATAAACGAGCTGTGAGGATTACGCAACAGGATCCCGAAGCCCAGAGCCGATGCCGCGGAAGAAAGAATAAAAGGCGCGGCTTGGCGGTGCTACAATGGGCGATCAAGGAACCGTCCGTTGAGTATCAGTCTTTGTTCTGCGCCTGTCTTGTCATCGAGGAGTGTCTCGTCAGTCTCAACATCCTCTCATGTCAAACACGATGGCGATGGCGCTTATTCACGCATCAAGCCGCCCCTTTGGGCAGACGTTGCTTCTTCTCGCTGCCCTCCTGTGGATGACTCCCGCAGTCAGCGCCAAGGATCCCATCATGTTGGACCGCACCGGCGGCTTCTCCATCGGCGGGCGCATCATGCCTAACCCAAGCAATCCGGACCAGACGCTCTCCTGCGACTGGGGCTACATGGAGTACTTTATTCCCGTGAACGCCCGTCGCACCTCCATCGTCATGTGGCACTCGTCGTCGACGCAGGTCTGGCAAAACCGGTGGGACGGCGGAGAAGGCTTCAAGGACAAGTTCCTGCGCCGCGGCTATCCCGTCTACATCTGGGACCCTCCCCGCGTCGGTCGCGCGAACTGGGCGTGTCGCGACTATGAGTATCGGCTCTCCTACAGAGACCAAGGCAACTTTGCTGCCTGGAACCTTGGGCGGCAGTACCCTAACTTTTACTCCGACACGAAGTTCCCCAAGGACAATGAGAATGCGTGGTACCATGCGACCCGAACCAGGTACATGGAATTTGACACGGAGGACAACATCGAGGTCCAGACCGACGCCGCCGCCGTGGCCATCGACTCCGGACTGCTCGGGGACTCGATCGTTTTCCTCACCAACTCGGCGTCCGGATTGAGGGCCATGTACTCCGCCATCAAGGCAGAGACGAACAACACCGTCGGCATCGTCAACTACGAGACCATTGGGCTCATTTATCCCGACGACGCCGGCATCGAGGGAGGTGGTGGTTTCGACTATGTCATTCCGTCGGAAAAGTTTGACCGTCTCGCCAACGTCAAGGCCATCCAATTTGTGTGGGGCGACCACCGCGACGACAGCTTTACCTACTATCCGCGCAGCCAGATGGTGATGGACATGATCAACGAGAGGGGCGGAAATGCCGAGTTTATGCATCTGGGGCGAGACAAGGGGCTGAAGGGGAGCACGCACAGTCCGTTTATGGACATGGACAACGACAAGGTGGCCGAGGTCCTGGATGAATTTTTGGAGAGGCATGGGTTGGATGGGTACCCTGGGGAGGCAGAAGAGGAGGAGCCTACGAAGGAAGAACCTACGAAGGAGGAGCCCGAGAAGGAGAAGCCCGAGAAGGAGGAGCCCGAGAAGGAGGAGCCTGAGAAGGAGGAAGTGGTAGGTAAAGGCAATGAGCCAGGTGATGAAGCGAATAAAGGCGATGATGATGCAAGCGACGACACGGAGACAGGAGATGCGGCGGGAGAAGAGGACGAAGAGGAGGATGCTGGAGATGAGGAGGAGCCGCCAGAGGTAGAGTGGGTTCTGGAGTCGAAATAGAGTTGGACAGTCAGTGGGGCTCGGAGCGGAACATGATAAAGATTTCACCGGATGCGACTGGGTGTGGCAGACGCCCTTTGGCGGAGCGCGGTGGCTCAGGGTCTTTCTGGCACGCATGGGCGGACTGCCTTTGATGCATTATGGCTTATAAAAGTAGACATGCATAAAACTGCTTTCATTCCATCTCCACGTCAATTGAGTCGACCTTCCATCGAGCGTCCGGGGAGAAAGAAACTCTAGAGTCAACGGAACCGGGATCGTCGCGCACCTGGCTACCAGGAATGGGACGCATATCGGAGAATCTCTTTGCACATCTGTTTCGGTACTCTCGCATCTTCCTCTCTCCAAATATGAAACTAGCAAGTATTGCGACCAGGTTTTCAATGGTACCGCTTGATGGCTGCAAGAACGCGTAGTTAAACAGTCTAGAAGCTTAGCCGTTGCCAGTCTCCCGAACTTGGAAGCGACGAAACACCCGCAGCCACCAATAACTATGACCTCGGAAAACCCAAAACCAGATTGTTCTCGGCTCCGTACATCTGAAAACTCAACACTGTGCACCGAGTTCGGTACCTGGAGAGGAGCGAAGAGAAGGCGACGCGTCGCGATCGGCTCAACGTGCCGTACTCATAGCACCTGCACCAAACCACTGCCGTCTACTTGATTAGGCCAAGTCCAAATTGCGGGGAACGGCTGAAGTACCGCGCTCCGAATTTTAGCAGCGTCAATCAAATTGCCGGGCCTCGACGGAAGGAGAGACGTGGGGATGCTTCCGCGGCGAGTCGGCCAAATCTACTGGGCCGCCGGCAAAATCCGGACGACCTCTTACAGCAGCAACAGCTATTATGAGTAACCCTGGGTGCTATACCCTTGGATCCGGCTACAGCCATTCAGATTCGGTCTATGCATGGACGCCTCTATTGCTTGCTGGTACTATGTGCGGCGTACGTCATCCATATTTCGCACTGGCTGGTGGTGGCAGAATTGGGGTGGAGAAGAGCTTTTTTTTCATCAAGCGTGCGGGGAGAGGGATATAAAGACTGCCAAGCGGAGACTTGACAGGGAACAGAGGAGAGAGAGAGGGGGAGAGAGGCTGGAGCTTCGCTTAGGGTCAAAAATCATTGAAGCTTGCTGTTTTCTCCGGCGAGCTCTTTCAGGAAGTAGGCGTCGAGAGGTACAACTCAGGAGTCCAGGCGTTCAACCGAATTCCAACCATGCGCCCACCATTCTACACGATGCAGACCACGGTGTTCGCGGCCCTACTGGGCCTCCACGCGGTACTCGGCATCCGCATCGCAACATCGCTCCAATGGCTCGAGTACACGCCCCAGCCTTATGCCATCGACAACTTTTACAAGGCGGACACCGCCCAGCTTGTGAGCGGCGGCGTCGCAAACCTCGTGTCGGACCGAAACATGGACCTCGCCGCCAACGCAGAGACGCAGGGGCTCAAGGCGTACGCCCAGAACAAGAACATCCGCCTCATCTACATCATCGTCGAGGTCGCGTACCGTCTCATCGGGAACCGCGCCGCCGGCATCGACTCGCTCGAAGATTTCAAGGGAAAGCGGGTGGGCGGCATCCCCGGGACGTCGGCCGGGTACTTCGTCACCAAGCTGCTCGGGACGGCAGGCCTGCAGCAGAGCGACTTCCGCATGGTCTCGGGCAACGCCTGCATGAAGACGCCGTGCGGGGCCGGCACGTACCCGCAGATGATGGCGAGCGGCCAGATTGACGGGTTCGGACTCTGGGAGCCTGCCGTCGAGCTTGCGGCCGAGCAGCTTGGGAGCAATGCCGTCATTTTCAAGAACGCGAGCATCTATCGGGAGACGTACTCCCTGTACAGCACGACCGACAAGCTCAAGGACCCCACGAGCCGAGCCAAGATTGTCCAGTTTGTCAGGGCCCTCAACCAGTCCGTCTCGGTGTTTCGGTCCCAGCCCGACAAGGTGTACAGCTACGCATCGCAGAAGGTCGGCATGGACGCCGCCGTCGCGAAAAAGGTCTGGGACGATCACGTTTGGGGCGGCACGGGCATGGGGGCCGAGCTTGTTGACTTTCTCAACGTCGAGGATCAATATCTCGCCCAGCAGGATCGGCGGCAGCCGGCGGGGCGGGCAGCCATGGAGCAGTTTATCGATACGAGTGTTTTAGAGGAGGCTATGAAATTGAGTTGATGAACCCATTTGAGAAGCCACCGCTTGTGGATTCTTGGGAACGAGCGACAAATGGTTGAAATTTCAATACATGCATGTCCCACCAGCTCTGCATTTTATCAATTGCCTATTGAACTCCTTCTGCCTCCGTCTTCGTCCCTGGCCCGTCAGGTTTGAGCTCGAGCTTGCATTTTCGCTGAAGCCCGTCGCCGGAGTCCGGCATACGTCTCCGTGAGAATCTCGACAAATCCTCTCTCCGACAAAGCCGAGAGCTTCCTGCGTTCTGCGTTTCTCTTCTCAGGCATCCCGTACGTCTCGGGCATCGACTTGGGAACCTCTTTGTACTCATCCGCCTCCATCTCGCGGCGGATAAGCTCATCCAGAACATCCACGTCAAGTTCTCCAAGCTGAGAATCATCGAGGCCAGCTGTGCTTCGGCCGTTTTCCGGTACCACCATTTGGGATTGGTCCACTTGCAAGCTTTTGGAATTCTTCAGCTTGCCGCCGAGAATTGCGGCCATCTCCGCGTGGGAATTCAGGGCAATATTCCGGAACCTAGTGATACTGGCAAGCCCTGGCCATTTGGGCCGAGAAGGCGAGGATGCGATCTCCGATCCTTGCTTTCAATCCTCCGTCGTGCTGAGACGCGCAGAAGCCGTTGATCCCTTGACTGGCACAGCCACAAAGTCTCCAAGACGGGGGTGGCCGAATGAGTAATGCTGACTGTTGGTGACGTCGCTCGCGTAGACTGGGATGGCAACAACACGGGCATCGGACACGTCAGCGAGACTGACACTCGCAAAAATTGACGATCCCATGGGACGTTCAGACTCGTCATGTATTGCCTGCTTTCTGGTCTCTGCACCTTTCGGGACATGGACGAAGCCTCTGTCCACGGCCCTAAAGTAATCGGCAAGGCGCTTCAGCCGCTCCGTCAAATCTTGACTGCCCCTCACCAGAGTCGACGCTCTTGAGGCGAACGCCTTTTGGCACTGCGTTGCTAGGGCGAGGCCATCTCTACTCGAGGATGTTAGTGCGGCCGGACAGCACGTTTCATTCTACAACCGCCCTAACCTTACCCGATGAGAATTGTCACCAGAAGCCGTATCGATTCCTTGAAGGTGGTGACTCTGGACAGGAAGACTTCAAACTCTTTCTTCCTCCAGAGCCACTGCATCGTCGCAGCGATGCCGGTTTCACCCTCGCTTACGGCCAAGGCGCGGATTCCCGACTCGAGCTCCGAAAATGTCAAAACCCCGTCCGCGAGGATGACCAAAAGGTCATCAAGGGCCACCATGGCGAGCCTTTCGAGGCGAGAGCTCCCGACGGCTTCCATCAGAACTTGAAGGGCCGCTAGGATAGCCTTGGAGCCGACGAGCTCCGAGTGGAGGGGCGAAATGATCTTTTCGGCGCCGCGTCGCGCCTTGAGTATGGGGTCTAGGCGGGCCAAAACGGCGTCTGCGGCGTTGAGGAGCCCAGTGACGGACGTGGTGATGCTGAGGGGCTCCATGTCGACCTTGGCGGCACCGATTGCTCGTCGAAACCGGACTCTCGACGCATCGCGGAGGCATTTCGGTTTTAAACTCGTTGCAGCCGAGTCGAGATACCTGGGTGCTCTGGGGCTTGGGGTTAGAATTCAGGCAGAAATTTTGGTCGCGGAATGGCGTTGGCGAGACTTGTGTCGTGAGGACCGCCGTGCAGCTCCTGCCGCAGCGGCCGTGCGGCTGCTCGCAAGGTGTGAAGTTCCAACACGAGCAGCTCCAGGCACCCACTTGACGAACACGACGTTTGAGAATACGAAAAGTAGTCGCCAGTCAAGATGCCCTTAATTGAGATTCATCGATTAGGCTTGGCAATTGCTTTGCCGTGCCTCGCTCGATTTTATAGTTTGTGAGGGTGAGTGACTGGGTATCGTGGCGCCGTCGACGGACAGGAATTGCAGGGGGCCGTCCAGAAGATCGGCCAACGAGTCACCTATCAGGACCAAAACCACAGGTGATTTCTTGGGTCAGTGGAAACCCTCGCCCCTCCAGATATAGCAGCGAGGTTTGATGGTTGCACCTGCCTTTACGGCTTGGGGCGGGGCCGTCCATTCCCAGCCGGCCTCCTGTGCCGCAAGGCGCCATCAGGCCCTCCGCTGCAATTTCAAGAGCGCCGTTTGGCCGTCACTTTCTTCAACATCTCTCGCTTTCTCACGTAATTTCGATATCTTTACCGCATCTTCCTAATGCATCCGTAATATTTTATTGCGAGTGCTTCACATCGCTGCCGATGCCTCCTGAAGAGATTCGTGACGTTGTAGCGGCACGCAGTTCAACGCACAGAAATGAACTAGGATTTTGGTGCTTTCCCGAACTGGCCATTTTCAACACCACGCCAAAGTTTTTCCCAATTTTCCAACAGCACCGCCGAAAATTTATGTCTCTCCGTCTGTGGTCCCAGTCTCTAGTCCCAATAGCTGGCAATCAGTCTTGCAGCAACATCGGTATTCCCGCCCCCGCGCTTCTCCGTGCCCGTGGAGTTTTTCAACCAGCAGTTTCCATAGTTGACCTCTGTCACTTGGTATACGTTATGGGCCTCAAAGTGGATGGCCTTGCAATCGTCCTTGCCATGGTTCCTGTTGTAGCTGGCACAGGCTCGGAGGCAGTCCTCGAACCGGTACGTGAGCACTGCCAGCAGGTCAAAGGTGC
>Ga0247774_1001453_pt1 | contig 11949 bp, 4 predicted proteins | sample UWRJL001104B6_FD_179933 | JGI IMG/M metagenome (GOLD analysis project Ga0247774, IMG submission 179933) | Plant litter microbial communities from Arlington Agricultural Research Station in Wisconsin, United States - UWRJ-L001-104B-6 | ecosystem: Environmental > Terrestrial > Plant litter >... | reverse complement strand
CATCTCTATCGTCATCTTTCACATCTCTATCGTCATCTTTCACATCTCTATCGTCATCTTTCACATCTCTATCGTCATCTTTCACATCTCTATCGTCATCTTTCACATCTCCCTGTTTCCCATAGTCGTTGTTCTCTCCGTCGTCATTACCAGAGTCGTCCTGATCTTTGCTGCCTTCATCGCTGATGTGTTTGGCCAATCTGGATACGAGCGGTTCGATTTCGGCCCTGGTGTACTTCAGAACGGGTATGTTCTGTTCTTGGTGTGCTTCGAGAAAACAAGTGCACCCACAATGGTCTCGTTTTGCCATGCCTTTGTGCGCTCCCAGCTAAACTTCATACGGTACTCTGCAAAAAGCCAGGATTCTCAGCACCGCATGGTTGAATTGGTGCACAAACCGCAACCGAGTACACGAGAGGAAACCAAAGTCAAAGTCCTCCTGTTTTGCTCCGCTCACGACGTATATGGGTAAGGTCGGTGTACTTATTTTCCGCGTTTGGTAGAATCAGAATGTAGCGAAGAGTCCCGCCCGTTCATGTTGCGAGCCATATGAGTGCCGGTTCAAAAGCCAGGGGTTGATCTCACATTGGGGATAGGGGCGGTGCCAGCTGCGAAGGGGAAGTAGAGAACATGTAAGACTCCAAGTAGGTGCTCGTTATGGCCAGTTTTGGTACGCTTTCCGATTGTAACTCTGGGCTTTCGTGCCACGTTGTTGTGGAAATTGAATCCGGTGAGTATTAACCAGTAGGAGAATCTCAACATTTATGGGAACCTACACCATCCTAGCATACCGAAACAAAGATTGACTTCGTGCAGACCGACCGGAAGCAGTGCGCCAACGGAAATGCGATTCTAGCTCGCCACGTCAGCGATGGAGCGCAACCTTTGATGCACTTTCCCAGAAATTGCTACCCGATCTGCCGCCAGCCACTCAATCGGGTGCACAGTGAAGGCAGCTGACCAATGCGGGCAAGAACATTTGTGTATGGCATATTCTTAGCTACATGACTGTCAGCTAAGGTCGAAATTACAATAAACTGTTTTAGGCTCCCTTCCATAGACGATGGAGCCTCATTCGGTTCTTCGTAGTCTCGGGGACAATGAGGGTCGATACTTGATGGGCCCAGTTTCCCCATTCATGCTAGGGCGGTCATTTTCTGCCGATAATTTACCGGTTACCTAGTGCGACTAGGCGACACTGGCACGCTGAATTTTTTCTTGGTTTGTCTGTCTGGTATGGCACCAATGCTCCTACCATATCCTCATTTGTCAAACCAATTGGGGCGTTCGACGCATCTCTTCCTTTTGTTGATAATTGGAGCCACTAGCGCGCGTCTATGCCACAGGCTAAACTTTGTGCTACCAACAGCGTAACGAGGCGCATGTGAGTGGTTCGTTGACCTGGGAGCTGCCCTCCTAATGATGGGGCCTCAAATTCTAGAATATGGTACCGAAAATTCTCTGGCACGCGAGCAGAAGCTGATTCTTCCACATCACTAACCTGCATTAGACGGGTCGCACCACCACCAGCCACCTTGGAGTCTGCTGGCGCCTCCCACCGGAAAGGGAAAGAAGAAAAAGAAGACGTTTTGCTTTTTTTGCGTTAGTACACAGCTATCTCTCTGATAGGGCCCCTATAGGGAAAATCGATTCGGGCAGCTCGTGCTAACATCGAACGTTGTCTCAAGTGTCGCTGTAACGACGGGCCGATGGCAATCAACCGCAGTAGCTGTGGAACTTGCGGGCACCCTCGGTGCCCCGAGTGCCCAATTCTAAAAACCTGAACTTCCCGATACTAAGTTTGCCTGGGTCTTTTGTACAGCATCATCGAGTCAAACTGGAATGGGCTAGCACCGACTCCGCACCAATGGGCCCCGAAAACAGAAAAACTGCCAGTCTTGACCAGTCCCCGGGGTACCAAACAACCAAAGTTCGGCACGTTCCAGTGCTAGGTGGGGAATAGTACATTTCTTAGATTCCTGAGGCGACGCTGAAGTGCCATGCTCTATCCCTACCCTGGGATACTCATTGGCTTCAACAGTACCTTCATTCACTTCTTTATAACCACATGTTATATTTCCGCGGCAACCTTTTCGAACTAGCAAGTAGTTTTAACTTTCTGCTCTTCCTTCGCAGAGACAAAAGTAATATTCCGCATGTTACGACAATTTTTTTCCAGGTAGATGGAACTGGCTGTTACTTTAACTAATTCAACTCATGTATCTAGAGTACAGGCGTAAGTCGGGTATATTTAGACGGAGGCTACAGTGTACGTTAGTGTAGTACCTCAGATTGGAAGCACTTATTTCATAGCCATTGTTTCCCACCGCGATGGATGCCACTTCCAATGTAAGGTCTTTCTTTCAGTTCTCTATGATCACCACGGGAGAGCAGCTGGGATTTTGTTAACTTCTCAATTTCCTTCCGGGCTCTACTACTTCGTGTAACTGAACCACTCAAGCTTCGTTCTTGCATCAATCAAATCTAGAGCGTATGTATTGCAAGACCACCAGGCATATGCACCAAAAGGGAACTCCCAAGTTGTCAAAAGTAAAGCTGTAAGCTGATGACTCCGGCTGTCAAAAGCACAGCGGAGGCACAACTCCAAAACACCGAGTTGCAACTCTGAACCGGGGTCAGTAACTTCAGGAGAGCAATACGGAATGATGCGAAAATCAAGCAGAGCATACGAAAGCAGTTTCAGCAGACAGACATCTTTAAATTGACTGATCTTGTCGTCTCTTGACTTGTCTTGACATCGGCCCCGTACTTCTGACACAAGTGGGGCATACCCCCCGACCAGGCTTTGGCCGACTAACAGTATGTCTCGGAGCCGGTAAACATCGGGAGATTTAGGTAATAGCTACGAGAGCGATGCAAGGACGGCTGCTGGGCACCAGTCCGATTCTCTTGAAAGCTTGGAAACAAAGGTAACGACATACTGAGATGGGGCAGGGTGAGATGGATAGGGTTAAGGTATCATTAGTCAGCGAGTGCAGTATCTTGGCCCACTGTGCAGTCCTTCATCTTAGATGTAACAACCCACATTCCTTTGAAATTCTGATACCTATATTTGGTCATTTTACCACCGTCGCCTTGAAATTCGACCTTTTTATAAATTTCACTTCGCGATGCTACTGATCATAAGGTCTTAGTTGGCCTACATATGCAGTTATCAGTTTATCTACGAAGTATAAAGTTTCCGATACGGGACGTCCGTCCCTTTCACTTTGCCCCTTTTCAGGGAGCCCCTGCGGCCCCTACGAGCTACGAAGGGATCCCTCTCTACGAATTCACAGGCGGCTGTGTGAGGCATACCGGGTTTGCCCCGCGGTTCTTCAGTAGTTAAACGGCTAGGGGCCTAAAACTCGAAACAGAAAGGCGGGAGTTTGCTTGGCCAGAGAGGAAACAGAAAAGCTAAGACTAATAAAGGTTAAAGCAAGGCTAAGCCGAAGTTGAGCCGGGAAGCCCAAAATGCGACCATTCGCGCCAACCCAAATCTTGCGCACTTCTAGATTTACAATACCGCTACATCTGGCAACACCAGGACGAAGTTATATCGACAGGGTTACCCGATAACAAAATTATTTACCCGGACTCTTCTCTACTTAAATCCCCTTGATCACTGCTGTTCCAGTTCCACGACTCCCCAGCCGTTTTGATGCATGAGTCTCAACATGAAACTCATCAACGTGAAAACGCATGTAATAGTCGATTTTTTAGGTCATGAAGTGCCACGATACGCCATCCTCTCACACACATGGGGAGAAGGGGAGGTGACTTTTGGGGATATGCGCGAGCCATACACCGCACGAGAAATGAAAGGCTTCACCAAAATTGAACGTTCCTGCCAGCGCGCCGCAGCCGACGGGCTGCAGTGGATATGGATCGACACCTGCTGTATCGATAAGGCATCGAGCGCCGAGCTATCCGAGTCAATTAACTCTATGTTTGAATGGTACGGACGCGCCGATATCTGCTATGCCTATCTCTCCGACTTGGAATGGAATGAGCAGGGCGCGACGCAGCTCCTTGCTTCCCGCTGGTTCACTAGGGGGTGGACTCTGCAGGAGCTCATTGCGCCGTACAAGGTTGTTTTCTATGATAGAGACTGGCGCCTCATTACTACCAAGCGAAAAGCACGGGAATCGATCTCGGCAGCAACAAGAATCAGTAGGGGCATACTCGACCATTCGGTCGCACTGTCATCCATCCCGGTGGCTGAAAAAATGAAGTGGGCGGCAGATCGGCAGACAACACGGCTAGAGGACCGCGCGTATTCGCTGTTGGGAATCTTTGGTGTTCATATGCCTTTGTTGTATGGAGAAGAGGGTCGGGCATTCGTTCGGTTACAAGAAGAGATTTTAAAGCAGACTGAAGACTACACCCTACTTTTATGGGGGACTTTATTTCTCCCTCAGCATGCATCTCCTCGCCTGGCAGGCGCACGCGATATAGAGGGCGACCTACTTGAAGCCAACGAAGGCCAAGATCCCCTTTGTAATCCTCTGGCCAGATCTCCCGACGACTTCAAACGCGTCTTCAACGTCGACCGATTGCGCCCTTATCGTGGACGCTACACCGAAAGAGGCCACACCGCACGGGGTCAACCTCCTCAAGTCACAAGCCGGGGTCTGAAGATGAGCCTATTCATATCGCAAGTTACAGACCTCGAGGGAGTAGATGGTCAGTTGTGGAAGAAGGATATTTCTGCATACCTCGGGCTTCTCTCCAATATGGGCCACGAGCACTTCGCCAGATCCATCTCCCCAAATACCGCCAGCGCATCTCGACTTTTTGTGGCCGCATTGCAGTGCAATTGGAGGATCGTTTCCGGTTCACCCTTCCCCTGCATTCTGCTACTTCGGACTTCGGCAGACACGCAGCCCCAACATGAAGCCGAATTCGTGAAGCTACGGTGGTTTGCTAGTTTGGTGTACAGGCGTGAGGTCGAAGAGTCGTGGAGCATGACGGAATGCTTCCTCCGGTCCGCCAACGACATCTCCACGCTTCGCCGAGAACTCTGTTTAGACCTCCGGCAACCAGCGCACTTCAGCGAAGAAGTTCAATGGCGACAAAGAGACCCCGCCTGGGACTTAAAGGAAGGATCTGTAACGATTTCACAATCGATGGCCGAAGCACGGTTTTCCTGTCAACTGGTTGGGGGCGACGATGCTAGGCGACTCGTTTCGATCTTCTGCAGCGCTATGACGACGAAAGTCTTTGCAAGAGCCGAGCTTCATGGGGTAGATGGAGTAGTCCGCTCCGTCAACCCCATGATAAGTCACTTCCACGAGACAGGAATCGAGATGTTCCCCGAAGCTGAATGGGTGAAGTGTGGGAAGCGTTCGGGTATTGTGCTGCAGACTTCCATATCCATAGATGACGGGGAGCGAGAGCTGGAGGTCTCCATCATATCAAAGGAAAGCGGAGGTCAACAGCTCTTCGAAGTAATTCTGTCGTTCGACGAGCCGTACTCGTTGCAGTACGAGGACACTGAGGAGCGGCAAGTGCCTCTGATACTTAAACGCTATTTTGGCCTGGAAGGTCTCAAACTGATATTATGCGACCAAGCCGAATGGTGATCGCAATATGCCAAGCTATCAACTTAGATGCTTCCTCTGTTTCAAAATTTATTTAAGTTGGTTGATTTCTAGTTGCAGTTCTATTTTGGATTAGACAGGCAACTACTCCAGATGCAGCCAGGTTTATTTAGACGCATCTAAATCTTTTCTTCAAGCTTGATTGGCTCACTATGATCCTGCCACCGTTTGCCAAATTCCCAGGAAATATATTCAATTTCACGGTTTTCGACCTCATAGACCAAAAAGATCTTGCCTTGCACGGACCGCATAAAGGGTGCCCCGTTAGCATTGATGCCCATATCCTCCCACCCTCCCCAATTCGACCCATCGAACTTCCCATACTTCAGATGGCCGTTGCTCCCCACTGCCACAACCTCAATGTTTCCGGATGATCCAGACACGGCGGCCGGATTACTGACGAAACTTCCCTCTAGCGACTGCGTTTCCTTCGGCGCGCCAATAGACCGATATCTGTTGTGATACATTGTCTTGTTCTCGCCAATAGTGAAAAGGTCGTACAGATCCGAGCTGGTCTGCAAGAGCAATGGCTCCCCGATAAACTTTATTTTGGTATCAACATTGGCCATGGAAATGGAAGACTCCAGTGTGCCGACGTAACCACTTTCGGCGCTACCGCTGACGACATACTGCCGTTGGACCATGGTGTTGTCGCTTGTGTCGTATCCATAGGCGTCGAATCTAAGGTCCCCGCCCGCAATACATCCCACCACCAGGGTCTCCGGTTTAATGTTCAAGGTAAAAGAGTTCTGCCCGTCGCGCTCGGTCCACTTCGTCCCATTTGGATCCCAGTAGACATGTCTCAACTGGCCGTTGGAGGGCCTGATGAAATGCACGTGAGGTTCGTCGCCCGGCATGCAAACGAACAGCGGGCCAGCGTCTTGGGTAACAGTTGTCCAGTTTCCCCAAAGGTAACCTTCGTCGTTCGACACCAACGACACATCTTTCTCAAAACTGTGGATCAAGGATCGTTTCTCGGCACTGATGGCAAAGGCGTCGACACGACTAGTCCCATTCTCGCTCCAGGCTGCGACGGCAGGCTTGCTGGGTGTCTCGAGGGTGGCATGCGGAACATTCGACCACGTGGTACACGGCTCAAAGCCAAGTCCGTCGTTCGCAAAGCAATGTAGTGCAGGTTCTCTTTCTTCGTCCTGCCACATCAGGTATATTTTCGGTGCGTTCTCGCCCCCGGTTGTGGCTGCCAACTTCGTTGTGCAAAATTCATGATTGCACTTGCTTGATGAAAGTGATTCATCCCATCCATCGTTTACGTTATCGGGTCGCGTAATTGCGTCTGATGGAGAATCTCTGACGGCATTGTTAGTATTTTTTTTTTCTACACAATATCATGGCTTGTGGGAAAGCTCTAAAGACGAATGGGCTGGCGCTTACTTAGGCTTCCGCAATCCGATGCCCAGGCCGAGTCCGAGAGCGAGCCCGATGATGACCACAATTGCAATAACCACTACCCACACTCGCTGCCACTTTCTGGGGGGCTTTTGCGGTATGTACAGAGGATCGACCCCCTCGTCAACGGCGCATCGCGGATCGTACCCGACAGCAACTTCAGGGTAGTCTTTTTTCTCAGTAACGACTAATCCATCGTCAACTACCACCTCAGGGTAGTCGTTGTCAGGTGCGACTTGCAATCCTTCAGCATCACGATTGACGACCTCGAGGCCATCGTCTAGTTCGGGTCGTTTGTGCTCGCCGTTCGTCGACATCCTAAACTTGTCTTGACAAGTTGGGGTTCCGTCGTGAACAAGAAACCCAGGTGGGCCAGGTTTGTCGCGCTTTGATGGACCGACAGACGCGGCGAGTTTGAGCCATTATTTAATTCTGGGCTCGTATTCGGTTAAATGGGCAACGTAACAATCCCAGGGTTGCGCGGACCTGGGGATGTAGGTATGTGGCAAGGTGTTTCAAAAGCACTAGCTACCAAGGATTCGGAATTGTTCCCGTGCGGCGCTGCACGAGAGAAGCATCTATGGAATAAAGACTGCACCGCACAGCTTAATTAGTTCCCAGCTACAGAGTAACTCCGACACTATACCACCACCATGAACCTCGATTATCACGACTGCAAAGTCCACGCAAATTCAATATCCATCACCAAAAAAAGGTGGGGGGTTTTTTTAGTACAGATAATTTTGGCTAGGATGGCTAGAAATTCGACTCAACTGACCCACAACGTAAACCAACATCACTAAGACCGGCAGCAGCAACTCAGATCCTCGCGCAACGACGGAAATTTCTGTGGACATCATCTTGGAATAATTGGCTGTTTCGGCTTAAAATTAAGTTAAAAAATTTCCTTATTCGTAAAGAAGAACCGGGAAAATCGAGCAGAGTCAGTTTTAAGCATATGGAAATGAAAATGAACCAGTCCCGGTGCACGTACGCACAATGTTAATAGTGTAACCGCGCTCAGCGCGTACACTCAACGGCATCAAGAACCAAGCCATACATCTCGTTCTGCTCCTAGTTATGGGGTCGCGTATCACAAGAAGATGGCGAAGCTAAGCTTAGCATGGGGCATTAACTGTACCCTATTATACAAAAGTGTGCTAAACAAACATGGAAAGGAGGAGGGTGGGAGACCGCGAGTTGCAAGTGAGCATAGGCCTTCTACACTGCGTATTGCTGTCGCGGTTGAAGACTGCATGGGACTTTGCTATCGAGTGGCATCATCGAGCATTGAGGTTTCATGCTATAATGATAGTCAGTTTTTAATTCCGCTATCTCTCTTCTCAGTCCAATAAGCCCTCCTTGCAAATCCTCGATTAGAGTAATGCACCAATCAATGCGCCTGTATTATATAATTAGCGTATATGTTATGCGTTCGTATTCGGTATTTCAGCTTGGACTTACTTAGTCCCGACAACGTCGACCACACCGCACCTTGTTGAAGCAACTTTGGAGGACACCACCTGAAAACGTCAGCCCAGTTCGGCTTCGCGCCCATCTCAGCCTCTTCAGTTTGCGAGTGTGGGTCCTTACAGCGATCCCGGCAGGTTCAGAAACTCTGTCCAGTAATACCACGAGACGCCATATGTCATGGTGCCGACAATGGCGGAATATATGATGGCATATATTGTGACTCCCACCCAAAGCGTCCCAGAAGTGTATATCACGCCTTCCCCCGTTGGGAAGGATTTCCTATTAACAAAGATGGGTACGAGGAACCATCCCAGAAACGCCATGGCCGGCGCCGCCAACAGGCAATTAACTCGCGATTTCATGTGGTCGCGTATGATCTCGTTTGGGAACCTGTGCCACGTCACGCCCACAAAGATGGCCGAGATGAGCTGGACGAACACCTCGCCGATGGCCGTGGCGATGTAGGAATCCGTGTAGACCCACTCCGTCTCTTCAATCACGACTGCATAGCGGTTGTGGTAGGCGTTGTTGGCTTCTTTCCGCGCGGAAGAGTCGCCATTGTCATCGCCCTTCTTCCCGCGACGGAAGAAGTTTAAGAGCTTGGCGTTCTGGAATCTCCTTTTCCCCGTGTGCACCGGGCCCACGTACATACGAAGGTACGCCGAAAAGAGAAGATTGAGGCGGGGCCGCGACGAATACAGCGCAAACACGTTTATCATGCTCAGGTGCTCGTACCCAGGCGTCGTGACGATCATCCTGGAGATGATGGCATTGGCTCCGACCTGCAGCCCGAACGCAAAAATCCAGGTCCAGAAGGCCGACTTGAACTTGGACGGGTTGCCGAGGACACCGCCCGTGAGGAGGTGGATGAGCGGCCGACAGCCAAATATGACAATCAGGGCCGCCACGATGAGGTTTGTAAATCCGAAAAGCTCGAGGTTGTCAGACCGCGTAGGGCATTGGCCGTCCGAAACGTTTTGCGGCGCGATGATCCACTCGATGGGGATGGGCGGGAGGATGACGGTGCCATTGTCGGACTGGTATGGCCCTGTGTTCACGCCTAGGTACACGTTGATGCGGGGATCAGTACTTGCGGCGGAATGCGTGTCCCCCGCGGGAAGCTTGAAGTTGGATCCGGCTTTGACACGGGAGCTGCCGCCACGGCCTGAGGTGACGATGATCACGAAGCGCTCCACGAGGTGGAACACTGTGTCGCCGGATAGTCCAAGTGCTGGCATTGTCTCCTCGGTGAACTTAATAGAGTATAGGTTAGGAGTGGAAAAGATGCTTAGCCAAGGGATCCATCTGGCAGGGCTCAAATACTAATGTGATTGAAAATATCCCATGGGGAGTTACACTGCGGCCTAATAATAACCCGCTTATTTAAACATATAAGTTAGGTTCTGGGATTGTTTTCGGGACGCAAGCGTATTCGGCAGATCGGCATGCTTAAAATAGTTAGTACCACCACAAATACTACCCTACGCCCCGCCGCACTATATTTAATACGATCCTCGCAACGTGGGACTCCCAACCCCCCGCATAACCTCACCATCTTCAAAACTAAAACGGGAAAACACCTCCTTTGCGCTACAATCAATCGGCTGCAGTGTCTACTTTGGCCTCTTTTCGTGCGGCATTATCAACTTAAGCTGTGGCTACAATGAACCCGGGAACACGCTCTCTTCGCACGGATCAATTCTAAGAGTCAACCCGTCATGATGTTTACAGCGAAATTGCGATTGAATCCAATCAGGGTATTGGGATGCTTTCGATAAGCCGTCCTATTTATTCTTTTGCCTTAAGTGCGCGCAAATCAACTGTAGCATCGCCTAGTCATGCATGTAAAGAATTAACAAACTTCAGAAGCAGAGAAGCTAATGCGGGTCACAGGCTCGGTGTTAAGATATCACTTCATTTGGGTTTCATCTTTCCTCTTATAAATCGGCTTAACCGTAGGATGCGCGATTGTGTGTTCCTATATAATATAGCTTACAACCCTTTCCGATTATTAAGGTCCTCCGCTGGTTCTAACAACTCGACCTTGTTCGATATAGCCTAGCGAACTCGAATCCTATCTTGTGTCCGGAGCTCTTCATGGACTATTGAGAGGCTCCACTTGTGGATTCAATTGAACGACTAGAAGTGAGAGCCCTCATGTTTTCCCCATTTGATATTGGATATCTCTATCCCATGGGTCGCCGTGACCCAAGCTCAGCTTAACATTTTATCTACCAGTTCGCAGCAGCGAGAGTATCCCAGAACATCTTCATTTAGTAACTCTCTAGCCTCTGAACGGAGTTCGAAATAAGCTACGCATCTTCTGCAAATACGCGAGGTTTAATCGAAACTCTCGGGCCGGGAATCCGTCTAATTTGTGGGTCTTGCTAACCATGCAAATTTTCAAACTGCTATTTACTTTACCAAGCACAAATCAAGGCAGTCTCTGCAATGCCTTATTAGGCCAAGGCACTCTAGCGCGCTGCCATCAGTCAGTTGAGATCGCAGATAGGCAGCCGCATTACCTAAAAACGGCCTACATTCGAAGAAGAAATTCGAATGGTCGTATTTGATGTAGTCAGCATACCTCCGCTTGCTCCTGTCTCTTTAATAATTTCACATCCGGATTCTATCCGAGTCGACGGAACGATTTAGGTACCCATTCTCGGCTTCCAGCTGTAAGTGCAATCGACGCTACCACAAACGGTGTCGTGCGTATCGCCACGGCCATTGTCGTGGCTGCCGGCCCCGCTAAAGCACTGAAACTCGCCGCCACAATCTCAGCGCCCTACACGACCGCGGCTAGTGGGGAGGAGGAGAAGAAGAAGAAGAATGTCAACATTAGTCCTAGTGAATGTTTCGACTGGACAGGACGGAAGCTAGTAAAAGCAGAACACAAATTGTATTAATAACGGATGTGTATGTTCAATGGCTGCACAATACCCTTAAATATATCCTTCTATATTTCATAGGAAAACGTGTAAACTCGGGGTTCTCATCAACAGCTTTAGACTCAGTCCTCTTTATACCAGCACGCCCATTTTCATCCTTTAATATTCGCAAAATTAATACGATGTTATTTTCTTCGATGTTCGTCGGACAGATGCTGCTGTCGATTATGCATCGCTCTCGGTACCTGGTGGTGGTGGCATTCGTCGTGGTCGTACTCGTACTAGTGGTGGTGATGGTGAGGGTGATGATGAGGGTGATGGCCTTTCCACGAGGGGTGGGTGTGGGAGCCCTGAGCCCCAGTAGCTACTTTCCCCGCCATCGGACTCCAGGTCCTCATGGATGGATACGTCATCTATTCGCGGTGAGCATTTCCTTCAAAGTGAAAAGTGCATATTGTCAACAGCTTTGCCTTGTGAGTAGCATACCTGGGATTGAGAATTGCTGGTTATCAAAACGACTAAGCTCTCGTAGTCCTCCTCTCAGAACGTCAAGCTTCTCGGTGCAGCGGGCTCTA